>ERZ772968.1039-NODE-1039-length-13330-cov-4.902147_pt1 | contig 13330 bp, 11 predicted proteins | sample MGYA00580674_ERZ772968 | MGnify/ENA primary metagenome ERZ772968 (study PRJEB29015, sample SAMEA2737940) | human oral metagenome | biome: human oral; feature: human-associated habitat; material: dental | place: China | collected 2138 ...
AGTTCCTCGGCCTCCTCCATGTAATGGGTGGTGAGCAACACGGTCGATCCCTCATTGAGCATGCGCCTGACCAATTCCCATGTATGCTGGCGAACCGCAGGATCGAGCCCGGTGGTGGGCTCATCCATGAACAGCAATTCAGGACGCCCAAGGGTGGCCATCGCCAGGTCCAGGCGGCGACGTTCCCCTCCGGAGAGGCTTCCCACCCGGATGTTGGCGCGATTCTCAAGGCTGCACATAGCCAGGGACTCCTCCACGGGACGGGGAGCTGTCAGGGTTCCGGCCCACATGACCAGGGTCTCCCGCACGGTGAGGTCCTTGGCGAATCCCGCTTCCTGAAGCATGATGCCCGAGCGTTGACGAATGACGGCTCGATCCGCGATGGGATCGAGCCCGAAGACCTGGACGCAACCACCATTGGAACGCGTACTCCCCTGGAGCACCTCCAGCAACGAAGTCTTGCCGGCACCGTTCGATCCCAGCAACGCGACCAGCTCACCTTGTGCGACATGAAACGACACCCCGTTCACGGCCGTGAACTTGCCGTAGGTGCGAGTCACGTTGTCAACGACGATGACCTTCTTCATGTCTGCTCCCAATCCAGTAAACACTTCCAACCACTATGGCACGTCATACAGGAATTGCATTGTCTGCATCCCCCAAAGTTGATACAGTCCGGTTCGCCTGTGCCATAGCGACAGGCATGACACTCCATTCGGAAGGGTTAGACCAACCAACCATCACGTGGGTCAAGCACCAGTAAACATTGCTCTGACCATGCTCATCGATCAAATTTACTGGATACCTGAAGTCCATTTCATCAACTTAGGGAGACGGATGGTTGTGCTCACCCAAGACCTCTACATAAAGTTCTAGCTATCGCAGCGGAGGAGGTGAAAAATGCAGAACACGAACGATTTCCAGGACGTCACCTGGATGCAAGAAGTCGCTGAACAGGAATTCGACACCGATGTTTTTGGGGCATGCACGACCAATACGTTCTCTCTCAGTGATCGCTGGGGAAACAATGGGGATTGGTGCACCATCACTAAGGAGTGCATTAAATGGTGCTAGTGAGCCTCACCCTCTCATTCCCAGAATGAATAAACCTAACCCCTAAGGAAAGAAAATGAAGGAAGAAAATCTGGAGCTCGGTCAGTACCTCGAGTCGGACATGATTTCCCTCTCGGAGGAAGACGTCGATGGTGGCGGTACTCCCGCCATTCTCTCAATAGTCACGGCATACATCTCCAGCAACACCTGCCCCACTACCGCCTGCACTAGGCAGTGCTGACTTAGGTGGTAGACAATGATCACCTTCGAGAAAGTGATGTATCCCGAACTGACGAAAGATGACTTTGAGAAACATGTCACCCCGCTTCTTGAGTGCATGAATGAATATTCATTTTTCACTCCAGTTCCACTCACATGTCACGAAGTCTCCCTCACGAGGGAGGAGTACCCATTCCACCTTCTGTGCAAGGCGATCGCAACCGAACTGTGGAAGGAAACCTGGGATCCGTCTCTGGAACCCTTCCTTGAAAGTCCACTAAACTTCTGTGCTTCCAGCTGTGACGAGCTTGCACAGCTGGCAGCACAGAATATGGTGAGAAGCTTCGCAGAAGATGTCAAGCGACATCCGGGACGCCGCGAAGACCCGAGAAAACAGTACATCGACTACGAGCAGTTCACCCTCACGAATGAATTCGTTGATTTCTCCAACCAGTATCCAATCATTTGGAGTCGGACGACAGAGCTCCTGCGTCACCGGGCTCGCGCCATCATCGAAGTTGTCACAATCGTTACCGAACACCGGGCGGAGTTGGCAAAGATCTTCGGAATCCCTCTCGATGCACGAATTAGAGCGATCGATTCCACGGGAGACACTCACAACAATGGCAGGGCAGTGGCACTGATTGAGTTCGAGGATAGAAGCAAAGTCGTTTTCAAGCCCCGTGCAGTCTCCGGAGAGGCCGGATTCGCCCGGCTCGTTTGCGGGCTGAGCAGAATACTTGGACAGGATCTTCCCAGCCTCCGGGTCTTGGACCTGGGAAAGTGTGGGTTCACCGCATACCTGACGCAGGTCAGCCAAGAACCGGACCTTCATCAAGTCGGACGACTGGCTTGTCTCATGTACATGCTGGACGCCATCGACATGCACTACACCAACATCATGTGGACCGATAGAGGGGCGGTCTGCATCGACCTGGAATCCCTCTTCCATCCGACCCGTGTAAGGGTGGGGAAGACTGAGTCCTCCTCCAGCGCCTACAACGCCCTGCACCGCTCAGTTTACGGGACTGGCGTCCTACCCATGATCATCTCGTCGCAGAAAAACACGGGAAGCATTGATGTTGGGTTTGCCGGCTCAGGCGAGCAATACGGAAGCAGTCCATTCCGTGACTACAAAGTCCTCAATCCCTTCTCCTCCGAAATCCGGGTCGTCTGGGAGCCCGCCCAGGAACCACCAAGCCCGGTGGACGACGCAGCTGCCCGGGCCTTCGTTAATCAAACCTGCAAGCAGGTAGAGACCGGATTTCTCGATACCTACCGCAGGATCATGGAACACCGAGACGATTTCATCGCATTGGTTCTCACATCCTTCGAGGGAGCTGAACTGCGCTACATCCACAACCCGACAGTCAAATACATCCAACTGCTGCGCACTCTCACTGGCCCCGAGGCCTCGCGTAGCTTGACTGTTGCCAAAGGTTTGCTCTCGAGAGCAGTCATCCTCAGCGTCTCCAGTGACCCTGCGATCGTCGAAGCTGAGTGTGAGCAGCTCTGGCAGGGCGATGTACCTTACTTCAACACCCAGTTCGAGCACAACGGTGTTTACCACCGGAATCAGAAGATCGCAACGTTGGCCACAAGCCCACGTCAAGCCTTCCTGGAGAAGATGACTCGGCTTGGCGAAGAAGACATGGCTTTCCAGGCGCGCCTGATTCGGCTCGCTTTCGTAGCAAAACTGACTGACCCCCATGCGAACAACCGTTTCGCTCTCACGAGCGACGATGGGGCAGAGCGGTCGCAGACGGTCTGTCGTGATTCAAGCCGCGATGCGGTCGCCGCGTCCCTGCGCGAGTTGGTGAATACACTGTCCGAGCGCATCAAGGATGACAGATACGATCATCTCCCACGAACATGGATAGGCCCTGTTGCTCGGTTCGGAAGTGGACAGTGGTCCCCAGGCGTTCTGGGCTACGACCTCTATGCAGGTCGAGTGGGACCGGCGATGGCCCTGGCGATAGCCGGAGAGATCTTGGGAGATCGCAAAGCCGCGGCCTGCGCCAAGTCCGTGTTCGATCGGGCTGCTGAAATCCTTGGGGATGCCACATACGAACTCCGCAGCGTCCTGGCCTCGGGAACCGGTGCTTTCTCGGGTGTCTCTGGGCTTCTGTGGGCGATGCACGCCAGCGGCAGGGTTGCCGGGAACCAGGAGTGGATCCGACAGGCCAAGAGTTCCTGGGAACTTCTACCAGAGAAGATGCTTCACCTGCTGCCGACTTCGTTCGACATGATCAGCGGGGACAGTGCTTCACTGGTCATGAGGTTGCGCAGCACCGGAAAACTGCCCGTAACTCCCGACATCGTGGAGAGGTGGGTCGCAGCTGCTCGCAGCCGGATCCTCTCGGAAGGTCCGAACCTGCCATCTGGCTTGGCCCATGGTATCGGGCAAATCATCTGGTTTTTCAGTTCGATCGACGCCACTCACGGCAATACCTCCAGCCGGAACCTCGTCGGCGAACTCGTGCAGCTGATTGAGTCCGAGTACCGAACGGGCAACGGCCCCACGCAGCTGTACCGGGACTTCGCTAACAAACAATCCGATTCCTGGTGCAATGGGATCGCAGGGCTGCTGGTCGCCTTCGGTCAAGCTCACGAGGCGGGGCTCATTGAACGCGAGCGAGTGGTGGATCTCATCCACCAGCTTGAGATTGTCGAGATAGGTGCCCCACCAGTCCTCTGCCACGGAGCACTGGGCAGCGCCCAAGTCCTGCGAGATCTGGAACCAGTTTTTCCCGAGGCAACGCCCCTGAGAAGCGGCCTGGAGGAGACGTGGTGCTCTCCTAGCCAGATCGCCGAGTACTTCAGAACCGAACAAGGTCGCTATGCCCTGAGCCCCGGGCTCATGTCCGGTAGGGCAGGTGCCGCACTGCAGCTCAGTCACCGGCTCGAGCCAAGACTCGTCCCCTCGCCGAGCAGCCTTCGATTCGGAGACCAGCCATGAGACTTTTTTCCAGACACCTCAAACTTGAACCCACTCTCCAAGTGGCACAGGCTGAATGCGGTCTCTGCTGCGTCCGCACTCTATTGGCAGCACATGGGCTGAACATGAGCCTCACGGAGCTGAGACAGGTCAAGGAACCCGGCCGCGATGGACTCGGAATCCAACAGCTAAAACGACTGCTGATTCTCTTTGGCATGGATGCAAATGTTTACCGAGTCTCGAACACCAAGGCCCTTGAAGGTATCAACATGCCCGTCATTGCCTTCTGGAAGGGTAGTCATTTTGTCTGCATCGAATCCGTTGAGCGAAACTCTGCTGTTCTCATGGACCCATCCGTTGGTCGACTCACCATTTCGCGTGCAGATCTCGACAAAGATTTCTCGGGCTACATCGTCACCGCTCGTCCAACAGATGAGTTTGTCCCGTCCAAGCACTCTTGGAGCAAGCGCTGGACGAAAGAGTACCTGTGGCCTGAGAGCATCGGAGGGGTCTACGCCAAAGTTGGCTTCACGAGCGTCGTACTGGTTCTCCTCACGCTGGCAGCCCCTTGGGCCACGAAGTATCTCATAGATCACGGCTTCCAAGGGCAAATCACACTCGCCTGGGTGCTGATAGCCCTGGGAATCGGAGCCCTGATCATGGCCGGGGTCTCTTACCTGCGGACCGTGGTCGCTGCTCAGCTGGTGTGCCGTTTCGCCTGGCACCTGTCAAGCAAGGCATTTGAACGGCTGCTCAGCCTCCCGACCCGGTACTTCAACGTTCGGGCCCCCGGGGAGATTGTCTACCGTCTCAATTCCCTCAACCGCATCCAGGATCTCTTGGGATCTACACTTATTCAAGGGGCTCTTGAGATGTTGAGCGCGATCACCGTGCTCGCATACATCTATTTCCTCTCTCCACTATTGGGAATTGTCGCTTCAGCCCTCTTGCTGATGGTGTTCTTTTTCCTTGGCTGGAGCCAGCCCAGAATCAGCGCGGTCACCGATGCTGAGTTGCACGAGGGAACCTCCGCCCAGAGCATTCAGTTAGACGCTGTAGTCTCGATCAACAGCGTGAAGCTCGGGGGATACGTGGGGACATACCTCAAGGACTGGCAGGGAAGTTTCAAACGCCTGCTCGACGCCATGGTCCGGCGCATCCGGTTGCAGGACGGACTCATCGGTTCCCTCCTGGCTGCCACCCAAGTCTTTGCACCGATCGTTCTGCTCGTGGTCAGCGTCGATCTGGCCATGCGAGGTCACCTGACGGTAGGGGATGCGGTGGCTGTCCAGTCGGTGGCATCGCTGTTGTTCTCCTATGCGCGATCGGTCTTCTCGACCTGGAATCAAGTTCAGGTTGCCGAACGCTACGTACAACTCGCGGAGGACATCTTCGAATATCCGACGGAACAACCGGGCTCAACTCGTCACGCGCTGAGCGGTGGCCAGATCACCATGGTCAACGTCGAGTTCAAGTACTCCTCCGAGGTTGAGCCGGCTGTGACTGGCGTCACTCTTGGGGTACAGCCCGGCGAGACACTGGCGCTCGTCGGCAAATCAGGATCAGGCAAGACCACCTTGGGAAAAGTGATGGCCAGTCTTTTCGAACCCACATCGGGCACCATCCAGTTTGATGGTCTTGACCTTAGCGCATACGACCTCGATCATCTTCGATCATCGATCAGCTACATTCCTCAGGAATCCCATCTTCACAATCGCTCGATTCTCGAGAATCTGCAACTCGGGTGCGACCGCTCTGAGGACGAGATCATCGAGTTCTGCCGGAAACTCAGCTTCCTCGATTTCATCGACGAGTTCCCCATGGGATATCACACGGTAGTATCCCAACTTGGAGCCAACCTTTCCGGTGGGCAGCGTCAGCGAATCCAAGTCGCCCGAGTGCTGCTTCAGAACCCCAAGCTACTCATCATGGATGAAGCCACGTCCTCCTTGGACAACGTCAGCCAGCGTCAGGTTTACGAACAACTAGAAGCACTCGACTGCACCAAGATCGTGATTGCTCATCGTTTCGCAACAGTTCTCAACGCCGATCGGATTGCCGTTCTCAAGGATGGGAAAGTCATCCAAATCGGTACCCACAATGAACTGGTCAGTGTTCCCGGTCCCTATTCGGAGCTTTTCCACGCGGAGTTGGAGGGAGAGGTCCCTATGCCCCTGCCACGACGAGCAGCAAACTGGCCCATCTCCGCCCTCCCTGCTTAATGTGAAGGAGTATCATAATGTATAAAGCATCTGAGAAGGTGACTCGCGCAGTTTGCTCCCTATTCTCAACCGAAATCAACGAAACCTTGACAGCAATCCACGCGGCTCTCGATGAACAGGATTCGGTCAACATTCACCACGATGCCTTCAGAACAGCGCTTCGGGCTTTGATTCATCGCCATACGTGGCACCAGAGCCACCGCCTTTTCGTGTACGAGTTCCACGCATACCGGCGATCGATCGGTCTGCCTGTTGATCCAAACTCCTCCGAAGCTTTTGATGCCTTCCGCGAAACCCTCGACGAGCAGGTGATCACTACATGGTTCGAGCGCTACGGCCTCTGGAAACAGATGATCTCGACGTGCGTCCGTAACACTCTGAGCTTCTTGCTGGAGGTTGCCCGGCACTTCAGCGCCGATGTTCGAGATCTCATGAGCTCTAGCCTCATCGCCAATCACACCACACTGACCAGCATCATTCCTCTCGACTCCGACCCACATAACGGGTCGAAGGTTGTGCTGGCTCTTGAATTTGACGGTGTGCCTCGAGTGATCTACAAACCACGATCCCTCGCGCTCGACGTCATGATCCGAGACATCTTCACCGAAATAGTCCGGTTTCCCCTGCTAGGTCACAAAGCCCCTGTACCGCTCACCCTTGACCGCGGCAACCACGGCTGGCAAGAACAGATCACCGTCACCGGGATCAAGAAAACGGAGCTCGCCACGGCATATCGAAAACTCGGTCTTTGCAGCGCCGTGCTTACCGGCCTGGGCGCCACCGACATTCACGATGAGAACGTCCTCTTCTCCGGATCACACCCTTGGTTCATTGACCTCGAGACCGGTATGCACGGAAACTGGCAGAAAACAGACGGCAGCCTTGCGCACTCTCTCGAGGACACTGTCGCCCGTTCCATCTGCACGACCTCGGTGATCCCGGCGAAGCTACCCACCACCCCAAAGAGTCTCCTCATCGGAGCCATCAACACTTCCCTGCCGCAGACCACCACGGAAAAGGTCTTCACCCTCAGGAACCCAGCCAGCGATGCCGTGGACATCGCCCGCTCAGTGCTGCAGGTGACCCGCGAACAGGCGCCACTTCGGCTGGCCACGGGCGAGGCAGTCGATCCCGTCCCCTACCAAGGAGATTTCGTTGCGGGTTACCAAGAGGGTTATCGACGTGTCATCGAGGTCCGTGATGAAATCATCGCACGTCTTGCCAATGCGGATTTTCCGGTCAGGAAGATCCTCCGGCCCACAGCACACTATGCCCATTTCCTGAGCGCCGCATTGTTCGCAGAAAATTTGGCTAGCACCGAGTCGATCAACCGGGTGCTCGGGCACATAAGAATTCCTCCCACCATGAACGAGCATGATGGTAACCAGATTCTCCTGAAAGAAAAAGCAGCACTGTTGGCAGGTGACATACCGTTTGCTTACAGCGACGCCAACGGAACCTCACTCAAAATGGATGATCATGAGACCGGCCCTGTCTTCGCCGTCTCCCCCACACAGAACGCGATCGACTCATTGCGTCGCATGAGCGAGGAGCGACTCCGACAGGACGAACGAATCATTGCCGAAGGATTTTCATACATTCGTGCACACGATTCAGAGAACTGTGGAAAAAAGAATTTCAGTCACCCAGCTCCCATGTTCAAGCAGGTCGTGGAACGCATGACTGCGGAAAATCCAGGCGCCCTGGTTGAGCTGTTGATCACACTAGCAGTTCATTCCGAGTCCGGCATTCCGGAGATCGGTTGGCTCAACGGAACGTATGGCGATGCCCCCATCTCTTACCATTCGACTGGGTTGATTTCTCTCCACGATTCGGGTGGACTCGTGTTTTTGTTCGAGCAGCTCGAAGCAAGCTCGGATCCGTTGCGGAATCTGATTCCCTCAGGCTTCAGCGACTCGGTTCGTCGCGGCCTGCTCTCTCTCCAGGATGCTTACCGGACGGGTCTGGAACAGACTCCTCCGTCGATCATCAGCGGTATTCCCTCCATCGAGTTTGTTCTGGGACATACGGGACGTCGCCTTCCCGTGACGGAGAAGTACGTCTCGGAAAACTTCTGGCGATACGGCGCCAAAGATCTCTTCATTGGTGAACTCGGTTTGGCCGTCGCGCTTGCCACTTTCCCGGAGACTCCCGACACGCTCCTGCATCAGATGCATGCCGGAACCCAGGAGATTTTGACCACCAACACTGTGCCCAACGGAGGACTCGCCCATGGCCGCCTCGGAGTACTCTGGGCCGCGGTGCGCCTGGCACGGCGACTCGGGGACAGGGTTGCGTGTCAGCGAGCTGCCCATGAGGCCAGGCAACTGTTGTTTCCCGACGGCTGGGCAGGATCGGGATGGTGCAACGGCCGAGCTGGAACCCTTCTGCTGGCGACCGACCTGCCAGAAGAATTCCGAGAGATCCTCCCGGTTCGACAAATTGCCGAGTCGGTTCTGTCAATGCCGGAAGGCCCCATCGACCTTGCAGTGTGTCACGGTGCAGGTGGCATCCTCCAGGCACTCCTGCACGCTGCTCGATGCATGAAAGACCCTTGGTTCGTGGATGTGGCCCATGACTATTGGAAGCAAAGCCTGGAACATGCACGTCGACACGGGTTCCACGTCGGCGAACCGAACAAGGACCACTTGGTTGGATACTTGCTCGGCTGGGGCGGTGTCGCCCATTCAGCCGTGCTTCTTAGAGCCCATGAAAGCGGAGATCCAGCCTGGGCCCCGATCAGCCTGACCCGATCCGTGAAGGAGGAGAAATGAAAAGCCTTGTAGTGGTGACCCCAGACCAGTTGCACCGTAAAGGAATCGAAATCTTGGGACATGTGGACGCGGGAGGAAAACGACTTTATCTCGGACAGCTGGATTTCGCTCAGCCTGAATTTGATAGAAAATCCCCTGCGAATCGAGAACATGTTCTTCTGCGAGTGAGAGCATTCGCATGCAATTTCCGGGACAAAGGCATCCTGATGGACAACTACCTGCAGATGGACCGTCTGGGAAAATCTTATCTACCCTTCGGGTCGGACTTCTGCGCAGAGGTCGTTGCGGTGGGGTCACATGTCACGGCATTCAGGGTTGGGGATCGTGTCATGGGCGATTTTGCCTATCCCAAAGCTCCAGCGCCGGGATTAATGCCCGGCGTGGCAACAAATTTCGCGTCACTTGGATGGCTGAAAATCCATGCTGCTAAGTTAACGGCCGTACCTCCCGAGATGAGCGATCAGCAGGCTGCCGCCTTCGCCCTGGGAGCCCAGACAGCAGCAGGCATGATTCGGCGCTCTGGAATCTTGAAGTCTGGCGGAAATCCTGTCATTCTCAGCGCCCGATCAGCCACATCGCTGTTCATCGCGCAGCAACTCATAGGTCACGGGTTTCGGCCCCACTGTCTGTCCAGTTCCGAGTGGAGTTCAGAGCAGCTCCAGGCGCTTCCCAGGGCCACAACAGGTGTCCTGAGGCCAGGAACATTCCCTGCCCAGACGGACCACTCGAAGTTCACTCACGTCTTCGATCCGTTCTTCGACATGAACCTCGAAGCGGCCACCTTGTTGTTGGCAAACGGTGGGACGTACGTGACCTGTGGCCTGCGGGATCAGCATCCCCTGTTGTCCGACAGCACACCGGAGGAAAGCGGAGTGTCTCTACGCCGCGCCTTGACCATGGCGGTGCTGAAGAACTTGTCCGTGAAGGGAAACTGTCTCGGTGAGAGCAGTGATCTGGCCGAGGCGGTCAGGGCGTTCCGCAAAACCCGGATCGGACCGGTCATCGATTCGGTTTTCAAACCCCGGGAGGCAGCCGCTTTCCTTGTCGACAGCTTCTTCAATCCAGGTCGGTTCGGCAAGTGTGTCATGACCCTCGCATCGGTCGATCCCAAGGCGGTCACGACTCCCCGGACCAAGGCCTTGGCGACTGCAACCGTGTGATGCCCAACCTTCCAATGAACCAAAGTGTCATGTTCTAGTGGTCCTCAGCATTGCACATCAACCTTCGGTGACGATCAATTGTATTCAACCCGGCCGACATCTATCGTCGATACCAAAACAGAGCGAAACTTAAAACGAAAGGAAACAAACATGCTTCGCTGGATTGTACTCATTGCCGCGGCGTTCTTGGGTGGAAAGTTCATTCAGGACATCGTGACAAACCATAACGTTGACATCTGGATCGCTCGTGGCGCAGGAATCCTGACGGTTGCCATGATCACCCTGATCGGTTACGTACTGTTCCTGAAACCAGTGGGTGAGGCCCGGTGAGTAAAACCCTGGACGTGGTGGTTCTGATCGTGTGTCAGAACCACCACGCTGTCCCAGAACAACTCCTCAGCACAGCTCCTCCCTTCTCAAAAACCCAACCCACCATGCTTTTAACCATGCAGGGAGGTCCTGAGGCCTCAAGAGGCGATCGGAAGCCTCACCTGGGCGCACCACTGTGAGTTCGCGGATTTGAAGGAGCACTTTCCACCGAGTCGCGCCACTCGCTCCTCAACTCCCCGTAGTCCCTGTCCACCACCTTCCTTACGGGGGGCAGAACTGCTGGTGATGGTATTGCGCGCTCGCATCACCAAATCACCCCTGGATGTGAACAACTCGACGCGACACGGGCCCGGTTCCCCGTGCCAGACGATGTTGGTGACCAGCTCACCGAGAATCCGGCAAGCCGCATGCTCCAGCTCACCCGAAAAATTGATGTCGCCCACTTCAAATCTACACTCCGGGTCGAAACCACCTTCCTTGAGGACGCTCTCCAACTGGATCCACTGCTCGGTCAGGGACTTCCCCTCATCTGACTGACCGATCGTCCCGAACTCCTTGTCCACATCCCGAAGAGCCGCCATGGCGGAGCGAAGCTCCTTCGTGGCGTCATTTGACATCTCGATCAGGTCAGAGACCTGCGATGCGATTCCTTGGGGAAGGAGGGGATCATCCAGCAGTTCCCGCAACCTCATCACAACGAGGGTCTGGGTCTGCGCGACGTTGTCATGCAACTCGCTGGCTGCCAACAGGCGCATCCGACGCAGGGCCTGCTCCCCTTCGAGACGAAGTTCTTTCTCGCGGGCAAAGTGCCTGTGCGCACCAATCCCGGCAGCAACCGCCACCCCGCTCAAACCAGAACAGAAAAAGATGTTCGACAGCAATCCCTCCGATGATTCGAGATACACCCAACAAATCAATACTGTAACCGGATATACAATGGCTATCACAAAACGCCAAGAGCGGTGATGGGCAAACCAGTTATAGACGAGCAGAGCCCCACCCACCACCATCACTGGACCACTGCCACCAACGAGCACCCATGCCGGGAAATAGATTACCATCAAACATAAGGAAATCAGCGGAAGAAAAGGAAGCAGAACGATTGCCGTGAGCATTACCAACCACACGACCCAAGCCACCGGCGTTCCTGTTCTCAAAGCAGTTTCAATCGCGAGCATAAACAGAACAATGCCTATGATGGGCTCGATACTTTGGTGCGCTATGAAACTACTCGAGGCGCGACGTGGCAGCATGATCCATATTAACTTCTCGTTGACCCAAGGACAACAGTCGAGGACTAGGTTCACTCTGACTAGCCCTTTTATCGGGACGCCCATTCTGTGAAACCGATCCTCGAAGTCATGGCTCTTCGCGTTTGAGGGTGTAGTAGCCGGAGTCTGTTGATCTGTTTGGCAGGGTTGGGGTGCGTTGTTGTGCCGGGTATGGGGTCGAGGTCCCCCGATGATGGAAGTTGCTACACACCCCAGCTGGGAGACTTCAAGGTGCCTGCGACTACTTTTTCCTGCCCTGACCTGAAGACCTTCTTGGGTTTGGGTGCCCTAGGACTGACCGCGGTGAGGCAGCTCCTCACAGTGGAGCGCACGGTGATCGAGTGCCGCGTGTCTGCTGGCTTCGAAGATCCTTTCTGCGAGAGGCGTGCGGCGCCCAAAGGCAGGCTCGTGGGACGGTGGTCCGGGGCCTGACCCACGTGCCGATGCCTGTGGAAGCAGGACACCTCGGCCATGGCTCGGCTGCGGGCGCTTCTGACCCACTCGGCAGTCGAGTTGGGGCTGCGGGCCCTGGGTCTTGGTCCATGTCAATCTCCCGGGTAGCAGCCGCCCTGGGAGCTCCTGGCACATCGCCAACAACGCGGTCCTGACCCATGCACAGTCTGCGCTGCTCGAAGACTCCCACCGCTTCGACGACATGGAAGTCGTCGGCGTTGACGAGCACGCCTGGAACACCTACACGGCATCGCCTTGGATTCCGCAACTTCACGCACTACACCATCCGCAGCCTCATCCACGCCGGACGCCTCAAAAACCACCTGACAACAAACACCTAAAAGCGCCGATAAACCCCACCTACAACACCCTCAAAAACAAAGAGCCAAAATCAGCGGCACCGCAACCATGGAATCACTTCTAGATCTTCACTGCCGACAAATCAACAAGTTCACTTGGAACAGAGGGGAGGAAAGACTGCACACAACAAGGTGTCATGAATTTCGGTCTGCATTGGCAACATAGAAGAATTCGCCGGCACGACACTAGCCTCGGCATGAATGGCACCCTGGGAGAAAAACAAAGAGACAGTAGCGATTGCCAAAACAATGACTCGACACTTCATTGAGGTCTACTTTCTCGAGCATTTTATATTTGACTACGGCGTTCAGCGCCGAAATATAATGATGGTTGAATCGAGGGATCTGTGGAACTTATTGCACTGAGAGTCGTTTCTCTCGCTTCCTGGCGACTCGACCTGACCTTATTCAATACCCCTGGAAGACGCTTCGCACGCGGAGGTCAACTTCTGGTGACTGAGAAAATGGATCCCCCTGAAGCTGGTTAGACTGACAACATGAGCGACGCCAAGATCCGAGTCCTGATCGTCGAGGACCATGAGAAGGTACGG
>ERZ772968.1055-NODE-1055-length-13204-cov-5.616701_pt1 | contig 13204 bp, 11 predicted proteins | sample MGYA00580674_ERZ772968 | MGnify/ENA primary metagenome ERZ772968 (study PRJEB29015, sample SAMEA2737940) | human oral metagenome | biome: human oral; feature: human-associated habitat; material: dental | place: China | collected 2138 ...
GGGACGCCGGGCCAGACGCGAGATCGCCCGGATCGTCTCCGGCCGGGCCCCCGCCCCCCGCACCGGGACCGGTTCACCTCCGTGTCGGTCGCGGCTCCGGAGCCGGGCATGAGCATGAGGCTCAAGCGCTCAGCTCTTTACGGGGACCAGTATCCGACCCCCAGGTCAGCACCGCGATACCCACGACCCCGAAAAACGCAAGAAGCGCGCAGGGGACTGTCGCCTCAAGAGCGTAGTCCGCGGCAATATGCGGGGCACGAGCAATCAGCCACATGCCCCACAGGACGCCCCCGCCCCCGGCTCCGGCCGCGAGCGAGAACGCGCTGACCGCGCATCTCAGGGCCCTGCGCAATGGAGCCCGCCTCACCATGGCCTGCACGACGGGAAGAAGCAGCCACACCGTGAGCGAGACGGAGCAGAGGAGGGTCACGTGCCGCACGGGGCTGTGCACAAGGCCGCGCAGCAGCGAACCGAACCCGAGGACGACGCAGACGAGCCACACCGCCCCGCAGTACAGAATCAAGCGCGTGTCGGACCACTCCCACCGGGTGTGTTCGCGGGACCAGCGCGACACGTCATCGAAGAACCCATGGACCATGAGACCACCTCATTACTCGTGCCAGCTCTGCACCCACCTGATGCAAGGGAGAGCCGGAAAAGGTCGGCCACCGTCGCACCACCATTCTCCATATTCTTCATGCTCTCCGAGACCTCAACGAGCGAAACACATAACGGCAGACGCCTGCTCTAATGCAGCACGATCCATACGTTCAACGGAGACGACATCGGTGCCATCACCACACGAGGAAGAAGAGTCGCGGCTCTCGGAGGCAAGCGGGAAAGCCTGCGCCACCCCCACCGTGGAGAACAGTGCGAGAACGATGACGAAAGAGACCAGAACCCTGCTGCGCGCCCCCTGAGCAGAGCGGCACGCAAACTGGGCCAACATGCGAATCATTCTTTTATCATTATGACATACTGTAAGTCAAGTGTAACATGCATCTCACATATGGCAAGCGGCTCCGGGTCCACGCCGACCAGGGGGATGACGCAGTCGTGGCAGGCCCGGGGAGCGCACGAGGCCCTCCCTTAAGGGACGCCGGGCCAGACGCGAGATCGCCCGGATCGTCTCCGGCCGGGCCCCCGCCTGAGCCCACCCCGCCCCCTTCACCGAGACCGGCCCAGGCCAGCCCAGACCGGCCCGGCCCCGCACCGGGACCGGTTCAGTCCCAGAAGTGCTCGACGTCGACGGCCCCGCCGGTGGCCTCGAAGTCGGCGCGCACGGCGGCGCGGAAGGCGGCGTCGTGCAGCCAGTCCAGGACGACGGCCGCCAACCCGTAGGCGCCGTCGACGGCGGCCGCGTCCCCGGTGGGCGAGCCGGCCGCCCGGGCCATCTCACGGGTGTGCAGGGCAATGTCGGCGCTGTCGGTGACCTTGATGAGCGGGTGGATGCCGGGCACGCGCTGAGAGACGTTGCCGAAGTCGGTGCCCGCCGCCACCGTCTCCGGCAGCACGCCGGCGGGCAGCGGGTCACGGCCGCGCTCGCGCTGGGAGCGGACCCAGGCCGCGGTCAGCGGCCCGTTGGCGCGCACCGGCATCTCATTGGTGTAGTCGGGGGTGATGATCTCCAGGCCCGTGCCGGTCATGAGCGCGGCGCCGCGCAGAACGTCCTCCACGCGCCCCACCAGGTCCCGCAGCGTCTCGGGGTACTTCGAACGGATCATGAAGGACAGCTCGGCGCGCTCGGGAATGATGTTGGGCACCTGGCCGCCATCGACGACGACGGCATGGACCCGGTCCCACGGCAGGATCTGCTGACGCAGCAGACCGATCCCGTTCAGGACCAGCGTGACCGCGTCCAGGGCATTGCGCCCCATGAACGGCTGGGACGCCGCGTGCGCCGGCACACCGGTGAAGACGGCCCGGACGCGGCGCACACCCAGCCAGGTCTGATCGGCGACGTCACAGGCGTAGGAGTGGGTCTGGACAGCGGCGTCAACGCCCTCCAGCATGCCCGCCACGGCAAGACGCTCCTTGGCCGTGTCGCACTCCTCGGCCGGCGTCGTCTGAAGGATGACGCGACCGGGCAGGGCGGTCGCCTCGCGCCGCGCGAGGGACGCCAGGGCCAGGAAGGCGCCCACCGAGCTGGCGCACATGACATTATGGCCGCACCCGTGACCAATGCCCGGCAGCGCGTCGTACTCGGCGAGGACCGCGATGGCGGGGGCACCGTGGCCGCCGCCGGGACCGCCGCCGTCCGGGGCGCCCGTCCCGATCTCGGCCCGCAGGGCCGTGTCCATGCCATAGACCCCGACCTCGGCCTCCAGACCGTGGGCGCGCAGAAGGTCCGCGACCGCGGCCACTGCATGGTGCTCGCAGTAGCCGACCTCCGGATGAGCGTGAACATCGCGCGAGAGAGCCACGACCTCGGGCGCGAGATCAGCCACCGCCCCGGCCAGCGCCTCACGCACAGCGGCCGGAGCGCCGTCGGACTCCCCCAGAGCGGCGGCCGGGGCCGCGACCCCGGCACGCGCAGCAGTCTCGGCAGCCATCCGGTCCTGAACAGCACGACAGGGCTCAGTGGGACGGGAAAGATCACGCATAAGGCCATCATGCCGCGTCGGGGCGGCGCAGCGGGAGGACCCGTCGGGGTCGGGCCGGTCACCGTCGCCGTTGCTCCCCCGCAGGATCCCGCCGGCCTCGGCGAGAAGAGGAATGGGGAACGGGGAACGGGGAATGGGGAATGGGGAACGGGGAACGGAGTCAGGCGAGCCCGCGGGCGAGCAGGTCCAGGCCCACGCTGCCCAGGGCGATGCCGCGGTTGTGGAAGGCCCGCAGGTCGAGATCCTCCCCCGCGGACGCCGCCCGCCGTCTGGCCCGCTCGCGGCCCTCCAGCCAGACCCTCTCCCCCAGCACGTAGGACAGCCCCTGCGCGGGCCAGCCCAGCTGCTTGTCGACCTCGAGCTGCACGAATCCCTCGCCCAGCACCGTGTGCGCCCGCAGCACCGCCTCCGCCGTGGGGCGGTCCCACTCGCCGCGCCCGCTCGCGCCCGGCAGGGCGGCGATCTCGCCCGGCACCGGCAGCCAGGCGTGCACGCCCAGATCGATGAGGACCCGCGCCAGCCGCCAGCGCCGCGCCGCCAGCCATCCGAAGCGGTCGGCGGGCTCTGAGACGAGGCCCGTCTCGACCGCGAGCGCCTCGGCGTACAGGGCCCAGCCCTCATTGCAGCCGGGCACCCTGGCCAGGTGCCGCTGCCAGGGGGTCAGGCGCTCGTCGACGCTCTGCGCCCCGGAGTGCGCGTGGTGCCCCGGAACCGACTCGTGCAGGACCGTGGTGCGCTCGGCCCAGGGCCAGACCGTCTCGTCCCCCGCCGCGAAGGAGCGCAGCATCCGGCCGGGCAGCCCGCGGGCGGGATCGGGCTCCTCGTAGTGGACGCCGCCGCCGGGCGCCTCGAGGAGGACGACGGGCCGCCCCAGCTCCCCGGGCACGTCGAGCAGCCGGCCGACGACGGCCTCCCAGGCCTCCTCGGCCACGTCCTGCGCCCAGCGGGGGAAGTCCTCGGGCCTGATCCCGGTGGCGGGGTCGCGACGCAGGCGGGCGTCCAGGTCGGCCGCGCCCGCGCCCTGCCCGAGGACGTCGGCGGCCAGGGCGTCCTGGGCGGCGACGACGGCGCCCAGCTCCTCGTGCGCCCAGCGGTAGACCTCGGCGGGCTCGATGGAGGTCCCCAGAAGGCGGTGCACCCAGCGGGCGTGGCGCTCGGGCCCCACGCCCTCGCGCGCGCCGGCGCGCGGGGCCAGCTTCTCGCGCAGGTAGCGGCTGAGTCCCGAGGCGGCCCGGGCGGTGCGATCGGCCGCCGCGCGCAGGTCCCGGTCCAGGGCGCCGTCGGCCGCCGCGCGCAGGTCCCGGTCCAGGGCGCTGTCGGCCGGGGCGCCGTCGTCCGGGGCGCTGTGTCCGGCAGCGGGCCCGCTGCCGGCTTCCCGGGCGGCCGTGTCCCCGGCGAACCGGTCGATCTGCCGGGCGACGGCCTCGATCTGGCTGCGCGGGGGCAGGACCCCGCGGGCCGCGGAGGCCTCCAGGGACTGGGCGATGCCAGTCAGGGCGCCGGGTGCGGCGCGGTAGCGCTCGAGCAGCCGGCCCCACTCCTCCTGCCGGGCGCCGGGGCCCGGGAGCCGCAGAGCGCGGCGCACGCCCTGGAAGGGCGAGGCGAGCACGTTGAGCAGGGCGCCCTGGTCGCCCGACTCCAGGATCTCGATGGAGGTGTCCAGGCGCTCGAGCAGGTGGGAGCGCAGCACGCGCACGGGCCGCGGGGCGGCATCCCACGCACCGCCGTCCCCGTGCCCGCCGTCCCCGAGTCCGCCGTCGGCGCCCTCCCCGGGGCCCCGTACGGGCTCGACGGCGCTCACGCGTCGGCGCAGGCGCCTCTCGATATCCGCCCGCTCGGCGAGCGCCTCGGGGCCGGTCACGGGCAGTGGCTCCTCACCCGGCAGGCCGGTGGCCTCGGCCGCGGCAGGGTCGCGGCCGGCCAGGAAGCGGGCGTACTCCTCGGCCAGCCCGGCGAGCCGGGCACGGACCTCCTCCCAGTCGGCGGGCGGGGCGATCCAGCCGGTGGCTGCGGAGCGCTGGTCGGTCATGGTGCTGCTCGGGATGCGGTCAGGAGCTGGAACGCGGCGGGATGTCGGCCCGACGGGATCAGATCCCGGTCAGGCGGCCGGCACGGCGGGACTCGGTCCAGCCGCGCAGCTGCTCCCAGCTGCCCGCTCCCCCGGGGCCGGAGAACAGGGGCGAGCCGCCCAGTCCCTCACGATCGGCGGGCTCGGTCCAGCGGGCCAGGGGGTTGCCGTCCACCGGCTCGGCGGTCCGGGGCCCGCCGAAGGAGCTGCGCCAGGTGCCGTCCGCGTAGGAGAGGATGCCGGTGGACCTCAGCTCGGGCTCCACGACGAAGCCGGGGGTGGCGAACAGGTCGCGGGCGTAGGCCCACAGGCTCGGGAAGTCGGTGATGCGGGCGGCCGGCCCGATCTCGGGCGGGAAGGAGGGCCGGTAGCCCTGGTCGAAGGACAGGAGCGTGACGAACAGGCGGACGTCGGAGTCGGTCAGGCGCTCCCCGAACAGGTAGCGGCGGGTCGCCAGACGGAAGTCCAGCTCGGCCAGCCGCGCCTCCCACACGCCCTTGGCGACCCGGGCGGCCTGACGGGATCCGGCGAACAGGACCTTGTACGGCCCGTTGTTGACGTCGTCGAAGAGCTGCTGGTTGAGGGCGTCGATGTCGTCGCGCAGGTCGGCCGGGTACAGGTCCGGGGCGCCCGGCGCGTGCAGCGGCCTCCAGGCGGTCTCCCACTCATACGACAGCAGGTGGTAGTCGTTGCTCACCACCCGGCGCCCGGCCAGGTCGTAGACGGTGGGCACCGTGGCCCGCCCCTGGTAGCCGGGCTCGGTGTCCCGGTAGAGGTCGTCGAGCAGGCGCGCCCCGGTGACGGGGTCGACGCCGCCCGGCTGGTTGTCGAAGGTGCGCCCCTCGTGGGTGCGCGAGCCGACCCAGCCGATGGAGACGTGCTCGTCCAGTCCCGTCAGCCGCAGGACGATGGTCTGCCGGCGCGACCAGCCGCACCCGGCGGACACGTACAGCCGGTAGCGGCCCGGCTCCACGGGGGCCTGCCCCTCGCCGTCGCCGAAGAGCGTGCGGAAGTGGTTGGTCCGGCGCCTGAAGGCGCCGTCGGGCGTCTGCTCGACGAGCCGCTCGGGGGCCAGGGGGTCGGGGGCGGGCTCGGGACCGGCGGGGCTGCTGGAGCCGGTGGGACCGGCCGGTGCGGGAGAGGAGCTCATGACTGTCTCGATTCTGTGCTGGAGGGCGGAGGACGGGGAGCCGGAGGGCGGGGAGCCGGAGGACGGGGAGAGCGCCTCAGGCGGAGAGCCAGATGTTGTAGGCGCTGAAGACGCTGCCGGCTCCCGGGTCGAGGAGCGTGCCGTGGACCTTGTCGGAGTAGGCCAGGGAGTTGCGGGGCACGTACAGGGGCAGCAGGTAGGCCTGGTCCCCCACGACGTAGCCCTGGAACTCGGCGTAGGTGGCCTTGCGGGCCTCCTGGTCGGTCTCGGCACGGGCCATGTTCAGCCACTTGTCGACCTTGGCGTCGTGGTAGCGGCCGCGGGCGATCGTGCCCTTGGCGGGGTCGGAGTTGTACAGCAGGTCCAGGGCGGTGGCCACGTCCGGGGCGTTGTAGGTGTTGTCGAAGACCTCGTAGTCGTTGGCCTCGGAGCGCTCCGTCTCGGTGCCCTCGTCGACCGGCTCGAAGACGTACTCGATGCCCACGTTCTTCTTCATCTCGTCGGCGATGGCCAGGTTGAGGGTGTCGCGGGCGTCGCGCACGTAGATGGCGCCGGAGACCAGGCGCACCGTGAGGCGCTTGCCGCCCTTGGTGCGGTAGCCCTCGGAGTCCCGGCCCGTCCAGCCCGCCTCGTCCAGCAGGGCGCCCGCGGCGTCGACGTCGAAGGCGATCGAGGTGCCCTCCAGGGAGGAGTCGTAGAAGGACGAGACCGGGGAGATCGCCGACCAGGCCCGCTTGGCGGTGGAGTAGTAGACCGAGTCGACGAGGGTGTCGAGGTCGACGGCCTGCTGGAAGGCCCGGCGCACCCGGACGTCGTCGAGGGGGGACTTGGAGATGTTGAGGTACAGGGAGTAGGGGGTGCCCGAGTTGAGGACCTCCTCGTAGGAGAAGCCGCCGACGCCGTCAAGAGCCGCGACGTTCTGCGCGGGGACCCCGTAGATGATGTCGACCTGGCCGGACTGGAGGGAGCCGACCCGGGTCGAGGCCTCCGGCAGGAAGGAGACCTCGACGGCGTCGAGGTAGGCGGCGCCCTGCCGGCCGGTGAGGTCCTCGGGCGCCCAGGCGTAGTCCTCGCGCCTGGTGAAGGTCAGGGAGGAGCCCTGCTGGTAGTCGGTGATGGTGAAGGGCCCGATGCCGGCGATGCCGGGCCCGCCCGCCTTGAGGTCTCCCGAGCTCAGGGCCGCCGGGCTCAGCGGGGTGGCGCCCACGGAGGACAGGTAGGCCAGGAAGAGGTTGTCGGGCTGGGACAGGGTGAAGACGACGGTCCGCTCGTCCGAGGCCTTCCAGGACGCGAGGCTGGCCCGCCCCACCCGGTTGGTGGCCGTGTAGTCCTTCTGGGTGAACTTCTCGAAGTTCTTCACGACCGCGTCGGCGGTCAGCGCCTCGCCGTCGGAGAAGGTGACGCCCTCCCTGAGGACCAGGGTGAGGGTCAGCCCGTCCTGGCTGAGCTCGTAGGACTCGGCGAGCCAGGGGTGGTAGACGCCGTCGGCGTCCCGGTAGAGGTAGGAGTCGAAGGCGTTTCGCAGCAGCGGGGTGACGGTGTCCTGGCTGGAGAGCTGCGGGTTGAGGGTGGCCGGCTCGGTCTCGAAGCCGAAGCGCAGGGTGCCGCCGTTGACGGGCTCGCCGCTGGAGCCGCTGGAGCAGGCGGCCAGGCCCGTGGCGGCAGCGGCGGAGGCCGTCAGGCCGGTGAGGAAGAGGCGGCGGTTGATCATGGGATTCTCCTGGGGTCCGGGGCGCGGAGCGCGGGGTCGGTTCGGGGATCGTCGGGCCGCGCGGGCGGTCCCGAGGCCCGGGGCATCGCCTCGGGCTCGCCGAGCTCCCGGGTGTAGACGAGCAGGCGCTGCCCGGAGTCGACCACGAGGTCCTCCCGCTCGGGGCGGCGCAGGTATCCCAGGTGCTCGTACATGCGGTGGGCGCCGTGCATCTGCGGGCCGGAGTGGATGGCGATGCGGCTCGCCCCGCGGCCTCGGGCCAGAGCCTCGATGTGCTCCACCAGGACGCGGGCGATGCCGCGCCCGGCGGCCTCCGGGGCCACGCCGAGGCGGCCGAAGGACTGCTCGACCGCACCGTCGGGGCCGGTCTGGGTGTCACGAGGCACGAAGACGGCGCCGAGGATCCTGTGGCCGCCCGCGTCGCCGGCGTCGTCGACCGCGAGGACGAGGTCCTCGCCGCGCGGCCCGTCGGGGCCGTGATCGGCCACGTGGCCCTCGATGTCGAGCAGGCTCTCCCGGTAGGAGGAGGTGATCCAGAAGCGGGACTCGTAGGCGCGCAGCAGCAGGGCGCGGACGGCGTCGTACTCCCGCGGCTCGGCGACCCGGACGGTCACCGGGGTGGGCGGGGCGGCCCCGGTGGGGGCGGTGGCGAGAGCGGCGGTCATCGTGTCCTCGTCTCAGGCGGCCCGGGCCGCGGGCAGGACCGGCAGGGCGGCGAGCAGGCGGCGGGTGTAGGGGTGGGCGGGCCGGGTGAAGACGGCGTCGACGTCCCCGGACTCGACGACCCCGCCGTCCTTCATCACGAGCACGTCATCGGCGAGGTGGTGGACCACGCCCAGGTCGTGGCTGATGAAGACGACGGCGGCGCCGGTGCGGGCGCGGACCTCGACCAGCAGGTCGAGGATCTGGGCCTGGATGGACACGTCGAGGGCGGAGACCGGCTCGTCAGCGATGAGGATGTCCGGCTCGGTGACCAGGGCGCGGGCGATGGCGACGCGCTGGCGCTGGCCTCCGGACAGGGCGAGCGGGCTCGCATCCAGACGTCCCAGGGGCAGGTCCACCAGCTGGGCGACCTCGCGCACCCGCTCCTCGACCTGAGGGCGGCCGGGACGACGTCGGGCCGCCGGGGAGCGCAGCGGCTCGGCGATGACCTCCCGCACGCTGTAGCGCGGGTCGAAGGAGGAGATCGGGTCCTGGCTGATGATCTGGATGCGGTGGCGGCGGGAGCGCCGACGGCGGTCGGGCAGCGGGGACCAGGTCTCGCCATCCAGGCTGATGGTTCCGCCGTCGGGCTCGGCCAGCGCGATGAGCAAGCGGGCCAGGGTGGACTTCCCGGAGCCGGACTCGCCGACGACGCCGAGGGTCTGGCCGGGGCGGACCTCGACGTCGACGCCGCCGACGGCGCGGCGCACCGTCCCGCCGGGCCCCGGGAAGTCCTTGACCAGGCCGCGGGCGACCAGCAGGGGCGCCGCGTTGCCGGCGGGAGGCCGGGTGCGCCGCGGGGCGGGCCGGGAGGAGGCCAGGAGCCGTCCGCGGGAGTCGGCCGAGGGCACGGCGGCGAGCAGGCGGCGGGTGTAGGGGTGCTGGGGCGCCAGCAGGACGTCCCGGGAGGGTCCGGACTCGACGACCTCGCCGTCCTTCATCACCAGGATCCGGTCGCACACCTGGCCGACGACGGCCAGGTCGTGGCTGATGAGCAGGAGGGCGGAGCCCGTGGCGCGGCGGGCCGCCAGGACGTCGAGGACCTGGGCCTGGACGGTGACGTCGAGGGCGGTGGTGGGCTCGTCGGCGATGATGAGGTCGGGCTGCCCGGCAATCGCCGAGGCGATGAGGGCGCGCTGGCGCAGGCCGCCGGAGAGCTCGTGGGGGTACTGGTCGACCCGCAGGTCGGCCTCGGGCACTCCCACCTCCTCCAGCAGGGCGATGGCGCGCTCGCGCTCGGCGGCGGCCAGGGCGCGGCCGGTCAGGCGGCTCTCGCCGGCGGCCTCGCGCTCGGCGTTGACGACGTCGGACAGGCGCAGGGCCTCGGCGATCTCCCTGCCGACGGTGCGCAGCGGGTCGAGCGAGGTCAGGGCGTCCTGGAGGATGAACCCGATGCGGCGTCCGCGAATGGCGCGCCACTGGGCGTCGGTGAGGCCGGTGGCGTCCTGCCCGACGACCTCCAGGCGGTCGGCGGCGATCGCGGGGTCGCCTCCGGTCAGGCCGATGAGCGTGCGGGCGGTGACGGACTTGCCGGACCCCGACTCGCCGACTATGCCGACGGCCTCGCCGGGGGCGACGGTCAGGTCCAGGCCGTGCACGGCCCGCACGGCGCCGTCGTCCCCGTCGTCTCCCCGGGCACCGGGGCGGCGGAAGGCGACCGACAGGCCCCTCACGTCGATGAGCGTGCGGGCGGGATCCTGCGGCGCGGGCTGCGGCTCCGGCTGCGCGGTCGGGTCGGCGGGCGCGGTGGTCGGGGCTCTCATGCGCTCCTCCTCTCGTAGCCGCGCTTGATGGCGCGGCCCAGGACGTTGGCACTGATGACGGTGGCGGTGAGCACGACCCCGGGCAGGATGCCGGTCCACGGGGCGATCACGAGGAAGTCGCGCGAGTCGGCCAGGATGGCGCCCCACTCGGGGGTCGGCGGCTGGGGGCCGAGCCCGAGGAAGGACAGGGAGGCGGCCCCGATGATCGCCCCGCCCAGCTCGATGGTCGCGACGACGGGGATGACGCCGAGGGCGTTGGGCAGGACGTGCCGCGCGACGAGCCGGCCGGGCGTCAGCCCGAAGGTGCGGGCCTGGGCGACGTAGTCGGAGCGGATGACCTGCTGGGTCTGGGCGCGCACCACCCGGGCGTAGGTGGGGATCGTGGCGACGCCCAGGGTGACGGCGAGGTTGACGATGCCGGTGCCGGTGATGCCGATGACGACCAGCGCCAGGAGGATGGCCGGGAAGGAGGCGAGGACGTCGATGAACCGGGCCAGCACTGTGTCGAGCCAGCGCGGGGAGATCCCTGCCAGCAGGCCGATGACCAGGCCGAGGGCGACGGCGACGGCGGTCGCGGTGACGCCTATGGTCAGGGAGTAGCGGGCGCCGTGGACGATCCGGGCCAGCAGGTCCCGTCCGAGGTAGTCGGTGCCCAGGAGGTGCTCGGCGGAGGGGCCCCGGTTGAGGCTGAGGGGGTCGGTGGTCAGCGGGTCGACACGGGTGAACAGGTCCGGGGCGACGGCTGCCAGGGCAACGGCGCCGAAGACCAGGGCGGCGACGACGGTGGCGGTCCGGGGGCGGCGAAGGCTCCGTCTCGCTCGAGCCAGGCGGCCGGCGACGGCGCCCAGGCGGGTGCCGGTGATCTCAATGGAGACGAGGAAGGAGGCTGGCTGGTTTGTGGCGGTCATGAGGGCTCCTGAAAGATGAGAGGTTCCTGAGCGGGGCGCGACCGGCTCAGGAACGGGCCTGGCGCAGCCGCGGGTCGAGCGCGAGGGCTGCGAAGTCGACGAGTGTGGAGGCGATGACGAACACGGCGCTGGCGAAGAAGGCGACGCCGAGGACGATCGGCATGTCCTGGCTCTCGACGGCCTTCACGGCGATGCGTCCGAGGCCGGGGCGGCCGAAGACCGTCTCGGTGATGGCGGCGCCGCCCAGGAGCCCGCCCACCAGCAGGCCCCCGATGGTCACGGCCGGCAGGGCGGCGTGGCGCAGGGCGTGCACACGCTTGGCACGGCCGATCGAGGCGCCCCGGGAGCGGGCGGTCAGGACGTAGGGTCGGGCGAGCTCGCCGTCGAGGTCCTCCCGGAGCACCTGGGTGAGGTAGGCGCCCTGAGGGATGCCGATGGCCAGGGCCGGCAGGACGAGGGCGCGCGGGCCGTCGTCGCCCAGGACGGGGAACCAGCGCAGCTGGAAGGAGAAGACGGTCAGGAGGATGAGACCGAGCCAGAAGCTGGGCACGGACAGGACCGTCAGCTCGGCGCCGCCGACGAGGGAGCGGACGGCCCCGCGCCTGCCGGCCAGCCACAGGGACAGGCCCAGCGCCACGACGACGGCGATCAGGAGCGCGGCCCCGGCGAGCTGGAGGGTGGCGCCGATCTGCGAGGTGAAGATGTCGAGGACCGGCTTGTTCTGGATGTAGCTGGTGCCGAAGTCGCCGTGCAGGAGGCCGGCCAGGTAGCCGAGGTACTGCAGGACGACGGGCCGGTCCAGGCCCCACTCGGCGATGACCTTGGCGCGCAGCTCGGCGTCGTTGCGGTCCTGCCCCAGGAGGGTGTCGACCATGTCGCCGGGCGCCAGGTGCAGGCCGATGAAGGTGATGGTGACGGCGACCCAGACGACGAAGGCGCCCTGGAGGAGGCGTCGTGCGACGAAACGGACGGCGGCGCGGCGTCGTGCGGAGCGGACGCCGCGGGCCTCGGCGGAGTCGCGGGTGGTGGTGGGAGTAGCGGGGGTTGCAGTAGGTGTTGCAGCAGGTGCGGCGGCAGCAGCAGTCACAGGGGTTCCTTCGGTCCCGGTTCGGCGGCCGCGGGCGGGGGTGCGCGCTCACGGCCCTGGCAGGGGTGGGGACGTCCGCGCGAGTGGTCTGCTAGCCGCTCCGGCCGCTGGCCCGGTGTGCAAGCACCGGGCGCGGTCATACGGGGGCTGCCAGAGGCGCGAACGCCCTAGGGCATGCAGCGGCGACAACACGCCACGGCCTGCGAGCTCATGGCGCGGAGGGACACAGAGGACACAGCGGCGCGCTCGGCGCGCACGACGAGGGGGAGCGCTGCGGCGCCTCGACCCGTGCTCGTCATAATGTGCCCTTCGACTGCGTAGCGCTCCGGCCCGGTGCCGGCGGCGCGTTCGAGGCGAATCCTATCCGGCAGACCGGTGGCGGTTGTCAAGACCCGCACCGCGGCGTCCCACTCCTCGGACACCCCCTCCCGCCCTCCCGCCGAGATCGGTTCACTTCCGCACCGAGATCGCTCCGAGACGCTCGCCGGGCGCGCCATCACGATAATCCAGCACCCCGCCGCCCGCCCTCGCCACCAGGGCCGAACACGTTATCTCAGCATCTTGAGGAGACTCTCCAGAAATATCGTCAGAGGCTCTCCAACAGCTTCGCCTTTGCGGCAGCGAACTCGGCGTCATCCAGGATGCCCTCAGCATGCAGGCCCGCAAGCTCGCGCAGACGATCGGATATGGTTGGAGCGGAGCCGACACCGGGTGAGCCCATCGCGCCCGACTCCCCCGTCGGAACCACCGGGACAGACTCTGCGGACGCTCCCGCCTCTACCACGCCGAGCACGGATTTCCCGACGCGCTCTAATTCGCGCCCTGCATGACTGTGCCGGCGCCCCCCGTATCCGGTGTCTCCGACCCGGGGACACAAATGTAATGGAGGGAAGCCTCTCATACGGAGTCGTTTTCGCCGCGTACGTCGGGCTTGAAAAGTCACTCGGAGCGACGACACGGACGTAGCCGCGCTGGAATATCTCCTCCTTGGACATGCCGAAAGCGCCACTCGTGACGAGCCGCCGCACGCTCCGGCTCAGCACGCCGGTGTCGGCGCCCCTCCTGTTCCGCCTTCCGACCCGCGGCCAGCTTGCAGCCATGCGCCCTCGCGCCGCGGGAGGGCGCTCCTGCGGCGCGAGGCCGGGCTCCTCAGATGGCTCAGATGGCGCTGTAGCCGCCGTCGACGAGGATCGGCGCACCGACGACGTAACC
>ERZ772968.1057-NODE-1057-length-13193-cov-16.891993_pt1 | contig 13193 bp, 8 predicted proteins | sample MGYA00580674_ERZ772968 | MGnify/ENA primary metagenome ERZ772968 (study PRJEB29015, sample SAMEA2737940) | human oral metagenome | biome: human oral; feature: human-associated habitat; material: dental | place: China | collected 2138 ...
AGGCCGAGCCAGGGCGACATCACGCCGACCACTACCGTGGCCAGCAGCGTCGCACCCAGCGCCGCGGCGGCCGGCACCAGCAGGCGAAGATAGAAGGCGTCCAGTGCATCCAGGTCCGTGGTCAGCCGGAACAGGGCCCGTGCCGGACGGCGCAGCAGGTCCTGGATGCTGGTGCTCTCTGCCCAGCCGCGGAAGAGGCGTTCGCGCAATTGCGCCAGCGCCGCCAGGGTGGCGTCATGGGTGACAAGCCGCTCGCCATAGCGCGACACGGTGCGTCCCAGCGCCAGCAGCCGGATGCCGGCAGATGGTGCGAAGACATCGAAGGCCAGCGCGGTGGCGGGCTGCAGCCCGGCAATGGCCGTTGCCGTGATGAACCATCCCGACAGGCCCAGCAGCCCCATGCCGGCCAGCACCGTCACGGCGGCCAGCACGGCGCCCCATTTCATGCGTGTCGACGCGCCGTCGCACATCGCCTTCAGGGCGGGCAGGGCGGAACGATGGGCCATGCCATCCTTCGCCGCGCTGTCCTTCTCGGTCACCGGGGCGTCTTTCCCTGTTAGCGGGTCGTCCTTTCCTGTCATGCCGCGGTCTCCGGATCCGGGGAGGGCAACTGCACGATGCGGTCCATGCGTGCGGCCAGTCGGGGATCGTGGGTGGCCACGATCAGCGTGCGGCCCCGGGCCAGCGTCACCAGAGACTCGGCCACCTGATCGGCGGTTTCGCTGTCCAGGTGCGCCGTGGGCTCGTCGGCCAGCAGAAGGTCAGCCTGGGGCGCGGCAATCAGGCGCGCCAGCGCAAGGCGTGCAGCCTCACCCCCCGACAGGCCCGTTCCGCCTTCGCCCAGCGAGATGCCCGGATGGGCCTGGGCTACGCTGTCGAGCCGGGCCTTCGTGATGGCTAGGCGCACCCGTTCATCATCGACGGTCGGGCGGCCGAGCGCGATGTTGTCGCGGACGGGGGCGGCAAACACGTGGGCGCGCTGCCCCATCCAGGCCATGCGTTCACGCAGCGGCCGGACCGTGTCCGAAGCCAGTGTCTGGCCGTCGATCTCGATGCGCCCCGCCGTGGGAACCAGCAGGCCGGCCAGCAGCGACATCAGGACGGTCTTGCCCGTGCCGCTGCCGCCCACCAGGGCCACATGCTCGGCGGGTCGCACCTCCAGCGAGAAACCCTGAAACACCGGTTTCTCGTCGGGAAAGGCGAAGGTAAGGTCCGTGAGCCGCACATCGGGGGCCGGGCGGTGGGCGGGTGCAGGGCCCACCGATGCCGGCTTCACCGCGTCCGGGGCAGGCCGATCATGGCCGGCAGACGGAAGGGAATCAGCCGCCGCCCCTCCAGCACCAGGCCGGGCGGCAGGGGCTTCCTCCAGCAGGGGCAGGCCGTTCTCGTTCAGTCGCTCCAGGGCGTCCATGGCGGCAACGCCGGCGGCCCGGTCATGCCAGACCGCAGCCAGTTCCCGCAGCGGCTCGAAGAACGAGGGCGCCAGCAGCAGGATGAAAAGCCCTTCGCCCAGCGTGAGCCGGCCGCCCCAGGCGCCGAATTCCAGATAGCCCAGCAGATGAAAGCCCACATAGGCCGCCACCATGGCCACGCCCAGCGCCGAGAACAGCTCCAGCACTGCCGAAGACAGAAAGGCAATGCGCAGCACCTTCATCGTGCGCTGGCGCAGGTCTTCGGCACTGGCACGCAACCGACGGGCCGTGGCCTGCACGCTGCCCAGTGCACGCAGCGTGGGCAGCCCCCGCAGCCGGTCCAGCAGGAAGGCGTTCATGCTGCTCATCTGCAGCCATTGCGCCTCGCTGGCTGCCCGGGCACGCCAGCCCACCAGCACCATGAACAGCGGAATGAGCGGGGCTGCCGTGATCAGCACGGTCGCAGCGGCCCAGCTGTACCACGCCACGGGCAGCAGGATCACCAGGGGCATCAGGCGCACGCGCCACATGGCACCGTGGTAGCGCGTCAGCCACGGCAGGATGGCCTCGGCCTGTTCGGCCAGCACGCTGGCGGCCGTGCCGGCATGCAGCCGGGAACGATCCAGCGGCGAACGCGCAGACAGAGAGGTGATGGCCCGTTCCCGCCAGAGACTCAGGTGGGAACGCGCCGACTCGAACATCCGGGTGCTGCTCCAGGCATCCAGCCAGGCACGCAGCAGGCCGGCCACGACGATGCCGGCTGCAGGCCACACCACACCGGACAGGCCCGCACCTGACTGCAGGCGAGCGACACCCAGCGCCAGCAGCGCGGCCTGGGGAATCCACAGCAGCGGACTCAGCGCATGGATCAGGCAGGCAGCGTCAAGCCGCATGCCCGGTATGGAACGGGAGGATGCAGGGTGCTGTCGAACGGGGGCGGACTCTGTGTGCCCGGCTGGAGTCTCGCCTTCGCGGTTCCCACGGCCTGGAGAACTCGGGGTAGTCATCATTGCGATCTTATATGATCGTTGCTTCCGTCGTGCGTCCCGAAAACTTCTTTATCGTATCGACAGAAAAGTTCATCGCCGTTCTCGAGGCGTTGTTCTGCCCTTGACCGGATTGCCCCGGCTGAATGGGCAAGGCCCCTCCCATTATGCCCAGGCACCCATCAACTTCTGCTGTGGCAGTCTGCCAAATCCATACGTTTTGGCATTGGGCATCGAAACTTCTTACTGTTTTGCGTCGTTGCCGTCTCTAGGATTGACTGGGTCTGTCACCCCAGCATGGAGATCATCGACGCATGACACGTACCCCTACTTCCCGTTCCCCGTTTACCCGTACCACTGTGGTCGTGGCACTGGCCAGCCTGCTGTCGCTCGGCGCTTCCCAAGCTCTGGCCCAGACCACGCAGGAGGTGGAGCAACAGGCCGCGCAAACCACCCAGCAGGGCGCACAGCAGGTCGAACAGGCCGTGCAGTCGAATGCTGCGCAGGCGGGCCAGCAGGCCGCGCAGCAGAACGCCCCGCAGGCGGCTCAGCTGTCCGCCATCGTCCAGCGTGCCGCCGCGCCGGTCAGTGCCCAGCAGGCCAGCACGGCATTGTCCTCCTCCGGCATGGACGGCCTGCTGCAGGACCTGCTGAAGTTGCCCGACCTGCATTGGGGCTCGCGCTACGTCGACGTGCTGCGTCCCAGCACCCGTATCTCGAATGGCGGTGTCGAGGCGTCGGCCTTGCCCAGCGCCCCGGTGGACCTAAACAGCGTGACCTTCACCGGGTCCGACGGCAAGGAGGTCAGCCTGGAGCAGTGGCAGAAGAACACCGCCACCGACGGGCTGGTGGTGCTGCATCGTGGTCAGCTGGTCTATGAGCGCTATGACCACGGCCAGACCCAGAAGGCGCGCCATATCTTGTGGTCGGCCACCAAATCGGTCGCTGGCCTGCTGACCCTGGACATGATCCAGGCCGGCCAGATCGACCCCTCGGCGCCCATTGCACACTATCTGCCGGAACTGAAGGGCAGCGCTTGGGAAGATGCCACCGTGCAGCAGACGCTGGACATGAGCACCGCCGTCGACTATGCCGAAGAGCCGCTGGCCAATCCCGGCGTCGTGCAGTACATGTTCGCCGGCAACATCCTGCCCAGCGACCAGAGCTACCCGGGTGCCCGTACCGTCGTGGATTTCCTGAAGTCCCTGAAGAAGAAGGGCGAGCACGGTCAGCGCTTCACCTATAAGAGCGTTGATACCGAGGTGATCGGCCTGTTGCTGGAGAAAGTCACGGGCAAGGATTTCGCCACACTGGTTTCCGAGCGTCTCTGGAAGCCGATGGGGGCTCAGCAGGATGCGACGGTGCTGAAGGACCGCACCGGTGTGGCCCTGAAAGGCTCCGGCATGAGTTCCTCGTTGCGCGACCTGGCGCGGGTGGGCGAACTGGTGCGTTTGGAAGGGCGCTTCAATGGCAAGCAGCTGTTGCAGCCGGGCACCGTGGCCGAGCTGAAGAAAGGCGGGGATCCAGCCGTCTTCAAGGCCGGCCGGGGCAATGCGCGTGACGGTTCCTCCTACCATGACTTCTGGTGGATCGCCCAGTCGCAGGACGGCACGCTGGAAGCCCGCGGTCTGGCCGGTCAGCATATCTATGTCGACCAGGCCAACGAACTGGTCGTGGCCAAGTTCTCGGCCGATGCGAAGCTGAATCCCACGCCGGGCATCGACCAGAACGCTTTTGCGGCCATTGCCAATGCCGTGAAAGGGCGCTGAACCAGGCCGTCCATGGCATCCCTGCCATGGACCCCGGACCGGGCCGGCAGGGATTGCCGGCCTGGTCCGATGGCGGCTTCGGTAACATAGCAGCGCACAGAACTTCAGGGAGGTGCCTTCGATGTCCGAACCCATTCATCTCGTCGTCACGCTGCAGGTCAAGCCTGGTCACCTGGACAGCCTGAAGCAGGCCACGGCCGAGCTGGTGGCTGCCAGCCGCCAGGAAGCCGGCTGCGTCTCCTATGGGGCGGCCTACGCCGAGGACGGGGTCACGGCCTACATCATCGAGCACTGGAAGGACCAGGCGGCGCTTGATGCCCACAACAAGACCGCCCATTTCATCGAGGGCGTGAAGAAGCTGCAGGATGCCTGCAGCACGCTGCAGATCCATCGCGTGCACTGGCAGGGTTGATCCGGGTGTCCTGAGCGCCGACAAGCCCCGACAATGAGCGGGTCATGAAGAACCCGCACGTCAGCGCACTCGCGGCCGCCCATGGGGTGGCCGTGCTTTTTGGGCTCACCGGCATCCTCGGCGCCCTCATCCGTTTCGATGCCGTGGCCATCACCGCCGGCAGGGCAGGGTTCGCCGCAACCGCACTGCTGGTGCTGGCCCTGGCGCAGCGCAGGCCGCTGCTGCAGGGGCTGGGCCCGCGCCGCGCCGGCATTGTGCTGGCCAGCGGCTTTCTGCTGGCCGTGCACTGGATCACCTTCTTCATGGCCGTCAAGGTGGGCGGCGTTGCTGTGGCCACGCTGGGCTTTGCCAGCTTCCCGGCTTTCATCGCCCTGCTGGACGTCGTGCTGTTCCGCGAGCGCATTGGCCGGGCCGAGGGCACGATGCTGGCGCTCGTCACCCTGGGGCTGGTGCTGGTCACGCCCTCGTTCGACGTCGGTGATCAGGGCACCGTGGGGCTCCTGTGGGGGCTGGCCTCGGGGCTGAGCTTTGCCGGCCTGGCCATCTGCAACCGCCGCGGCAGTCGAGGCATGGACGCCATCCAGGTGGCTTTCTGGCAGAACTTCGTCGTTGCGCTGCTGGTGTTGCCACTGCTGGGCCTCGGTCTGGCAGGCGAGGGTGACAGCGTGCCCATGACGGATGCCGCACATGCCGCGTCCCTGGTGGAGCCTCCCCAGGCAGCCTCTTCCGAGGCGGCTCCTTCCCAGGTGGCTGCCTCGGCCGCCGGCACCATCGACCTGGCCAGCTGGTTCTGGCTGGCCGTGCTGGGCGTCCTGTGCACGGGCCTGGCGCACACCCTGTTCGTCAAAAGCCTTGAGGCGCTCGATGCCCGCAGTGCCGGCATGATCATTGCCCTCGAACCGGTCTATGCCATCGCCTGCGCCTGGTGGCTGTTCGGTGAAGAGCCCTCGGGGCGCATGCTGGTGGGGGCGTCGCTCATCATCCTGGCCACCGTACTGTTGGCCATGGGCCACAAGCCCTCGGCCGCCCGGAAGGTGTCTTCCGAAGGCATTAAGCCCTGACCCTTTCCGGGTGGCGGCCATCGGCGTTGTGTGCCGACATGTGCCCAGCCTTGGGCCCCGTTCGGTGCCGTGTCTCGCCGCCGCGTCGCATCGTGGTGCGCGGCCCGACAGGGGGTCGCGTCCCACGCCACAGCCCGACGTTTTTCTCTTTGAAACACCCACGCCGGATCGCTCCGGGCTTACAATCGACCCCGCTCCGACCCCTTGTCTAGCGTGATGGTAGGCATGGGGACACTGTATGTGTTATTTTTACGGAACGGCAAGTCGCTGCAGGCCATTGCCTGCCACGGCCTGTCATCCCGTAGAAAACGGCTCGTGCAGCGGGTTCCCGGCGTTTCCACGCCTTCGTGGCGCGCCAAGGTTTTCTTTCGGTTCAGCTTTCCTGCGGCCAGGATCCTCCTCCCGGCCTGCCGGCTCGACCGCTGTCCAACCTGACGGCGGCGCCTTCGTCTTCATGCGGCCTCCGGCCGTTTTCGTTTTTCTGGCAAAACGGGCCGGATGGCCCGTTGCGCCCTGTCGTTCTGGAATGTACGCCCTATGAAACGTGATGTCCTGCCTGCCGCCCACACCTCGTCGGCGCTGCCCGTCCAGCCCATCAGCCAGGATGTGCTGGCCGAGAAGTACCTGAAGGACGGCGAGAAGACCGAAGCCGAGCTGTTTGCCCGGGTGGCGCGTGCGCTGGCCTCGGTCGAGAAGCCCGAGATCCGCGCCGAGTGGGAAGCGAAGTTCCTGGGCAACCTGCATGCCGGTGCCATCGGTGCGGGCCGCATCATGAGCGCAGCCGGAACCGACATCCAGGCCACCCTCATCAACTGTTTCGTGCAGCCCGTGGGTGACTGCATCCAGGGCTACGACGACCAGGGCTACCCCGGCATCTACGAGGCCCTGCGCGAGGCCGCCGAGACCATGCGTCGCGGCGGTGGCGTCGGTTACGACTTCTCCCGCATCCGCCCCAACGGCGCCGAGGTCAAGGGCACGCACTCCATCGCCTCCGGTCCGTGCAGCTACATCAACGTCTTCGACCAGAGCTGCGCCACCGTCGAGAGCGCCGGCAGCCGCCGTGGCGCCCAGATGGGCGTGCTGCGCATCGACCATCCGGACGTGCTGGACTTCATCACCGCCAAGCGCACCCCGGGCCGCTGGAACAACTTCAACGTCTCGGTCGGCGTCACCGACGGCTTCATGAAGGCGCTGCAGGACGACGCCGACTGGGAGCTGGTGCACCGTGCCCGGCCCGGCCGCAAGGTGATGGCCGCCGGCGCCTACCAGCGTGACGATGGCAAGTGGGTCTACCGCCGCGTGCCGGCCCGACAGCTGTGGGACACCATCATGAAGTCCACCTACGACTTCGCCGAACCCGGCATCCTGTTCCTCGACGCCATCGGCCGCGACAACAACCTCAACTATTGCGAGACCATCGAGGCCACCAACCCCTGTGGCGAGCAGCCGTTGCCGCCCTACGGCTGCTGCGACCTGGGTCCCATCATCCTCACCCGCTTCGTGCGCAACGCCTTCGGTCAGGGCGGCGAGCCGGCCTTCGACTTCGCCGCCTTCGAGGACGTGGTGGCCATCCAGGTGCGCGCCCTGGACAACGTGCTGGACGTGACCTTCTGGCCGCTGGACAAGCAGCGTGCCGAAGCTGCCGCCAAGCGCCGCATCGGCGTGGGCTTTACCGGCCTGGGCAACACGCTGGCCATGCTGAAGCTGCGCTACGACCGGGCCGAGGGCCGCGCCATGGCCGCCCGTATCGCCGAGACCATGCGCAACGCCGCCTACCGTGCCTCGGTCGAGCTGGCCAAGGAAAAGGGCGCCTTCCCGCAGTTCGACGCCGACCGCTACCTGGGCAAGGGCAGCAAGAAAGGCGAGGGCAGCTTCGCCTCGCGCCTGCCCGACGACATCAAGGGCGACATCCGCAAGTATGGCATCCGCAACAGCCACCTGCTGTCCATCGCCCCCACCGGCACGGTCAGCCTGGCCTTTGCCGACAATGCCAGCAACGGCATCGAGCCGCCGTTCTCCTGGACCTACACGCGCCGCAAGCGTGAGGCAGACGGCAGCCGCAGCGAGTACGTGGTCGAGGATCACGCCTGGCGGCTTTACAAGTCGCAGGGCGGTGACGTGGACAACCTGCCCGACTACTTCGTCAACGCCCTGGCCATGACGGCCCAGGAGCACGTGGCGATGATGGAAGCCGTGCAGCCCTACGTCGACACCTCCATCTCCAAGACCGTCAACGTCCCGGCCGACTACCCGTACGAAGACTTCAAGGACCTGTACCAGCAGGCCTGGAAGGCCCGCCTGAAAGGCTTGGCCACCTACCGGCCCAACCCCATCCTGGGTGCCGTGCTGGAGGCCGAGCCTGCCAAGAAGGAAGAGAAGCCTGCCGAGAAGGCCGAGGTCGCCGCGCAGCAGCACGAGCAGGATCCGATGCGCAAGGTGATCGAGCGCCGTCCGCAGGGCGCGCTCAACGCTGTGGCCGAGAAGATCGAGTACTGGACGCACGAAGGCCAGCAGCGGCTCTACCTCATCGTCTCCTTCCTGCCGGTCGAGGGCATGGACGGCCGCACCGTCGAGCGCGCCATCGAGTTCTTCATGCCCGTGGGCCAGAGCGGCGAATCGCAGCAGTGGATCACCGCCACCATGCGGATGCTCAGCCTGGCGGCCCGTGGCGGCTTCCTTGACCGTGCGCTGTCCGACATGCGCAAGGTTACCTGGGACCGCGGCCCGGTGCGTCTGGGGACCTACGAGAAGGCTGACGGCACCCATGTGCCGCGCTGGCACGACAGCGAGGTCGCTGCCATCGCCTACGCCATCCAGAACCTCATCGCCAAGCGCCAGGAGGCCGTGCAGGCCTCGCTATTCGAGCCGGGCGAGCTGCCTTCGGTCGAGCCGGTCGTGCAGACGGCCTCCGAATCCTCGGGCATCATGGCCGGGAAAAAATGCAGCGAATGCGGTGCCTATGCGATGATCCGGAAAGACGGCTGCGACTACTGCACCCAGTGCGGCATGCTCGGCAGCTGCGGTTGATCGGCCACTCCGGCTGATCCGCATCCTCGCAGGAGGCGCCCTTGGCCATCCGGCTGTACATCGTGCTGTTTGCCCTGGTCGCGGCCCTGATGCCGGCTGCGACCCGCGCCTCTGCGGAGGCGCCTGCGCCGGCTTCCTCCGACTGTGCTGTCCAGGGCCCCATCCGCCTGGGCGGACTGGACTGGGAAAGCGGCCAGATCACCACGGCGCTGCTGGACCTGCTGCTGCGCGAGGGCCTGGGCTGCCGCACCGAGGTGGTGCCCGGCTCGGTGCCCAGTCTGGAATCGGCCCTCATCCAGGACGACATCCAGATCATTGCCGAACAATGGGTCGGACGCTCGCCCGGCATCGAGAAGGCCGTGGCCGAGAAGAAGGTCGCCATCCTGGGTGACACGCTCACCGGCGGTGCCGTGCAGGGCTGGTATGTGCCCCGTTACGTGCAGGAGCAGAACCCCGACCTGAAGTCGGTGGATGACTTGGCCCGCCATGCCCATCTGTTCCCCAATCCCGAACAGCTCGGCCAGGCACGCTTCCTGAACTGCCCGGCCGGCTGGGCCTGCGAGACCTTCAACACCCGGCTACTGGCCAACACGGGGCTCTCGACGCGCTACGCCAACGTCCATCCCGGTACCGGAGCGGCGCTTGATGCCGAGATCGCCTCTGCCATCGCCCGCCGCGAGCCCTTGCTTTTCTACTATTGGCACCCGGCCGGCCTCATGGCCAAATACGACCTGGTGCCCATCGCGTTCCCCGACTACGACGCCCGCTGCTGGCCCGAGCTGATGAACCCGGCTTCCCGTGATCGCTGCGTCTCGGGATTTCCGGTGTCCCGGCTGGCCATGGCTGTCTCGGCCTCGCTGCAGAAGCAGTATCCGCAGGTGGTGGCACTCATCCGGAAACTCCAGCTGTCGCCCGAGGTGCTTGATCGACTCATTCTCGACATGACCGAGAACCGCCGTGACGGCCCCGCTCAGGCGCGCCTCTTCCTGCAGCAGCGGCCCGAGCTGTGGGCCCCCTGGCTGCCGGCCGAGGCCGCCCAGCGTGTGGCCCGTCGGCTGGGCATCGACACGGCACGCGTGCCGGGGCAGGGGAGCACCACGGAATCGTCAGCCGCGCCGGACAACGTGACTGCTTCCGGTCCGGAAGCCTTCTTTCCCGCCTGGTCGGTAGCCGACTGGCTCAACGACAGCCTGTCCCGGCTCGTCTCCCGCCATGGCGAGACCTTCCGCGCCTTCAGCCAGTCGCTGCTGCATGGCCTGCTGCTGCCGTTGGAGCGTGCGCTGGGGGCGGTGCCGCCCTGGCTGCTGCTGGCGCTGCTGGCCGGCCTGGCTTGGCACGCCACGGGCAGCCTCGGGTCGGCTGCCTTCAGTGCGGCCGGCTTCTACCTCATCGGGGGGCTGGGCCTGTGGACGCCGCTGCTGCAGACCCTGGCGCTGCTGGTCGCTGCCTTCCTCTTCATCCTCGTGATCGGCTTCCCGCTGGGCATCCTGATGGCGCGCAGTCGGCGGCTGCATCGGTGGCTCTCGCCCGTGCTGGACATCATCCAGACCATGCCCAGCTTCGTCTATCTCATTCCGGTGCTGATGCTGTTCGGCATCGGCCGCATTCCGGCGCTGTTTGCCACCGTGGTCTACGCCACCGCTCCGCTGGTGCGTCTCACCGCCCTGGGCATTCGCGAGGTCGACGCCCGGATGGTCGAGTCGGCCGAATCCTTCGGCTGCACCCGCACCCAGCTCCTGTTCTGGGTGCTGTTGCCGCAGGCGCGGCCCGCCATCCTGGCCGGCATCAACCAGGCCGTCATGATGTCGCTGGGCATGGTCGTGGTGGCCTCGATGATCGGTGCGCGCGGCCTGGGCGAGAACGTGCTGCAGGCCATCCAGACGCTGGACATCGGCCGGGGCGTGCAGGCCGGCGCCGCCATCGTCATCCTGGCTATCGTCATCGACCGCATCACCCAGGCCTACGGGCGAAGGGGGAACAGATGACCCGCATCGTGTTCGAGGATGTCAGCAAGATCTATGGCGACCGCCCCCGCCAGGTGCAGGAGGCCATGGCCCTGTTGCGCCAGAACGTGTCTAGCGACGAGATCTTTGCGCGCACCGGCTGCCGTGTCGGGCTGCGTCACATCAGCCTGGAGATTCCCGAGGGTGGCATCTTCTGCGTCATCGGCCTGTCCGGCTCGGGCAAGTCCACGCTGGTGCGCCACGTCAACCGGCTCATCGAGCCCACCTGCGGCCGTATCCAGGCCTGCGACATCGATGTCACCGCACTGGATGCGCGGGGCCTGCGCGAGTTCCGTCGCTCCCGGGTCAGCATGGTGTTCCAGCACTTCGGACTGCTGCCGCACCTGACGGTGATGCAGAACACCTGCTTCGGTCTGCGTGTGCGGGGCCTGTCTGCCAAAGAGCAGCGCGAGCGTGCCTGCCACTGGCTGCGCGAGATGGAACTGGCCGATATGGCCGACAGCTATCCGGAGCAGCTCTCGGGCGGCATGCGCCAGCGCGTGGGGCTGGCGCGGGCGCTGACGGCCGATACCGACATCATCCTAATGGACGAGGCCTTCTCGGCGCTCGATCCGCTCATCCGCATCCGTCTGCAGGACACCGTGCTGGCCCTGCAGCAGCGGCTGGGCAAGACTATTGTCTTCATCACCCACGACATCGACGAAGCGCTGAAGATGGGCAATCGCCTGGCCATCCTCAACGCCGGCGAGCTGGTGCAGGTCGGCACCCCGCAGGAACTGCTCGACCATCCGGCCAACGACTACGTGGCCGAGTTCATGCGCACGGCCCGCCAGCCTGGCAACGCCCGCTGAAGCGCACCTGCTGTGGTGGGTGCGGTAGGGCAGAGGGGCTGTTGATGGGAGCATCGGCGGTTTTTGCCGCCGAAAGGCCTGGGCGGGAAGGTCAGCCGCCCGACAGTTCCACCGAACGCTGCCCGGCCTTGGCTGCCGCCACATCTACCAGCCGGCGCAGTACCTGGCCCTGCTCGAACTCCTCGATGGCCGCATGCGTGGTGCCGTTGGGCGACGTGACGGCCTGACGCAGGGCCACGAAATCGGCGTCGTACTGCGTCTGCAGCGTGGCCGCTCCCAGTGCTGTCTGCGCTGCCAGTTGCCTGGCCAGCTCGCGCGGTAGGCCCAGGTTCACGCCGGCGTCGGCCAGCGCCTCGGAAAACAGATGGTAGTAGGCCGGGCCACTGCCGCTGATGGCGGTGACGGCGTGCAACTGGGCCTCATCATCCACCCAGAACGAACGACCCACGGCATTGAAGAGCCGCGAGATTGTCTGACGCAGCCCCGGCGACACGTCCTCGTCGGCATACAGCCCCACGCAGCCCTGGCGCACCATCACGGCCGTGTTGGGCATGCTGCGCACCACGGGGCGTTCCAGCGGCAGCGAAGCGCGCAGTGTCTGAAGCGGCACACCGGCCATCACCGAGATGATCGTGGCGTTCTGCAGCTGGCTGGCCGGCAGCGCACTCAGTGCCTCGCGTGCCATCACCGGCTTCACGGCCATCACCACCAGGTCATAGGGGGTATCCGGCAGGTCGGCGGCCTGACGGTACAGGCGGGCCTGCACATCCTGGGCACGGATCGGATCCACCGCATCGATGCCATCCACCAGCCCGGCGCCTAGCCAGGCTTCGCCCAGGGCTGCGCCCATGCGACCATATCCCAGAAAGAGAGCGTTCAGACCCATGCTTTACTCCTTGTCGTCGTGCGCAGTCGGGGTCGACCGAGTCGCGCGACAGACCTGGCGCCTGTCGCAGTGGCTACATGTTAATGGTTTTTCCTGAGGACAATCTGCAACACCCCATGGCCTCATGCCCATTCCGCATGCTCATCATCATGCAGCCCGCCTATTCGGCGCCTTCCCGTTCGGAGCGTTTCCCCTGGCAACCCCTCATCCGGAATACAGCGGCATGATTACTGGCAACACACGCCTGCTCGCCCACATCGGCTATCCCACCCGGACTTTCCGGTCCCCGATGATCTACAACCCCTGGTTTGCCCACGTGGGCGAGGACGTGGTGGTCGTGCCTTTCGCCTCGCAGCCCGACAGTTACCCGGCCTTGCTGCGAGCGCTCTTTGACACGGGCAACGTCGTGGGAGCGCTCATCACCATGCCACACAAGAGCACCACGCCGGCGCTGCTCGACCGTGTTTCGGTCGCTGCACGCATCGCCGGTGCCTGCAACGCCGTGCGACGTGCGCCGGACGGCAGCCTGGAAGGTGACATGTTCGATGGCGAGGGCTTCGTGCTCGGCATGCAGCGCAACGGCTTCAGCGCCCGGGGCTGCTCGGCGCTGGTGGTGGGCAGTGGCGGCGTGGGCTCGGCCATTGCCGCGTCGCTGGCCGCCGCCGGGGTGGCGCGACTGGCGCTTTTTGATGTTCGTGAACCCGTCATGCAGGCGCTGGCCGGACGGCTGCGGCAGCACTACCCGACGCTGGAGGTCGTCACCGGCAGTACCGACCCGGCCGGCTTCGACATCGTGGTCAACGCCACGCCGCTGGGCATGAAGGC
>ERZ772968.1059-NODE-1059-length-13191-cov-4.123554_pt1 | contig 13191 bp, 10 predicted proteins | sample MGYA00580674_ERZ772968 | MGnify/ENA primary metagenome ERZ772968 (study PRJEB29015, sample SAMEA2737940) | human oral metagenome | biome: human oral; feature: human-associated habitat; material: dental | place: China | collected 2138 ...
CAGGACGAAAAATCTGTACCAATCTGACAGACTTCATTTTATCAGCGATTCCCTAGGGAAGCACTGATGAATGCAGCTGCGCCATTTGGACGCACGTCATCTTATCAGGGATTCTCTCGGAACTGCCAGCAAAGGAAGGGACACCGCATGACAGATAAGGAATGGATGCAGCTTGAACTCAATCGCATGGTAAAGGCTGAGGGAGGAAAGGTCAGCGTCGAGCGCATGACCGAGATCGTTTCGGAGCTGAATCAGCGACTGCGCGAGAATCCGAATCTGCCGCGTGAGGTAAATACGCTCACAGCGGACGAACTGATCGCACGCGCACGCAAAAAGACGGGGGAGGAGCGCTACCGCATCATCAAGCGGGTTCTGCGCATGGAGCCGGACAACATCACGGCAGCGTGCATGCGGATCGAGTATCTCGCCAAGAATGCCGATGACCGCATCCACCACTACGAGGATCTGACGCGCAAGGCGACTGCGCAGCTCCAAGCAGCGGGCATATTCTCCGAGGAGAACATCGGCAAGTTCTGGCAGCTGCCGGCAACGAAGCCCTATATGTTCCTGCGCCTGTCCTATCTCGAATCACTCATCGGGGCACGCAAGCTGCGCCTTGCGGCAAAGGAGTGCGTGGAGATGCTCCGCCTGTCCGAGCTCGATGCACTCGGACGCCGCTATCAGCTCATGTTCATCTACTCGGCAATCGAGGAAGGCGATGCGGCGATTGAGCTCTATCAGCGCTACGAAGAGGGCGTGGCGATGATGTACCTGCCGCTCACAATGCTGTTCTATCGTCTCGGCAAAATGAAGATGGCGCGCAACTTCCTCAAGGAGCTCTCGTCCGTCAATGTGGACACGGAGGCATTCTTTGAGCGCGGGGTAAACGGGGATTTGCCCAAGCGTGCGCCGGGACGCCATGCCGGCTCGTTCGCCATCGGCACGATGGAGGAGTTCGGGGAGGCGGTGACGGACAACGGTTTTGCCTTCGTCGGCATGGATGCATTCTTTGCGTGGGGGCTCAGCGAGCTGCGTGGGGAGCAGGAGAGCACCTGAGAATCCTTTGACGGCGTACTCGTCTTCTCCTGCCCGTGCAGAATGTCGGGGGGCATTCTGTACGGGATCTATGACACCAGCAGTTCCCGCGAAGACGACGAAAAGAAATACAGCGGGATGGTCGTCTCAACACACAATTTTCAAAAGCACGTGGCACTGCTGCGATCGATGCCATTGACGGTATCGGCTTGATTGCTCCGGCGCCATAGACACGGGGGACATATGCACTGCGGACAGAGCAGGGCAGATATGGAGGGGACAAATGGGACTTTTTGACGGATTCCAAGGCGGTGAAAATGCCGCCGTAATGGGAATCAGAGACGCGCTCAAGGAAGAACTTGACCGCAATGAATGGAACTACGAAATCAGTGATGAGAGCGAAGATGGTCATCAGGAAACCTATTTCTACATGAGAAACGAACTCGAGAACGACGAACCGATCACGGCGGTCATCGTCGTCCGCGAGTACGACAGTGTCGATGGCTTCATCAAAATCAAGCTCTACGATATCGCCTATCTCGAGGATGGGGAGGAACGTGCGGAACTCCTCGCAAAGATCAATACGTGGAACAGCGAGTTCCGCTATGTGAAAATCTGCCTCGACCGCGATCAGGATGTCGTGATCGACATCGATCTGCCGCTGGATCTCCAGAAGGGGAAGTTTCAGGCGGACAGTGTGATGGCGATGATGGCAGTCGGTATGCGCATTGTGGAGAACATCTATGACGATCTGATGAACCTGTGCACGCGGGGGCATCAGCCTCGTGCGCAGGAATAAACGGAGCGGATTCCGAAATACGCATCTTGAATGGAGGATCCCATGGGACTTTTTGACGGCTTCAGTGGAAGCGACGAAGGGCTCAAGAACAGCGCATTTGAAGCGATCAAGGCGGAACTCGACAAGCAGGATATGAAATACGGCGAGGACGAAACCGAGGACGGCGAGGAGCAGATCATCCGTATGCGGCAGCAGCTCGACAACGGCAGCGTCGTGAGCATTGCCGTCGTCGTTACGGAGAAGGGCGACACGAACGACTTTATCAAGATCAAGTACTTCGGTCTGGTGCGCCTCGATGAGAACTCGGATGAAAAGGTATTCCACGAAAAACTCAACGAGTGGAACAGCCAGTATCGTTATGTCAAATTCGTTGTGGACGATGAGCGCGATGTCGTCGTTGATATCGATCTGCCGCTCGATCTGCACGTTGGTGTGTTTCAGGCAGACAGCTTCATGGCGATGGTCGGTGTCGGGCTGCAGGTGCTCGAGGAGGTCTATCCCGAGCTGATGAAGCTGCGCTGGGCATGAGCTTGCACGGAAAAGGGCTGCTGCACATTGTGCAGCAGCCCTTTCGTATGCCCTCAGCTCCGTTTTGTGTGATCGATCTGCGGCACCTTCAGCCCCTTGCGCAGATAGCTCTGCTGCAGCTGATAGATGCTCTGCACGAGCCGCTCCCGCTCGCGGTTTGAGAGCGTACTAAACCGTACGCCGATGTGGTACGTCATGCCGAGATTCGTCTCGATCGGTGTTGCGCGGCGGATCGTGCCGTCCGTTTCGAGCGTTCCGATGTGCGGCAGATCGGGTACACGCACGGCGAGATCCGCATCGATGATGAGCGGCTCGTCATGGACGAAGCACAGCCCGCCGCCGCTGATGTCGATGAGCGCGACCTCGCGGAAATTTTTGAGACTGCCGTGATCGCCCGGCAGCTTCACCTCGATCGACATCGGGATGGGCACGCGGACGAAGTCGCGCAGCTGGATGCGCTCCGCGCTCTCGGGAATGTCGAGATACCAGATCGTATCCGGCAGCTGTGAGGCGGAGCGGTAGGGAACGGCGAAGTGGTAGACACAGCCCGCGCCCGTCAGATGGCATTGAAAGACCTGCCCAACCTCGGGTGTGTTGACGAATTTGCCGATGGGGATGTCCAGACGCACGGCAAGTGCACCTGTAGGATGCCCTGCCGTCTGCTCCTCCTCGCTGAGTTCGAGCGTACCGTAGTAGTCGATCTCAAGATCCTTTTCAATAATGTGGATGGCAGAATCGTGCCGCAGCAGTGCGGACAGCTTCTCCCCTTCAAGTGTCATAGCGTCAGATCCTTTCCGAACGTCCTGTCTCATCTAAGGATAACAAAGTGTTGCGGCAAAGTCAATTTTCATACGGCATAGATAACTGCTTTGACTTTAGTATTTGTTCAAGCTATAATAACAATCGGTGGATTATACCATTCTATTAAGGAAAAGGGATCGGTGGACGCGATGGCGATGAAGATAGACAGCAGCATTTCCCGCAGCACGTCGATGGCGATGCCGCGTGCGGAGACAGAGGTGGGCGTGCGCGGCGCAGCGACCGATTTCAGCATGGAGCTGGCAGATCAGGAGTCGTCCATGTCACGCGAGGCGATGGATCGTCTGCTGGAACAGATCGACAAGCAGGGGGCACGCCTCTCAAAGTCGCCGACGTTTGACGAACTGCGCTCGTATCGCTCGCTCATCCAGAACTTCATCGGCGAGGCGGTCGGCACGATGTACGAGCTGCGCACACAGGCGGGATGGGATCGGCTCGGGCGGCAAAAGGTCTATACCTCTGTCCGTAAGATCGACCGCAAACTTGAGGAGATGGCGGAGAAGATCCGCCTCGGACAGGCAGACCAGCTCGACATCATCGCGAGCCATGATGCCATCCGCGGACTGCTCGTCGACCTCTACATGTAATGGCACGTCCAAAGAAAAATGTCGCTGTGTCCGCACCTGTCGGCGATGAGACCGTGCGGGAGGAGTTTCCGGAGAACTGGGCGGACGTGCGCGGACACGCGGAGATCATCTCTCGGCTGCGTGCGCTTGCTGCCGCACAGCGTCTGCCCCACGCCCTGCTCTTTTGCGGGATGGAGGGCGTCGGCAAGCGGCGCACGGCGCGTGTGCTCGCGCGGACACTGCTCTGCGCGGGGGGCGGAGATGCGCCCTGCGGGGGCTGTGATGCCTGCCGCACGATGGCGGCGGGCGTGCATCCCGACTACTTCGAGGTCGTGCCAGAGGTGCGCGGCAAAGGGGCGGCGATGATCCGCACGGAGGCCGTGCGTGATATCCTCATCGCCGCATCGGGTGCGCCCGTTCAGGCGCAGCGGCGCATCATCCTCATCGACGGTGCGGAAACAATGAACGAGACGGCGGCGAACCGTCTCCTCAAGACCATCGAGGAGCCGACGGGCGAGGTGCTCTTTATCCTCGTGACGAGTGCCTATGACGCCATTCTGCCGACCATCCGCTCACGCGCTGTGCGCATCGCATTTGGTGCGCTGCCGCGTGCGGAGATTGCGGCGGCACTCTTGGAGTGCGGCACGGAGAATGCGGAGACCATCGCCGCGCTCGCGGACGGCAGTCTCGGTCGGGCATATGCGCTTGCGGCGGAGGGGCTTGCCCTGCGTGACGAGGCAATCACGCTCCTCACCCAGCTCAGAACGCTCAGCATCGAGGACATTTGGGCTCGCGCGGCGGAGATCGGTGCGCGTACGCACACCGAGCGCACAGAATGGATCGGCTTTTTGCAGATGGCACTGCGCGACCTTCTCGTCCTGCATGAGGACGGGGCGGCATCGGAACTCTACCATATCGACCGCCGTGCAGAACTCACCGCACTGCTCACGCAGCTGACACGCGTGGACATCTTTGCACTCATGGAGGCAACACGCCAGCTCACGCGCCGTTTCGCGGCGAATGTGAACCCTGCACTGCAGGTAGAGGCATTTTTGCTGCGGGCGAGGAAGTTGTTTGCGTAACGAAGCATTCGCAAGGGACATCAAACGTACGACGATACATATATATACACCTAGGAGGAAGTTTTGCAAACGATTGTAGGTGTCCGCTTCAAGTCGGCGGGCAAGATATATTCCTTTGGGCAAGGGCGGCTGACCATCGCCGAGGGCGACTACGTCGTCGTTGAGACCACACGCGGCATGGAGTGCGGCAAGGTCGTCGTCGCGCCGCGTGAGGTTGCGGACGAATCCGTTCCGCCGAACCTGCGCGTCGTGCATCGCGTCGCGGATGCCTCCGACCTCGCACGCATCGAGGAGAACCATGCACGCGAGCGTGAGGCGCGTACGGTCTGCGAGGAGAAAATCCGCGAACTCGGGCTGAAGATGAAGCTCGTCGACGTGGAACTCACCTTCGACCTCTCGAAAATGCTTTTCTACTTCACGGCGGACGGACGCGTCGACTTCCGTCAGCTCGTACGGGAACTCGCGGGCACGTTCCGCACGCGCATCGAGCTGCGCCAGATCGGCGTGCGCGACGAGGCGAAGATGATGGGCGGCATGGGCTGCTGCGGCCGGCCGCTGTGCTGTGCGACCTTCCTCGGCGACTTCGTCCCCGTCTCCATCCGCATGGCAAAGGAGCAGAACCTCTCGCTCAACCCGACGAAGATCTCGGGCATCTGTGGGCGGCTCATGTGCTGCCTGAAATACGAGAGCGAGGGCTACGGCTGCGGCGGCTGTATGCGTACGAAAAAGGTGGAGTACACACCTGCGGTAAACGACCGCGTCATCGCCGAGGATGGCGAGGGGCGCGTCGTGGCGGTGCACGAACAGCGGCGCACGGCGACCATTCTGGCGGATGATGGCAAGACCGTCATCGCTGCATGGGAGGATGTCGCACGCGTCGAGAGTGAGGAGCGTCCCTCCGGCTCGCATATGCCGCGCAGAGAGCGCGCCCCGCGTGAGCGCATGCAGAGAGAGCCGCGCGAGGAGCGTGTGCGGCGCGAGCGTCCCGCCGGCGGGAAACCGCGCAATGAGCGCGGAGAGCGCGGCGAACGCAGTGAACGCCGCGAGCATAGTGAGCGTGCCGCGAAGAACACAGGCGAACGCCGCCGTTCACAGGGCGGGCGGCGACAGCCGCGCCGCAGCCCGCGCGAGGGCAGTGAATCTCATGAGTGACACGGCACAGTTGCGCCCGAACGAGCGCATCGACGACCTCTCGTTGGGCGGACGGCGCATCATCCAGCGCACGGATGAATTCTGCTTCTCAATGGATGCCGTTCTTCTCGCGCATTTTCCGCAGATGACCGGGCGCGAGCGCGTGCTTGACCTCGGCACGGGGACGGGCGTGATCCCCCTCCTCGTCGCTGACCACGCGGCGCATATCACGGCAGTGGAGCTCAGCCCCGTGCAGGCGGAGCTTGCCGTGCGGAACGTCGGAATGAACGGACTCACAGAGAAAATAACCGTGCGGGAGGGCGACTATCGCGACCCTCCCGCTCTTTTTGCGTGCGGAGAATATGACCTCGTATTCAGTAACCCGCCATATCGCCCCGTGACAAGCGGAGCACTCAGCATCGGCGCACGCGCAGCGGCACGGCACGAGCTGACGGCGACCCTTGCCGACACCGTACACGCCGCATCGTACGCCCTCCGTCACGGCGGACGGCTCGCTATGGTGCACCTTCCCGAACGCCTCGGCGAGATCATCCTCGCCCTCCATGCGGAGCACCTTGCCATCAAGCGCCTGCGCATGGTACAGCCGCGTACGGACAAAGCACCGAACCTCATGCTCATCGAGGCGGTCAAGGGCGCGGCACTCACGGGAATGCGCCACGAGCCCGCACTCATCGTGCGTGACGTTGAGGGGAGATATACCGAGGAGATCTGCCGCATCTACGGGGAGGAGATGTGAAGGCGTGGTATTCTAAACTTCCGATTGACGGTGATAGACAAGCGTAATATAATAGAAAGATAAGAAAACTTCATAGCCGATGAACGCAGTGCCATGCACTGCAAGGATGGATTCTTTCCAACGTGTAATGAAGGGGAGAAAGCAATGCTCAAAGGAATGAAAGCAAAGCGGCAGCTCGCCGCATTCGTGGCACTTGCCGTTGGCGGTGCGTTTGCAGGTGCGCCTGCGGCGTATGCGGCAGAGAGGGCGACTGTCGGAACGGGCGGAGCACAGACGGGAATCAATGGAGTGGGGACGACGGCAAATCCCTACGGCGATATTGTCGGCACGAATCTGATGAACGGTTCGGTGACGGACAATACGCTCACCATCGGCACGGCGGGGACAACGAACCTTCCCGTTGTTGTTGGTGATATCTCGGCGGGCGGAACGACCACAACGACCACTGCTGTGACGGGCAATAAGCTCGTCATCAACAGCCTCAATCTTACAGGCAACGCGTACGGCGGCATCGGGCTGAATCAGGTGCACACATCGGGGGCGGCGCAGACGCATCCGAATACCCTCACCATGACAGGGGGCGCGGTCAAGGGCAGCCTGATTGGTGCACGCTCCATCGCGGGCGGCGTGTCGAGCGGTGAGGTGACACTCACGGGCGGTGCGGTCGGTGCGGGGACGAATGCCTTTGCCATCGCGGGCGGCATGGGACATACCGATGCCGTCAACAACAAGGTCACGCTCACAAGCGGCACGGTCATGGGCGCAGTCTATGGCGGCTATGCCGAGAACAGCGGCGCGAAGACCACGGGCAATACCGTCACCCTCGGCGATACGAGCGGGAACTACAGCAATGGCACGCTGAGCGGTGCATCCATCTACGGCGGAAACGACAGCGACTATACGAATAATCGCCTCGTTGTGCAGGCAAAGAACATCACGGCGGATGCGGCGCAGAACTTTGCGACCTACGAGTTCCACTTGAATACGGGCATCGCGGCGGGCAATACGATGCTTACGCTGACGAATGGCAGCAATGCACTCGGGCGCACGGTGAACATCGGTGAGATCAAGCTTGACGCGACGGGATGGAGCGGTGCTACACGCACAGCGTACTACGGTGATGTTGGCACAGTCACGCTGATGACAGACGGGAATACCTCGAGCGGTACGTCGAATCTCAGTGTTGTAGGCGCATCACGTACGGACTGGGATGGCGACTATGAGTACCAGATCACGTCACCGACAACCACGACGACGCGCAACTATGTTCGCGCCGCGCTCCATCGCTATATGAACGCCAATGCCACCTATAAAAGTGGAGTTGCGACGAGCAGCACCATCTACGGCGGTTACTCCATCTGGGAGAATAAGGTGGTCAAGGACAACAATCTGACCATCACGAATGCGGCGGGTACGATGACCGCGTACGGCGGTTTTACCCAAACGGGCGCGGATGCCGTGCGCAACCATCTCACGATGTCGGGTGGCACGGTGCAGAACCTTTACGGTGCGTATGCGACGGGAACGGGCAAGGTTGAGGATAACCATGTCAGTGTCTCGCGTGCATCAGGCAATACGCCAGCGACTGCTGTCGCGGGTGAGATCATCGGCGCACGCTCTGCAGGAACGGGTGTTGTTCAGAAGAACACCGTCACTGTGGACAACGCGACCGTCGGCGGCAGTGTCACGGGGGCATCGGGCAGAACAACGGTCAGTGAGAACAGTGTCACCATTCAAGGCGATACCATCACGAATACCGTTCACTCTGTTGTCCGCAGGAATGTGCTCGGCGCGTATATCGCAGGTGACAACACGGTGCAGCGCACAGCGGAGCAAAATAGCGTCACCATTACCGAGGGCGACGTGCAGGGCATTGTTTACGGCGTTTTCGGTGAGCTGTTCGACGTGGGCAGCTCCTCCACCACGACACCTACACCAATGGTACAGAATAACACCGTCACCATCAGCGGGGGTGCAGTGAAGGATGTCCACGGCGTTCATATGACGGGAACATCCGGCTATACGGGCATTGGTACAGCGACAAACAATACCGTTACTGTCTCTAATACTGCGAAGGTCGGTGGCACGCTCTACGGCGCGACGGCGAACGGCAATGCGACCCTCGATAAAAACAAGGTCAATATCACAGGCGGATCGCTTTCCGGCGATGTCTATGGTGCGTCGGGCGATGCTAAGGGGGCGGTGACGGGGAACATCGTCACCATCTCCGAGGGGAAAATCGCCGACAACGTCGTCGGTGGACGCAACACCGACACGGCGGTTAATGCGGGTGCTGTCACGGGGAATAAAGTAACAGTTACGGGCGGTGAGATTCGCGGTCATATCTATGGCGGTGTGACCCATGCCGACCTCCCATCCTCCAGTTCTACAACGACAACCGCTTCGGGCGGCAACACTGTCACAGTGTCGGGCGGCACAGTCGGCGGCAATCGGCCCGACGGCATGGTGCGTGGAAATATCTACGGCGGCTACGCGCACGGGACAAACAAGAGTGTTGAGGAGGGCAATACGGTCAACCTCGGCGCAGACGACGGCAGCTACGGGGCAGATCTTACGAAGGCGACCATTTACGGCGGTCGTACACGGCGGTTGGGCAATACGCTGAACGTCAAGTCGAATAAGACCGTCGAGGTGCGCGGTGTTCACAATTTCGAGAACTATAAGTTCTGGCTCACACAGAACACGCAGACGAGTGCGCCGATGCTAAGGCTCACCGATCACAACGGTTTTGAAAATCAGTATTCAGGCACAATGCCGGTGGACTTCGCGAAAGTCAACGTTGATCTTACGAATATGTCCGCAAAGCAGATTGCGGGGCGGATTACGCTCATGGAGGGCGATGACGACAACGCACTGCAATTCCGGAACTACATGCCGCGCGGCACGGCAGCACCAACAGGCACACATGGTGACTATGAGTATTCTCTGCGTCTCGTGCGTGGCAACGACAACACGGAAGCCGATGCAATCGCGCAGCGTGGGAGACGTGTCATCCTCGACTACAATCGTTACAAAAATGGTGTTGCGGCATATGATGCGACGCGCAGTGAACAGGAGTGGTTCGGCGGCATCTCTTACGGCGGTCATACAACGGAGCACAACATCCTCACGATCGACGGCAGTCTGACGGGGAGTATCACAGCTTATGGCGCAAAGACGATGGGGGCATCAGGCGGATCGGGCAGCACAACGGATGTGAATCGCGGCAATACTCTTGAGATCAAATCCACAGGGGCGAACGATGCCTACTACGTGACGAGGGGGTACGGCGGCTACATCGGGCACGCCTCGAATAATGACAGCGTGGCGAACAACGTCCTGCGCATGGCGGGTGGAACAGCGGGCACACTCTACGGTGGCTACTCAGCGGGCACGGGTAGTGTCACGGGGAACAAGACCTACATCACGGGCGGCAAGGTGCTCGGCGATGTCTACGCAGGCTATGCTGCGACCGCAGGAGGAGCGACGAATAATACGCTCACGCTCGGTGCGGATGACGGTAGTTATCGTGCAACCATTGCGGGCGAGCTTTACGGCAGCAATGCCGTAGCAGGAACGGGCAACAAGCTTGTTGTGCAGGCCGGCGATGTTGCGGTCAATAAAATTCACAACTTCGATACCTTCCACTTTGTTCTCCACAGTAATAAGCTGATGGACAAGACCATGCTTCATATCAAACAGACAGGCGGGCTTGGCGGTACGGTGGACTGGACTAAGGTGACAGCGGATGTGTCGAAATTCGCCCTTGATCGTACATGGATGGGGTCGCACTCGGTCAAGCTTATCGAGAGCACGGGCGCAATAAGCTTTACGAACTATGCTGCGACGGATTACACGCCGAGCTATGCGGGTGAACCGTATGAAGTCTATACGCATACGAATACGGATCTCGCACAGGGGGCAGATGTCCTGCTGACGTTCAACCGTCTGCGGGATGGTGCGCGTCTCTATGGTGAGACGGATGCAACACTGAAAGCGGGCGAAGTCTTTACCCAGGCAGCAGACAGCGACACCAAGATCTATACGGCGAAATCTGCACTGGGCAATGAGGTGAAGGACAATACGCTCCGCGTGACGGGCGTCGGTGCGAACGGTCTCACAGAGTTTGCTGCGGCAGGCTATGCGACCGGCACGGCGGGCAAGATGACGAATAATGCGCTCACCATCGCGAGTACCAAGGCACTTACGGTTCGCGATTCCTATGGCGCATACGCGTCGAATCCGGCGATGTCGGATCATCTGACGTACACCTCCGTCACACTCACGGATGGGGCTCTCACGGGCAACATCTTTGGTGCATATACATCAGGTACAGGCAAGGCGGCATCGAACAAGGTGACGGTTTCGGGCGGCTCGGTTACGGGCAGTGCGGTAACGAGTACACTTACAACAGGTGGCATATTTGGCGGCTATTCGCAGGGCGGTGACGCGGAGAAGAATGAGATCGATCTCCACGCAGTCAAGATTACAGGTGATGTCACAGGCGGCTATGGCGTGAGTGCAAAGGATAACATCGTCACCCTGCGTGGCACGGAGATCTCAGGCACGGTTTATGGCGGCAGACTCACGACCGGCGCGTCGGCAGCGGTGAACGACGGCAACACATTGAATATTTACGATATGGGGACGAAGGTCGGCTACTTCGAGCATATCGAGAAGCTCAATTTTTATCTTTCTGCAAAAGCGGATGTTGCGCGTTCCATGCTGACCACGACACAGGCAAAAAGCAAGGATCTCCGTAATACGACGATTACGATGGAGTTGAGCGGTGACCATGCCCCCATCCGTAATGGTGATGTCGTCAAACTCGTGACACTGCCCGATACGGAGAACATCGTGATGGACAGTAACCTCGCGAGCAATAGCTATCAGACCACACAGGGGGTCACTCTGAACTACACCTTCGGACTGGAGACACGCAATACGGTCAATGCTTTGTCGGGCAATAAGAACGAGTTAATTGCACGCATCAAGGGGGTGTCAGTGTCGGATCAGTCAAAATCCCTTGTCGAAACACAGGCGGCTGCGATTGCCTTCCTTGCGAGCGGCTCCGATCTCCTCACGGATGTCGGCATCCCCGCAGCCGAGGCGGCGGCGACCCAGATTGCGGACATCGTGGACACCCCGTATGCCGGCAGTGAGAAGAACTCTGCTGCTGCCTCCGTTCCACTCTCCACCCTCGGCAGCTATCAGCTGTTTGCGGCGCAGAGTTTCGGCAGTATGCGCCTCAAGTCCGGCTCCTACGTCGATACGAAGGGCTGGAACCTCAATGTTGGCTATGCACGCCGCAACGAGCTCGTGGATCGTTCGCTCACATTCGGTCCCTTCATCGAGTACGGCAGGGGCAACTACGACTCCTACCTCGACGACGGTACGCACGGCAGCGGCAAGACCGACTATCTCGGTGTCGGTGTCATGGCGAAGTCGGAGAGCGACAACGGCACCTATCTTGAGGGCAGTCTGCGCGTCGGCCGTGCAAAGAGCGACTACAGCGGCAACATCGGCGCAAAGAGCGCCGGCTACGACCTGTCGAGCGGCTACTTCGCCGGTCACATTGGGGTCGGACAGAAGCGCGAATTCATCAATGGCAGCAAGATCGACACCTATGCGAAATACTTCTATGCGCATCAGGCGGGCACGAGTGCCACACTCTCGACCGGCGAAACCTACGACTTCGGTGCATCGACTTCGAGCCGCATCCGTTTCGGCACGCGCTACACTGTGAAAAATGATCTCAACGGTGAGTTCTACGCGGGACTTGCATGGGAATACGAGTTTGACGGTAAGGGCTCGGCGAGCTATCAGGGCTACGACCTGCCGGGAACAAGCCTCAAGGGGAGCACAACTCTCCTCGAACTCGGTTACCGCTTCGCTCCCGTGGACAGCACCGTCAGCTACGGTCTGAACCTCACGGGCTTCCAGGGCAAGCGCAAGGGTATCACGGGCGGATTCAACATCGCGTGGGCATTCTAAGACAATCATATAAGGCGTAAGAATAGGGGCTGTTGCACGAAGCTAGAAAACTTCGTGCAACAGCCCCTTCTCTGTCTTAGAGCGGGACAATCACTAGTTTTTTCCCCAGCGGGGCGAGGAGCTTTGAGACCGTTGCGATGCTCGGGCTCGTTGTGCCGCGTTCCACACGGGCGATAACGGGCTGTGTCACACCGCTCATCTCCTCAAGCTGCTTTTGCGTGATACCGCGCTCCTCACGTGCACGGATCAGCTCGCCGATGAGTGCGACCCGCAGATCACTTGCGGCGATTTCCTCAGAAGTAAACAGCTTCTTGCGGGCTTCCTCCCAACTCTGACCAATAGCGGGATTTGTCTGCATCGTTAGATTCCCCTTTCTCGTAAATCCGCAAGTTCCCTTTTTGCTCTTTCAATTTCGCGTGTTGGTGTCTTTTGCGTCTTTTTTATAAATGTATGCAGAAGAACATAACTTCCGCCTTGCCA
>ERZ772968.1061-NODE-1061-length-13186-cov-7.320006_pt1 | contig 13186 bp, 9 predicted proteins | sample MGYA00580674_ERZ772968 | MGnify/ENA primary metagenome ERZ772968 (study PRJEB29015, sample SAMEA2737940) | human oral metagenome | biome: human oral; feature: human-associated habitat; material: dental | place: China | collected 2138 ...
ACTTGAACCCGCGACCTCCGCCGTGACAGGGCGGCGCGCTAACCAACTGCGCCACGAGGCCTCGCTCGGCACGAAGCCGGACTCCTGGACGAGTCGTCTTCCACTCGCACGAGTCCGTACCCCCAACGGGATTCGAACCCGTGCTACCGCCGTGAAAGGGCGGGGTCCTGGGCCGCTAGACGATGGGGGCCCACTGCCCTTGGCGTCGTCGCGCCTTGAACCGGGTAGAACAGTATGGGGCGGGACTCCCCCCGCGCAAATCTCTCAAGCGTGACCCTGCTCACCGCGGCGCCGGTGATATGAGAGGCTCCGCTCCATGAGCCCGGTGCACCTGTCCGACGAGGAATTCGAGGCGGCCGTCGGCGACGCCCTGGACGCGATCCCCGAGGAGCTCGCCGCCCAGATGGACAACGTCGTCATCCTCGTCCGCGACGAGCCCGATCCCAACCTGCTCACCGGGGCCGACTACGATGAGAACGGCCTGCCGACCCTCCTGGGCCTGTACGACGGCGTCCCGCTCACCGAGCGCGACGACGGCTGGTCGATGGTCCTGCCCGATCGGATCCTGATCTTCAAGGGCCCGCTGGAGCGCTGGTGCCCGACCCGCGAGGAGCTGGTCGAGGAGATCGGGGTGACGGTCATCCACGAGGTCGCCCACCACTTCGGCATCGACGACGATCGCCTCCACGAGCTCGGGTGGGAGTAGTCGGGAGCAGCAGGTGCGCGGACGCCGGCCGCGCCCGCGCTCGCGGGCCCCGCCCCGGCGCATCCCGTGGCGCGAGACGGAGGCGGCAGCGCCATGAACCACGGCCTCATCCTCCCACGCATCGTTGTCCTGCCGTGAACGAGTGCGACAACTAGTACCCGGCATCACCTCCCCGATCATCAGCGCATGTGGCATTATCGCATTCGTCACGTGAGCACCACCGCATCAGCACTCCAGCCCCCGGCAGTCGAGGTTCATCGTGCCGCACCAACGACGTCGCATCCAGTTCAGCGAGATCGCAGCACCTCAGTCCCTCACCCCGAACACGGCGCCATCGCAGGCGCTCGCGCCCGCCGTGGTCACGCCCTTCGAACGGTCCCGCCGCTCGCCGCCCCGCTCCCATGAGGTCATGCAGGCCGTCCGCAACCTCGACATGACCCAAGACGCGGCCTACCGGGCCAACCTGATCTCCTGGATCGAGCAGGCCTATATCGACCGCATGGGAGGCCTCCTCGTCGGCCTGTTCGCGCGCTGCCACCTCGGCGAGCCCTATATCGACCACCGCATGACCGTCGCCGGACGCATCGTCGAGCACTACACGCCGTCCGACACCGTCCCGGACCTCTACCGGGAGGCGCGGGCACTCGCCCGCTCGCCGGTCTACGCCTACATCGAGGTCTACGGCGACGGCGAGCTCGTCCCCGTACTGGAAGATGGCACGAGAGCGTAGAGCTAGCGTCGCTCCTTATCTCCTTAATATTTCCCTGAAATCCTTTCTTGAAAGGATCGAACATGTCAGATAGCTCATTGATCGTAAATGAACTTCGCCGCGAACTCGTCAACCTCGAAAATGGTATTCTAAAGGAGGTCATAGGAACGCAGCAGCAGGTCGGCCGCGTCGACTCCAAGGTCCTGGAGGTCTCCAACGAGGTCCGGTCGACGCAGGAGGAGCTCGCAGAGCTCCACCGGCAGTTCATGGACTACGTCGGGGAGGCCAGACGGGTCGCCGCCGTGCAGCGGGCCGAGACCAAGCTCGGCACCCTCAAGGCCGATCTCGAACGCGACTACGGCCACTACAAGGTGGTGCGCCGCTCGAGCATCGGCCTGCTCCAGGCCTTCGACGTCGGCAACGTCTCGGACTCCACCGCCAACCAGATCAGCGAAGAACTCATGGTCCAGACTCCGCGCTACTGGCTGGCGCCGGCACTGGTGGCGCTGGCCGCGTGGTCCCGCGATGACGAGGACGTGGCCAAGCTGTCCGTCACCGAGGCCTACGGACGCAACCAGGCCAAGACCGCCCTCTTCTTCGCCCTCATTCTGCGCAGGGAGCAACGCGGCGCCGAGTCCGTGCGCTGGCTGCGGCATTACTTCTCCTCATGCGATCCCAGGAGCCTCACCCGCGAGTTCGCGGTGATCCTCGAGGCGGCCTCCCAAGGCCAGTTCGGCCCCCAGGGCACGGACCTCGTCCGCGCCCAGCTCCGCACCTGGACAACGGAGCTGCGCAACAACCAGGAGTTGGTCCAGGAGCAGATCGATAAGTGGATCCGGGAGCTCACCGTTCTGCGCGAGGTGCTGGACGCCGATGAGGCGCCGACGCTGCGTCAGCTCACACCCCCCGACTCCTTCGCCGCGGTCCGCGCCCAGGCAGAGGCCTCAACCGCTCTTAAGCGTTGCGCGGAGAAGTACACAGCGATCAAGGACTCGGACTTCACCTCAACGGGCACAATCTCATCCCTCCTGGACGACCTGCTCGTCCAGCTCGTCACCGAGTACGACGACGAGGAGCTCCCCCTACGTCGAGAAGCGGCGTACCAGGAGGCGATCATCGACACCGATGGCGACATCGATCGTGCTCGCACGAGGGCCGACCAGCTCATCACGGTGCTCGACGAGCGCACGGACGCCGTCACGCTCCAGACCAACGCAGCCATCTCACCGGGCGCCCTGGGCGTGTCCGTGCGTACCCAGCAGGTCGCCATCGGTTCGGGCCGAGAGGATTTCCGCACAGCGGTCCGCGCCTACACCAAGGATTACCGGAGAAAGCACGTGGCCAACGTGCCTCTGAACCTCGGAGGTCAGCACCACGGCCTGGCCTCCGCTCTGGGCTTCGTCGGCCTGACGACCAATACTGCGGAGGATGAGAATGTCATGGTAGCTCGTCTGCGATCGGCGTGGGATCAGACCTGCGCCGCTAGCGTGGCCCAGGCGTCATTCAAGAACCGGCAGATGGTATTCCCCATCGCCATCGCTGCGATCGTGTCGCTACTCGGTTTCGCGGTGCTGAAGGGGCTGGGTTTTCTCGTGGCGCTGGCCGCCGCCGGGATCGTCTACTACATCATCAGTCATAAGAAGAAGACGGCCGACGCCGAGGTGGCCAAGATCCATCGGACGAAAGAAACGGCTTGCACCCAGTCGCTCCAGATGCTCGTCGACGCTCGCGCGGAATTCGATGATCTCGGATTCTTCTACGAGGAGCACGACGCCGACGAGGCCGAGCTCCTCCGCGTCATTGACGTGTGGCCGGTGGGCGACGCCACCAGCGAGGGGGAATGACCATGACCGACACTGCTCAGCCGGATACCGGTGCCGACGCCGTCGAGAGGGACGCGGACATCGCCGACGACAATTCAATCGGCACCGGGGACGTGTCCGCCGCCATCGAGGACGAGCTAGCCGCCGCTAAGGGCGGGAAAACCGGCGACAAGGACTCACCAGCCTCCATCGAGAACGGATCGACCACCGAAGACACGCCAACCGCCGCTGAAGACGGGACAACCGCCGAGGAGACTCCCGCGACGGCGGACTCGTCCTCGCCGGCCCCGGCTCCCGTCCCGCCGCCACCGGATGCCATGCCGCCCGTTCCGGTTCCGCCACCACCGAGCGCCGCCTCCGCATCGGTTCCGCCACCACCGGACGCCACGCCGCCCATGCCGGTTCCGCCACCACCGGGCACCGCCTCCGCACCGGCCACGCCCACTGGCGCCGTGCCGCCCACTCCGCCCACTCCGCCCACGATTATCCGTCGTCCTCGTAGGACTCCCTCCTTCTCCCCCGCTCCACCCGGCTCGGGGCCCGTCATCGATCGCAAAGACCTTCTGGCTCGTACCAGAGACACAACGGGAGCCCCGAAACTCTCGAGCGACCGCGCAATGGCCGGGGGCCTGCCCGAGTGGAGCCCGCTTCCGCCCAATGAGATGATCGTCCGCCGTCCGCCGTCGGAGGCACGATGAGCAGAACCCCACCACTCGGAGCACCATCGACGGGCTCGAGCATGTACAAGACTTGGGTCACGACGCTCAGGACCTGGGCCCGCAGCCCATCCACGTCTCTGGATGGGCTGCCCCCACTGACCTCCGAGAGCTTCAGCCCGCGGACCTACACCAGGCTGGTGGACCATCTCGCCTCCGCTATCCGAACCATGATGGACACGTGGAACGATTCCTTCGCCAGGTCCTGGGAGCACGCTCTCGCCTCGGGGGACGAGCACCTCATCGAGTCATCCCTCGTCGATGCACGACGACTACTGCTGCCACGGCTGCGGTTGTCCTCCCACCCCTCGGTCCCCCCGGAACTGCGGGAGGAGCTGACGACGTCGATGAGAAAGGATGTCGAGTCCCTGCAGCACCAGTTGGAGGAAGCGGTGTCGGGCGGCCGCGGGAGGCGGGGCGTATCGGATCCCGCGGGCAACGACCGCTTGATCAGGATCGTGCGCGGCAATTCGCTCATGCGGATCTTCGACGATGGCTACGTCGATGGATCGGGAATCATCGGTCTTGTCGACCGGGCGACGGTCCCCGGCCCCGTTGGAGCGCCGCCCCCGACGGCTGAGGAGCGCAGACCCCGTCCCGGCCTGCTCAAGCGTATTGGTACAAGAAGAGGGAAATGATGGACTACCGCCGGACGAGCAACGAGATTCGACGTTTTCTCAAAGCCAGAGTTCCAGTCATCATCATTAGGACTGTAGAACCCATGCGCGTCTCGGAGATCATCAGTCAGCTCGCGACCGAGTTTCGTCAGATGCCGTTCTTCTCATACACGCGCACGGAGGGTCTGCGAGAGGTTCTGACCGGATCATCGGTGACTGACGACTACTCCCTCGTCGCTGCCCTCGACCAGGCTCGGCAGACCTTCCGCGCACGGGCTAACGTCAATTTCGTGTTCTCCGAACTCGACGACCTCGAGGGCGACACCGCGACGTCCCGGCACTTCTCCCAGCTCATCCGGCTCGCCGAGAGGAACAACGGAGCCGTCATCCTCATCGAGGACAGGCCCGTGTGGTCCGGGCTGAGCCGACTCGGCATGACCACGACGCTGGACGTGCCCACCGTTGACGAGCTCCACGAGACCATCGCCTCGACTATGAATCCGTACCGCGGGTCCAATATCTTCATCGAGTGGCAGGACGCCGAGATCCGTCGCGCTGCTGAGATTCTGTCCGGCGTCACGGAGGGCGAGGCCATCAACGTCATTGCGACCCTCATCGCCAAGGAAGAGGTTCGCAACGAGGATCTCGCGGAGCTCTCCCAGTTCAAGGACCGGATCTTCGGCGATCTGGCCGGGCTCGAACGCGTCAGGTTGCAGGACGACTACCAGGTGGGCGGACTGGAGAATCTCAAGGAGTGGTTGTCGGGGAAGCAGAATCTCATGACCGGCGATCTCACCGGGTGGGGCGTCAGACCCCCGAAGGGGGTCCTGCTGTGCGGCGTCCCCGGATGCGGCAAGTCCCTGTCCGCCAGGGCCATCGCCCAGCAGTGGGAACTGCCGCTCTACAGACTCGATATGGCCGCAGTCATGGGAATGTACGTCGGGGAGTCGGAGTCTCGTCTGCGCGATGCACTGGCGACCGCGGACAGAGCAGCGCCATGCATCCTGTGGATCGACGAGATCGAAAAAGGGCTCGCCTCCGGAACAGGAGACAACTCGGTCATCCGGCGTCTCATCGGACAGTTCCTGTTCTGGATGCAGGAATCAACGTCGAAGGTGTTCCTCGTGGCCACGTCCAACGACGTAGCGACCCTTCCCCCCGAGTTGCTGCGCAAGGGCCGATTCGATGCCGTTTTCTTCGTCGATCTGCCGACTGCTGACGAGCGAGAGGATATCATCCGACTGTGCTTCCGGAAGTACACGCGGTCCGAGCCCTCACTCGACCTGTTGCGCGATCTCGTTCCCCTGACTGAGGGTTTCGCCGGTTCCGATATCGACGCCGTGGTCAATGAGATCGCCGAGATCATGTACAACCACCAGACACACGATCTCCCCGACGACACCACGATCTACGACCGCTTCCGCGCTGTCGTCCCGTTCTCTCGCTCGAATCCCGACGACGTCGCGGACATCCGCGCCTGGGGGAGCTCGCGCGCCATTCCGGCGGGCCGGACGGACGCCGTCGCATCCGGTATCGGTGGAACGCAGAGCCGTCGCATCGTGGTCCAGGGCTCCGAGTAGGCGTCGGTCAACGGCTCTCGTTCCACTGCAGCACCATGAGCCCCACCGATCGCCGTTACGGCAGGGCCACTGACGAGTCCGCCGTCGGCTCCTCCGGCCACTGAACCACTACTCCCGCTACCGCTCCGGCGCATCCCGTGGCGCGAGACGGAGGCGGCACCGGAGAGAGGTGGAATAGGGTGCGGGCCATGGACGACCACCTCTTCGCCGGTCCGCCGCCCCCCACCGCGCGCCGGATGGTGGGCCGGCGCCCCGTAGTCCTCGCCGGCCTGCTCGGAGCCGCGACCCTGGCCGGGTGCTCAACGCGGAGCTCGGAGCCCGGCTCGACGTCCACCGCGGGTCCCGCCACGACCGCCCCGGCCGCGGCCGACCCGGCGCCGACGTCGAACGGTCCGGAGCCCGAGGACACCGATTCCCCGTCCTCGGGACCGCTGGAGGGATGGACCCTGGAGCAGAAGGTCGGCCAGCTCCTCATGGTCGGCGCCGATACCTCGGGCCCCCAGATGGTCTCCATCGACGCCGTGTCCACCCATCACGTCGGCAACGTCTTCATCTCCGGGCAGACCCGCGCTGGAGCCGAGCCCGTCCGCGGGGTCATCACCACCCTGACCGACCTGGTCGGCTCCGACACCACCCACGACGCCCCGTTGCTCGTGGCCACCGATCAGGAGGGGGGCCAGGTCCAGGTCCTGAATGGGACTGGCTTCTCCGCCCTTCCCTCCGCGTCCGAGCAGGCGGCCATGTCCGCGGACGATCTTCTCACCAAGTCACGGGCGTGGGGCCAGGAGCTCGCCGACGCAGGGGTGACCATGAACCTGGCGCCCGTGGCCGATCTCGTCGACGGCCCGAACCCGTCGAGCAATGGCCCCATCGGCAAGTGGGAGCGCGAGTACGGGCACGACGCCGCCACCGCGCTGGACCGCGCCACCACCTTCGCCCGGGGGATGGAGGATGCCGGTCTCGTCGCGACCTACAAGCACTTCCCGGGCCTGGGGCGCGTGACCGACAACACCGACACCGTAGCCGGTGTCACGGATGCCGTCACGACGCGCTCCGGGGACCCGGCGGTCTCCGTCTTCGCCGACGCCATCACCGGCGGTGCCAGGGTCATCATGGTCTCCTCGGCGATCTACTCCCTCATCGACTCCTCGGCGCCGGCCGTGTTCTCATCCGTGGTCGTCACCGACATGCTGCGCGGCGATCTGGGCTTCAAGGGAGTCGTCATCACCGACGACGTCTCGGCCGCGGTCCAGGTGCAGGACCGGACGCCCGCACAACGGGCGGTCCAGGCCGTCAGAGCCGGCTGCGACATCGTCCTGGCCTCGGCCGACGCCACCGTCGTCGCCGATATGGCGCGGGCGCTCGTCACCGAGGCGCAGAGCGACCCCGCCCTCGCCGAGCGGGTGGACGAGTCCGCCGCCCGCGTTCTCGCACTCAAGAACGGCTCCTGAGGCCGGCCCCGCCCGAGGATCGGGGCGACGGACGACCGGATGCCGGTCCCGGGCGCGTCGACGCCGGTCCCAGGAGCGGGGCGGCGGGTTCCCGGGGCCGCCCGCCCGGGCGCTTCCCCGACGTCGGCCCCGGGCGCGGAACGGCGGGCTCACCTGTTGACCGTCGTGCCCTCCGAGGACCCCTTGGTGTCGATGTACTTGGCGAAGCAGTGATCGGCGTCGAACCCCTCGGCGCTGCACCAGGCGTTGGCCTCGTCGGCGCTGCCGTACGGAGTCGCGACGATCGTCACCCAATACTGGCCACCGCTGTCGAAGACGGGCCATTCGTCGCTGTACAGAAGCTTGGCGTCGGAGTACTTCTGGCGCAGCTTGAGGAACTCCTGGAGCGTGGCGCGGTTGTCCCAGGTGATGCCATCGGCGACCATCCCCGACTTCTTCGACGACAACTGCGGCACCCACTTGCCGGAGACGCCCTTCACCGAGGACTTGTCGTGATCGGCCTGCCAGCGCAGGGAATCCTTCGCCGCGGTCTCCTCCAAGGTGTTGTCCTTGCTCGTCGTGGCCGCCGTCGCCGACGACGGGCTCGACGCGCCCGGGGTCGCCGCGGTCGGCGCGGAGCCGCGGTCCGGTGCGCACGTCACGACGATGGTCGTGAGATCCATGTCATCAGCCGTGCGATAGAAGTGGCCGCTTCCGAAGTGAAGCGTGAGCGTTGTCCCGGAGCCCGAGATCACCAGCGGAGAGCCGGAGAAGTCGAAGTCCCCCGAGGCGACGACGGCGTCGGCCGGTCCGGTCCCGTCGGAGCGCGACGGTCCCCTCAGCTCGACGTGGTCGTCGGTTCCGCCCAGGACGTCGCCGCTGGGACACGACGCGGTCACCTTGACCTCCACCTGCAGCTCCCCGTCCCCATTCCTGACGGAGGTCGGGGTGAAGACCGGGGCGCTCCCGCACGCGGTCACGTAGTTCGTCGCCCCGGTGCTCGTGGGCTCGGCGGACGCCGACGCATCCTGCTTGCCGTAGCGCGGCTTGTCTCGGTCGGCCCTATCGGAGCCGTTCACGGAGGTGGAGTCGCGATCGTTGAGATAACTCGTCACGTACCACCCGCCCACTCCGCCGACGATCAGCAGCACCAGGGCGACCAGAACGGCCACCGGCGCACGGGACCTCGAACGGCGGGGCTGCTCCGGACCCGGCTCGATCATCTGCCCCTGCACCGGCACGAGCGGGACGCCGGATCCGGACACGGCCCAGGGCGCGGTCCCCGCCGAGGGCACGGTCGGCGGCACTGCGGGCGGCGTGGCTCCCATCGGGGGGACCGGCCCGACCTGCGGCGCCCCGCCCGCCGAGGGCCCTGCGGGTCCTGCGGGCACCGGGGCCGAGGCCGCCGACGGCGCCAAGGGCATCGAGGGCATCATCGACGTTCCCGCGGCCGGGGCCGTCGAGGCAGCCGAGGCCGTAGACGCCGCCTCCGACTGCGATTCAGTCCCGGCTCCCGGGGACGCAGCCGCCGTCGAGGTCGCCGACGGCGCTGAAGGCGCTGAAGGCGCTGAAGGCATGGTCTGCGTCTGCAATCGGTCGGAACTCAAGGACGCCGCCCCCTCGGCCTCCTCGACTCCCTCCGCCCGAGGCTCAACGGCCGCCTGTACCTCGGCAGGTTCGTCATGCGCGGCGCCGTCGTCCTGCGACCCGGCCTCATCCTGCGACGCGGCCTCCTCGGCCCGCGACTCCTCGCCCTCGACCGGAGGTTCCGCATCCTCCCGCTCCGCCTGCACCCCGGCAGGTTCGCCATGCGCGGCGCCGTCATCCTGCGACGCGGCCTCGTCCTGCGGCCCGGCCTCATCCTGCGGCCCGGCCTCATCCTGCGGCACGGCATCCTCGGCCCGCGACTCCCCGGCCCCGACCGGAGACTCCGCATCCTCCTGCCCCGCCTGCACCCCGGCAGGTTCGTCATGCGCGGCGCCGTCGTCCTGCGACCCGACCTCGTCCTGCGACGCGGCCTCCTCGGCCCCAACCGGAGACTCCGCATCCTCCCGCTCCGCCTGTACCCCGGCAGGTTCGTCATGCGCGGCGCCGTCGTCCTGAGACGCGGCCTCAACCGTTCGGAGCGCCGACCCGCCGTGCGGCTCGTCGGGCTCCTGCTCCTCGGACATCTCCGCTGTCTCAGTCCCCTCCGCCGACGATTCGTGGGCAGCCTCCTGCGGCGCTCCCGACCGCGTCGCGCCACCCCCATGCGAGTCGTCCTCCTCCCGCGACGCCTCGGGGTCCTGCGACTCCGCGTCGGCCCGCGCGACGGTCGTCCCCTGCAGCACCGCACCGCGCGCCTCCAACTCCGCGCGCACCGCCGGATCCGACAGTTTGGACAACCACACGAGCAGGTCGGGATAGGACGAGGGATTGGAAGCCAGCGCGGCCCACAGGTCAGGTCTGCGCTCGGCGATGGCGGCCTGCAACGCGTAATCGTTCGTCTGAGCGGCGAGGGCCTCATCAGCCTGATCCGCCGCCCTGGCGAGCTGTTCAGGATCCATGTGGGAAACCTTCCAGGAGATCTCTGACACGCACTCTACAGCACGGGCCCGCGGCCCCTCCCACGGGTGCTCCGCCCGGATCACGCGTGGGACCCGAGACGCGCGGGTGGGGCTTGGCGGTAGCGCTGCCGCTGGTGCTCATCGCCTCCGGACCCGAGACGCGCGGGTGAAGCTTGGACGTATTCCTGCTCTTCATGCACGGAGTCCTACGCGGTCGTACCCCTTCTCACGCGGTCGTACCCGAATGCGCCAGGTCGTACCTTAGAGGCTTCCCAACGTACGACCTGGCGCGGGAAGGTACGACCGCACGGCCCTGCGTACGACCGCGCACCCCCGCGTACGACCCGGCGCGAGAACGTACGACCGCGCCGCACCACACGCGCACGGGGCCCGAGCGACGGCGCGCTCCGCCCAGATGACGGCGCGCTCCGCCCAGATGACGGCGCGCTCCGCCCGGATGAGGAAGACGACCCGACGTATGACCACGCAGCGCCCGGGAGCCCCTCGCCCCGCCACGCCCCACCTCGGCCCGAAGCCCGAGCGCCCCGCGCCCCCACTCCGTCGCTCCGTACTCCCACTATTCCCACTCCACGCGCGGCACTTCTCACCCACCTCGCCGATACGACGCGCTGTCCCATCCCGGCGGGCTCCGATAGCCTCGATGCATCATGCCAAGATCCCTGTCACGAGTCGCCGGACGACTCGTCCCCGCCCCCGACGCGCCCCTGCCCCAGCCGCCGTCGTCCCGTGTCCGGGCGCTGCTGGGCTGGCTCACGCGCCGGGCCGCCGGGCCGCTGACGGTGGCGAGCCTGGCCGCCGTCGCCTCCAACACCATTCAGGCGATCGTGCCCGCCTTCCTGGGGGCGGCCCTGGACTCCGGTATCGAGAACGGGCTCAACGCGCGCCTGTGGTCGATCTGCCTGAGCCTGCTCCTCCTGTTCGTCGTCTACGCCATCGGGGACACCGCCCAGTCCTACGTCGGGATGCTCGCCTGGATGCGCACCAACTTCGATGTCACCCGGCTCGTGGGGCGCCAGGTCTCCGTCACCGGCGCCGATCTGCCCCACCAGGCGTCCACCGGCGAGGTCGCCTCGATCGTGGCCTCCGACGCGCAGTACATCGGCAACTTCTTCGAACGGCTCCCACCGCTCATCGGCTCCGCCGTGTCCTTCGCGGTCGTGGCCGTGCTCATGGTCTCGGTATCCGTGCGCCTCGGCCTCATCGTGATCATCGGCATGCCCCTGGTCGCCTGGATCGTCACCCTGGTCATCAGGCCCCTCCAGAAGCGCCAGGCCGTTCAGCGCGAGGCGCAGTCCGAGGTCACCACCATCACCACCGACACGGTCGCGGGCCTGCGCATCCTGCGCGGGATCGGCGGCGAGGACGTCTTCGCCCGCCGCTACCGCGAGGCCTCCCAGGAGCTGCGCCGACGCGGAGTCGAGGTGGCCGGCACGCAATCGGTGCTCATGAGCCTGCAGGTGCTCCTGCCGGGTCTGTTCGTCGCCGTCGTCGTATGGGCCGCCGCCCGCCTGGCGATCACCGGAGGCATCAGCGCCGGCGAGCTCGTGACCTTCTACGGCTACACCGCCTACCTGTCGTGGCCCCTCATGGTCTTCTCCAGCTCGGTACAGGACTACACGCGAGCCATGGTCGGGCTGCGGCGCCTGGGCAGGCTGCTCGACGTCGTCCCGGCCGCGGGCACCCCGGCCGAGCGCCTGAGCCTGGATCCCGCCGACGGCGCCACCAGGGCGGGCGAGATCGTCGATACCGCCTCCGGGGTGCGCTTCGCGCCGGGCCGTATGACCGCAGTGGTCTGCGCCGATCCCGACTCCTCCGCCGCCCTGGCCACCCGGCTCGGGCGCTTCGACGACGCCGACCCCGCGGTGACCCTGGACGGCCGACCGCTGACCGCCATGCCGCTGCGCGATGTGCGCGCCTCGATCGTGGTGGCCGGCGCCGCCGCCGAGCTGTTCACCGGCACACTGCGCGAGGCCCTCGACGTGCGCGGCGCGGCCGCGCCGGAACCCGTCGGCGTCGAAGCGCTCGTGGCCGCGGAGGCCGAGCGCGCGGGCATCGACGCCGTCGACCAGGACGTGCGCTCCGCCGCAGCCCGGCTGCCCGGGGACGGCCGGCTGCTGACCGCCCTGGAGGTCGCCGACGCCCGGGACGTCCTGACCTCGCTGGATCGGGGCCTGGCCGGCATGATCACGGAGAAGGGGCGCTCGTTGTCCGGCGGTCAGCGCCAGCGCGTCGCCCTGGCCCGCGCCCTGCTCACCGAGGCTCCCGCCCTCGTGCTCATCGAGCCCACCAGCGCCCTGGACTCCCACACCGAGTCGCGCGTGGCCCGTCGCCTGCACGCCGCGCGACGGGGGCGCACCACCGTCATCGCCACCGAATCGCCGCTGGTGCTGGAGGCCTGCGACGAGGTGATCCTGCTGGATGACGCTGGCCGCGAGCGCGCACGCTCCACTCACCGCGAGCTGCTCGCCCGCGCCCGCCGGGGCGACCCGAGCGCACTGGACTACCGGGCCGTCGTCGCCCGGGCCTACGGCGAGCAGCCGGACGACTGCCCGCCCAGCGACGCGGACGCCGGCGACGACGACTGCGACACCGACCGCCGGGAGGTGACCCCCTGATGGCGCTCCCCGTCGCGCCCGGCAAGGTCGCCATGCGCAAGACCTTCCGGATCATGGCCTCCTACCGGTGGCGGTTCGCCGGCGTCCTGACCGTGCAGGTGATCGCCGTCCTGGCCACGCTCGTCGCCCCGCAACTGCTGGGCCGTCTGGTCACGCGCGTGGCCTCGGGCACCGGAACGGCCGGTTACGTCGATCGCATCGTTCTGCTCATCGCGGCCGTCACCATCGTGGGCGCGGTCATCAACCGCTTCGCCCAGAAGCACGCCCGCACGCTCGGCGAGTCGGTCTTCGCCGACCTGCGCGAGCGCATGATGCACCGCGTCGTCCACCTGCCGCTGAGCGCAGTCGAATCCGCCGGCACCGGCGATCTCGTGGGCCGCACCACCAACGACGTCTCGCGCATCGAGTTCCTCGTGCGCGTGG
>ERZ772968.1067-NODE-1067-length-13137-cov-3.762575_pt1 | contig 13137 bp, 10 predicted proteins | sample MGYA00580674_ERZ772968 | MGnify/ENA primary metagenome ERZ772968 (study PRJEB29015, sample SAMEA2737940) | human oral metagenome | biome: human oral; feature: human-associated habitat; material: dental | place: China | collected 2138 ...
GCGCCGAACTTGGACTTGACGCCCGAAAGTCCGACGAGCGCTAACACCCGCCCGATTTCCGCCGTGTCCCGTATCCCCTTGACGCCGCAGTAAAAGCGCAGATTCTCCTCTGCGCTCAGATACGCAAAAAAATTACCGCCGATAAAGAAGCCTATCTTCTTCCTAGCCTTACGAAGCCCTGCCTGTGTCGTCTCTCCGTCAATCGAGACGCGTCCGCTCTGTATTTCCGTGAGTCCCAGAATGGTTTTAAAAAGGGTTGTTTTTCCGGCGCCGTTTTTTCCGATCAGACCGTAAATTTCACCCTATCTGACTGCTATGTTCAAGCCGTCCAGCACAGATTTTTTGCCGTAGCGCTTGCTGACCTCCCTAAGTTCAATCCGATTCATTCTTTGCCTCTCTTCTGTCATCTCTCTTTTGTTCGCGCTGCGGTCTTATGCGGAATCCGCAGCGCCCCCCCCGGCTCTTCCGATTGCCTTTTGTTCGTTCGCAATAGTTAACTAATTACATAACACACTAATCTTCTATTGACTGCAAGCACATTTGTTGCCGCAATGCTGCAGCTGCCTTCGCGGCACCTGGGGGATGCGGATTGCCTTCGGCAAGATTGCGGCGATCCTGCAGGTGCTGCACACAAAAAAAAGAGGGAGCGCTCTCGCGCTCTCTCCTGTTCCATCTCAGTTGTAAATCTTGCCGCAGCTTATTTAGCCCTCGTGTGGGATAAGCTTACTGAACAGCCGTTACGTTGACTGCCTGCGGTCCTCTGTTGCCATCTGCAACTTCGAAGGTGACCTTCTGGCCGTCCTCAAGGGTCTTGTAGCCCTCAGAGTTGATGCCGGAGAAGTGAACGAAAATCTCGCTCTTGTCCGCATCGTCCGTGATGAAACCATAACCCTTCGTTGCGTTGAACCACTTAACTGTTCCGTTGTGCATTGTCGTGCCTCCATGAATAAAATAATCCGTAATCCCCCGGGGCAACAAAGTGCGTGTCAGATCGACCATGGATGGAACCTCATGGTCTCCGCTGTCGCGCGAATCCGTGTCCACTCAAATCACAATGTAACTATAGCAAGTATTACGATGAGTGTCAATGCGTATTTCGGTTTTTCTGTATTGTTTTCACATTTTTATGGATGTCGTTTATTAAAAATTGTGCAAATTCACAGAGAGTATTCTGTCAAATCACTGTCGCACAGCAACAGTTCCACGGCGAGCTGCTCACCCATGCGACCGGATTTATAGGCTGTTTCCAAGGCTGCGGCGCGCCGTTCGGCTGCCGCAAGGCCGCTGAGCGAAAGTTGCCGCCCCATTTGCAAAAGTTTCCGTACCAGCCACTGGGGCTGCCCGGCCAGCTCCGCAATTTCTTTTTCCCGCTTACCCTCGGCCGCAAAGGCCTTGACAAGGCGAAGCTGGCGGTACTGGCGGCTTAGCATCGCCAGAATGCGCCCGGGCTTTTCCTTGAGGGCAAGCAAGTCGCCGTAGAGCGAGAGCGCCCGGTCTGTCTTCCGCTCACAGCTCGCCGCAATCATATCAAAAATGCGATTCTCAACCGAGACCGAAATAATGGCCGCCAGGTCTTCCCGTGTGACCACATCCCGCGCACCGAGGTAGGCAATCAGCTTTTCAAGCTCGCCGCCGAGCATCTCCATGTCCCCGCCGACTGCCGCGAGCAGCTGCTCAAGCACACTCTCCTGAATTTTTTTGCCGCTCCGCAGCAGGTAGCGCGCTGCCCAGAGCTTCAAATCCTGCTCCGCCGGGTGCGCGCACTCCACAATCCCGCCGAGCTTTGCAACTGCCTTGTAGAGGCGCGTCCGCTTGTCGACACTCTCCTCCGAAAAAACCAGAAGGGTGCTTTCCGGCAGTGTGGGCAGGTAGTCGGCAAGCTTGTCGGCGTTCTTTTGGAAAAGGCCGCTCTCCTCAACGAAGACCAAGCGACGCTCCGCAAAAAAGGGTAGCGTATCCGCCGCCACAATGATATTGTCCTCGTTCGCCGCCTCTTCCCGCAACAGCGTGACATTCATGCTGTCGCCCGCAAACAACGAAAAAAAGCGGGCCTTATAATTCCTGCGGAGATAGCTTTCCTCTCCGCAAAGAAGATAGGCCCGCGAGAGCGCACCGCTTTTCAGTGCGCTCTCAAGTTCTGCTGTACTCACTTTTTCTTGTGGAAGGAACCGTAGCTGTGGCCGGGCTCCATCTTAACGCCGCGCGCCGCCGCAAGCTCACTGACCGTGACGAGCTGATAGCCTCTTCTGGTCAGCTCCGGAATAATGCGCTCTGCCGCCGCCGCACTCTGTGCATAGATACTGTGCATGAGGACAATGTCGCCGTCCTTCACCTGGCTCAGAACGACATTCACCGTATTGTCCGCGTTCTTGGTCTTCCAGTCCAGGGTATCAATGTCCCAGAGCGTCGCCGAATAGCCCATTGCCGCGAGCGTGGGACGCGCCTTGCCGCCGAGCGAACCGTAGGGCGGGCGCACCAGCGTTGCGCTCTGACCGGTTGCCTCGCGGATTGCGCGGTTGGTCTTCTGAATCGATTCCTGCACGGCCGGGCCGCTGAGTTTTGCGAGATTCTCGTGTGCCCAGCTGTGATTGCCGAGCTCCATGCCGTCCGCCGCCATGCGCTGCACGGTCTTCTGGTGACGCGCCACGAGATTACCGACCATAAAGAAAGTCGCGCGGCCGCCGTTTGCCTCGAGCGCCGAGAGAATCTGTGCGTCGTACTTGCTCGGGCCGTCGTCAAAGCTCAGTGCCACCATCGGGCGGTTCGGATCCACCTTTCGCACCGATGCCGCCGCAACCTCTGCCGGGGTCTCCCCCTTCTTCACGACCGCAATCCGCACGCCGTCAATGTGCGTGCCGACGCCGACTTTACCGGCATCCTGTCCGTTCGTGACCCAGTCGAGCCACTGTCCGTTCACCTGTGCCTTCGTGTATACATCAAAAGAAGACGCGAGATCGCCGTTCAGCCAGACACGAACGCCTTCGAGCGGCGCCGTTCCGCCTTCCACGCCGGCCACGGCGCCGTTCTCCTTGGTGCCGGTCCAGCCGCTGCCGCTCACATTGACCTGATACTGAATGGTTCCCGTCATGCCTGCCGGCTGCTCTCTGAGCGCCGCGCGGAACGCCGTCGGGTAGGTGCCCGTGCGGGTCAGCATGTGGTTGTCCCCGGCCCAGCCGGTCCAGCCCTGTCCCTTATATTCCATCTCGTAGGAAAGAACTATCTTGCCCTCTTCCGCGTGTACGGGCGCCGAGAGATCTCCGGAAAGGTTACTCATACCAAGCGTCATTGCGAGCGAAAGTGCAACCGCCGCGATACGCTGAAAAATCGTCTGTTTTTTCATCGTTTTCTTTTCTGCCTCCTCGTTCATGATATTTCCCCCATTTGTTGCCTGAGAAGCACAAAGACCGTGCGCCTTTTCTTTCCATAGCTTTTCCGCGCACGATAGCGTCTATTATAACATGTTTTGTACTTATGACTACCCTAAAAGTCCTAAACTTTCCTTTAAAACGCGCACTTGCCCGCATTCCCCGCAAATGTTAGAATGAAAAAAATATAGCTTGTTTGAAAGGAGTCTTATGGCCAACGAGGAGGCGAGAAACCCAAGTCAGCCGACGCCGGAGGAAAAGAAGCCGGGCAATGTGTTTCTCTTCTATGTGATCCCCTTTCTTCTCCTGAATCTTCTGATCTTTTTCCTGGTGACCCTGCGTCCCAAGTTTAAGCTTCACATTGAGGAGTCTGTCGATTTCCGCTCGGCTGAGATCGAACTGGAGATGCACCCGCGGCTGCCGCTCGCTGCGTTTGATGTCAAGCTCGACGACACACCGCTGAACCTTGAAAATCTGGGCGGCGGTCACTATAAGACGAGCGTCGACAAGAACGGCACGCTGGAAGTCACAGTTCGCTATATTAACGGTATGAGCCGCACCCAGTACGAACACATCGGCTCGGTTGACGATCAGCCCCCGCTGATTTCCGGCGAGGAGCTCGACGGCAACATGCTGACCGTGAGCTTTGACGACGCCCAGTCCGGTGTGGACTATGATTCGATTTACGGCGTGGACGCAAACGAGGAGCGCGTGCTCCCGCGCAGCATTGACGATGCCGCCCACACCGCTGTCTTCCAGATTACGACCGACCGCCTCGAAATTCACGCGTCCGATAAACTCGGCCACGAAGCTATCTGCAATTTCTCCGAGCTCGATGCGATGGGAAACGGCGGCGACAACAGCCACGAGTACCACACTTACGGCGCCGACGAAAAGAAGCAGGGCGGCACCGCCGTCGAGGATGAGACGCGAGAGAGCGAGCGGAAGCAGAACAGCAAAAAGGCAGAGCAGAGCGAGAGCCGGACAAAGGCGACGAAAGAGAGCACGAGCGCCGCAAGAACAAGCACAGCGGCTCCCACCAAGGCAAAAGAAAGCCAGACCGCCGCAAAGACAAGCACCGCCGCTCCCACCAAGGCGAAAGAAAGCAGCGCCGCAAAGCAGACAAGCGCCGCCGACACCAAAGCAAAGGAAACTTCCGCCGCTGCGGGTACGAAAGCAAAGGAAAGCTCGACCGCCACAAAGCAGACGAGCGCCGCGGGCACAAAGGCAAAGGAGAGTTCAACCGCCGCAAAGTCGGGCAATAAGGCAAATGCCGTCAACAACAGCGGCGCGCCCGCCCCGGGTGAGACCGTCTCCGGCGGAAAGAGCGGACCGGAAAAGTCCACCGAGCCGAAGAAAAGCACTTCTTCGATTCAGGTGGTCGAACCGCTGAATCCGTAACTTCGAAAAAGACAAGAAAAAGCCCCGAATCCTTCGGATTCGGGGCTTTTTGATTTACAATCCCGTACCGCTCAGAACAGGCCCTGCCAGAGATTGCCGAGCGCTGTGAGCAACAGATTGTTCCGGTAGAGGAAACTGAGCCACCCTGTCGCCTCGATGCACTCCAGAATTCCGCTACCGAGCGGCGTATACTGAAAGAGATTCAAAAGGATAAAGCCGAACCAGAGGAAAAAGAAGCCCTCTGCGAGTCCCAGCACGGCTCCCGCGATCTGGTTGATTCCGTGAATAATCGGGAGCGAGGCAAAGAGATTCAGCACGCGCATCAGAAGATGCAGCAACATGCGAAACAGTATAAACAGCAGGCTGAAACCGAAGTAGTTTAAAAGCGTTCGCCCGAGGAAATCCGCCGCATACTGCTGAAAACCGGTCGCACCGAGCGCCTCCCAGGTTGTCGACGTATTGTTGGTGCGAAGTCCGACTTTCAGGCTGTCCGGAATGGGCAGATTTTCAATCACGCGGTCCTGCCCCGCCGTGTCATCGATCTGGCGGTCCGTCACGGTATCAAGACCTGTCTTCTCGGAAATGTAGCGCTCCGCGGCCGTCTGTAAGCCTGTGTTCTTTGCGAGAAAACTCGCCGTTACCGGCAGAGCCGTCCGCGCAAACAGCGTTGTCAGAATCAGGGCCAGGGCGCTCACCGCGAGGCGAAGAAAGCCCCGCCGGTGGCCGTCCAGCATCATGCCGAGAAGGAACAGGGCGACAAGCAGTGCAAACCAGTTCCAATCAAGCCAGGCGCCGAGTTGTGCTGCCATCAGCCGAGGAAATCCTCTTCCTTCAGAATCAGGAGCCCGTCTTTATTGTAGCGCTTGGAGAAGAGCCCGCCGAGTCTTCTGCTGAGCGGCGGCTTCTCCGCGCGATCGGCCGCTTCTTCAATCAGAGTCTCCGCATTTTTCCGCGTGAGCTTTACATTGTCCGCCTGCAGAAGCTCAATCCGCTCGTAGAGGGCATTCATACTCTTGCCCGTAATCACGCAGTCGATATTGCGCGCATAGACCGCCGCGTAGTTCGCAAACGCATCCTTGGTCATCGGCTCGTTCTCATAGAGACGCTTCTTATCGGCCTCGAGTTTTGCGAGTTCCTCCGCATGCGTGCGCGCCTGGCGCGTTACCTCCTGCGCCGCTTCCGTGGCCTGCGGTCTCTCTCTGTCCTCCGCCCGGGTCTGCGGTGCGGTGCGCACCTGCACGGTCTCTTCTTCGACGGCACTTGTTGCCGCTGCTGTGCCGACCGCCTGCGCTACCTTGTTCTCCCGCGCCTTGGCGAGCTTCTCCCGCTCCGCTTCCGCGGCCTTTTTCTCGGCCTCGGTCCTTTCTCTCTCCGCCGCTTCTTTTGCCGCGGCTGCCTGCAGTGCTTCCTCTTCCCTGCGACGCGCTTCTTCTTCCTTGCGGCGCGCTTCCTTTGCCTCTAGGGCACTCTTTGTCACTTCTTCCTGACGACGCGCCTCGGCCTCCCGGTACTTCGCCTCCGCCGCAAAGTATGCCTTCACATCCTCGCGCTTGTCCGCCGTGTGGAAGACCTTTTCCACTTCCGGGTGCGACGCGCGGAGTCTGGTGAGCTGCAGCGGATTGTCAATCAGAAGCACGGTGCGCATGCCGCCGTCCGCGGCGATCAGCTGAATCAGTTCGCTGAGACTCACATCACTCAAATCACCTGCCTCTTCGATGATGAGGTCGCGGCCTGCGGTCTTCTCCGCGGAATTGCGGACGCCGTAGACATTCAGGCGCTCTGCCTTCACCTTGGCTGCGGGACGCTTGAAACCGGTCACAGCCTGCGCCTCCTTGAGGCGCTCCACCGCACCCTGCAATCCCTCTTCCGGGGTTCTTCCCTCAATCAGTGCGTTGAACGAGCCAGGCGTCCGGAGCAGTTTCGGCTGCTTCGGTCTGTACTCTGCGGCCGCTGCCTCTTCCGCAAGCGGCTCCTTCGCAGTGCTCACGGCGCGTTCTGCCGCCGGTGTAACCGCTACCGCTTTCTCCTCCGGTACCGCCGCTTCCGCCGCGGCGGGGGCTGCCGTCTCCGGTTTGCCTGCCGCCGCTTCCGCGGTCTGCCCGTCTGCCTTTTCCGCGACCCGTTCCGCGAGGGCAGCCGCAATCTCCGACGCCTTGACAGGCGTCTCTTCGACGGCAGCCGCGGTCTCCGCGCTCTCGGTTGCCTTGACCGGCGTCTCTTCGACGACAGCCGCAGTCTCCTCGGTCTTCCCGGCGGGCTTCTGAATCAGCTCCGCCTCTTTGTCCTGCTCAAGGCGGCGTAGTTCCGCCTCTTCCCGCGCAAGCTGTTCCCGTCTCTCCTGTCCGGGGAGTTTCGGCAACACCTTGGTCTCATCGAGCTTCGCCTCGCGGGATCTCAGCTCCTCTTCGGTTTCGCTGGCGCGCGCCGCCGCCCGCGCTCTGGCTGCCGCGCTCTCTTCCTCATAGCGGAGCCTGTCCACCATGAGCTGCTCGGTGCCCGGAAATTCGGAATCGACCGCACGCTGCTCGGTCGACACCACATACTCGCGCGAAGGGCGGGAACTCTCCTCGCGATAGCGCTGTTCTACCGTGCGTGAATCCGCAATCGGCGCTTGCTCCGTCACTGCCGCATTCTCTAAGATCGGCACACTTCCCGCTCCCGCAGCTGCCGCTGTCTGCATGCTTTCCGTCGCGGCCTGCATATACGCCGCACTCTGCGGCTGTGAAGCCGTCGCTGCAGCTTTGCGTCCGAGTTTCTCCTCCTCGAGGCGGCGGAGATGCGCGTCGATTTCGGCATCAATATCGTTCTGCGCGGGCGCTTCCTGCGGCTGCACGGCCTCCGTCCACGAAGGCACACCGGTCGTCGCTGCCGTCGCCGTTTGGAAGGTCGGCACATTGCGATAGCGATCCTCCTGCCCTGGCGCATACTGCTCGGTCAGCGCCTGCGTGGGCATCGGGGCGGGATTCGATGCCGCCGGGATTTCCGGCGCTGTCTGTGCCGCCATCGGCTGCGGCGCTATCCCTGCCTCTATGCCGCCGACATACTGCGGCATTGCGACTGCGGGCTGCGGAACCGCCGCCTCCTGAACCGCCGTATTGCCGTACGGCGCGCTCTCCGTGTACTGCGGCGCGGCAACCGGCGCTGCGGTGAACGGCGGTACCGTCTCCGGTGCCGCTGTGAACGGCGGTACCGTCTCCGGCGCGGTCATGACTGGCGGCACTGCCTCCTGCGGCTGCAACGAAAACTCCGGAATCACCGGCACGGACTGCGAAAACGCCGGTGTCACCGGCGCCGCCTCCCGCACGGCATTCTGACGCGGCAAGCTTGCCGGCTGGTAGTAAATTTCTCCGGCAATGCTCTGCTGGTACTCGTTCAACGGTTCTCCCTCGCCCTCTGCCTTTAAGCGCAGTGCTTTCTGCACCCACTCGCCGGAACCGAAGAGTATGGTAATGCGGTCGCAGAGGTCCAGGCAGGCATCCCGCATTCCCGCCTTATGATAAAGCTCGGCGAGCTCGTACATCCACTCTTCGGAGATTTCCTCATTCACATACTCTTCGAGCGGCGGAATCAGCTGCTGCGGCTGTGCGCCCTTTGCCTTTAAGATCTGATAGCGAAGCAGCTTCTGACGGGAATCCTGCGGCGCGAGCTTCTGAAACTCCTCGAAGCACTCCTCCGCCTCGTCAATGCTCCCGACCTTCAGGGCGAGCTGCGTCAATTTAAAGAGCAAGCCCCGCCCCATCGGCGTTCTCTCGACCGCGAGGAGCAGAATATCCTTTGCCTCCCGATACTTTTCGTTCCTCTCGTAAATCTCGGAGACCTGCGTCAGGAGACTCACATTCGACACGCGTCTCCAGTCGATTTTATCGGCAATCTTCATTGCCGTCTGATAGTCACCAAGCCCCGCCTGCTTGCGCATCTGCTCCACTTTTACGTTCAGTTCGTGCTTGTCCATCCGCTTCCTTTCCGCCTCTTAGAGCTCCGTTCTTCCTTCCAGGGCACGCAGGAGCGTGACCTCATCGATATATTCCAGATCGCCGCCCACCGGAACCCCGCTCGCAATTCTGGAGACTTTGATGCCTGTCGGTTTCACGAGCTTCGCGATGTACATCGCGGTGGTCTCGCCCTCCAGACTCGGGTTGGTTGCAATGATGACCTCCTCCACATCGCTCTCCAGACGCCGCATCAGTTCTTTGAGCTTGATGTCCGAGGGTCCTATGCCGAGCATCGGTGAAATGGCACCGTGCAACACATGGTAGACGCCTTCGTATTTTCCCGTTTTTTCGTAGGCGGCGAGATCTCTCGTATTCTCGACCACCATAATCTGCCGGTGATTGCGCTTTGCGCTCTTGCAAATCGGGCAGAGCTCCTCATCGGTCAGGGTAAAACATTCCTTGCAATAGCGCACGTTTTGCCGCGCGCTGCGAATAGCATCGGTCAGAGACGCGACGCGCTCTGTCGGCATATTGATGATATGAAACGCAAGGCGCTGCGCGGACTTTCTGCCGACACCCGGCAGCGCGGAGAGTTCTTCCATGAGTCTCGTGATTTGTTTGCCGTAATAATCCATGAAAATCCGCTCTTTTACTCTTTTCCTTTAGAAGGGCAGTCCGCCGGTCAGCTTGCCCATCATCTGCTGGTTCTCGGCCTCCGCCATGCGAAGCGCCTCATTGACCGCCGCCTTGATGAGGTCCTCCAGCATCTCGACATCATCCGGATCCACGGCGTCCTTGTCCAGCGTAATCTTGCTGACCTCCCGGCCGCCGACCACCGTGACGCGCACCGCGCCGCCGCCGGCCGTCGCCTCAAACTCCTTGCTCTCGAAAGCCTTTGCCTGCTCCTCCATCTGCTTCTGCATCTTCTGGAGCTGTTTCATCATATTGTTTGCATTGCCGGGCATACCGTTAAATCTTGCCATGTTTTTTTCTCCTGTATTTTACTGCCTGCGGCGCACTCATTCTTCCCGCTCCAGCGGAAAATGAATTTGTTCCCGCAGCTCTTCCTCTGTCATGCGATAGCTCCGCGCCGCCGTCTGACCGGTCTTTCGCGCGAGCCCCAGTTGAAACTCCTTGCCGTAGCGCTCCCGCAGACAGTCCCGCAGGGTGTCAAGTCCCCCCTTGCCGAGGACCCCTTCCGTCACCTCGTTGGGACAACAGACGGTCAGCTTGCCGCTCTCCTCCGCAATGAGCTCACAACTGTGGAGTGCCGGGGCGTACATGCCGCCGAGACTCTCCGCGATGCTGCCGAACTCACTCCGGACTTTCATGAAGTCCTCGTAGGCGGGACGCGGCAGGACGATTTCTTTGACTTCCGCGCGCGCTGTATTTTCCTGTGCGACTTCCGTCTCCGCGGGTGCGGGTGTCACGGCCGCCGCGGCCGGGATACCGTTCTTTGCGACATCCTGCAGGCGCTTCTCAAGGCGCGCAATCCGCGAGAGCAGCGCATCGCCGTCGGTGTCCATCTCCGGCTCCGCGAGCCGTATCAGCGCGAGCTCTGTGAGCGTCCGTTTATCGGACGCATAGCGAAGCTGTTGGGACAGCTCCGCCTGCACGCGGATTGCCCGGAGCAACACGGCCTTATTCGCGAGTTCCGCATCCGCGCGGAGCAGTTGCAAGCGCTCGCCCGCGCTGTCCACAAGTCCTTCGGCGTGTTCCGCCGTCTTTAAGACCAGCAGGTTCCGGAGGTACCAGAGAAAGTCCGCATTGAACTGCCCGAGTTCCCGCCCCTCGAGAAAGGCACGGTTGAGAAGTGCCAGCGCCTCACCGGTCTTGCCGTAGAGCAAGGCGCGAAACAGTTTCGAGAAGACCTCGACATCCACCGCACCGAGTATGTTCAGCACGGCCTCATAGCGGATTTCTCCGTCCGGACAAAAGGCGACACACTCGTCGAGCAGACTCAGCGCATCGCGCATCGCACCGTCCGCCTGCGCCGCTATGTAGCGCAGTGCGGCCTCTTCCGCCTGAATATGCTCGGCAGCTGCGAGTTCCGCAAGCCGCGCCGCAATGGTATCCGTCGTGATGCGCCGGAAATCGTAGCGCTGGCAGCGGGACAACACCGTGACCGGAATTCTGCTCTGCTCCGTTGTCGCGAGAATAAAAATCACATAGGACGGCGGCTCTTCCAGCGTCTTTAAGAGCGCGTTGAACGCACCGCTCGAGAGCATGTGCACCTCGTCGATGATAAAGACCCGGTACTTGCCGTCGGTCGGCGGGTATTGCACCTGCTCCTTGATGTCGCGGATGTTGTCGACGCCGTTATTCGACGCCGCGTCAATCTCCTGCACATTCATCGAGCTCTCCGAGAGAATCGCTCGACAGGATGCGCAGACCCCGCAGGGGTTTCCGTTGACCGGGTTCTCGCAGTTGACGGCGCGCGCCATAATCTTGGCGACACTTGTCTTTCCCGTGCCCCTGGTTCCGCAGAAGAGATAGGCGTGCCCCACACGCCCCGTCTCAATCTGGTTCCGGAGTGCCGTGCAGACGGCATCCTGTCCCTTTACCTCATCAAAGTTTTTCGGTCTCCACTTCCGGTAAAGTGCGACATAGGCCATCTCAGCGGTCTCCGAACGAGAGTCCGAGAAGTCTCGCCTCTTCGACAATCGACGAGTTCGGATCCACGGTCTTTAACTTGCCCGCCGACTCCTCGAGCGGAATGCTCGTAATCTCATTGTTCCGGATGACCACCATCTCGCCGAAGCGACCCTCGCTGATCAGCTTTGCCGCGCGTGCGCCGAGACGCGAAGAGAGCACGCGGTCATAGGGATTCGGCGCACCGCCGCGCTGGGTGTGACCCGGCACGGTCACGCGGACTTCCTGTCCGGTGATGGCCTGAATCTCCGCGCCGATCTCGTAGGCAACCGAGGGATAGCGACGCGACGCGAGCTTGGTCTTTCTCTCCTTCTTGCTGAGCGCCGCCGTCTCCTTCGAGATTGCGCCCTCCGCGACGACAATAATCGAGAAGCGACTGCCTGCCCGCTGGCGTTTCTGCAGTGCTTCGATGATTGCCTTGATATCATAGGGAATTTCCGGAATCAGAATGATGTCCGCGCCGCCCGCAATGCCCGCATAGAGCGTGAGCCAGCCGACTTTATGTCCCATGACTTCGACAATAAAGACTCTGCCGTGGGAAGCCGCTGTCGTGTGAATGCAGTCAATCGCGTTAGAGGCGATTTCAACGGCGCTCTGGAAACCGAAGGTCTCATCCGTGCCGAAGAGATCGTTGTCGATGGTCTTCGGCAGAGAGACGATGTTCAGCCCCTCCTGCCGCAGCAGATTGGCCGTCTTCTGGCTGCCGTTGCCGCCGAGCACGCAGAGACAGTCGAGCCCCAGCTTACGATAAGTCGCTTTCATCAGTTCCACTTTGTTGTTGCCGTTTTCGTCCGGTTGTGTCATCTGCTTGAACGGCTGCCGGCTGGTGCCGAGCAAGGTGCCGCCCTGCGTGAGAATGCCGGAAAAATCATTCTTCAGGAGCAGGCGGTAGTCCTCATACATGAGGCCGCGATAACCGTCCCGAAAGCCGACAATGTCCACGCTGTCATACAGATTGTAGAGCGCTTTCGCGATGCCGCGCATCGTCGCATTCAGCGCCTGGCAGTCGCCGCCGCTGGTCAGCATACCGACGCGGATTCGCCCGCCCTTCTTCTCTGCCTTTGCCTTCTCCAACTTCTCTTTTTCTAACTTTTCTCTCTCTGCCATATCCGACTCCTCCAGACGCTTCCGTATGCGCAATTTCCGACCGCATACCTTTCAAAAGTATACGACAGATCCGCCTATATCACAAGAAAGCCCCACGAAAAAAAGACGGCTCTGCCGTCTCTTTCTTTGTACATCAATCAAAAACAAACCGCACATCCCGCTTTGAACGGGAGCCATGAACGTTACCGCGGCAGCCAGCTCGGCGACGGCGATCCCGCATCGCCCGTACGCATTTGCTTAGTGCTGCTGCATTCCTGCCCTGACACGGTTCGCAAAGGTCCGCCGCGCGGGGGCCCTCGCGTCTACGCCGCTTACCGTGGGCTGCTTCACAGCTCTGCACGCCCGAGGCGGGATATCACCCCTGCTATGGCGGACTGCAGGTGCAGGGAACCGCCGTCTCCCCGGCTGTGCGGACTTTCAGTATACGGGAGGCGGCCGTCCTTTGTCAAGATAGGACCGGACTCAGAAGAACTCCGGATCGTAACACCAGAGCTGATGATAAAAGAGGTACACCATAAAGACCAGCTCGCCGTTCAAAAGTCCTGTATAGGCAAAAGGCACCGGGATCGTCTGCAAAACTAAAGTTTTCACAAAAATACAGGCAAGCGCTATGACACAGAGCTTCAGCGAAAGCTGTCTGTCGCCACTGCGCTGCCCCCGGCGGAAGATCCCGTACAGGC
>ERZ772968.1068-NODE-1068-length-13133-cov-6.587857_pt1 | contig 13133 bp, 13 predicted proteins | sample MGYA00580674_ERZ772968 | MGnify/ENA primary metagenome ERZ772968 (study PRJEB29015, sample SAMEA2737940) | human oral metagenome | biome: human oral; feature: human-associated habitat; material: dental | place: China | collected 2138 ...
CCAACACGATCGTTCTGCGGATCCAGCCCGACGAGGGCATCACCATGCGCCTGGCCTCCAAGGTCCCCGGCTCCCACATGGAGCTGCGGGACGTGTCCATGGACTTCGGCTACGGCGGCACCTTCAACGAGGAGTCTCCCGAGGCCTACGAGCGGCTGATCCTCGACGCCCTCCTCGGCGACGCCCCGCTGTTCCCCCACCAGCGGGAGGTGGACCTGTCCTGGCGGATCCTGGACCCGGTCATCGAGCGCTGGGCCGCCGCCGGCGAGCCCGACGGGTACCGGCCGGGCTCGTGGGGACCGGCGTCGGCCCACCAGCTCCTTGCCCGCGACGGCCGCACCTGGAGGCGCTCATGATCACCACCCTCACCGCCACGACCACCGACCGCATTGTCTCCGCGCTCCTGGCCGAGGAGGGCGCCTCCGGCGGCTCCCACGTCCTGACCCTCATTATCGACATCGATGCCGCCGGGTTGGAGGACGCCCTGGCCGCCGCCCACGGGGCGAGCCTGGACCACCCGTGCCGCATTGTCGCGGTGGTCCGCCCCGATCCCGAGGGCGAGGCGGTCACCGGTCCCCGGTCGCGCGACGGGCACGTGTCCTCCGACCTGCCCGGCCACCTCGACGCCGAGATCCGGGTGGGTCACGACGCCGGCGCCGGCGAGACCCTGGTCCTGCGGCCCTGGGGCGAGGCCGCCGAGCACGTCGACACCCTCGTCGTCCCCTTCCTGCTGCCCGACGTCCCGGTGGTGGCCTGGTGGCCGACGGCTCCGCCCGCCTGCCCGTCGACGAGCCCCCTGGGGCGGCTGGCCTCCACCCGCATCACCAACACTCCTGCGCTCGACGACCCCGTGACGGCGCTGAAGGCGCTCGCACCGGCCTTCACCCCGGGCGACATCGACCTGGCCTGGACCCGGATCACGCTGTGGCGGGCAATGGTCGCCTCGACCCTCGACCCGGTGCTGCGCGAGGGGGCCGTGCGCGGCGTGGTCATCGCCGGGGAGCCGGAGAACGCCTCCATCGCCCTCATGATCCGGTGGCTGGCGCTGCGCACCGGGGTGGCGGTGGAGCAGGTCGACGTACCCGGCTTCCGCGGCATCGCCTCGATCACGGTAACCACGCCGTCGGGCGAGATCGTGATCGCCCGCATGGACCAGGAGCGTGCCGCCATCACCCGTCCCGGGGGCGGCGCCCCGCAGGTCGTCACCATGCCCCGCCGCGAGCCGATCACCACCATGAACGAGGAGCTGCGTCGGCTCACCCCCGACCTCGTCTTCGGGGAGGTCCTGGCCTTCTTCGCCGCCGAGTGCTGCCACGGGTCCGAGCAGGACCGCCCGTGAGCGCCGCGGACCTGATCGAGGAGCGGGCCGCCGGCCTGCCCGCGCCGAGCATCGTGCGCCGTCCGTCCCTCGACGAGGTCTGCGCGCTGGCCGCCAGGCGAACCGCGGACCTCCTGGTCGAGGCGGTGGGCGCGCGCGGGACGGGCCACCTCGCCCTGACCGGCGGCTCGGCTGGGACCGCCCTGGCGCGCGCCCTGCCCGCGGCCCTCACCGCCGGGATCGGCCCCTCACGGGGCCTGGAGGGTATTCACCTGTGGTTCGGCGACGAGCGCTTCGTGCCCGCCGGGCACGCCGACCGCAACGACCTGCTGGCGGCGGGCCTGGTGGAGGCGGGCGTGCCCGAGGCCAACGTCCACCGCCTGTGCGGCCCCGAGAGGGCAGCCGACGTCGATGACGCCGCCGGACGCCTGGCCGCGGACCTGGCCGCGGCCGGCCCCACGCAGGGGCGCTTCGACGTCGTGCACCTGGGGGTCGGGCCGGACGCGCACGTCTGCTCCCTGTTCCCCGGGCACCCGGCCGCACGGACCACCGGGGCCGACGTCGTCGCGGTGCGCTCCTCCCCCAAGCCCCCCTCCGAACGGGTCTCGCTGACCTTCGACGTGCTGCACCGCGCCCGCTGCGTCATGGTGGTCGCAGGCGGTAGAGGGAAGGCAGGGGCGGCCCGCGCCGGGCTGGGGGCTCCCGATGCGGCGGGCGCCCCGGCGTCGTGCGCCCGCGGGCTGACCACCACCTGGTACCTCGACGACGACGCCGCCGGCGCCCTGAGCGGCTGAGCGCGGACGCGGCCCGGCCGACGGGCGAGCGCCGCAGGACGAGGCGCGGTCCGCGTAGTCTTGACGCATGCCAACCCAGCCTCCCGGCCCGACCGCCTCCCAGTGACATGCTCCCCGTGATACTGCATGCGCCGCAGGCCGCCGTACTCGCCCTCACGGCTGCGCTGCTCGCCGCCGGCCCCACCGCGCCCGGGCAGTGGGACGACCGCGGGGACCAGGTCCTCAGCGCCGCCGACGCGCTGACGGCCCTGGACTCGCTCCCGGCCGACGCGCCGGCGGCCGTCTCCTGGGGCGAGGGCGGGTCGCGCACGGGCTGGTTCGGCCAGGCCTGGGAGGACGTCGACGGCGACGGCTGCGACACCCGCAACGAGATCCTGGCCCGGGACCTCACCGACGCGGACTACTCGCGCGCCAAGGGCGTCCAGGGCCGCGACCAGGGGGTCGGGCAGGGGGCGGCCGTGTGCCCCGACGCCACGGTGTGGTCCGGCACGCTCCACGACCCCTATACGGGGTCCACCATCAAGTTCCAGCGCGGGCAGGGCACCTCCGAGGCGGTCCAGATCGACCACGTGGTGCCCCTGAACTACCTCTACGCGCATGGCGCCTGGGCGTGGGACCAGCGCACGCGCCTCCTGGCGGCCAACGACCCCCTCAACCTGCTGGCGGTCGACGGAAAGGCGAACCAGGCCAAGTCCGCCTGCGGCCCGGCGACCTGCCCGACGGGCTCGACCGAGACCGGCTCGTGGGAGACCGCGGGCGGGCGGGGCTGGTGGCCCCCGAACGACTCCTACAGGTGCTCCTACGCCGCTCGGTTCGTCTCCGTGGCGGCCGCCTACAACCTGGGGCTTCCCCAGGCCGACGCCGATGCGCTGCGCACGACGCTGACGGACTGCTCGGCGGGCGGCGATGGAGCCCCCTCGGCCCTGGAGCGCATGACCGGCACCGCTCAGAGCACCGCCGAGGTTCTCCGTTCGACCCCCGTCTACCGTCTGGTGACGATCATCGGGATCGCCCTGGTCGGAGCCGGCCTCATGGCGCGCTCCAGACGCATCCTGGCTGCCGGGCGCCGCAGAGGGCGGCGCCGACCAGGGCGATCCCGCCGCCGCTAGGATCGGGCCATGAGCACCAGGCAGTCCCGGGGCGTACGGCCGCCCGGCACGACCCGGGCCGGCGGCAGCGGGCCGGCCTCGGCGAGGGTCGACGTGTGGCTGTGGAGCGTGCGCCAGGTCAAGACGCGCTCGGCGGCGACTTCCGCCTGCCGCGCCGGGCACGTGCGCATCAACGGAGACACCGCGAAGCCGGCCCAGCACGTGAGAGTCGGAGACGAGATCCGCTACCGGGTAGACGGCTTCGACCGGCACCTCGTCGTCGAGCGCATCCTGCTCAAGCGCGTCGGGGCGCCGGTCGCGCGCACCGCCTACACCGATGTCTCCGCACCGCGCCCCTCCCCCATGGACGCCCCGGCCGCCATCATCCGCGACCGGGGAGCGGGTCGGCCCACGAAGAAGGAGCGCCGCCGGCTCGACGCCCTGCGCGCCGCGCCGAGTGTCGACATCGAGCACATCCTCGACGCCGATCGCCGCTGAGGCCCGCAGTCCGGGCCCTCTGAGGCCGGGGCGCGGCGCGCCTCAGCGCTGCGGCAGACGATCCAGGAGCGCCTCTATGGTGCGCAGCACCCCGTCCTCGGTGTTGGCCGGGGCGATGTAGCGGGCGCGGGAGACGATGCCGGGGTGGGCGTTGGCCATCGCGAAGGACAGATCGGCGTGGTCGTACAGCTCGGCGTCATTGAGGTAGTCCCCGAAGACCGCGGTCTGCGCCGGGGCGACGCCCAGGCGCTCCTGCACGGCGGTGAGCGCCCGGCCCTTGGAGGCGGAACGGGCCATCATGTCGACCCAGTGGGCGCCCGAGACCACTGTCTGCACGCCCGGCACGGCCGCCGCCAGAGGGCCCCGGCACTCGGCCTCGGCGTCGCCGAAGGTATAGACGGCGATCTTGATGACATTGTCCAGGGGAAGGTCCAGAAGATCCTGGACCGTGTCGAGGGCGGTGTAGTAGAGGGCGCACTGGCGAACGAACCGCTCGTCAACGCGGTCGACGTAGGCGCGGTCCCTGGTGGCGACCACGGCCCCGACGTCGAGCCCCTGCTCGCCCAGCTCACGGGTCGTGCGCACCGCGGCGACGGCCTGGTCGCGGGTGATCGTCTCGCGATGGATCTCGGTCGCGCCCTGGACGACGACCGTGCCGTTCTCGGCGATCACCGGGCTGTCGGCGATCGCGGAACCGAAGGTCGCCCTGAGGTTGTCGAGCTGACGGCCCGAGGCCGGCACGAGGACGACGCCGCGGTCACGCATGCGGGCCAGGACGGCGTCGAAGCGGGTGGGAAGGCGGCCCTCGCCGTCGAGCAGGGAGCCGTCCATGTCGGTGACCACCAGCCTGAGGTCCACGGTGTCGGGAAGAGCGCTGAGCGGAGTGGGCGCGGGAGCGGTCATGGCCCGATCCTCCCAGATACGGGTTCGCCGCGCGGCACCGGGCGCGGTGAGACACTGGCCCCGTGGTCGACCCGCCCAAGACGCCCCGCTCCCCCGGCGGCCCTGTCGGCCCCGGGATCGCGCCCGCCGACCGGAGGCAGGCGCCCGCCGACCTGGTCGTGGGCGAGGACGGGCTCGCCCGGCCCCTCTGGGCGGCGTCGGACCCGCTCCTGCGGGAGTACTACGACACCGAGTGGGGCGTGCCGGTGCGCGACGAGCGCGGCGTCTTCGAGCGTGTGAGCCTGGAGGCCTTCCAGGCCGGGCTGTCGTGGGCCACGATCCTGCGCAAGCGGCCCGCCTTCCGCACGGCCTTCGCCGGCTTCAGCCCGGACGCCGTCGCCGCCTTCGACGACGATGACGTCGCCCGGCTCCTGGCCGACTCCTCCATCGTGCGCAACCGCGCCAAGATCCTGGCGACGCTGACCAACGCGCGGGCCACCGTCGCGCTGCGCGAGGACACCGCCGTCGGCGGGCTGGCCGGACTGGTGTGGTCCTACCGGCCGGATCGCACCCCCGAGCCGCGCCGGGCCGCCGACGTCCCCACGCGGTCGGCCGAGTCGACCGCCCTGGCGAGGGAGCTCAAGCGGCGGGGCTTCCGCTTCGTGGGGCCGACGACGTGCTTCGCACTCATGGAGGCCATCGGGATCGTCGACACCCACCTGCTCGGCTCCCACCGCCGCGGCTCGTCAGGAGTGTGGGGCTGAGGGCCGGGGAAGGCTGCGGCGAGCCACGGCCTCGGCGACCTCGAAGGCCTCCTCCAGGCTCGAGGCGCGGCCGAGGTAGTTCAGGCGGTAAGCGATGGTGCCGATCATCATGTCGACGCTCGTGACCGGATCGGGTCCCGGCCACTGGCCGGCGGCCCGGGCCCTCTCCACGGCGTCGATGGCGCTGTTGCGCAGCGGGGCGATGACGCGGTCGCGGTAGGCGGCCTGGGCCTCGGGGCGCTCGACGAGCTCCAGAGCGATCTGGGGCAGGACGCCGGCCAGCGGCGAGGCGGCGATGTAGGAGTGCGCCCGAACGATGAGGGCGCTCAGGTCCGCCAGCGGGTCCCGGCCCGGCTCGCACCCGCGCGGGCCCAGGGCCGCGTCGACCGCATCGACCGCGAGGTCGACCAGGGACGGCCACCGGCGGTAGATCGTCGACTTGGGCACTCCCGCGCGGCGTGCGACCTCGTCGATGCGCAGGCCGCGGAAGCCCTTCTCGGCGAGCAGGCCGAAGGTCTCGCGCAGCACCCTGACGTCCACCGAGGCGTCCCGGGGGCGCCCGGCGCGAGATCTGCCGGTCGTGGGCACCGCCGCCTCCTCATCGCTCGGGTGCGCTCGCCGCGGATTCTTCCAAAGCGGCAGGCACCGCGCTACCATCAGTTATGCAACCATCGGTATCGTAAATATGAGGAGGACCCATGGACCTCGACGGTGTGGAACCGCGGGACGGCGCCGTGACGGTGCGGCCTCGCTGGTCGACGATCCCGGCGCTCCCCGTCGCCGGACACGGCGAAGGGGGCCGGTGAGATGTGGGCCGTTCAGTACCGCAGCAGCGGAGGACCTGAGGTCCTGCGGCTCGAGAAGGCGCCGCGCCCCGTCCTCCGTCCCGGGCAGGTCCTCGTGCGCACACTCGCGAGCGGAGTGAGCCGGATCGATGTGCTCTACCGGCGCGGTCGTCTGCCGCACGGAGTCTCGTTCCCCAAGCAGACGGGGTTCGACGCCGTCGGCCAGGTCGTGGCCGGCAGCAGCGGCCCGATCACAGTCGGGGACTGGGTCGCCGTGGCGCTGGGTCTCGAACCGCTGCGAGGCCGGGGCACGACGGTCGAGCTGCTCGCGGTGGAGCCATCGCGCTGCGGCCGGTTCCCCGCCGGATACGTGCCGTCCGCCGAGGACTGCGCGCTCGTGCTGGGAGGGCTCACCGCCCTGCGAGCCGTACGCGACGGCCTGCGGGCCCGGCGCGGCGACCGGCTGCTGGTCGTGGGCGCGGGCGGGCCGGTGGGGATGGCGGCGATTCAGATCGCACTCGGCTGCGGGGCGTCGGTCGATGCCGTCGCGGGCCGGACGGCGCTCGAGCGCTGCCGGGGCCTGGGCGCCGAGCACGCGCGCGACTACCGCGGCCCGGAGGCCGCGGCGATGCGGGGCTCGCGCTCCTACGACGGCGTGGTCGTGGCGGCCGGGAGCCCCGCGGCGTGGTTCGGGGCGGCTTGCCGCGGGGCGACGGCGGCGCTCACCGACGGCGGCGCCTGGCTCCCGTCGGTGCCCGCCGCGGTGCGCGCAGGGGTGCGCAGCGTGCCCATCGCCGCGGGTCACGACTGCGACGACCTCACCTGGTTGGCGCGCAGGATCGCGGCCGGAGAGCTCGTGCCCGTCGTCGGACGGCGCTACGGAGTGGCTGAGGTCGGGCGCGCGCACGCCGAGCTCGGCTCGGGCGGAACGTGCGGGGCCCGGATCATCGATCACCGGGACGTGCCGGCGCTCTGAGTGACGTGCAGGCGTGCGGGGCCGAGGAGCCGAGTGCCGAGCCGGACGCGGTCAGACCACCAGCGGCGCCAGGAGGAATCCGAGTACGACGCACACGACGATCGAGACCGTTCCCGGCAGGACGAAGGGGTGGGCGAAGACGTTGCCGCCCACGCGCGTGGAGCCGGTGTCGTCCATCTCCATGGCCGCGACCGTCGTCGGGTAGTTCGGCAGGAGGTAGTAGTTGGCGACGGCGGGGTAGCTGGCCAGCAGCGCCACGGCGGGCAGGCCGAGGCTCACCATGAGGGGCATGAAGGCCTTGGTGGTGGCGGCGTGGGAGAACATGAGCGGCGCGGCGAAGTAGAAGAAGACGGCGGCCAGCCAGGGCAGTGCCTGGAGCGGTCCGGAGAGCGCAGCCGAGATGGTCTCTTCGTAGTGCTCGACGAAGGCGTTGCCGAGCCAGGCCAGGCCCATGACGCAGATGGTCGCCGTCATGCCGGCCCGGAAGGTGTCCTGGCTCGCGATCGACGCCGTGGGCTTGCGCGCCATGAGGCAGATGACGGCGGCGGTGGTCAGCATGATCGTCATAATGGCCAGTGTCGAGCTCATCGGCGGGTTGGAGATGATCCCGACCTCCTGGGAGGTCACCGTCGCGTAGGCGACGACCAGGACGAGGGCGGCGAGGAAGATCAGCAGGCTCGGCACCGCGCTGCGAGCGGGCCGGTAGTCGTCCGCGACCGCGGCGCTCGGCCTGACCAGGCCCTTGTCCAGACGCTCCCGGTAGACCGGGTCGTCCTTGAGGTCGGATCCCTGGCGCGCGGCGACGACGGCGCCGACCGCCAGGCCGATGAAGGTCGTGGGAATGACGACGGCGAGGCAGGCCAGGTAGCCAACGCCCAGGGGTTCGAGGGCGATGACGAGGGCGACCATGGCCGCTGAGATGGGCGAGGCCGCGACTCCCACCTGCGAGGCGACGACCGCGATGGACAGCGGACGGGAGGGGCGGATCCCGTGCTCCTTCGACACGTCGACGATGACGGGGATGACCGAGTAGGCGGTGTGCCCGGTACCGCACATGACGGACATGAGGAAGGTGACGAAGGGCGCCAGGAAGACGATCTGCCGGGGGTGCCTGCGCAGCAGCAGCTCGGTGAGGTGGACGAGGTGATCCATGGAGCCGGCCACCTGGAGCGCGGCGACGGTGCAGATGACGGACATGATGATGCCGATGACATCCCAGGGCACGTGCTCGCTCGATGTGGGCACGCCGGTGGCGGCCAGGACGATGACGCCGGCCGCTCCGGCCAGGCCGATGCCGATGCCGCCGAGCCGGGCACCGACGACGATGAACAGTAGGACGACGAGTAGGTGGAACCAGATCATGGACACTCTCCCTCCGCTCAGCGGGGAGGCAGCTGTTGCCCCGCTGATCGTGCGCCGCCCTCGTGCCAGGGCGTCTGGAGCCGCTGGACCTGCGAAACAGGGTCGCAGAATGGTGACGCAAGACTCATTTTATAAGGCGTTTCGTCATCTTGCTGGTTTTTGACGCAGAAACCGACCCGTTTAAACGGGACCGGGACAAACAGGGCCGTGAGCCACCGGGCGGGGGCGTCGTAAGTGCCGCGGGCCCATAAGGTAGCGGACCCATAAGGTAGAGGTGTGCCATGCGGCGCGGAGCCTACGGGAAGGCGATTCAATGAGAGCGGGCACCAGTCTGGTCGACCTGGGAAAGTACAACGAGAACGTTGTCATCCACGCCTTCCGCCGCCTGGGCGCCTCCAGCCAGCGGGAGGTCGCCGCCTCGACGGGGCTGTCGGTGCAGGCGGTGTCCGCGATCGTCCGCAGCCTCCAGAAACAGGGTCTTCTGACCGAGGTCGGCACCAGGGTCAACGGGCGAGGGCGCCCGCGCATCCTCCTCGACATCGTCGGCTCGGCGCGCATCGCCATCGGGGTGCACATCGATCCCTCCCTGACCACCGCCGTCGCGCTGGACCTCAACGGCGAGGTCGCGGCATCGGCCTCATCGACCGACGTCGACTCCGAGAACCCGGGCTCGGCGATGGCAAAGGTCGCCGCAATGGTGCAACGACTCGTCCGGGACGGCTCCATTGACGAGCAGCGGCTGGTCGGCGCCTGCCTGGCGCTGCCGGGACCGGTGGATCCGGCGACCGGGGCCCCCGACAGCGCCGTCTGGCTCCCCGGCTGGGCCAGGGTGCCGCTGGGCGAGATCCTGGGCGAGCACCTGCGGATGCCCGTCCCGGTGGTCAAGGACACACTGGCTGCCGTGATCGGGGAGAACTGGGTCCGCGGCGGCGAGTCGCTGGACTCGACAATGGTGTTCGTCTACATCGGGACCGGGACCGGGCTCGGGCTGTCTGTCAACGGTGAGCCGGTGCGCGGGTTCTCGGGCAACAGCGGCGAGGTCGGCGCAATGATGACGGCGCTCGGATCAAACGGCCCCGGTGAGCCCCCGGGCATGGCCAACGACCCGGCCGTCCTCGTCGAGCGCGCCCACATCCTGGGGATCCAGCCCGACGCCCTTCCCTCGCAGTCGGACTTCGTCGCCGTGGAGCACCGTTTCGCGGACCTGTGCTCCCTGGCCGCCCACGGCGACGAGCGCGCGGACCGGCTCCTGAGCGCCGCGGCGGGCCGGATCGCCGAGCTGGTCATGATGGCGACCGAGTTCCTCGACGCCGACATGGTGGTATTCGGCGGTCCTTACTGGCGCCTGCTCGAGCCGTGGTACGCGCCTGCCGTCAGGCGTGCGGTCAAGCGCCCCTCCGCCAGAGGGCCGCACCCGGTAGCGGTGCTCTCCACGGCGATGGGCGACGACGTCGGCGCCGTTGGAGCCGCCTCGGTCGTCCACGACGACCTCTTCGTACCGCGCGCGCCGCACTCGGCCAGCCGCTGAGCCGGAGCCCCGACCCGGTCCGGACCGGGATCGCAGACCACGAGGACCGGGGCGAGGTGTTGACATGATTTAATCCATACTTCAGACTAATACACGACGGCGCTCCGAGGACGCAGCGCCTCGCGCTCACGGGAGAGCCATGTGCACTGCTGCCAACGATCCCCGGGCCGTACCGCCCCTCCCGCCCCGCTGCAACCGCAACGCGGCGCCCGTGGCAGGCCTGCGCCATCGGGGGCCGCGCCTGGCCTCGACTCTCAAGCCGCACAGAGCCGGGGCCCCGTCCTGCACCGCGCCCGCTCGGGTCCTGCACGCCGTGCCGCACCACGGCGGAATAAACCACATGCCACGGAGGTAATGATGAGGACACCATCCATCACACGACGCAGCGCGATCACGGGCGCGGCACTGGCGTCGGCGACGCTCCTGCTTGGGGCGTGCGGCTCGGGGAAGCGGTCCGGCTCGGACCCGGGGACGCTGACCATCATGACCAACGCCATCGCCGGCGGGAAGAACGCGGCCGAGGCCACGTGGATCGAGGAGTGGGTCATCCCGGGATTCAAGGAGGCCCAGCAGAACGCCGGGAACGACGTCGACGTCGTCTTCGAGGCCCAGGGCGTCGATGACAAGGACTACAAGACGAAGGCGGCTCTCGACTTCCAGTCGGGCAAGGGTGCCGACATCGTCGCCCTGGACGGCATCTGGATCGGGGAGTTCGCCCAGGCCGGATACATCAAGCCCCTCGACGACGTCGCCGGGGAGGCGGCGTCCTCCTGGGACGGGTGGGCGCAGGTCCCCGAGACCATCCAGAAGGCCGCCTCCTTCGACGGCAAGCGCTTCGGCGTGCCGCAGGGCGCGGACGGACGGGTGATCTACTACAACAAGAGCATCTTCTCCAGGGCTGGGCTCCCCGCCGCGTGGCAGCCGACGTCGTGGGAGGACATCCTCAGCGCGGCCCGCACCATCAAGGAGAAGGCCGACGGCATCGTCCCCGTGCAGCTCAACGCGGGCACCGCCATGACCGAGGCCTCCACCATGCAGGGCTTCCTGCCCATGCTCATGGGCACCGGACAGCCCCTGTGGTCCGACGGCGCCTGGGCCGGTGACACCCAGGGCATGAGGAAGGTCCTCGACCTGTACAAGACGATCTACGTCGACGAGGCGCTCGGGGACCCGGTCCTCCAGCAGGAAGCGTCCGGCCGCGACACCTCCTTCCAGGAGTTCGCAGCCGGCCGCATCGCCATGCTCTTCGAGGGCGACTACTTCTGGCGCTCGGTGATCAACCCGGCCGAGGGCGTGGGAACCGCCCCGATGACGGACCGGGACACCGCGGTCGGATACGCGAAGATCCCCGCCGTGAAGCCCGGCGCGGGCATCAACGGGCAGGACTTCGTCTCTATGTCCGGCGGCACCGCCAGGGTGCTCAACCCGGGCTCGGCGAACCCGGAGCTCGCGTGGGAGCTGCTCGCCTTCATGAGCTCCGCCGAGGCCTTCGAGGCCCGCGCGGCCGGCACCCTGTCGATCTCACCGCGCAACGACGTCAACGCGAAGCTGCTCGCCTCCGACCCGATGCTCTCCTTCGTGTCCGAGCAGGTCCTGCCCATCACATCCTACCGGCCCGGCCTGGCCGAGTACCCGGAGGTGTCCTCCCTGCTGCAGCAGGCGACCCTCGACGTCGTCATGGGCACCGCCGTCGATGACGCCGTGAAGACCTACGTGGCGGGCCTGCAGGGAGTCGTCGGCTCCGACGCGGTCAAGAGCGGGAGCTGATCCGCGGTGGCCTCCACAACGACCGCGGCTGCGGGTGCGCCAAGGCGGGCCCGCAGCCGCGCCGAGGACGTCGCCGGCCTGGGCAGCGTGCGGGCGCTGCTCTTCGTGGCCCCGGCTCTGACCGTCATCGCGCTCTTCCTCCTCTTCCCGGCGGTGTGGACGATCTACCTGGGGCTGACCAGCTACAGGCTGACCGGCCTGGCCGCCTCCAGCACCGACTTCGTGGGGGTCGGCAACTACCTGGCGACCCTGCGCGATCCCGCCTTCTGGAGCTCCCTGCGCCTGACGGTGCTGTTCGTGGCCCTGTCGGGAGTCGTCGGGCAGTCCGTCATGGGCTTCGCCCTGGCGTGGTCGACCCGGCGCATCACCGGGTGGGCGCGCGCCCTCCTGGAGTCGGTGGTGCTCGCGGCATGGGTGATTCCCGGCTCCGTCGTCTCCTTCCTGTGGATCGCCCTGCTCGACCGGCGCGGGGGAACGCTCAACGCGCTGCTCCACCTTCCGGGCAAGGCGTGGCTCATCGAGCACCCGCTGGCGGTCATCATCGTCTTCAACATCTGGTGCGGCACCGCCTTCTCCATGCAGCTGTTCTCCTCGGCCCTGTCCGCGGTGCCGCCCTCGCAGCTGGAGAGCGCGCGCATGGCCGGCGCCTCCGGGTGGCAGCAGCTGCGCGACGTCGTCCTGCCCACGATCAGGGGCCACGTCCTGACCAACACCCTGATGATCACGCTGTGGACCTTCAACACGTTCACCCCCTACCTGCTCACCGCCGGCGGGCCGGGGCACCGCACGGAGATCATGTCGGTGTACATCTACAAGACGGCGATCCCCGGCGGCCAGCTGGGCCGCGGGGCGGCGCTGTCCGTGCTCATGCTCGTCATCAACCTGGTCATCGCCCTGGCCTACATGAGGGTCGGAAGGAGCCGACGATGAGCTCATCCGCACCCCGCCGCGGCCCCGCGGGCACACTGGCTGGCGCGCTGCGCAGGACCGCCGGGCGGATCGTCTTCGCCGTCGCGCTCACCGTGATCGGGGTCGTCTTCGCCCTTCCCCTGGCGTGGCTGCTGGTCGCCCCCTTCGACGCGAGCCCGACCATGTCGGTGAAGTGGCCGCGCTGGACGCTGTCGAGCTTCCGCCGGCTGATGGACAGCCCCTACGCCCTCGGGTCGATCGTCAACTCCCTGGTCATCGCCCTGGGCACGATGGCGGTCGTCATCGCGCTGGGCACGCTCGCCTCCTACGCGCTCTCCCGCGTGCGCGTCCCCGGGCGCGACGCGATCCTGTACGCCATGCTCCTGCTGTCCTCGATCGTGACGGGAACCGCGGCCATGGTGCCCACCTTCCAGCTGATGAACCTCATCGGCCTGATCAACA
>ERZ772968.1070-NODE-1070-length-13099-cov-10.167893_pt1 | contig 13099 bp, 10 predicted proteins | sample MGYA00580674_ERZ772968 | MGnify/ENA primary metagenome ERZ772968 (study PRJEB29015, sample SAMEA2737940) | human oral metagenome | biome: human oral; feature: human-associated habitat; material: dental | place: China | collected 2138 ...
TGTTCCACCGCGCGATCATCTCCATCGACACCCTGAAGTCGGACCGCTACCTCAATCATCTGCGCAAGCAGCGCTGGTGTGCCTTTCATCCGGAGACTAGAATGCGCTCACCGTCTGAGCCGGGCTTGATAATCACGCGGATATCCAGACTGTCATCGTGGAAGATGGACGCGTATGGCTCACGCGACGGCACATTTCTTGCGATTGTCTTGTTCAACACCTGACATACCCTCAGAGACAGGCCGCTCGCACCTCCAGCGACACACGCATCCTCAACCGCCCGCCATAAACGTCGAATAAGTCTCTACCATCCAGCGAACGAGACGAACAAGGAAACAGGGAATTGCCACAACAGAGATAACGGCACTGAAAATCACAAGCGGCCAGGTTTTCAGCTCCGCAAGCCAGCATCTACTCAGAAAGCACCACACTCCTTCCAATGGACCTCCACTCACACCTCCCATCCTTGCCGCACACATCTTAAGCACGCCTTCCGCACACCTACGACGGACACTCACCGGCGTTCGGATGATATCGACAGCCAATGCGCCGACGAAATAGAATGAACCGAATCCCAGCGCTACAGACATTGGCCAGGTAACCGCAGTCCGCATGATAGCAGTAAACTGAGAAATCGATGGATAGGCATGCTGCACATCAGCTCCAAGCACCGCCCCCCAGAATGCACTAACCCCAAGCAGGAAAGCCGAAAATATGATGCGACAGAATTGAACCAGGCGCACTACGAGGGTGCTGCGACGAGATAATGGCTCCGGAGGAGGAACTAAGTACGCCATCAGCAGGAACAAGAGCGTCTGTGCGGCTACCCACGCCAGCAGTAGAACATAGATGACACGACCAAAGTTTAACATTATAAGTATTCCAAAAATCATAAAGATCGTCAGCACTGCTGCACCGATCAAAGCCCATAACCACCACGGTCGATCCCGACCAGGCAGACGCGCGTATGCACGAGACGCCTCCCATGCCTGTTGCAACCTGCTCTTCAGGTGGACAACTTGCTTGACCATGATTCCTGCTCCTTCACGTCGAGAGTACGGCGATGCGACACTATCCATCGCCTATGACATGAATCCGCCCTCGCACCAGGAGACAACGACGGACGGCACTCCGCGCACCAGGCCCCTGAGCACCTCGCCACCGGCACTGACCCACGACCGCCAGCGCTTCACCACCAGCGCACCGCAGGCTCACACGGATACTGCTATGGATCTGCTACGGATACCGCAGCCTCACTGGAACACATTGAGAATCTGATCAGAGAATTGAAAATCGCGTGTCTCAGATTTAAAATGCATTTCCGTTTTCAGGAGAATCGGAGTCCAAGCCGCCTATAGATTCCGAACGGCTCACGGTATGGCACTCTTATGGCGTTGCAGGCATCGGGGATGAGAATGCGTCGGCGAGAGTTCGGGGCGGGCAGCTCGAACGTCACAACTTCAGCTCCCAGAGCATGCGCCTGAGCGACAAGGAGATAGTCCGCAATCCCAAGAAATTCTTCCCGGGCGGCAGCTGAATACAGTCGATCAGGATGCATCACCCATGCAGTAAGGCGAGATGCGGAAGGACCCGTTTGGTCGTCCGGGGCGATCCAGAATGTCCTCGGCAATGAGGCTGCCCAGGTCCTGAGATGGCCTTCTCTGCCGTCGTCAATCTCCTTCTTGACACGAGCGATCGAGGCTATCGCACCAGCGGTGTGTTGGGCTTCGAGCCATTCCCAGAAGGTCGGCGCAATGTCGGGCGCGTAGTACGTCCTCGAAGCGTTGATGAGGACATTCGAGTCCAGAAGGAACATTCAGACCATTCCCAGATGGTCCGCATAGCCGTCGAAAACGGAGGTTCTCTTGAAAGACAGAAGCCGCAGGGCCTCGGTCATAGGAGTAGAGCCTCTGAGAGTATCGGCGATGAGCTCCCTACTCAGAGTCCGACCAACGCGGAACGCCTGGTTCGCATAGAAGGTGCCACCACCGGCGCGCTCCGTCCCTGCGTGGAGACGAAGGAGTCGGTCAACCTCATCAGCGTAAATGTCCGCGACATGCTCACGTGGCACGTGCCCAGTCTCACGCAGTCTGATCAGGATGACGAGTGTGGAGCACCAGTAGCGGATGCTGAGGCGATCGAGCTCGGCGGTGAGGTCGGCGTCGGGGTCGAAGTTTCGCCGCAGATCATCTGAGGGGACGGCGATCTGGGCGGCGACCGCATCGCACCAGCGCTCGGTGGCGTGATCCCGAGCGACCATCGGGTCACCACCGGCGCTCACCGCGGACTCACCGCGCCACACATGCGCGAATTCGTGGAGGAGGGAGAAGATCTGACCACGTTTGGTGTCCTTGCCATTGACGAAGACGAGCGGCGCGGTCGCGGAATGGAGGGTGAAACCGCGGAACTCGCCAAGATCAAGGGGACGATGAGTGTTGTTCTCAACCATGGAGTTGACGACGACGAGACCGCCGAGATCTTCGAAGGCCTCAATAAGATGGGTACGAGCCCGCTCCGCGGAGCCCATGGCACGGCGAGAATGAATTCCGTAGTCGAGAGCATGGAGGATCCTGCTCGCCGCTTCTTCAACACCAGCGTTGCGGGCGGAGCCGACGAAGGGTAGCGGCGGCACAGCAGCGCCGACCTCAGCAAGGTCGCCGACCTCGGCAAGGTGGTCCTCATACCAGGCCTGGCGGCGCTGGTTGAGGTAGATGGTGTCGAGAAGCTCATCGCTTGCTGCCGGTGCAGAGCCCCGCCCGGAGCGCAGGTCCGGGATCGGCAGATCCTCCTGGGGCGGCTCCGGGAGGAACAGGTACCCAAGGGGCACCCGAGTGAAGTGCGCGATGCGCGCGATGTCGGAGAAGTGCGGGGTCTTCTCACGGGTGAGCCACTGATCCCAGTTGCCGAACCGGTTGCGCATAGCGCCGTCATCGTGACCACCGCGGCGCTGGGCCCATCGGAGAACGGGAGGCTGCACAACCGCCTCACTCATGCCGGCACCTCCTCTCATCGCGCCCCTTCAGTCTAGTCATCGCCGCGCGATGGGCCCGGGCTACACTCTCGCCCGTGGCACGCCTGACACGACGGATCGCACGCGCGCGCGATGCCTTTGCCCGGCTCGACGGCGGATACCGGGTGGCACTCATCCTCGCCGTCCTCACCGTGGTGCTCGCCGTCGTCTTCCTCGCGATGACGCCACTGTCACCCAGCATCCACGTCCATAAGGATTCGCGCGTCGAGGATGTCATCGCCGTGCGCCCCTATTTCATCCCCGGGGTATCCGGTGCGCTTCTCATCACCGGCATGTTCACCGCCGGCTGCGCGGTCATAGCCTGGATGGTCAGCCGAACGAGGCGCATGGGGCGCTGGGCCCGAGCCGCGGCACTCACGGTCACGCTCCCCATCATCCTTTACGCCCTGTGCACGATGTGGATCATGGGCATGTTCGGGATGCCGCAGCAGTCCGACGACAGCTGGGTGGCCGACGACGGCACCCGCATGATCGAGATCAAATGGGGCTTCACCCACTACGACTACATCACCTTCCGCGTCCATGGACCGTTCATGGTGCCCGACCCGGACCGCGCCGTGTCCTCCCGCTGAAGGCCCGCCGGATTCGGCATCTTGGGGTAGGGCTGCCCCTACCCAACCGTCCGGCTAGCAGGATGGTTGTGCGACAGCTCCCGGAACAGGCTGGAGGGTATGAGCACAGCAGCTGAGACACCGCCTTCTTCCCGCACAGAAGCCCCCGGGCGCAAATCCGGGTTCGCCCTCCTCGCCTGGCTTCCCGCCCTGGTGGCGGTGGTGCTGGCGCTGATCGCCGCGGCCAGCGTCCTCCTCCCACCCGCCCCGGCACCGGCCGACGCGCCCGTCACCGAGTTCTCCGCCGAGCGGGCCAAGACGGTCATCGACACCCTGGCCGACGAGCCGCACAGCGTCCTCGACCGGGAGGCCCACGATCGGGCGCGCGACGACGTCGTGGCCATGTTCACCGACCTGGGCTACGAGCCGCAGGTCCACACCCATCCGATGTACAACATGGACGACCCCGTGTCCCGCAAGGAGTTCGAGGCGAAACCCCCTGAGCTCCGGGAGCCGCTCAAGGACCTGCAGTCCGAGTCCGTGGTGGTCGAGGTGCCCGGCAAGTCCGAGCGCACCATGGCACTCATGGCGCACTACGACTCCGCCTTCTCAGTCGACACCAGCGCGAAGAACCCGGATGACTGGACCTTCACCCCCGGCGAGTCCCATGGCGCGGCTGACGACGGCTACGGGGTGGCCACCATCATCGAGACGCTGCGGGCCCTCAAGGCCGAGGGCCGCCAGCCGGAGAACTCCCTGCGCATCGTCATCACCGACGCCGAGGAGGTGGGCCTCATCGGCGCCTACAACGAGCTGGCCTACCACCGCGCCGAGTACGACGACGTCGAGCTGATCCTCAACCTGGAGGCCCGGGGCATGAGCGGCCCCGCCCTCATGTTCGAGACCTCCTCCAAGAACGCCTCCCTCATGAACTTCTTCCTGGGCAACACCGCCAGGCCAGCGACCACCTCGCTCGCGCCCGCCGTGTACCAGAAGATGCCCAACGGCACCGATATGTCAGTGTTCCTGCCCGAGGGCTTCACCGTGCTCAACATCGCGGCCATCGGGGAGGGAGACCACTATCACTACCGCACCGACGCCCCGGACTACGTCAGCCTGCCCACCGTGCAGCACTACGGGGACCAGGTGCTCGAGCTGACCCGGGCCTGGGTCTTCGATCCCGGCGGGCCGGACCTCAAGGCCGACGCGGATGCCCATTTCTTCCCCCTGTGGAGGGGGCTCACGGTGCGCTACCCGCAGGCGGTCGGGCTGGCCCTGGGCGCGGCGGCCGTGATCGCGGCGCTGGTGGCCGTGGGCCTGCGCGCCCGCACTCTGCGCTGGAAGCAGGTGCTGGGCACCGTGTGGGGCCTGACCTGGCGCACGGTGATGGCGGCGGCCCTGGCCTGGGGCGCCCAGCTCGCAGCGGCGGCGCTCGGGTGGGCGCCGCCGGCGCTCTACCCCATCGGGCCCAACCCACTGCGGTCCTGGATCTTCGCGGCCGGGATGCTGCTGGGGGCGGGACTGGTGCTGCGGATGCTCATCAAGCGCTGGCGCGCCGGTTCCGGGCCGGAGGCCATGGCGGCGGTACTGCTCCTGCTGGCGCTGGCGAGCGCGGCGCTCCTCGTAGTGTTCCCCGGGGCCTCCTACGTGATGGTCCTGACCACCCTGGCCCTGATGGCCGTCTGGTTGACGCCGGCCCGCGGCCGGGCATGGACCGCGGTCCCAGCGGCCTTCCTAATCGTCGTCGTCTTCGCACCCGTCCTGTGGTTCATGCACGAGGCACTGAGCCTGACGGCGATGTGGGCGACCGTCTTCATGGCGATCACACCGGTCGCACCCCTGACCCTGGTCCTCATGAGTGCGGGATGGCCGCAGGACGGCCAGGCGCCCCGAACCACTTCACCTGCATCAGCGGCGAAGGCGTTGGCGTGATCCTCGACGTCGGTGCCGATGCAGGTGGAGTGGAGGACGAGGCGTCCGAGCTCATGAGCGAGCATCCAATGACGGCGTTTGCCACCACCTCCGGCCCGCATCCTGGTCGCCATCGCCCCGGGGGCCAGCGGTCAAGCCGATCAGGCGGGCAGGGCCACGTGCATGACGAGCCTGTCCTTGTCCGCAGCCCGCTGCTCGACCAGCCCGGCGAGCCTGTCGGGCACGCTCTCGAAAGAGCTGGTCAGGCCGATGAGCCACATCCACGCGTCCTCCCCAAAGGTCTCGCAGTCCACCGGCATGTTCTCCGGCTCGTACGTGCCGTCGGGGTAGACGCCGTACCAGTAGGAGGCCTCGAAGGGCAGGGGCTCGCCACTCGTCTCGAGGATCATGCGCGACCCGTCCTCATCGTCTCGGTCCCCGTAGGGCCCGAAGCAGTCCTCAAGATTGGCCTCGACAAGGCGGCTGATGCCATCGCCGACCGCGTAGAAGCTGAAGGAGTTGACCCCTCCCCACACGTCCAGCTCGTAGATCTCGTAGATGGTGGGATCGCCGTCCTCGCGACGAGCTCGCAGGTCGCGGGCAAGAGCCTCGGTGCCATCGCCCTGGATGAGAGCGCTGGGCCCCCAGGTGCCGATGTAGCGGGCTCCCTCCACGCCCCGGCCGGTGAGCATGGAGATCGTCTCGCCCGTCAGCCTCCAGCCGGGCATCGACCGGTCGATGAAGACCTGCGCGCCCTCGGGCCCGCCCTCCGGATGCGCGAGGATGTCGAGACGCGGCACCGTCGGCGAGACGGCCACGAGGTGGGTCTTAAAACTCATACAGTCTTCCTGAGTCTCGCAGCCTCACCCGTAGTGATACCGCGCTTGGAGGACGACGAGGTCATCGCCGTCGACGAGTATGCCACTTAGTCCTACTGCGAATTCGTGTCGCACCCCTGCGGCACACTGTCCCCATGACAGACGGGACCAGACGCGACCTCACCGAGCTCCTGGAGAGCATCGGTGCGCGCGACGGCAGGCTCGTCCACCTCCAGCGCACCCCGGCACGGCCCGCACAACACAGCGAGTGGCCCGCCTGGGCGGACCCGCTGCTCGTCACCGCCTACCGGCACCTCGGGGTGGAGACGCCGTGGGTGCACCAGACCCGGGCCGCCGACGCCGTCCACACCGGCCGCCACACTGTCCTGGCCACCGGCACGGGCTCGGGCAAGTCGCTGGCGGCCTGGCTGCCGGCAATCTCGGACGTACTCGCCTCCCAGGGGGCCGGGCCGGCCAGCGGACCGGCCACTGAGATCACTGAGGCCACTGAGGCCACTGAGCGCCGCGCCGGAGGGCGAGCCCGCATCCCTGGATCCCGCATCTCTGAATACGGCCGCCACCCGACCACGCTTTACCTCTCCCCTACCAAGGCCCTCGCCGCCGACCAAGCGGCCTCCCTGGAACGACTCGTGGCCGAGGTCGAGGCCATCCAGCGCGCCGACGGCGTCCCGGCCGGGTCGATCCGCACCGTGCGCATCGGCACCTGCGATGGCGACACCCCCTTGCCCGAGCGCGATTGGGCGCGCGCTCACGCCGACGTCGTGCTCACCAACCCCGACTTCCTGCACTTCTCCCTCCTGCCGGGCCATGAGCGGTGGACCCGCTTCCTGCGCTCGCTGCGCTACGTAGTAATCGATGAGTGCCACGCCTACCGCGGAATCCTGGGCGCGCACGTCGCCCTCGTGCTGCGCCGCCTACTGCGGCTGGTGCGCCGGCTGCGCCCCGACGGCCCGGAGCCGGTCGTGCTGTGCGCCTCCGCGACGGCGGGCGAGCCCGCCCTCACGGCCGCGCGCCTCATCGGGGTGGAGCCCGACGCCGTACTCGCCGTGACCGACGACGGCGCCCCCGCCGGCGAGCGCACTCTCGCCCTGTGGCAGCCCGCCCTGCGCGAGCCGTGGCTCCTCTGGGACAGGCAGAATCCAAGCACGTCCGCGCATACCGCAGCGGGCGGGGCCAGCACCTCCCGGAACGCCGGCCCCGACACGCTCGACCCCACCGAGGACCCCTCGGCCCGGCGCTCCGCCGTCGTCGAGGCCGCGGAACTGCTCGCGGACCTGCTCAGCGTGGGCGCGCGGGCCCTCGTCTTCGTGCGATCGCGGCGCAGCGCCGAGATCGTGGCCGAACACGCCAGGCGAATCCTGGGCAGAAGCCAGCCCGAGCTCATCGGCGCCGTCGCCGCCTACCGGGGCGGCTACCTGCCCGAGGAGCGCCGCGCACTGGAGAAGGACCTGCGTCGCGGACACCTTCGCGCCCTAGCGACCACCAACGCGCTCGAGCTCGGCATCGACGTGACCGGGTTGGACGCCGTCCTCATCGCCGGCTGGCCGGGCACACGCGTGAGCCTGGGCCAGCAGGCGGGCCGCGCCGGACGGGCCGGCACCCGCGGACTCGCCGTCCTCATCGCCAGCGACAACCCGCTGGATGCCTACCTCGTTCACCACCCCGACACGGTCTTCGCCGCTCCGGAGGCCACCGTCTTCGACCCGGCCAACCCCTACGTGCTGGCCCCGCACCTGTGCTCGGCCGCGAGCGAGGCGCCCCTGCGGGAAGCTGATCTAGCGCTATTCGGGCTGCCGGACGAATCCCTTCTGGCGGACCTGGCCGCCCGCGGAGCGCTGCGCCGCCGCCCCACCGGATGGTTCTGGAACACGAGCCTGCCCGGGCGCCCCCAGGACCTGACCTCCCTGCGCGGGGACGGGCCGCCGGAGGTACCGGTGATCGACTCCCCCACAGGCGCAGTGATCGGCACGGTCGACGGCGCCGCCGCGGACTCCACCGTGCACGAGGGCGCCGTCTACATCCACCAGGGCCGCAGCTACGTCGTCACCGACCTCACCGAGGAGGCCGCGCTCGTCACCGAGAAAGCGGCGATCGGCTACCGGACCCGGGCGCGAGAGCACTCCAGCGTGCGCATCGTCGGCGAGCGCGACGCCCAGATGTGGGGTGACGGGATCCGCTGGTCCTTCGGGTCGGTGGAGGTCACCAGCCAGGTGATCGGCTACACCGAGCTGACCCTGCCCACGATGGAAGTGGTCGCCCAGCACGAGCTGGACATGCCCGAGCACGTACTGCCGACCGCCGCGGTGTGGTGGACGGTGCCGGAGAGCGCCACCCGGTCCGCCGGCATCGCCCCGGCGGACCTGCCCGGTGCGCTGCACGCCGCCGAGCATGCGTCGATCGGCATGCTGCCGCTGCTGGCCACCTGCGACCGCTGGGACATCGGCGGGCTGTCGATCAGCGCGCACCCGCAGACGGGGGCGCCCACGGTCTTCGTCCACGACGGGCACGCCGGCGGCGCCGGCTTCGCCGAGCGGGGCTACCGGGCCGGGAGGCGGTGGCTGGCCGCCACGCTCGCCGTCGTCGAGGACTGCGCCTGCGCGACCGGGTGCCCGAGCTGCGTGCAGTCGCCCAAGTGCGGGAACAACAACGAACCGCTCGACAAAGCCGGGGCGATCAGCCTGCTGCGCCTGCTGGTGGCGGCGGCGCCGGGTGCCGAGGACGACGTCGTCGGGCGAGCCGTTCCGAGCCCCGGGGCCGACGGCGGGGAGGCGGCGCCGTGAGCGGGACCGCGAGGGCCGTCGTCGGGCCGGCCCTCCCGATCGCGGCGTCCGGCCGGCCGCGCGCGTCATGTGCGCCATGCGGGCCGCGCGCGTCATGCGCGGCCCGACCCGTGTCGTCCGCCCTCCCAGTTCTTGGACAGTACTGTCCAAGAACCTGTAGCCTGGGACCCCGCTCGCCCCGGCGGGCGCGGACCCCACCGGGCGGCTTCGCGACTCAGCGACCGGGCCCCGGACACACCCATAGGTGGAAGGAGGCGAGGCGAGTGGCCAGACCCGCGCAGCCGCTCGATCCGGAGCGACGAGCGCGCCTGCTGGGCGAGGCGCGTCTCGCCTTCGCGGCCCACGGTTTTCGCGCCGCCGGTCTCGCCCCGATCCTGAGGCGGGCGGATTTCCCACGCAGTTCCTTCTACCACTACTTCGGCACCAAGGAACGGCTTCTCGACGAGGCCGTCGCCGATGGGCTGCACGAGCTCGCGGGTCTCGTGGAGATCCCCACGGTCGCCGAGCTCGACGAGAGCTCCTTCTGGCCATCGTTGACGAGACTGGTCGCGACCCTGTCGGAGGCGGCGGCGACGCGGCCGGACCTCGTCGCGGTCGGCGCGATGTACCACCTCGGGGACCTACCGGAGTGCCCGAGCCTCGACGCCTTCAGGGGGACGGTCGTCGCCTGGACCACGAGCGCCGTCGCCCGAGGGCTGGAGCTCGGACTCCTCGACCCGCTCATCCCCTCCCAGATGCACGCCGAGCTCGCCTACACCGTGGCGAGCCTCATCGACCGCTGGGCCGTCCGGGGCGCCATCGGCCCCGAGACGGCGCAGGAGCTCGCCCGCACCGTCCTCCCGCGGATGCTCGGCGCGCCGCGAGGCCCCGGCGAGCGCTCCCGTCCCGTGCCGACGAATCAGGAGGCCCCGTGACCGCGCCCATCCTCGTCGCCGGGGCCACCGGTTACCTCGGACGCTTCATCGTCGCCGAGCTGCACCGCCGTGGGCACCGGGTCCGCGCCGTCGTTCGCGACCGCGATCGGGCCGTCTCACCGGGCCCTTGGGAGGCCCCCGGCCTGGAGGGCTTCGTCGACGAATGGATCGTCGGGGACGTCACGGACCCCGGCGTCACCCCCGGAATCGCCGCGGGCGCCGACGCCGTCATCTCCGCGCTCGGCGTCACCCGGCAGAGGGCGGACCCCTGGGACATCGACTACCGCGCCAATCTCGCCATCCTCCGCTCCGCCGAGAGCCACGGCGCCCGATGCTTCTGCTTCGTCAACGTCATCGGGGGCGAGCAGTGCCCGGCCCGGCTGACGAGGGCCAAGACGGCCTTCGCCCGGGAGCTGGCCTCCTCGTCGATCCCGAGCCAGACCATCAACCCTCCGGGGTACTTCTCCGACATGATCCAGATCCTGCGGATGGCCCGGCGCGGGCGCGTCCTCGTCCTCCGCCGCGGCGTCCGGATCAATCCGATCCACGGAGCCGACCTCGCGACGTTCTGCGCGGACCGTCTGGTCTCCGGGCGGGAGGGGACGTGGGACGTCGGCGGCCCCGAGCTCTTCACCTGGCAGGGCCTGGCGGAATGCGCCTTTCACGCCCTGGGGCGGCCCGCGACGGTCACGACCGTCCCGTCCGCCGCCCTGACTCCCCTCACCCGGGTCGTCGGGCTCGTCAGCCCGAGGCGGGCGGACGCGCTGCGCTTCGCCGCGTGGAGCATGCTCCACGACTGCGTGGGCGAACCCATCGGAACGCACGGGCTCCTCGAGTTCTACAAGCGCCACGCCGCGGACATGGACTGATCCGTCGTGCATGAGTGCGGCCCGTGGGTCCGGGGCGGCGACCCGGACCCACGGGCCCTCGTCATCGAGACCGCCGCACCGGGTTCCCACTCCCGGCCGGACGAGCCTCCTTCGCCGGAACGCACCACCAGGGCTCCCTTGGACCCCAGCAGCGCTCGACGCGAATCCCTCACCGGGTTCCCCAACCCTCAGGACCCGCCCCGTCCGACGGCGACCACTATGCAACCCCACCACCCTGGAGATTCACCCCCACCCCACCTGGCAAAACCCTGACAGCACCCGCCCCGAACCGAACTCGAGCCGGAACCGAACCGATCTCGACGCGGAACCCGACCGAACTCGACGAAGGCCGCGAGAAGGAGACGGGCGTCAACAGGCCTGGCACGTCGGGCACCAGAAGAGCCGTCGCCCGGCCGCCTCCCGCTCTTTCACCGGGGTGCCGCACCTCAGGCAGGGCCGCCCGGTGCGGTGGTAGACGTACCAGCGCCCGGCCTCCTCGTCGCCGTCGGGCAGCGGATCGGGGACGTCATCGGGATCGACGGTGGTGATGAAGCCGGTGGCCACGCCGTACTCCATGAGAGGGACGAGGTCGTCCCATACGGCGCGCAGACGCTCCTCGCCGAGCCGGTTGCCCGCGAGGAAAGGACTGATCCCGCAGCGCAGCAGCGTCTCGGCGCGGAAGATATTGCCCACTCCGGAGATGACCGACTGGTCCATGAGCAGTTCCCCGATCGCCTTCCGACGACGCCGCGCGCTCGCGATGAACTCGTCCGGGTCGGCGTCGGCGCGCAGCGGGTCGGGACCCAGGCGCCGGTGCACGGCGGCGACGCCCTCGGCGTCGAGAAGCTCGCAGGCCGCCGGTCCTGTTAGATCAGCCACGCCGTGCTCCCCGAGCAGACGCAGCCGCACGGCGCCACGGGGCTCGGGAGGGCTCCACCGCCCCGGCTCGGGCGCGGCCATCGCGTCAGTGGCTCCCGGGTCCGTCTCGTCACCGCCGTTCAGGCCCGCGAGCGCGGAGCCGCCCCCGTGCCGCAGCGCGTGCTCCCCGCGCTCGCCGACTCGTCTGCGCGGGGCGCCGATGGCGTGCGGAGCGGTGAAGGCGGAGTCGCCGTCGAAGGTCCACGAGCCGTACAGCCCCAGGTGGATGCGCAGCCAGGTCACGGCCTCGGCGTCCAGCGGCATGTCGGGCTCCGGCCCGAAGGCCAGGAAGAGGTGCTTGCCGTGCGCCTCGGCCCCCAGAAGGACCTGGTTGTCGAGCCGGGCGGCGCCGTCGGCGAAGCGGCCCTGCGGGGAGCTGGTCCGCAGGCGCCGGCCGCCGTAGAGCTCCGTCAGGGCGCCCGCGAGCCGGTGGATGGTGTGTCCTTCTGGCATGAGCCGGACGTTACCCGAGCCGCCCGGGCCCCGGCCGCCGGCCCCGGGCTCAGGCCCCCTGGCGGCGAGCGCGCTCGTAGTCGCGCACCTGGTCGATCCGTCCCTGGTGGCGCGCGTCCCCGGAGAAGGACTCGGCGATAAAGGCGTCCAGGATCCTCATCGCCTCCTCGGCGGAGTGCTGGCGCACGCCGAAGCCGGCGATATTGGCGTCGTTGTGCTGGCGGGCCAGGCGCGCGGTCTCCACGGACCACACGAGGGCGGCGCGCACGCCGTCGACCTTGTTGGCGGCGATCTGCTCGCCGTTGCCGGACCCGCCCAGGACGACGCCGAGGCTGCCGGGGTCGGCGACGACGCCCTCGGCGCAGGCGAAGCAGAAACCGGGGTAGTCGTCGGCGGGGTCGTACTCGTAGGAGCCGTGGTCGACGACCTCGTGACCGACCCGTTTCCAGTGGTCCTTCAGGAGATTCTTGAGCTCGAATCCGGCGTGATCAGTACCAATGTGAATGCGCATACCCGGATTGTGCCTCACGCGAACAGCAGCGGGCAGCGGGCCGACCGCACAGATGTGCGGGCGGCGCCCACGTTAGCGTGAGCGCATGACGACACACTCCTCTGCACCGGCAGCGCGCGTCCTCTCCGGGACCCCCGAGAGCGGGGCCCCGGAGGGCCTCGGAGGCCACGAGGGCCCTGCGAGTTCTGGGGGCTCTGCGGGCCCTGAGGGCCCTGTGCGAGGCGGCGTGCTGGAGGCCGCGGCCGCCGACCCCGCCGTCCGCCCGCAGGACGACCTCTTCCGCCACGTCAACGGCGCCTGGCTCGCCACGGCGCAGATCCCC
>ERZ772968.1072-NODE-1072-length-13096-cov-16.141784_pt1 | contig 13096 bp, 9 predicted proteins | sample MGYA00580674_ERZ772968 | MGnify/ENA primary metagenome ERZ772968 (study PRJEB29015, sample SAMEA2737940) | human oral metagenome | biome: human oral; feature: human-associated habitat; material: dental | place: China | collected 2138 ...
ATGTCATCGCCCGCATCCTGGAAGGCGGTCAGTCAGTCTGCCGTGACGCCGGCGTGCCCCTGGCGGGCGGCCACTCCATCGACTCGGTGGAACCCATCTACGGCCTGGTGGCCATCGGCACGGTCGATCCGAAGGATCTCAAGCGCAACAGCGGTGCCCAGGCAGGCGACGTCCTCATTCTCGGCAAGCCGCTGGGCGTGGGCATCTATTCGGCCGCCCTCAAGAAAGGCCAGCTCGACGAAAGTGACTATGCCACGATGATCGACGCCACCACGCGGCTCAACCGGCCCGGCCCCGAGCTGGCGCGGCTGCCCGGTGTGCATGCCATGACCGATGTCACCGGCTTCGGCCTGCTGGGCCACACGCTGGAAATGGCCCGGGGTTCAGGGCTGACGGCCCGCATCAACGGCCGTGCCGTGCCTTTCCTGAAGGATGTCATCGAGCTTGCCTCGGCCGGCATTCGCACGGGTGCATCGGGTCGCAACTGGGCCTCCTATGGCGCCGATGTCGACATGACCCCCGATGCACCGCCCTTCCTGCAGGACCTGCTGACCGACCCGCAGACGGCCGGCGGGCTGCTGGTGGCTTGCGCCCCCGAAGCCGCCAACGACGTGCTGAAGTGCTTCAACCGGTTTGGTTTCGCGCAGGCCACCGCCATCGGACACCTGGAAGCCGGCCCAGGCCGCGTGCAGGTACGCTGATTTCCCCCCATCCCTTCCGTAGGCCTCATCATGAAACCCGACTCCCTGCGCCGCCGTCTGCTTTCGGTCGGCGCCACCCTGCTGGCTGGCAGTGCGCTGCTGGCCGCCACGCCCGCCCATGCGGCCGACGACGCCCTGAACGCCGTCCAGCAACGCGGCACGCTGCGCATCGGCATCGAGGGCACCTATCCGCCCTTCAACTACCAGGACGAGAAAGGCCAGTTCGTCGGCTTCGAGATCGACCTGGGCAATGCCCTGGCCGAAACCCTGGGCGTGAAGGCGCAGTTCCAGCCCACCAAGTGGGACGGCCTGCTGGCCGCCCTGGACTCCGGTCGCATCGACGTGATCATCAACCAGGTCACCATCACCGACGCACGCCAGAAGAAATACCGCTTCAGCCAGCCCTACACCGTCTCGGGCATCCAGGCCGTCACCCGGACGAAGGATGCGGACACGCTGCAATCCCCCAACGCGCTGGCCGGCAAGAAAGTGGGCGTGGGTCTGGGCACCAGCTACGAGGAATGGGCCCGTCGCACCGTGCCATCGGCTGAAGTGCGCACCTACGAAGACGACCCCACCAAGAACCAGGACCTGGCCGTGGGCCGCCTGGATGCCGTGCTGGTGGACCGGCTGGCCGCGCTCTACCAGGTCAAGCAGAGCAAGAACCGCTTTGCCCTGGGCGGCCCGGCCTTCTCGCGCCAGACCTCCGGCATTCCCACCCGCAAGTCCGATGAAAGCCTGCACAAGGCCATCGACCAGGCGCTGGAGAAGCTGCGTGCCGAAGGCACCCTGGCCAAGCTGTCCAACAAGTGGTTCGACACCGACGTGACCAACGCGCACTGACCCGCCACCCGGCATGTCCGAAGCCCTGTCTCTCGTCCTCGAATCCCTGCCCGATCTACTGAGCGGCGCGCGCTTCACCGTGCTGCTCAGCTTGGGCGGCATGTTCTTCGGCCTGCTGCTGGGATTCCTGTTGGCTCTGGGCCGGCTGTATGCACACCGGCCCATCCAGTGGCTGGTGCGCTTCTACGTCTCGTTCTTTCGTGGCACGCCGCTTCTGGTGCAGCTCTTCATCATCTACTACGGCCTGCCCGAGATCGGCCTGCAGCTCGATCCCCTACCTGCCGCCATCATCGGGTTCTCGCTCAACACGGCCGCCTACACCTGCGAGACGCTGCGTGCCGCCATCGCCCACATCGATGCCGGCCAGTGGGAGGCCGCCGCCAGCCTGGGCATGAGCCGCCGCCAGACCCTGCGCCGCATCATCGTGCCCCAGGCCGCCCGCACGGCCCTGCCCCCGCTGGGCAACAGCTTCATCGCCCTGGTCAAGGACACCTCACTGGCCGCCACCATCCAGGTGCCGGAACTGCTGCGTCAGTCCCAGCTCATCACGGCCCGCACCTTCGAGGTGTTTGCGATGTACATCAGCGCCGCCCTCATCTACTGGGCCATCGCCAGCATCCTGTCAGCCCTGCAGGCCCAGCTGGAGCGCCACACCAATCGCTCGGAAGCACCGGAATCGGGCAGCTGACACGGCCAGCCACCGATTCAGCGCCGAAGCCGCTCGATGCGCTCCTGCAATGTCGCCTTGGACAGCGCCCCGATGCGAATGTCCTGCAGGCTCCCGTCACGGCCATAGAACAGCGTGGCCGGCAGCGCCCGCAGCCCGAAATGCCGGCCCACCTCGCCCTTCGCATCCAGCAGCACATTGTCCAGCGCAAGTCCGCGTCGCTGCAGGAAGCGGCTCACCCGCGCACCGTCCTCGCCCTGGTCCAGGAACACGATGTCCAGGTCCGGATACTGCCGCTGTGCCTCGGCCAGCACCGGCATCTCCCGCACGCAGTGCGGACACCACGTCGCCCACAGGTTGACGATGGCCGGGCGACCCTCACCGAAACGCTGCAGCGGCACTGCCTGCCCATCCAGCGCCTGCAGCTGCAATGCCGGCAACGGCTGCACCCGCGTCGCCGCGTTCTGCAACGCCAGAAGCCCCGCCACACCGATCACCGTCATGCCCACCATGGCCGCCAGCAGCGGCCGACGCGGCGCCGAACCCCGCCAGCCATACCGCCACGCCAACAGCCAGGCCCACACCAGCCCGGCCCATGGGTCGAAGCCGCCATCGCGCACGTCCAGCGCCGTCCAAGGATCTTCCAGGTAGGCCTCATGATGGCGCAGCACATAGGCCAGCCGCGCCACCGCCAGCGCCCAGAACACGATGCGCCAGAAGAACGGCTCCACCGGCGCCGTGCCCTGTCGCTTCACCTGGCGGTTGTCCAGCCAGAGACCAAGAAAGACCGCCACCATCGGCACCAGGACCGAGAGTGGCAACGAAAGAGGACCGAGATTGATGGCTGCAGGCATCCCGCGATTATGAGGCAGCGCGATCCATCCATGAAGTCGTCGTGCCCCGGCTCCTGCAGGCCCCGGATTTCTGACTAGGGATAACCCTGAACATCAGAACGGAATGTCTTACCCATTGATTCATAAGGAAATTTTATGGAACGGCGATAAATGGGTTTCATTGCTCGCCTTTCTCCGGTTCTGTAAATTAGCGGCACCCAGTCCCGGGAGAAGGACAGCCTGAGGAGACATCCACTGACCCGGATGCGCAGCCCCGACAGCAGGTTTCCGACCCCCGAACCCATTGACGGCGCGAGCTCGGAAAACAGCCCAACCGGCCATGCCCGCCACGCCGCACAACCCCGTACCCCGGAGATATTCCTTCAATGGAAACGTGGATCCAGAACTATTCGGTCGTCGGCGATAGCCTGATGCTGACGGCCGCCGTGGCACTGCTACCCATCATGTTCTTCTTCGTCGCGCTCACCGTCCTGAAGATGAAAGGCTATGTGGCGGGCTTTTGCACCCTGCTCATCGCGCTGGGCGTGGCCGTCCTGGCCTTCGGCATGCCGGCCGGCATGGCCATCTCCTCCGCCCTCTACGGCTTTGCCTACGGTCTATGGCCCATTGCCTGGATCATCATCACGGCGGTATTCCTCTACAAGATCACCGTCAAGACCGGCCAGTTCAACATCATCCGCGCATCGGTCATCTCCATCACGGAAGACCAGCGCCTGCAGATGCTGCTGGTCGGTTTTTCGTTTGGTGCCTTCCTGGAAGGGGCCGCAGGCTTTGGCGCACCGGTGGCCATCACCGCCTCGCTGCTGGTGGGACTGGGCTTCAACCCGCTCTACGCCGCCGGCCTGTGCCTCATCGCCAATACCGCTCCGGTGGCCTTTGGCGCCATGGGTATCCCCATCCTGGTGGCCGGTAAGGTTTCCGGGCTGGACCCCTATCACATCGGTCAGGTGGCCGGTCGCCAGCTGCCCATCCTCTCCATCATCGTGCCCTTCTGGCTGGTGGCCATGATGGACGGCATGCGCGGCATCCGCCAGACCTGGCCCGCCGTGCTGGTGGCAGGCGTCTCGTTTGCCGTCACCCAGTTCCTCACCGCCAACTTCATCGGCCCCGAACTGCCCGATGTCACCTCCGCACTGGTCAGCCTGGTCTGCCTGTCGCTGTTCCTGAAGAAGTGGCAGCCCGAGGAGATCTTCACCTTCGACGGCATGAAGAAGCCCACGAAGCGCCATGAGGCCGAATACACCACGGGCCAGATCCTGAAGGCCTGGTCGCCATTCGCCATCCTCACCGTCTGCGTCAGTCTCTGGACGCTGAAGGGCCTGCAGAACGTGCTCGACGCAGCCACCATCAAGATCCAGTGGCCCGGCCTGCACAATCTGGTCATGAAGGCTGCCCCGATCGTGGCCGAACCCACGGCTTACGCCGCAGAATTCAAGCTGAACCTGCTGGGCGCCGTCGGCACCTCCATCCTGCTGGCCGCCCTCATCTCCGCCGCCCTGCTGCACATGCGCATTCCCAACGTCATCAAGACCTTCTTCGAGACGCTGCTCGAACTGCGCATGTCCATCCTCTCCATCGGCCTGGTGCTGGGCTTTGCCTTCGTGGCCAACTACTCGGGCCTGTCGTCCACGCTGGCCCTGGTGCTGGCTGGCACCGGTGCGGCCTTCCCGTTCTTCTCGCCCTTCCTGGGCTGGATTGGCGTCTTCCTCACCGGTTCCGACACCTCGGCCAACGCCCTGTTCGGCTCGCTGCAGGCCAGCACGGCACACCAGATCGGCGTCACGCCTGAACTCACCGTGGCGGCCAACACCACGGGTGGCGTCACCGGCAAGATGATCTCGCCGCAGTCCATCGCCATCGCCTGCGCCTCGGTGGGTCTGGAAGGCAAGGAATCCAACCTGTTCCGCTTCACGGTCAAGCACAGCCTTGTCTTCTGCGTCTTCGTGGGTCTGCTCACGGTGCTGCAGGCCTACGTGCTGCCGTGGACCCTGCATTTCTTCCAGAAATGACCCTCCCACGCCTCGGGGAGCCTAACACGCCCCCGAGGCCATGAGGGATGATGCAGTCGCTGTATCCTCTATCAGACTCGTCATCCCTCATCCTCGACCGCCCCATGGATATCCTCTCCCGCCTTTATCGCCTGCCCACGGGGCGTTTCCATTACACGCTGCTGGGACTCATCGGCGTCGGCTGGCTGTTCGACGCCATGGACACGGGTCTCGTGTCCTTCGTGCTGCCCACGCTCAGTCAGCAGTGGCAGCTCACACCGGCGCAGTCGGGGTGGATCGTCAGTGTCGCCTTCGTGGGCATGGCGCTGGGCGCCGTGGCCAGCGGCTGGGCCGCTGACCGCTTCGGCCGCCGCAATGTCTTCGTGGGCACCATGGTGCTCTACAGCATCGCCACCGGCCTGTGCGCCCTCTCGCCCAGTCTGCCCATCCTGCTGTTCTGCCGTTTCTGGGTGGGCTTCGGACTGGGGGGCCAGCTGCCGGTGGCCGTCTCGCTGGTCAGCGAATTTGCGCCCCCTGCGGTGCGCGGCCGGCTGATCGTGCTGCTGGAAAGCTTCTGGGGCCTGGGCTGGCTGGCCGCCGCGCTGGCCTCGTGGGGCTTCATTCCGCACTTTGGCTGGCACAGTGCGTTCTGGATCGGTGCGCTGCCCATCTTCTATGCCCTCTGGGTCTGGAAAAAGCTGCCTGAATCCGTGCCCTACCTGCTGGCCCGGGGCCGGGTGGACGAGGCCCACGCCCTGGTCTCGCGCCTTGAAGCCCAGGCCGGCCTGCCCGTGGTGGCAGAAGCTGTCGTGGCCGCCACCGCCACCCATGAGCCCATCCGTTTCGGACAGCTCTGGAAGCCGCCCTTTGCCCGCCGCACCCTCATGCTGTGGCTGATCTGGTTCGGCATCGTGTTCTCGTACTACGGCATCTTCACCTGGCTGCCCAAGCTGCTGGTGGAGCAGGGACACACCGTGGTCAAGACTTTCGAGTACATGCTGGTGATGATCCTGGCCCAGCTGCCCGGCTATTTCTCGGCGGCCGTGCTCGTGGAACGGATCGGCCGCAAGGCCACGCTGGCCTCGTTCCTGTTTGCCTGCGCCGCATGCGCCTGGTTCTTCGGCCAGGCCACCACACCCACCGCCATCCTGCTGTGGGGGTCCCTCATGTCCTTCTTCAATCTGGGGGCCTGGGGCGTGCTGTACACCTACACCCCCGAGCTGTACCCGGTGCGCTTCCGGGCCTTCGGCTCCGGCTGGGCAGGCGCCATCGGCCGCATCGGCGGCATCGTGGCACCACTGGCGGTGGCTGCACTGGTGGGTGGCGCCAACGGCTTCGCCCACATCTTCGGCATGTTCACCGCCGTGCTGCTGGCCGTGGTCGTGACCATTCTGGTGCTGGGCGAGGAGACCCGCGGCCGCTCGCTGGAAGACATCAGCGACTGACGCTCATGCATGCCGCGCATGACGGCATGAGGGCAGCGTCTAACTACAAAAACGCACATTGATACCGGTACGGCGCGCCGGTAACGTCCCTGCCATCGCACCCCCAGGGACAACATCATGCAACCCCATACCCTGTCCTCTTCGCTGGCCATCGACGCCCCGGGCTCCCGGGGCAGCCAGACACGATTCGGTCGCGAATCATATACGCCCGTCCAGCGCAACCCGGCACCCGCCGACACGCAGCCGCCGGCAGCGCGTCCGCCCTGGTACCGTCAGGAAGACGGCTGGGCCATCTTCATCGGCCTGGGCATGGTGGCGCTGGCCAGTCTGGCGCTGCTGGCCGGCGAATCCGGTGCGCTCAAGCTCGTCACCGTCAAGTTCGGCAGCTGGCGCACGCCCGGCGAAGGGCTGGCCGCCCTCAGCAAGGCGCTGCCCTCGCTCATCTACCTGTATGCGCTGCTGCTGGTACCGCTGTCCATCGGCGCCGCCCGCATCGGCTACAACGTCACGAAATTCGGCAAGGGCCTGCTGGCGCTGTATGGGCTGGCCGTGCTGGTCACGCTGCTGGCCAGCAACACCTGGTTCAAGGCTGCCCAGCTGGAAGGCCCGCTGGTGGCTCTCTTCGTCGGCCTGGCCATCGGCAACACCGTGCGCCTTCCCGCCTGGATGCACGAGGCATTGCGCACCGAATACTTCGTCAAGACCGGCATCGTGCTGATGGGTGCCACCCTGCCCTTCACGATCATCCTGCAGGCCGGCCCGGCTGCCATCAGCCAGGCGCTCATCGTCTCCTTTGTCACCTTCGGCAGCATCTATTTCGCCGCGACCCGACTCTTCGGGCTGGATCGCCGTTTCGGTGCCACCCTGGCTGCCGGCGGATCGATCTGCGGCGTCTCCGGCGCCATTGCCATCGGCGGCGCCTGCCGTGCCCGTCCCCAGCACGTCTCGGTAGCCATCTCGCTGGTCATCGTCTGGGCCGCGGCCATGATCTTCATCCTGCCCTCGGCAGCCCGTGTGCTGGGCCTTGAACCCGGCATCGCCGGCGCCTGGATCGGTACCTCGGAATTCGCCGATGCCGCCGGCTTTGCCGCCGCCGAAGCCATCGGCCACGAATCGGCCGTACAGGCCTTCACACTGATGAAGGTGGTGGGCCGCGACATGTTCGTGGGCATCTGGGCCTTCCTGGTGGCCATCCTGTCGGTCACGGTGTGGGAACGTCAGTCACGCGACAGCGCCGAGCGCATCGACCGTCGCGAGATCTGGCGGCGCTTCCCGAAATTCATTCTGGGCTTTTTCGTGGCCTCACTGCTGACCACGGCGGCACTCACGCTGCTGGACGGCGCCCAGGCCACCGCCTACAGCAAGGACGTGCTGGGCACGCTCAAGTCGCTGCGCGGCTGGTTCTTCACCCTCACCTTCCTGGCCATTGGCCTGACCACGCGCTTTCGGGAACTGACGGCCGTCGGCATCAAGCCCTTCCTGGCCTTTGCCGTGGGCGTGGCCATCAACGTGCCGGTGGGCTACTTCCTGTCGGTCCATGTGTTCGCCGACTTCTGGAACGCGCTCTGATCATGAACACCACGCTCGTCAACCTGCGCACCACCGTCAACAGTGCCACCCATGAGGGCCACCGCGACCTGCTGCTGCAGGCCGCGCTGCTGGCCCAGGGATTTGCCATCGACACCGAGCAGACCGGCCGCAAGGCCAGCCAGAAGCCCCGCTGGCGCGCCACCTCGCACGACATCGACGCCCAGGACATCAAGCACCATCTGCAGGAGCTGGGCTTTGCCGACCACGAGTTCCAGATCCGGATGGAATTCCAGCGTGCCTGGGGCTGCCTGTAACGCTGAGATCGGCCTTGATGACGGCTCAAGTATAGGCCGCCCCATTCGTGTCATATGGTTAAACTGGCGCGACGCATTGCGCTGCCTGACACGCTGCTGTCCGAGATTCCATCGCCTTGAACGAGGAGCCGCATCATGACCGCATCCACCTCCCGACCCATCATCGGCCGCATCCTGCACCTGGGGCTCAGCAACTTCCACCGCGCCCACCAGGTGGTCTACCTGCAACGCCTGAAAGATCAGGGCGAGACCGGCTGGCAGCTGGCCGGCACCAATATCCGTCCCGACGCCAACCCACTGCTGGAAGCCCTGGCCGCCCAGGACGGCAATTTCACGCTGGAAACCATCGATCCGCACGGCAAGGTGGAATACCACTGGATCACCGCCATCGATCAGGTGATTCCCTACGATGCCAGTCTGAAGACCATCACCGAACTGGCCACCGACCCGATCACCCGCATCATCTCCTTCACCGTCACCGAAGCCGGCTACTACCTGCTGGAAAACGGCGATCTGGACACCAGCTTCCCCGACCTGAAGGCCGACCTGGAACGCGTGAAGAAAGGCGAACCGGGCCAGACGCTGTACGGCGCCCTCATCACGCTACTTCGCGCCCGCAAGAAGGCCGGTGGCGGCCCCATCACGCTGCAGAACTGCGACAACCTGCGCCACAACGGCGACCGGGTGCGTGGCGGCCTGCGCGACTTCGCCCAGAAGATCGGCGATACCGACATCCTGAGCTGGATCGACGCAAACGTGCGCTTCCCCAACGCCATGGTCGATCGCATCACGCCGCGCCCGCCGGCAGAACTGAAAGCTCGCGTCAAGGCCGCCACCGGACGCGACGACAATGCCGCACTGGGCTCCGAGAGCTATCTGCAATGGGTCATCGAGGACAATTTCGCGGCCGGCCGCCCCGCCTGGGAAAAGGTCGGTGCCGAACTGGTGGCCTCGGTCGATCCCTACGAAGAAGCGAAGATCCGCCTGCTCAATGCCACCCACAGCTGCATTGCCTGGGGCGGCACACTGCGCGGGCACGAGTACATCCATGAAGGGGCGCGTGATGCCGTGGTGCGCAAGCTGGCCTTCGACTACGCCACCGACGACGTGATCCCCTGCCTGTCGGGTCCCGACAATCCCGTGGATCTGCCGGCCTACCGCGACATGGTGCTGGAGCGCTTCGGCAACGACGCCATCCGCGACACCAACCAGCGCGTCACCGCCGACAGCTTCTCGAAGATCCCGGGCTTCATTCTGCCCACCATCCGCGACCGTCTGACCCGCAACGAGAGCATCGATTCGGTGGCCGTTCTGCCCGCCCTCTTCCTGGAATTCCTCAAGCGCTGGCATGCAGAAAAGCTGCCCTTCCAGTACCACGACCAGAGCATGGATCCGAAGGCGGCTCACGCCATCGTGCAGGCTGAAGACCCGGTGAAGGCCCTGTGCGCTGACCGCGTGCTGTGGCAGGAACTGGCCGGCGACGCCCGCCTGGAAGCTGCCGTGCGCAAGGCACTGGCACGTGTCCAGAAGGATGTGATTCCGGGCTGAGACACAAGCAGCGAGCCATATCTGGAAAGGGCTGATTCTGGCAACAGAATCAGCCCTTTTCCGTTTGACAGGACACGCCCTGCGTGAAGACCTCCGTCAGGCCTCCACGCTTGCCTGGCGCGCGCTGCGAACCAGACCATCCAGCCATGCCTGATGGCCATTGATCATCGGATTGGGCACCGTTCTTGCCAGCTCCTGCGCCGGCTTTCCAATCTGTGATTCCTGCGTGAGAATGCGTACCCGGTTGCCCGGCAGATCCTGCAGCAGCCACGCATGGTAGACATCACAGAAGTCATCTCCCTCGCCAAAGGTGCCACGCCAGGCCACCCGCGCAACCTGACCATCCTTGGCTGGAACATGCTCCAGCACTTCAGCCTTCACATGGAAACCGAAGGTGTCGAACACGAAGCGGGCGCCTGCAGACAGCGTGGACTGGCTGCCATCCTCCACGACGATATTGGAAGCGTTTTCATAGTAGGAAGGCCAGGCGGCGGTGTCGTTCAGCCAGGGCCAGACATCAGCCACTGACAGGCCCTTCACGATGACCTCGTTGGAACAGTAGTTGTCGGTCTCACCGGGCGTGTACTTCTCGGGCCAGATGATGGCGGGTTGTTGATAATCCATGAAAGACTCCTTGTTGAGTGGATGGCTGCCAGCTCAGGCAACCGATGACGACATTGTCTCCACCCTCTCATCATCCGTCCAAGTGATTATCCTGATACCTGCTATCCATTTTCGCGATAGAAAAGCCTGAAACCTATCACCGAGGCTCACGCCGACCGATCGAACAGGATCCCTACCGGGCATCAGGCAAGCACGACCAGCCTTCTGATCTGGCAACCTCTCCAAGTGCCTGTCCTGCATTCGCTTCCATCGCTCATGCAGCACCGCCATCACCACAAGCCTGAAGGCGTACGGATGCAATTCTTTGCAATCATCGTTGCAAAACATGACCAACAATCTGCCGTCCTCCAGGCAGACATCATGCAGAATCTCGCACGTATGAAATACATTCAGGCCCATTCGTGCAAGAGTACTCACGGAGCGTACGCGTACACACACACGCCTGAATGGAAACGTTGCCCGATAAAGACAGGCATCTGTTCCGACTTCTTCACAGTATCCATGCGCAACACTCTACAGTGACCCTGGTGCTGGCGACCATCCGCCACGCTGTCTATCGCTAATTCTGTCAACAGTCGCCAAGGATCACTCATGTCCATACGCACCCGCCTTCCATCTTCATCCAGCTCTGCTTCTCCCAGTACGCCCCATACACGCGTTGAGAAGCCCCTTACATCAGCTGCACGCCGTCACCCCGGCCGCCCGCTGGCGCTGCTGATGATGCTGTCCCTGGCGGCCTGCGGTGGCAGCGGATCGGATGATGCCGGACAGTCTGCCCAGCTGACACAGAAAGCTGAAAAGCCCGTCCTTTCCAGCAGCCCATCCGGCAACACATCTGGCACCGAGAACACCAGCCCGAGTACCAACGCTACCGGCAACACCACACCCGCCGCTGACACCTCGGCTGCCAGCACGCCATCTACCAACACCGCTGCGACAGAGGCCGCTGCTGCCACAACACCTGCTGCCACACCCGCCGCTGTACCCAGTGAACTGGTCGATGACAAGGAGATTCGTTCGGACGTGGTCATGGCAGCCCTGCTCGGACATGCAACAGGGGCTGCTCAGGGCAATGCCCAGGATGCGACCCGCGAGCTGATTCCCACGGAAAAGGGTGGCATTGAACTCACGAAACCCAAACTGGCCAGCGAGGACCCGCAGCCCCTGCTGAAGCTGGACGTGGGCATTCAGCCGTCGACCGACAGCTCATTCCAGCAACCGTACACCTATCGTGCACATGCCGAAGCCCAGCCCGGCCAGACCGGCAAGGCAGCTTTCAACGCTGTGACCTGGGAGCTGGGCCTGTCCAGTGACCAGGCTGCCGCCAGCCAGGCACTGACAATCGGCAATATCCTGCGATTCACGCAGGCGGGTCTCAACGAGGGGAAACCCATCGTGTTCCGTGCCGTGAGCCCCGGGGGTCGACCGGACAACTCCGCCACGCAGCTTTCGGCAGAGAAGCGGATCTACCGCGGCGGAAGTTTCAAGACATGGGAGACCGAAGACCGGGCGTATGTCGCCGAACTGGACATGAGTCTTCTTGATGGGCCGAACACCTTCCTGCTGACGCTGAATGTCTCCAAGGCAGGCGGTTCGGAATCCATGGAGATCCGAAGCGCGTGGCGCATTCCGGCAAACTGGAAACCCGGCGATGCGCTCGTCAAGCTGGGCGAGCAGGTGGTTCATGAAACACGCACCCCGGCGTACAACGGCGATGGCGTCATTTCCGGTACATCCAGCAGCACCGACACCTGGAGCACCGCCAACTACCGCGCCGAAGGGATTGTCGACGGAACCACGGATGTACCGCTGAATGAACGAGGCATCAGTGGTGCACTGCTGTCTGCCTCCTTCGACTCCCTGCCGGACGAGGACTACGGCTTCAATGATGACGGAGGTCGTCTGAAGGCTGCCAGCAGCCCCACCGGCGCCTTCATCGATAAGGCCCCTGATCCGGACAGCCTCAAGCTCTGGGAAAACAGCCAGGCCGATAATTTCGGTGCCCGTCCCGCCGCCGACAACTATGTCCCCGCAGAAGGAACCTATGAGCACGAACTGAAGGCAGGCATTGATAACTGGTACAACGCGACACCCTCATTCGAGCACCTGGAGATGTCGCTGAAGCTACGCGCCGGCACGCAAAGCGGCAAGCAGGTGATCTTCCTGCCCAACGAACTGAAGACAAACATCTATGTCCCTCCCGCTGACAAGCCCGACGACAACAGCCCCAGCAATCGCATCGAGGGCTTGCTGGCATCGGTTGATGGTCAGAAGGGCTTCCACCATGACTCGCTGGTTCCCTTCGGAACATTGATGACCTGGAAGAGCCAGAAGGATGGCAAACCGCTGACCGTGAAGATGTCCCTGAAACCCGGACCCGAGGCCAATCAGGTGACTCGTTGCTGGACGGCAGCCCTGCCCAGCCGGACCCGTGACCTGAACCGCGATATCTGCTCGACTTTCGTGGTGCCTTCCGGATGGCAGCATGGCCAGGCTCTGGAACGCGTGAGCGCCTATGTGACGGATACGCGCCCCGGCGACAACGGCCAGCCGGTGACACGCACCTGGCGCAGCAATCCGGC
>ERZ772968.1073-NODE-1073-length-13079-cov-16.600200_pt1 | contig 13079 bp, 7 predicted proteins | sample MGYA00580674_ERZ772968 | MGnify/ENA primary metagenome ERZ772968 (study PRJEB29015, sample SAMEA2737940) | human oral metagenome | biome: human oral; feature: human-associated habitat; material: dental | place: China | collected 2138 ...
CCGAAGCCGTGCCACTTCTCGTCGGCATGCAGCATCCATTCTTCCTGGCGCAGCGGCTGGCCGCTGCTGAGGCTGCCCGGCCCCCAGACCCGGAACCACCACGAACCGCCGTACTCGTGCTCGACCTTGCGCATGGCCCGGCGGAAGTCACGCGCCTCCTGCAGCGACTCCTGCACCAGCGCCGTGCCGCCCGGTGCCTCCATCATCGACGCCGCCACGTCGCACGAGGCGATGATGGCGTACTGCGGCGATGTGGACATGTGCATCAGGTAGCTTTCGTTGAAGCGGTAGCGGTCGAGCTTGCGGGTCTGCGACTCCTGCACCAGGATCTGTGACGCCTGCGACAGCCCAGCCAGCAGCTTGTGGGTGGACTGGGTGGCGAACACCATCGCATGCGTGGACCGCGGCCGATCCCGACCGATGGCGTGCATCTCGTGGTAGATGGGATGGAAGGTGGCGTGCGGCAGCCAGGCCTCGTCGAAGTGCAGGTTCTCCACGTAATCCTGCAGCTCGGCCTTGATCATCTCCACGTTGTAAAGAATACCGTCATAGGTGGACTGGGTGATGGTCATCACCCGCGGCCGGGTCGACTTGTCCTTGATGAGCGGGTTCGCCTCGATCTTTCTGGCAATGCTCTCGCGACTGAACTCCTGCAGCGGAATGGGACCGATGATGCCCAGGTGGTTGCGCGTGGGCTGCAGGAAGATCGGCACCGTGCCGCTCATCATGATGGCGTGCAGGATGCTCTTGTGGCAGTTGCGGTCCACCAGCACCACGTCGTCGCTGGCCACTTCGGAATGCCAGACGATCTTGTTGGACGTGGACGTGCCGTTGGTGACGAAGAACAGGTGATCGGCATTGAAGATGCGCGCCGCATTAGTCTCGGATGCCGCTACCGGGCCCGTGTGGTCCAACAGCTGCCCCAGCTCATCGACCGAGTTGCAGACATCGGCGCGCAGCATGTTCTCGCCGAAGAACTGGTGGAACATCTGCCCCACCGGGCTCTTCAGGAAGGCCACACCGCCCGAATGTCCCGGGCAGTGCCACGAATATGAACCATCATTGGCGTAGTGCACCAGCGCCTTGAAGAACGGGGGCGCCAGCGAGTTCAGGTAGTTCGTGGCCTCGCGGATGATGTAGCGCGCCACGAACTCGGGCGTGTCCTCGAACATGTGGATGAAGCCGTGCAGCTCCTTCAGGATCTCGTTCGGGATGTGCTGCGAGGTGCGCGTCTCACCGAACAGGAAGATCGGGATGTCGGCATTGCGGCGGCGCGTCTCGCGGATGAAAGCCCGCAGGTCCTGGATGGCCACGCTCTCGGGCCCCTCCTCGTTGATCTCCTCATCGTCGATGGAAACGATGAAGGCCGACGCCCGGGCCGCCTGATTGGCCACCATCGCCACGTCGTAATAGGTGAAGCCACCCACCACCTCGGTGCCCTGGTCCTCGATGGCCTTGGCCAGCGCCCGGATACCCAGGCCACTGGCCGAATCGGCGCGCCAGTCTTCATCGATGACGACGATGGGAAAGCGGAATTTCATGGATAGCCTGCTGGTCTGGAAGGGTCTGAGAAAGAAGCCGGGCATGCGGCACCCGGGGTGTGCGGATGCGCTGCATGGCTGGACGGCCGCGACCGCTTCCGATGATACCCTCTGGCCCAGGCTCATCCAGCCATTGCGCCCTCCGAACGTCTGCACGTCAGCCACAGACAACAGGCGGTCAGGTTGACCCTGTCGCCCCCGGAAGGCATCCTGCAGGTTCTAATCCCTGCCCTGAGCAGCCATACGGGCCCAGTTATCCCATGCCGCCTCTGTCCAGCCTCTTGGAAGGCCTCTATTCCGCCAGCGCTGAATCGGTTGCCGAAGCTGCCGTCGAGGCCGCTGTCGACGCTGTCACCCACAAGAACGACAACGCTGCGGATGAGCCCACGCCTCCCGCTGACACCCAGGTGAGCGCTGGCTCCTGAGCAGGCCACACCTCTTCTGCCACCTGACGACTCATTCCATGCCACCGCCTCCCGTCAAGCTTATCGTCGCCATCGCCTCCCGTGCCTTGTTCGACTTCGAGGAAGAGAACCGCCTGTTCGAGGCGGGCGACGACCGCGCCTACATGGCACGCCAGCTGGAGCTGCTGGACCTGCCCGCCAAGGGCGGCGTGGCCATGCCGCTGGTGAAGAAGCTGCTGGCCTTCAACGACGAGACCGAGCGGCGCGTGGACGTGGTGCTACTGTCACGCAACGACCCCACCAGCGGCATGCGTGCCTTCCGCTCGGCCCACCATCATGGCGTGCCGCTGGAACGTGGCGTCTTCACCCGCGGCCGGCCGCCCTATGCGTACCTGAAGCCGCTGGGCGCCCATCTCTTCCTGTCGGCCAACGCCGACGATGTCAGGGCAGCCCTGGAGGCCGGCTTTCCGGCCGCGCGCGTCTATCCGCAGTCGCCCCAGCGGGCAGAATCCCACCCTGACGAAGTGCGCATCGCCTTCGACGGCGACGCCGTGCTGTTCTCCGACGAAGCCGAGCAGGTCTATGCCAACCAGGGCCTGTCGGCCTTCCAGGACCACGAGGCAAGCCGCGCCACCACGCCGCTACCTCCCGGCCCCTTCAAGCCGCTGCTGGAAGCGCTCTACCGCCTGCGCCAAGCCGCGCCCCCGCACATGCGCATCCGCACCGCCCTGGTGACGGCCCGCAGCGCGCCGGCGCATGAACGCGCCATCCGCACACTGATGGACTGGAAAGTGGAGGTGGACGAGGCCTTCTTCCTGGGGGGCCTGGACAAGGGCCCCTTCCTGCGCGAGTTCGAGCCCGACTTCTTCTTCGACGACCAAACCGGACACTGCGAATCGGCTCACAGTGCCCAAGCCCCCACAGGGCACGTCATCAGCGGGATTCGCAACAGCAAGTCCGGTCAGAAGGTGTAGTTGACACCTACCACTGCCATCACACTGGAGCTATCCCGCACGATGGGACTCTTCTTGATCTTGCTGGAAAACTGCTGGTACTCACCCGCTGCCAATGTGGACCAGTGTTCGTCGATCATGTGCATCCAGGTAACCCCAACCGATGACGCATAGATGCCGCTCTCGGCATCGAACTGCCCATAGCGGCTGCGCAGCGCCTGCTCCGGTGTCACCCCGAAATAGGTCTGGTTGTAATCCTTGTCACCCAGATGTGCGGTGACACCAACCTCCACCTGGTCCGTCTCCGTCATCCACGGTCGCAATGAAATCCCGGCCGAGTACTGGTTGCCCCGGTGCTTCTGCCCCGCAATGGCAAACTCGCCGACTACATTCACAGCCAGCCAATCGGTCACGTCCTGGGAAAGATCCAGATTGATGGTGGCGCTGGTTTTGATCCTGCCCATGCCTTCCAGCTCTTTGGCGCCACTGCTCCAATAGTTGCCGCCCTCGTTCTTCTCGTCGCTGCGCCCCCCATCGTAGGCCAGCGCAGCCGTCAGATGCGTTCCGAATGACGTGCTGTACTGCGCCCCCAGCCCACGCATCGAATCCAGAAAGAACGGACCATATTCCACGGAAAATCCGAGCATAGGACTTGTCGTCGTCTCGTCGGACCCCATGTAGCGCGGACCCGTTGAAAGACCTGCACTCAGCGAGTATTTCGGCTTGTCATCCTGCTGACCGGCTTGCTCCTGCGTGACATCTGACGAGGACGACTGCAATGCTGGATCAACGATCACGCCACTGCCGCCACTTTCCTGCGCGCAGACCACGCCGGAGGCCAATATCAGGCCCGAACCCAACAGGCACGCACCATTCATGCGACGAAACAAAGAAAAACGAACCTCTTTCACAGAACACCTCTCAGGAACACAAGGAAAACGAATGGAGGTGCCGATCAGGAACGGGGCTTGTCAGAACATGCGGGCTCACAGTCCATTTCATATCATGGATGCCGATGCAACAAATGAACCCCCCATTCGCCCGACCATTACACCTCTGGGCAAGAGTCTGATTCATCGATCATGGCAACCATCGAATACCCATGAACCTGCCTTGGGTTTGTGATCTCACGTTCCATCTCTGTGTTTGTCCGGCAAATGTGACGCCGGCCCGTTCAGACCATTCGGCAATCTCCTTCGCCCCCTTCCTGGTGATGGAGGTGTCTCACCGGATCGGCCCGCTCCCTGATGCTGGAGGTACCCCACCGAACCGGCCCGCTCCCTCGTGGAGCGATAGAATCACGCAATCCGGATTGCCCCCATCCGATCGGGGCACCTACCGCCCCTGGTCCCGCCATGAACGAACTTTCTTCCTGCCTCCCACCCTCCAACACCCAGACCGCCCACGACCAGCATGGCCAGTACGCGCAGGCCATCACGGTGGACGACTTCCGGCACAACCTGGCGGCGGTTCACGCCCGCATCGAGGCGGCCTGCCAACGCGTGGGGCGTGACCCGGCCACGGTTCGGCTCCTGCCGGTCAGCAAGACCAAGGGCGAGGATGCGATCCGGGCAGCCTATGCGGCCGGCTGCCGCTTTCTGGGCGAGAACAAGGTGCAGGAGGCCTATAGCAAGTGGCAGGCCATGCAGGATCTCGCCGATCTGAAGTGGTCGGTCATCGGGCATCTGCAGACCAACAAGGCCAAGGTGGTGGCACGCTTTGCAGCCGAGTTCCAGGCGCTGGACAGCCTGCGGGTGGCCGAAGCCCTGGACAAGCGGCTGCAGGCCGAGGGGCGGTCGCTGGATGTGTTCGTGCAGGTCAACACCTCGGGCGAGCCCAGCAAGTTCGGGCTGTCGCCCGAGGATGTGCCGGCCTTCGTGCAGGCGCTGCCTGGCTTCTCGGCGCTGCGGGTGCGCGGGCTGATGACGCTGGCGCTCTTTTCCAGCGAGGCCGAACGAGTACGGCAGTGCTTCATCCTGCTACGCTCGCTGCGTGACCGGCTGCGCCAGGAGGCACCGGCCGGCCTGTCATTCGACGAGCTGTCGATGGGCATGTCGGGCGACTACGAAATCGCCATCGAGGAAGGCGCGACGGTGGTGCGCGTGGGCCAGGCCATCTTCGGTGCGCGGGCGCTGCCGGACAGCCACTACTGGCCTGGCGTCGCGGGCACCAACGACAAGACACAGGGCTGAGCAGATCGCGAGCCCCCGCTTTCGGGCCCCGATCTTTCAGCCCGGACCGGATGCAGCCCGCATCCGGAGGATTCGAGCAAGCCGATTCATTCCGGAAATACATGCCGCCGGCCCGCATTGGCGATGGCATCCCATATCGACAACAAAGGAGAACCAATGATGTCCGCCGCTTCTGCCGCCCCGCCCAGTCCGGACCCGTATGCCAATTACCGCGAGCTGACACTGCGCGGCATGGTGCTGGGCGCACTGATCACGGTCGTTTTCACTGCCTCCAACGTCTACCTAGGTCTGAAGGTGGGCCTAACCTTCGCCTCGTCCATCCCAGCCGCGGTGATCTCGATGGCGCTGCTGCGCTTTGCGCGCGGCAGCAACATCCTGGAAAACAACATGGTGCAGACCCAGGCATCGGCCGCCGGCACGCTGTCCTCGGTGATCTTCATCCTGCCCGGCCTGCTGATGGCCGGCTACTGGAGCGGTTTCCCGTTCTGGCAGACGGTGCTGCTGTGTACTTCGGGTGGCATCCTGGGCGTGATCTTCACCATCCCGCTGCGCCACGCCATGGTGGTCAACAGCCCGCTGCCCTACCCCGAGGGTGTGGCAGCGGCCGAGATCCTGAAGGCCGGCAGCCAGGAACACGCCGAAGACGGTTCGGCGGACAGCGGCATTCGCGAGATCGCACTGGGCGGTGCCATCTCCGGCCTGGTGAGCTTCTGCGCCAACGGCCTGCGCGTCATGGCCGACAGTGCCAGCTACTGGTTCAAGAGTGGCGCCGCCATCTTCCAGCTGCCCATGGGCTATTCGCTGGCACTGCTGGGGGCCGGCTTCCTGGTGAACCTGGCCTGCGGTATCGCCATCCTGCTGGGCATCGCCATCGCCTGGGGCGCGCTGGTGCCCTACTTCTCGTCCGTGACCCCGCAACCCGCCGACATGGACATGGCGTCGTACGCACTCTCGCTCTGGAAGAACAAGGTACGCTTCATCGGCGCCGGCACCATCGGCGTGGCCGCCATCTGGACGCTGATCACGCTGCTCAAACCCATGATCGAAGGCATGCAGCTCTCTTTCAAGGCCATGAGCGGCAAGCACGAGCAAGGCCGCAACCGCATCGAGCAGGACCTCAGCCCCACGGCCATGATCGCCTGGTCTGTCGGCATGCTGCTGATGCTGGGCCTGGGCTTCCATCACTTCGTGGATGCCGCCTCCATCCCTAACGGCCTGGGCTGGCTGCTGGTGGTGGCGTGCACCGCGCTGACCTTTTTCATCGGCTTCCTCGTGGCGGCCGCCTGCGGCTACATGGCAGGCCTGGTGGGCTCGTCCTCCAGCCCCATCTCGGGCATCGGCATCATCTCGCTAGTCATCATCTCGCTGGTGCTGCTGCTGATCGGCGAATCCTCCAACCTGTTTGCCGACGAAGGCAGCCGCCAGTTCATGGTTGCGCTGACCCTCTTCTCCGGCACGGCCGTCGTCGCGGTGGCCTCGGTCTCCAACGACAATCTGCAGGATCTGAAAACGGGCTGGCTGGTGCATGCCACGCCTTGGCGGCAACAGGTGGCACTGATCATCGGCTGCGTGGTCGGTGCGCTGGTCATCGCCCCGGTGCTGGAAATGCTGTACGAGGCCTATGGCTTCACCGGCGCCATGCCGCGTGAAGGCATGGACGCCAGTCAGGCACTGGCCGCCCCGCAGGCCACGCTGATGACCACCATTGCCAGCGGCATCTTCCGCCACAGCCTACAATGGGACTACATCTTCACCGGCATGGGCATCGGCGTGGCGCTGATCATCGTAGACGTGCTGCTGCGCCGCAAACAGGGCATGAACATGAGCCTGCCAGTACTGGCCGTGGGCATGGGCATGTACCTGCCGCCGGCCGTCAACATGCCCATCGTCATCGGTACCCTGCTGGCTGCCTGGCTGCGGAGGCGCATCCGTACCCACTACGGCAACAACAACGCCGCCGGCCCGCTGAAGCGCGCCGAGCGCACCGGCACCCTGTTCGCTGCCGGCCTGATCGTAGGTGAAAGCCTGGTGGGCGTGCTGCTGGCCTTCATCATCGCCTTCTCGGTCACCAGCGGCGGCTCCGAGGCCCCGCTGGCACTGGCCCTGGAAAACTGGGACACCACCGCCGCCTGGCTGGGCCTGGCCGCCTTCGTGGCCGGCGCCCTGGTGCTGAGCCGGCGCGTGCTGACGGCCGCACGCTGACAGGTCTGACGGGTCTGAGGGGCCCGTCAGCTCCAACAGCTCCAACAGCTCCAACAGCTCCAACGGGTCCAACGGGTCCAACAGGTCTCACAGGGCTAACCGCTCTTACAGAGTCGAGAGGCCTGAACGGACTGAGGAGCCTGACGGGTCTGGTGGTAAAAAAGGCGGTATCGGCTTCCGGCCCTTTCGGACTGGAACCGATACCGCCTTTCTCATGGTACTGGCCTTACTCACCGGGGCAACTGAGCCGGCCGGAGCAGATGCGCCAGATGCGTCAGCCCGAATCAGGTCAGATCCTTCACCTGCGTGGATGCACCGTTGGTCTTCACGCTGGCGATGCCCTTGTCGCGGCTGGCCTCGGTGGCATACAGCTGGCTGGTGCCGATCACCTGACCGTTGGACGCCTTCAGGTTGAAGTGGAACTTGCCGTTGGATGCGGTCTTCAGCTCATAACGGGCGTCGTTGCCACTGTTCTTCTGAACGGACTCAATGCCGTTCTGAGCCGAGGCCTTCTCCTTGTACAACTCGCTGGTCAGAATGGTCTCGGCATTGCCGGCCTTCAGGACGAAACGGAACTGACCGTCCTTGCTCTTGCTGATCTCGAACCAACCGCTCATGATCTTCTCCGGTAATGGATGGGGAAAATAGAAACGATACCCCAGTTGGACACCGGGTTGGGTTCATCCATGAGCGGTGTAGTGTTGCAAGCGACACTCCCGATGTGTAGACTCCTACACATACATGGAGGGCATATCAACGTGGCCACGAATCTCGCATTGGATCCGGACCTTCTGGAGCGCGCCTACCGTGTAAGTGGCGCAGCCACAAAGAAAGCGGCCGTCACCCGGGCACTGGAAGAATTCATCGCCCGCCATGAGCAGCGGCACATCACCGAACTCTTCGGCACCCTGGAGTGGGACGACACCTTCGATTACAAGACAGAAAGGGACCGGAAGCAATGAGCTGGCTGGTTGACACCAGTGTCTGGTCCCTGGCGCTGCGTCGAGACTCGGGCCTGCAGAATCATCCGGAAACCACGGCGCTCAAAGAAGCGTTGCTTGGCACAGACCCCGTGTACACCACAGGGTTGATCCTGCAAGAACTCCTGCAGGGGTTCTCAGGCTCCAAAAACCGGAGAGAACTCCTCAAACGCTTCGACCCCATCCTGTCGATTGCCCCCGACAGATCCGACCACATAGAAGCAGCCGATATACGCAACATCTGCCGCCGCCATGGCGTACAGATCGGCACGGTCGATGCCGTCCTTATCCAGCTCTGCCGCCGCCATCGCCTGACCTTGCTTACCGCAGACAAGGATATCCTCCACGCCCATCAATTCGTGAAGTTCGATCTCTGGCAGGCTCCGCAGCACTAGGCAACCAAGCCGATACCTCCAAACCGGGGAAGATGCCAAATGGAGGGTCCCGCGACGCTGATGAGTCCAGCGCACAGTTTTCGACTCGTTCATCAAGGGGGTGAGTGCAGGAGATGTATAGAGAGTGGCGGAGACGTGTAGACGAAAAAAAGCCCGTACTGTGTACGGGCTTTTTCATGAATGGGTGTCTGACGATGTCCTACTTTCACGGGCGCGGGCCCACTATCATCGGCGCAAAAGCGTTTCACGTTCCTGTTCGGGATGGGAAGGAGTGGTTCCACTTCGCTATGGTCGTCAGACAAAGCTTGTTGGCGGCGAGCCTGGCGATTTGGCCGAGGCTGGCTGCCGTTGTCTGATAGGAGTCGACGAGTGTATCGGAAGTTTGTGGAGAAGTCCATGGTTTCCGATGACGATGTGACTGAGTCTCGAACGAGTCTGCGTGCAGAGTCATGTCGAGTCAACTGATGGCGGCCCAGCAGCATGCTAGATCTCGCAAAACTATAGGGTCAAGCCTCACGGGCAATTAGTACCGGTTAGCTGCACGCATTACTGCGCTTGCACACCCGGCCTATCAACGTCCTGGTCTTGAACGACCCTTCAGGGGGATCGAGTCCCCAGGGAGATCTCATCTTCAGGCAAGTTTCCCGCTTAGATGCTTTCAGCGGTTATCTCTTCCACACTTAGCTACCCTGCGATGCCACTGGCGTGACAACAGGTACACCAGAGGTGTGTCCACTCCGGTCCTCTCGTACTAGGAGCAGCCCCCGTCAAATCTCCAACGCCCACAGCAGATAGGGACCAAACTGTCTCACGACGTTTTAAACCCAGCTCACGTACCTCTTTAAATGGCGAACAGCCATACCCTTGGGACCGGCTACAGCCCCAGGATGAGATGAGCCGACATCGAGGTGCCAAACACCGCCGTCGATATGAACTCTTGGGCGGTATCAGCCTGTTATCCCCGGAGTACCTTTTATCCGTTGAGCGATGGCCCTTCCATACAGAACCACCGGATCACTATGTCCTGCTTTCGCACCTGCTCGACTTGTCAGTCTCGCAGTTAAGCACGCTTTTGCCATTGCACTTTAGGCACGATGTCCGACCGTACCAAGCGTACCTTCGAACTCCTCCGTTACTCTTTAGGAGGAGACCGCCCCAGTCAAACTGCCCACCATGCACTGTCTCCGGCCCGGATTACGGGCCTAGGTTAGAACCGCGAACAAACCAGGGTGGTATTTCAAGGATGGCTCCATCAAGACTAGCGTCCTGACTTCAAAGCCTCCCACCTATCCTACACAAGTCGGTTCGCAATCCAATGCAAAGCTACAGTAAAGGTTCATGGGGTCTTTCCGTCTAGCTGCGGGGAGATTGCATCATCACAAACATTTCAACTTCGCTGAGTCTCGGGAGGAGACAGTGTGGCCATCGTTACGCCATTCGTGCAGGTCGGAACTTACCCGACAAGGAATTTCGCTACCTTAGGACCGTTATAGTTACGGCCGCCGTTTACCGGGGCTTCGATCAAGAGCTTGCACCCCATCACTTAACCTTCCGGCACCGGGCAGGCGTCACACCCTATACGTCCACTTTCGTGTTTGCAGAGTGCTGTGTTTTTAATAAACAGTCGCAGCCACCTATTCTTTGCAACCTCTTCGCCCTTGTGTTGTTCACACTCAAGCTACCAAGGCACACCTTCTTCCGAAGTTACGGTGTCAATTTGCCGAGTTCCTTCTCCCGAGTTCTCTCAAGCGCCTGAGAATACTCATCTCGCGCACCAGTGTTGGTTTGCGGTACGGTCGTATCCAGCTGAAGCTTAGAGGCTTTTCTTGGAACCACTTCCAGTTGCTTCGCGAGCAAGCTCGCTCGTCCCAACCCCTCGGCATACGCCTGGCGGATTTACCTACCAGACACCTACAGGTCAGGAACCGGGACTTCCAACACCCGGACAACCTTCCACGATCCGTCCCCCCATCGCACTGGATATCGGTGCTGGAATATTAACCAGCTTCCCATCAGCTATGGCTTTCGCCCTCACCTTAGGGGCCGACTCACCCTACGCCGATGAACGTTGCGTAGGAAACCTTGCGCTTACGGCGAGCGGGCTTTTCACCCGCTTTAACGCTACTCATGTCAGCATTCGCACTTCTGATACCTCCAGCATCCCTTACGAGACACCTTCACAGGCTTACAGAACGCTCCCCTACCCCGCACTCAGAGAGTGCAGCCTAAGCTTCGGTGCATGGCTTAGCCCCGTTACATCTTCCGCGCAGGACGACTCGATCAGTGAGCTATTACGCTTTCTTTAAATGATGGCTGCTTCTAAGCCAACATCCTGACTGTTTTAGCCTTCCCACTTCGTTTCCCACTTAGCCACACTTTGGGACCTTAGCTGTAGGTCTGGGTTGTTTCCCTCTTGCCGCCGGACGTTAGCACCCGGCGACTGTCTGCCATGCTCATACTTCCAGGTATTCGGAGTTTGCTATGGCGTGGTAAGCCGCGATGGCCCCCACAACCATTACAGTGCTCTACCCCCTGGAGCAATACATGACGCACTACCTAAATAGTTTTCGGGGAGAACCAGCTATTTCCAGGTTTGATTAGCCTTTCACCCCTATCCACAGTTCATCCGCTAATTTTGCAACATTAGTCGGTTCGGACCTCCAGCTGGTGTTACCCAACCTTCATCCTGACCATGGATAGATCACCTGGTTTCGGGTCTACGCCCAGCGACTATGGCGCCCTATTCGGACTCGGTTTCCCTGCGCCTCCCCTATCTGGTTAAGCTTGCCACTGAACGTAAGTCGCTGACCCATTATACAAAAGGTACGCCGTCACCCCTTGCGAGGCTCCGACTGTTTGTATGCATGCGGTTTCAGGATCTATTTCACTCCCCTCCCGGGGTTCTTTTCGCCTTTCCTTCACAGTACTTGTTCACTATCGGTCGATTACGAGTATTTAGCCTTGGAGGATGGTCCCCCCATCTTCAGACAGGATTACACGTGTCCCGCCCTACTTGTCGTACGCTCAGTACCACCGATTCGCTTTCGTGTAAGGGGCTATCACCCTCTATGGCCGGCCTTTCCATACCGTTCCACTAGCCAATCGACTATCACGCACAGGCTGCTCCGATTTCGCTCGCCACTACTTTCGGAATCTCGGTTGATTTCTTTTCCTGTGGCTACTTAGATGTTTCAGTTCGCCACGTTCGCCTCGCTGACCTATGGATTCAGTCAGCGATACCCTTGCGGGTGGGTTTCCCCATTCGGACATCCGCGGATCAAAGCTTGTTTGCCAGCTCCCCGCGGCTTTTCGCAGGCTACAACGTCCTTCATCGCCTGTAATCGCCAAGGCATCCACCACATGCACTTATTCACTTGACCCTATAGGTTTGCGGACTTGGTCTTGACCAAATCCAGGATCAAGCATGCTGCGTTTTCGCCGCCTCTCAGTTCACTCGGAACTCTTTCGTTGAGACTTTGTTCGACGCAATCACATCGTTGTTCCAGCTACGGAACAACTTGTCGACTACTACCAAATTTTTAAAGATCAAGATTCGACCGTCGAGACCCTGTCCTGGTGCTTGTGCACCGGGGCTTGAACTCGCCTGTCTTGAATTCGTGGCTTGCGCCGCCTGGATGTTCTGAACAGAAATGGTGGAGGTGAACGGGATCGAACCGATGACCCCCTGCTTGCAAAGCAGGTGCTCTCCCAGCTGAGCTACACCCCCTTCATCGGCATGAGCGGCTTGCCCATGCCCAGATGACTGGTGGGTCTAGATGGACTCGAACCATCGACCCCCGCCTTATCAAGACGGTGCTCTAACCAGCTGAGCTACAGACCCGTGAACCCTACAATTTCTGGCTCAGATCCAGAATGTTGAATCTTGCTCCGACAACCAACAGCCGATAAGTGTGAGCGTTTGTTCGAGGTGTTTCTCGTGAAAGGAGGTGATCCAGCCGCACCTTCCGATACGGCTACCTTGTTACGACTTCACCCCAGTCATGAGCCCTACCGTGGTAAGCGCCCTCCTTGCGGTTAAGCTACCTACTTCTGGTAAAACCCACTCCCATGGTGTGACGGGCGGTGTGTACAAGACCCGGGAACGTATTCACCGCGGCATGCTGATCCGCGATTACTAGCGATTCCGACTTCATGCAGTCGAGTTGCAGACTGCAATCCGGACTACGATCGGTTTTTTGGGATTGGCTCCACCTCGCGGCTTCGCAACCCTCTGTACCGACCATTGTATGACGTGTGAAGCCCTACACATAAGGGCCATGAGGACTTGACGTCATCCCCACCTTCCTCCGGTTTGTCACCGGCAGTCTCATTAGAGTGCCCTTGCGTAGCAACTAATGATAAGGGTTGCGCTCGTTGCGGGACTTAACCCAACATCTCACGACACGAGCTGA
>ERZ772968.1075-NODE-1075-length-13074-cov-15.593056_pt1 | contig 13074 bp, 10 predicted proteins | sample MGYA00580674_ERZ772968 | MGnify/ENA primary metagenome ERZ772968 (study PRJEB29015, sample SAMEA2737940) | human oral metagenome | biome: human oral; feature: human-associated habitat; material: dental | place: China | collected 2138 ...
ACGGCGATGGCGGAGTTGGTGGTACCGAGGTCGATACCGACGGCGCGTGCCATGTAAGGCTCCTTGCTGCTCCTGACGGAGCGATGGTTGAGATTGAGTGGTATGCACTCAGGATTATGGTTGAGTTGAACCTTGTCAACTTCGCGAGCCGCAATCTTGAGTCTGGTGAGCTCAACCTCGGAGGGTTCTCATCTATTCCGAAGACGCACGGGTGACGTGCAGCACGCACCCTCGCGCTCGCTCCCGGCAAAATGCCGTACACACTACCCTTATCCCATGACTGCAAGGACTACGACGCGGCTGGAGCTCCGATTGCCCGCCCAGGAGAAAGCGGACATCGAGGAGGCCGCGCGCCTCTCGGGGCGCACCGTGACCGAGTACGTCCGCACCGCCGCCCGAGATGCCGCCCTCACCGACCTGGCCCGCTCAGTCATCGTTTCCGCGGAGACCTTCGACGCCCTTCTGGCCGCCCTCGACTCACCTCCCGCCCCTAATCCGGCGATGGATCGCGCACACCTGCGAGCAGCCGAGCTGGGACTGTGACGACCCCTCCCTCTGGCGAGCCGCCCGAGCAGTTGTCGGTCCGCCCATTGAGAGCGGACGACGACGCCTCGTCCTTCTCCTGCGGCTACGCAACGCTGGATACCTGGCTGCACAAGCACGCCTGGAACTCCCAGCGACGGCGCACAGCCGCCACGCAAGTGCTGCTCGCCGATACTGCCGAACCAGCCGGCCACTCCCCGATCCTGGGTTACTACTCACTGGCCTCGACCTCCATCACCACCGATGAGCTGCCCCGCCGTCTGAGCCGCGGCCAGATCGCCGTCCTGCCCGCCATCCTTCTGGCGCGATTGGCAGTGGATCAGCGATTGCACGGGCGAGGAGTCGGCGGAGCTCTGCTCTCGCATGCGGTCCGCACCGCGGATCATGCGGGGCGCGTCGTCGCCGCCAGACTCCTGGTCGTGGACGCCATCGACGATCAGGCGGCCTCCTTCTACCAGCACCACGGATTCATCCCTTTGAGCCGCGGCCACAGCCGCCGGCGGTTGGCGGCCGTCATCTCGCACCTCATATGAATCCATGCGCTCGCGCCCATGGGCGCCTCAGGAGACCTGTCCGTGCAGGCCGAGGGCGGCCAGCGCATTGGCGATCACGCCGATCACCACGATGACGACGCCGAAGGCCGCACCACTGGCCTCCCCGCTCAAGCCCACCAGGGGGCTGACCAGGCCACCCACGACGAACTGGAGGAATCCGAGCAGCGCACTGCCCGTCCCGGCCCAACGGCCAGTGCGGTCCAGGGCGAGCGCCGGCGCGTTGCCCAGCGACAGACCGAGGCAGGCCACATGCGCGAGGAAGAGTGCAGTGACCACGACGAGCAGCACCGTCCGCTCCCCGCCTTCGACGGGCGCGCGCAACCGCGTCAGGCAGACCGCGGCGAAGACGACGTCGACGGCGAGGACTGCGGCCAGCCCGACGCGCACCTGCCGGACCTGCGGGAAGCGGCGCACCATGGAGGCCGCTGCCGCGATCGTCGCCGTGACGGTGGCACCGCACAGGCCGAAGACGGCGGTGTAGGTCACCGTCCCCATGCCCAGGACGTTGCGCAGGATGAAGGGAGCGGCGGACAGGTAGGCCATGAGCAGGCCGAAGGTGAGGGCGTTGATGACCAGGAGCCGCATGAGCACGTGGTCTCGCGCCAGCTCGCGCGTGCCGTCGAGGAGGATTCTCAGGCCGCCGTCGTGCCGCCGCTCGGACGGCAGGGACTCGGGAACCCAGAAGATGACCATGAGGACGAGCAGGCCCGTGAAAGCGGCGACGACGCCGAGGATCCCGCGCCACCCGATCAGCTCCACGAGAACGCCGCCGAGGATCGGGGCCACCACGGGGGCGATGCCTTGGATCGCCATGACGACGCTGAGCGCCCGGGCCGCGGTGATACCGCGGGAGCGGTCGGAGATGACGGCGCGCCCCAGGACCATGCCGGCGGCACCGCCGAGCCCCTGGAAGAAGCGGGCCACGAGCAGGAAGGGGAGGCTGGGCGCCAGGGCCGAGCAGATGCTGGCGGCCAGGGCGAGCACACTGCCCCACAGGAGGAGGGGCCTGCGGCCGAACCGGTCGGACAGGACGCCGATGCCGAGCTGCCCGAGCGCAATGCCCACCAGGAAGGTCGTCATCGTCAGCTGGACGCTGGAGGCGGAGACGCCCAGGTCGTCGGCCATCTGGCCGAAGGCCGGCAGGTAGGCATCGGTGGCCAGAGGCGCGACAGCGGCGAGCGCGGCGAGGGCCAGGAGGAGCGTCGCCGGGAAAGCGGTTCTCAGCCCGCCGTCGGACGGCGCGGCCGGATCAGGGTTGTTCATGCGCCTAGCCCACCACAGTCACGAGCGCGTGGACCACGAGCACGCTCAGCAGGGCCGCGCACATGTGAGGTCGGGGCAGCGGCAGCCAGACCCTCACCAGACAGAGCACCATTCTGGTAGTGTCGCTCATCCGGACAATTAAAGCTGCCCGCTCCGCATTGAGGCAGCCTCCGCATCGGGGCAGCGGCGCAGCCCATATCAGGCCGATACCGACTACGCAGGCAAACGTGCTGACGAGCCTGTGGGAGCCACATATGAGACCTCATCTCCGGCGAACCGTCTCCGTACTCCTTCCCCTATCACTGGCCCTGGCCGGGACCACCGGCCCCGAAATGGCCCATGGCGTCGAGCCCCGTGGCGCAGCGACAGCCATCGCCGCAGCCGCCCAGGATGCCGCCTCACCGGTCCCGGAGCACCAGGGGCTGGAGGCCTCCCTGGAGGCCCAGGGCCTGGGCCAGGCATATCGGGACGGCCAGGTCACCGTCGTCGGATCCCTGAGCGAGGCCCGCTCCTCCAAGGCGAGCACCACCTACATCGTCGTCTCCGACGGCGTCTCCCACGTGGCCTTCACCCGCGGCTCCACGGCTCAGGACGGCGCCCACGCCACCGTCGAAGTGGACGGCACCACGTACGGGGTCACCTTCACCGACTCCACCGACGCGGTGCCGCTCATCGCCTACGACGTCGGCGACGACGCCACCCGGGCCCTGACCAGCGCGATAGATCAGGCCGCGGCCCTGGGCAAGGGGGTGCGCCTGGGCGCTGGGCAGCACTACGCCACCACCGGCTCCCTCACCATCCCCGACGCCGTGCCCTTCCTGGACGGGGCGGGTGCAGTCCTGAACGCCTCGATCCCCGGGGGCACCGAGGATGCCCCGGCCAACGTCCTGGTCCTGGCCACCAGCTCCTCCGGCACCACCGTGACCGACCTGACCCTGGACCTGAAGAACCAGGAATGGACTCGGGGCATCCAGGGCAACGCCATCAGCAACACCACCATCTCGGACGTCCAGATGCTGAACGTGGCCTTCGTCGGCATCAACATGGTGGCGGACTCCGGCCCGCTGCGGGGACTGACCATCCGGGACAACCGGATCAAGAACGTCCTGGGCGACAAGAACACCGAGGGCAAGCCCTCCATCCAGCTCAACTCGGCGCGCCAGACCGATGCCGCTTTCAAGAAGAGCAATGAACCCGTATGGGACCAATACACCACTGACGGAACCACCGCCGCCAACCTTCATGAGAACAGCGGGCACACCATCACCGGCAACGTCATCGACGGCGGATACTACGGAATCGGCCTGTCCGGGGTCAGCAGCAGCACGATCAGCCGGAACACGCTCGGCAACAACATGCGCAACATCTCGATGCAGAGCCGCTCCAACGGCAACACCGTGGAGGGCAACTACCTCAGCGACTCCAGGTCGTCCGCGGTGCACGTGGCCTATGAGAGCAACGACAACACGGTGCGCGGCAACACGGTGGTCACCCACCGCGCCACCGCCCAGGGCCTCCTGCAGGCCTACCAGGGCAGCAAGTCCAACATCTTCTCCGACAACCGCGTGAGCGTCGTGGGCGCCACCAGGCCCTCCTGGGTGCTGTACGCGGGCACCGACTCCACATCCACCACCTTCACCGGGAACATCGTGTCGGGCTCGGCCAATCATGCCTTCGTCGCCGTAGAGTCCATCTGGGATGAGGACTCCGCGGCCTCCAACCTGCCTGACGGTATGAACCCATGGACTTTCATGCAGAAAGGCAAGGTGACGAGCCCCAAGGATGGGACACCCGCCCCGTTCTACGGCGGGCGCGGGGACCTGGACGGCATCACGGTCCAGGGCAACATCCTGATGGACTCCTGGCACTCGCCGGCCCTGGTCTACGCCGGGGCCGAGTCCTCCGACGGCCGCGACCACAACAAAACCCTGGTCGGGAACATCACCGGACTGAAGGTGAGCGGCAACGACGTCATCGGCAACAGCGAGCGGCAGGTGGTCACCCATGAGGGGAGCACGAAGGGCATCGGGCCGGCGCGCGTCAGTGGCGACACGAGCCTGGGCACCACTCACAAGGGGGCGAACGCGCAGTCCGGCGGGAAGGGCGATGACGTTTTCATCCTGGATTCGCCCCAGGACACGGTCACCGATGAGGCGGGCACGGACACCGCCTACGCCACCGTCACCACCACCGCCCCCGAGGGCGTGGAGGCCCTGACCCTGCTGGGCGGCGACGCCCTGGAGGCGACCGGCAACGCGGCGGGCAACACCCTGACGGGCAACCCGGCCGACAATCGGCTCGCGGGCGAGGGCGGCGACGACGTACTGCGCGGCGGTGAGGGCTCGGACACCTTGACCGGCGGCGAGGGGGCCGACACCTTCACCTTCGATACGATCGTGGACCACGGCACCGACACGATCACCGACTTCACGCCGGGCCAGGACAAGATCGCCCTGAGCAGCACGGTCTTCGGCAAGCTGGAGGGCCAGTGGTTCGCCCAGGCCGGGCAGACCACATCTGCCACCCGCGTGATCCAGGACGGGGACACCCTCTACTTCGACGCCGACGGCTCGGGAACGAGCTACGAGGCCGTCGCCTTCGCCCGGCTGCCCCAAGGGGTGCAGCTCAGCGCCGGCGACCTGACCGTCATCCCCTGAGCTGGTCCACCGAGGCCGATCCGGGACAAGACCGCAGACAGGCCCGGCTACGAGTGGGCTCTCCCGCACCCGCCGGCTTCACAGACGATTCACAAGGCCGCCCCACGCCCGCCACACGCCGGCTCGGCACGGTGGAGCCATGTCGAAACACCACCGGGCACCGGCCCCGCACTCCGCCGGCAGCTCTACCAGTACTGCCGACACCCCCGGCTCTGCAGCAACCCTGACGCACGAGCCCTCGGCCCGGACTCAACAGTCCCGCCGTCATACGCGCCGCAACTTCCTGCTGGGAGGCGCCGCCGTCCTGGGACTGACCGCCACCGGCACCAGCGCCTGGGCGCTCAACCGCTTCGTGATCGACCACACCGAGATCACCGATGTCGAGGCCTACGAGGCCCAGAACGCCGCGGGGGCCTCGACCGCGACCGCCGACGCGGCCAGCATCACCGTCACCGACACGTCCTACACCTCGTCGCTGACCTCGATCGAGATCAATGAGGTCGCCACCGGTTCCGGCGCGGACACCATCACCTACTACACGGCCGACATCACCGTCAGCGACGCCACCGCCATCCGCAGCGCCTTCGCCAACAACGAGTTCGGCACCAACATCACCGCCAAGCCCAGCGAGATCGCCGCCGCGCACGACGCCGTCTTCGCCATCAACGGCGACTACTACGGCTTCCGCTCCGACGGCATCCTCATCCGCAACGGCGCCGTCTATCGCGATGACGGCGTGCGCGACGGACTCGCCTTCTACACCGACGGCCGTTGCGAGATCTACGACGAGACCTCCACCGACGCCCAGGCCCTTCTCGACGCCGGGGTGTGGAACACGCTGTCCTTCGGCCCCGCTCTGGTCAACGCCGGGCAGATCCCCGCCGGGATCGACGAGGTGGAGGTCGATACGAACTTCGGCAACCACTCCATCCAGGGGAACCAGCCGCGCACCGCTCTCGGCTGGGTGGACACCAACCACTACATGTTCGTCGTCGTCGATGGCCGCAGTGAGGGCCACTCACGCGGCACCACCATGACCGAGATGGCTCAGATCATGGCCGACCTCGGCTGCCAGGTCGCCTACAACCTCGATGGCGGCGGGTCCTCGGCCATGTATTTCAACGGCCGGATCATCAATCAGCCCTCCAACGGTGGCGAGCGCGCCACCTCCGACATCCTCTACATCGCCCAGGGAGCCTGACATGAGCGTGCAGACAGGACCCGTGCCGGTCCGCCGTCGAATCGACCCCGGCCGCCACGACGACATGACGAGCCCGACCGGCGGGACAACCGCGATGCCGCGACAGAGCCGACAGAGCGCCGGCGACGCGTCCGAGGCCAGGAGCTTCCGGCCCGCCTGGCTGGTGGTGCTCGTGCCCGCCTACCAGCCGGACGCCCGCCTGGCCGCGCTGGTGACCGACATCCGGCGGCGGCTGCCCGGCGCGCAGGTGCTCGTCGTCGACGACGGCTCCGGTCCGGCCTACGAGGAGGTGTTCGCCGCGGCCGGCGACGCCGGGGCCGTGATCACCGGCTATTCGGTCAACGCGGGCAAGGGGGCGGCTCTGCGCACCGGCCTGGCGCGGGCCGCGGACCTGTGGCCGCACGCCGACGTCGTATGCGCCGACGCCGATGGCCAGCACACGCCCGCGGACATCGCCGCGGTGGCCCACCGGGTCCGCGAGACCGGCCATATGACGCTGGGGGTGCGTGCTTTCACCGGGCCGGTGCCCCTGCGCAGCCGGCTCGGGAACAGCGCCACCGCACTGCTGTTCCGCGGGGCCACCGGGTGGCGGCTGCGCGATACCCAGACCGGTCTGCGCGGCTACCCGGCCGGCGGACTGGACTGGCTGCTGGAGGTCCCCGGCAACCGCTACGAGTACGAGCTGTCTGCTCTGCTGCGGGCCCGCGAGCTGGGGATGGCGGTCGAGGAGGTCGAGATCGCCACGGTCTACGAGCCTGGGAACACCTCCTCCCACTTCCGCCCGCTGCAGGACTCGGCGCGGATCTATGCTCCGCTGCTGCGCTTCACGGGGGCGTCCCTGGCGAGCTTCGCCATCGACTGGGTCGGGGTCATGATCCTGCACCTGCTGACCGGGAATCTGCTGACGAGCGTCGTGGGCGCGCGACTGATCAGCGGCGCAGCCAACTTCTTCATGAATCGGCGAATCTTCCGGGCGGCGCCGGGCACGGTGGGCCGCACGGCGGTGCGCTACACGGCGCTCGCCCTCGCCCTGGTCGCGGCGAGCTACCTGGCCCTGGCGGCATTGACCGGGATCGGCGTCCCGCTGGGCATCGCCAAGATTCTGGGCGACAGCACGATCTACGTGGCCAGCTACCTGATCCAGCGCCGGGTCGTGTTCCGCGAGAAGGCCTGAGCGCCCCGCGGCTACGGGAAACGGCTACCGGAAGCCGCCCGTCGGCTGGATTCTCTGGGGTTCTAGTCCTCAGATTCTCAGAAGGGCGGGATGGCATCGAGCAGCGGAGTCAGGCCGAGTGCGTGAAGAGCCCGGGGGTAGGGAGTGGTCTCGTAGTCTCCGGGGTTCTCGCCGGGGCGCGGGCCGCGAGTGGTGATCACGGGGGCCGACTCCCCGCCGCCAGTAGCGGCGACGTCGGCCACGGCGCAGCCGGGCGCGGCGACGGAACCAGCAGCGCCGTCGGCGATGTGAGGATCTGCGAGCCCCTTGTCGAGGCGGTCCAGGACGGCGGGAGTGACGGCGCGAGCGAGAGCGTCGGGCACTCGAACCGCGGAAGCAACTGCCTGGCGGGGGCCAGTGCGGCGGGGCAGGAGGGCGATGGCGCCGTCCGGCTCACGGCGATAGCGGGCACCGGTGGGCGTACGCCAGATCAGGGCGCCGTCACCGGTACGGGTCAGCGCCCACCCGGGGGCGTGCTTGAGACGATGATGGGCCCGGCACAAGCAAGTCAGGTTCTCCAGACTGGTGGTGCCGCCACTGGCCCAGGGAGTGATGTGATCGAGATCGCAGCCGCGTGCCGGGACTTCACATCCCGGATGGGTGCAGCCCCGATCGCGGGCGCGCACCAGATCAGCCAGCCCTGCCGGCGGCCGGTAGCGGGTGCGCCCCACATCGACCACAGTCCCCACGATGGGGTCGGTGATCAGGCGCCGCCAGGTCCCGCCCGCAGCCAGAGCCCTGGCGACCGCGGCCGGCACGGGCATGCTCCTGCCGCCGGCGCCCAGGCTCGCCTCCCCGAGGGGCGCGCAGGCGCGCGGATCGCCTGACGACCCGATATCGGGTGATTCATCGAGTGGTTCGCTGTCCGGCATCCCGGCAGCATCAAGCGGGTCGCTAGGCGGTCCAGCAGAGTCGGGCGGACTGCCATCAGCTGCGTTGCCGCCAGGCGGGTCAGAAGAGGATTCGTCAAGGAGAGCGGCCAGGTGGTCCATGGGGACGGTGACGTCCACGTGGACTGTCAGACCAGGCGGCAGAGGAACCGGATCAGCACCCGAGGGCATCCACCACGGGCCCGCATGACTGACCAGACCGCTGAGAGCGGCCAGCAGCTCCGCAAGTGGAACTCCATCAGGCATCAGCTCCGCCGTAGCAGCGTCAGCAGCGCTCTCGGCTGCGGCGTCGTCATCGGCGGCAATCGGCCCGGTGGCACGCTGCCCTGCGGCGCGGTGCTGGCCGGCCCTCAAGGCATGCAGGCTCAAGGCCACCAGGGCGTCGGCCCGCAGCTGTCCCGTAGTGCGCTCGTCACCGGCGGCACGTGCGGAGGCGGCCACGGCGTCCAGGGTCGCATCCACCAGGAAGGCATCGGCCCGGGGCATCAGCAGGCGCATCTCACACACCCCCGCACCGGCCTGGCGAGGTCGGGACACATGACGCCGGAACGTGTTGCGCCGTGCCCGACGACTCACGCCATCGGGGTCCAGGGCCGTCAGCGCCCGGTCCACGTCCCGACCCAGCTGAGCAGACGTACGATGCGCGGCCCTGCCCAGCACCCGGGCCTGCACCGTCTCCGCCACACCGGCAGGCTCCTCGGCGAGCCGCCGCACCAGTAGACCGGTCTTGGACTCATCCAGCAGCCCCACCCGATGCAAGCCCGACGTCGGCGCGAGTCGCTCATCCAGCAGCCCCGCACCCCGATCCACCAGACGCGAGGCTCGCGTACGCGAGACGCCCAGACGACACGCGATCTCACCAGAAGCATTCCACCGCCCCGCCGCCAAGTCGCCGGGCGATACCGCACGCGCATCCCCGCCTCTCTGGGGCTCCCGGCCGTCTCGATCCCGCTCTCCGCACCGGTCATCACCCCGAGAAGGCCGCCACGGCAGGCCGCACATCTCCGGGCAACGGGCCAGGCACACGGCAGCCACCGACTGGGCCCACTGCGCCCAAGCAGCCAGACGGCCGCACGCCGCCACCAGCTCGCTCAAACCATCCGCACCCAAATCCGCCAGAGCATAGGCGCTCCGATCGTCGTTGACCACCAGCGACTCCGCGGTTTCCACGAGCGCCCGCTCGCCGGGGTCCACCACATCCGCGAACAGCCCGGCACCTGCGCTGCAGGCGTCGATGACGCCGTCGGTGGAGCCGGAAGCCCCAGCAGTACCGCTGCCGATGACCGGGGACGGAGACGGGGCCAGAAGCGGCGCCACCAAGCGCTCAACCGCACCCGCCAGAGCGGCCCCCGGCGCCATCCCCGCCAGACCCGCCGAAGCACTCTCATCCGCAGCGACGCCGTCCGGCAGCACACCGACCGGCCCGCCCGCGGCATTCCCCGCGGCCGAGCCGGCAGCACCCCAACTATCGAACATATGTACAGACTACGGCGTGGGTGCGACACGAAAACGCCCCCGTTAACCGCACCCGCCCAACCAGCGCCTACCAGCCCCATGCGCCTCAATTCCCGGGCCGCACGAGGCCGGCCTCGTAGGCGGCGGTGCGCTACACGGCGCTCGCGCTCGCCCTGGTCGCGGCGAGCTACCTGGCCCTGGCGGCGCTGACCGGGATCGGCATCTCGCTGGGCATCGCCAAGATTCTGGGCGACAGCACGGTCTACGTGGCCAGCTACCTGATTCAGCGTCGGGTCGTGTTCCGCGAGAAGGCCTGAGCGCCCCGCGCTCCATGCGAAACTTAGACATGGCTGAAGAATTGGATCTGAACATACTTGCGCTCCGCGCCGAGACGCCGTTGGACGTCACGGGCATTCATGATCTGCTCCTGCAGGTCGAGTCGCAGCTGGGGCGTCACCCCAATCAGATTCTCGGACCGCATCTTCGAGTGCGCTGGCACTTGGGGACGAGCGAGCTATTGGAACTCGGCATCACGCCGCTGCTGAAGGATGACGGAGGCCCGTGGTGGCGGGTCGAGGTCATGGTGCACGACCGCAATAAGCTCCTCGGGGAGGAGCATCTCGCCCTGAAGCACGCCTCCGATCTGGATATGACCTCCTACGGCGACATGGCGAATTCGGACCCCCCGTACCTGTGGAACATGAGGGTGTGCGAGCACCGGCAATGGGACCAGGACTTTCTGACACCGGTCCTGTCATGGGCGGAGCTGTGTCGGCACGTCGGCGACATGGTCGGCAACCTGCCCTTGGAACTGGCCGCATTACCCACCGAGTGGTGCGATCACGAGATCGTGGTGGCAGACCCGTATTACTACTTCCAAGCCGTAGCATCGCGGGACGGACTGCAGGTGAAACTGACCCGCATGTCGCCGGAAGGCGGAGACATGCACGCGTTGATGATTCCCGCCACCGTCGCCCCCGAGGCCGGACCGCTTCTGCTCACATCCTATGCCGCGAACTTCGGACAAGGATTTCCATTGCACCACATCGAATTGCGAGATCACGTACAGGCCATTGGATCCACCGGATGGTTCAGCGGATTCTCAGTGAGCACTTATCTTCCCCGCAACAATACGGAAATGGAAGAGAATAGAGATTATTTCGAGCGCCATAGGAAGATCATCGAACGTTTAGAAGAAGAGCCCGACTACGCTTCTCGTCTTGACGACCTGGTAGAGCTGTCCGAATGGCACAGATTCTTCCCGGAGGCGATCGGCCTGGATGATGTGCCCGATGACTTCCCGCAGTGGCGCGATCCCATGCCGCGCGGATAACCGTTCAGGCTCTTGTTCCTCAGCAGTCCTTCAGCAGCCCCTTCACACCTCCTTCAGCGACCAGCACTCCATGCGGGTGGACTTCAATTCCCGGAATTCCCGGGCCGTACGAGGCCGGCCTCGTAGGCGGCGATGACGAGCTGGGCGCGGTCCCGCGCCCCCAGTCGCGCCAGCAGCGCCGTGATGTGGCTGCGGCAGGTGGCTCGTCTGATGCCGAGCTCGGCCTCGATCTCCGCATTGGACAATCCTCGGGCGATGAGCACGAGCACGTCCCGCTGGCGCGGAGTCAGCCTCCCCAGTGCCGGGGCCGAGCCGACCGCGCCCGGCCCCGCACCCGCAGCACCCGCAACACATGCGGAGCCCGCGCCCCGTGCGGCCAGCGTCGTCACCACCTGGGGACTGAGCAGCGATTGTCCCGCATGGACGGTGCGCACGGCATCGACGACCGCCTGCGGACTGGCGTCCTTGAGAAGGAAGCCCGAGGCCCCTGCCCGCAGCGCCCCCAGCATATAGTCCTCAACCTCGAACATGGTCAGGACGAGTACGCGCGTGCCCGCGAGCGCCGAGTCGGCGCAGATGCGGCGGGTGGCCTCGATGCCGGAGAGCCCGGGCATCTGAATGTCCATGACGACGACGTCGGGGCGCAGCCGGGAGGCCAGCGCCACGGCCTGCGCCCCGTCGGCCGCCCGACCGACGACATGGAGATCGGTCTCGGCGTTCATGAGCGCGGCGAACGAGGCGCGCAGAAGCGCCTGATCCTCGGCGATGAGCACTCGGATGGGACCTGGCGCCAGCTCAGTCATTTCGGTGGCCGACTCGGCACCCGGGCCAATCGCCGATCCGGCCGCCTGTTCATCCATGGCGACTCCCCGCGTCCGCATACTCCGGGCTCGGCGAACTCGACGCCCCGGTGGAGACGGCAGCCCCCTCTGCCGGGCGGCCCCCAGTCCCTTCGGCCCGATCCGACTGCGCCGAGACCAGCGGCATAGACGACGGAAGCGGCACCACAACCTCAACGGAGAAGCCGGCCCGGGGAGCGTCGACAGCCCCGGGAGCCCCGACAGTCTCGGCAGTCCCAGTAATCCCAAGAGTTCCAGGAGGCCCGGCGGTCCTCGCGGCTCCAGTCTCCGCTCTCAGAGTCCCGCCCACGGCCTCGACCCGCTCGCGCAGACCCCGCAGGCCCTGGCCGGCTCCAGGCCGAGGCTCCCAGCCGGGAACCGGGCCGTCGTCGACGACGGCGATGTGCAGTCGAGACGGCTCCTGCCGGACGACGACGCGAGCGCGGGTGGGCCCGGCATGACGGGCGGTGTTGGCCAGCGCCTCATCGACGACCCGGGCCACCGCCTCCACCGCCTCGGAAGGCTGAGCTCCCGCGGCTTCCCGGGCTCCCCGAATTCCCCGAACACCACGCGAGCCGTCGCCGACCTCGACTACAGCTTCGACCTCGACCGTCACGCCGGCACGGCGGGCCCGGCCGACCGCACCGGCGAGAGCGTGCTCCAGGTCGGCCCCGGCACCACCGCCGACACCGCCAACGCCGACAGCACCGCTACCACCGCCATCGCCGTCGGCTCTCAGCACCCATCCGCCAGTACGCGTCTCCGGGTCCTCCGGCATCGACGGCACGGACGGCGTTGAGGGTCCGGAATCCTCGCGCAGCACTCCCAGCATCCGCCGCAGTTCGTCAGTCGCCTCGCGCGACGTCTCCTCAATGTCGCGCAGGGCATGGCGCAGGCCATCGGTGTCGGTCTCGAGGCGCTGGGCCACGGCGCAGCGCACGGTGATGGCGCCGAGGTTGCCGGAGACGGCGTCGTGCAGCTCGCGGGCGATGACGAGGCGGTCCTCGGCGACGGCGCGCGCGGCGGTCTCCTGCGCCAGGCGCCGCTCGTAGGCACGCTGGTCGCGCCGCCGCAGCCACAGGGAGGCGACGACGAGCCCGGCCATGACGAGCAGCACCGTCATCTG
>ERZ772968.1081-NODE-1081-length-13021-cov-14.450794_pt1 | contig 13021 bp, 8 predicted proteins | sample MGYA00580674_ERZ772968 | MGnify/ENA primary metagenome ERZ772968 (study PRJEB29015, sample SAMEA2737940) | human oral metagenome | biome: human oral; feature: human-associated habitat; material: dental | place: China | collected 2138 ...
CCAACTCCTTAAGAAAATGACGCCCAAACAACAAAGAACCCATAACAACTCCTAAATAGTGGATCTGGTGCGGTGGATGACAGAGACGACTAGATGAGGTTGACGGTCACATGGTGAACATAGTGATCGCTTCTTGAAGAATGCGGTGATCTCTGAGGCACATGACCCTTCAGCCGCCGCCGAAGAGAATGCTCTCGTTGCGCTCGGGCGCCTCCCGGGTGAGCTTCGAGTGGAAGTCGTTGCTGAACAAAGATCGATCTTCGCCCTGATGCGCAAGTCGAAGAGCGTCGGCGCCAGCGCGGCGCAGGGCGGCCTGCTGGAGTTCCTCGATCGTGAAATCGATGGACATTGCCATGGCTCCCTTTCTGGCACAGCTCTGTGCCGTGAAATATGGAGGACAAGAGCGGTGCTGCGGATCACATCGCGCCTGACTGGTACGAGCGTACTACTTGAAGACAGTGCGGGGAAGCGGCTCTTGCGAACCCGGACAGCTTTGTTGTGATCCTCAGCCCCTGTGTGTCGGTGAGGTTGTGAGGCAATCGCTGCTTTCTATTGGAATAATGATGTTCTGGTGTGGTCGCATGAGGGCGGTGGGCGGTGGGGCCATGTTCTAGGGTTGTGCGATCTGACGACGCCGGCCCCGCTGGAGATGGTTGAGATAGTACTGAGCGCTGGTGAGATCGAGCGGCTGTCGGCCGGAGCCCTCAACTAGACCTCGTAGGTCCCGGCGTATACCCGCAAAGCACATCGCGCGTATTCGACATGAACGCCCGTAAGCTTGTTCATGGGCTCTCTTGTGTTTCTGCAGGTTGTGTCTGTTGTGCGAGGGGCGGTCTTCAAGAGTCGTAGGGCGGGATGCGCGGTTGGTCGAGCCCGGGGCGCCTCGCAGTGAAGGCTGGAGTTGGTGAGGGTTCTGGCCGTCAGCGGGGGCTGCTGCCTTCAAGGCCGGCTTCGTCCCTGATGATGAGGCCCTGACCCTCGTGATCGGTCTCGAACCCGCGTTGGTGGTGCAAGCCCTCGTCCATGACAAGGCCCAGACACCCTCGAGTGCCCCGCCCCAGCCCGGCCCCCCCGGATGGCCCTGCTCTGGTGTCGGGACGGCGCATTGAGGGGGCCAGGTGTCCAAAACGGAGGAGATCAGCCCGGGCACCATGCAGCGCGACACCGAAAGCACACCGGAAACACAACGAAAACACCGGGTCATCGCACGGTTTCTTGAAGATACCCCAGGCCACCGAGACTTTAATCCCCTCCGTTTTGGACACATCCGGCCCGACAACCCCATCAACCGATCCCACCAGCACGCCGCCCCACCGAAACAACCGACACCTCACACGTAGAGGCCCACGAATAAGCCTCCTGATGTACGCCTGCTGATGCGGGCGGTAGGGAGGCGGCAATCCGATTGCACCAATGCGCTTTTGACGCGCCGCCGGTCCCAGCTCCGTGTATTTGTGTATTTATCTTGGATGACCGGTCGCCGAGTGCGGTACCGGCGGCCCTCGATTGTGTACATGCTTGTCGCCCTTGACGGACCTCGCTTTCCTCACCGGAACTCGCATCGAGAGAAGCTGAGCGAAGCCGAGAGAAGTATTCCGCAGCCGCGAGGGCTGCGGCCGCGCCCGTAGTCTGCCCGTAGACTGATGTCATGCGCGTTCTCTTCGCCGGCACTCCCGAGGTGGCCCTGCCGACTCTTCAGGCCCTCATGAATCATCCCGAGCACGAGCTCGTCGGCGTCCTCACCCGCGCCGATGCCCGCAAGGGGCGCGGCCGCGCTCTCCATGCCTCGCCTGTGGCGGCCCTCGCTCGAGAGGCCGGTCTCGATGTGCATACGCCCGCCACCCTTAGAGATGAAAGCGCTCGTATCTGGGTGCGGACCTTGGATGCCGATGTCGCCGTCGTCGTCGCCTATGGGCGTCTCATTCCTGCCGCACTTCTAGATATTCCCAAGCACGGCTGGCTCAATCTCCATTTCTCGCTCCTGCCCGCATGGCGTGGTGCCGCCCCTGTTCAGCGCGCTCTTATCGCCGGCGATACCACCACGGGTGCCAGCGTTTTCCGCCTTGAGGAGGGAATGGACACCGGCCCGGTCTATGCGCGGCTGACCGAGGCGATCCGTCCCACTGATACGTCGGGCGAGCTTCTGACACGTCTTGCTGAAGCCGGTGCGCCTCTGGTTCTCGACGTTCTACGCACTTTGAATCGCGGCACGGCGGCTCCCGAGCCGCAAGCTGAAGAGGGCGTTACGGTAGCGCCCATGCTCACGTCCGCCGATGGTGAGATCCGCTGGTCTGATCCCGCGCCCGCCATCGACTGCCGTGTGCGCGGGGTGACTCCCGCCCCGGGCGCCCACACCTTCTACGACGGCGCCCGTCTGCGGCTCGGACCGGTCGCAGTTGTTCCCGAGGTCGCTGACCTTCTACCGGGACAACTCAGGGTGACCAAGCATGACGTGCTCGTCGGTACTGGTGCCTGCGCTGTGCGACTGGGGCAGGTCGCTCCTGCGGGCAAGAAATGGATGGCCGCAGAGGCCTGGGCGCGCGGCGCCCGCCCACCGGTCGGGGCTGTCCTCGGCGTGCAGGGGAGGGAACTGTGACGGGGCATGCGGAGCGCCGCGGGAGCGCGCGCCACAGAGGCGATGGGCGCTCCGACGGATCGGGTAACCGTTCCGGGGGTCATCGCGGACGACGAGGCGATGCCCACCGTCGGAATCGGCGGGGCGATGACCACCGTCGTTTCCGAGAGCCCAAGGTCGATGATGCTCGGCTCATCAGCCTTCAGGTCCTCACAAAGGTGCGCGAGGACGACGCCTATGCCAACCTCGTGCTGCCCGGTCTTCTGGACAGGGCCGGCCTGGGCCGGCGCGATGCCGGCTTCGCCACGACTCTGACCTACGGCACTCTGCGGCTGCAGGGTCGCTATGACGCGATTATCGCCCACTGCGTGGACCGGCCGCTGCGTCAGGTCGATGATGTCGTGCTCGACATCCTGAGACTGGGAGCCCATCAGTTGCTCGGCATGCGTGTGCCGAGTCATGCCGCAGTCTCGTCAACGGTCGATCTGGCCGCCTGTGCTGCTGGGCGGGGCGCCGCAACCTTCGTCAATGCGGTCCTGCGACGCGTATCAGAACGCGACCTCGATGGCTGGCTGGCCATACTTCGGGCTGAGGCTCCCGATGCGACGACGGCGCTGGCCGCCATCGAGTCCCACCCGATATGGGTGGTCAAGGCCATGCGCCAGGCGCTGCTCGCCAACAACCGTTCCGAGGACGAACTGGGCCCACTGCTCCAGGCCGACAATGCTGAGCCCGAGGTCGTGCTGTGCGCCCGCCCCGGGATGGCCAGCCCCGAAGGCCTCGCGAAGGAGGCGGCGGCCGCCACTCGCCGAGAGCCGCGATCCGGGAATCTGAGTCCTTGTGCCGTCGTTCTGACCGGGGGAGACCCCGGTCGGATCCGTGCGGTGAGGGACGCGCGCGCCGGGGTCGAGGATGAGGGCAGTCAGCTGGTCGCTCTCATGCTCGCCGATGCTCCCATCGAGGGGCGGGACGAGCGCTGGCTGGATCTGTGTGCCGGGCCAGGTGGTAAGGCCGCACTGCTCGGCGCTCGGGCGGATCAGCGCGGTGCGCGACTGGTGGCCAACGAAGTCACTCCGCATCGCGCTCGTCTGGTCGAGGCCTCGGTGCACGCCCTGCCCCCGGGGGCGGTTGAGGTCACCTGCAATGACGGTCGGGTCGTCGGCCGGGATGAACCGGGGCGCTATGACCGGATTCTCGTGGACGCCCCTTGCTCGGGACTCGGGTCATTGCGCCGTCGTCCCGAGGCCCGGTGGCGGCGCGAGCCCAAGGACGTCACCGAGCTCGCCGCTTTGCAGCGCGAGTTGCTGGCCAGCGCATTGGCTGCTGTACGTCCCGGAGGGGTAGTGGCGTACACGACCTGCTCGCCGCACGTGCTGGAGACCGAGTACGTTGTGCGCGACGTGATCAAGAGGCTCCAAGGGGACGGCGGACGGATTGAGATTCTTCATGCGGGTGATGTCGCCACCCGCATTGCGCCGCATCCACCCGCTGGGGCCGATCGGGAAATGCTTCAGCTGTGGCCGCACCTGGAATGCGCGGATGCCATGTTCTGCGCGCTGCTGAGACGGATCTCCTGAGTCCTGGGGCATAGCGAATGTCCTGCTAATCATGAGGAGAACAACATGACCAGTCCCGCCATCCACCCCTCCATCCTCAACGCCGATCAGGCGCACTTGGCCGAAGAGCTCGCACGTATCGCGGGGGCGGATGGCCTGCACGTCGATGTCATGGACAATCATTTTGTGCCCAATCAGTTCGGCGGGCCTTCTCTGGTCCAGACCGTTCTGGCGCATACAGAACTTCCAGTGGACGCCCACCTCATGATCGAACAGGCCGATCGCTGGGCGCCTCAATACGCTGAAATGGGGTGCGCGATCGTAACTGCCCATGTGGAGGCGACGGCAGCTCCCTTCCGTCTTGTCAATGAGCTGCACCGGCTCGGGGCCGGGGCCGGCCTTGCTCTGCGCCCGGCCACTCCGCTGTCGACGATCACCTCTGTCCTGGGACAGATCGACTTGCTGCTGCTCATGACCGTCGAGCCCGGCTTCGGCGGCCAGTCCTTCATCGAGGCGATGCTGCCCAAGATCGCCGAGGCGCGGCATCTTGTCAGTTCAGCGGGATTGGAGCTGCGCATCCAGGTCGATGGCGGGGTCACCGCGCAGACCATCGAGCGGGCTGCTGAGGCCGGAGCCGATGTCTTCGTCGCGGGTTCCGCCGTGTACAGGGCCGACGAGGCTCTGACCGCGATCACCGAGCTGCGCGCGCGGGCCACTGCGCTCTCCTGCTGACCGCTGCCCAGCGCGGTGCGGGTCACGAGCGGTGGGGGTTCCGTGTCGCCCTCGGTCAGCCCCGGTCGGCCTCGGTCACCCGTGAGAGGATGCTGACGGAGACGGCGATGGCGACGGATTCGCTGGGTTCAGAAGCGCCTCGGCCTCGTCGTCGGTGAGGTCGTAGCGGTAGAACAAGGTGTAGAAATCCTTGGTCTTGGCAACCATGTCGTAGTCGAAGGTCTCTGGGTAGAGGACGCTGCCGAGCCATTGGACGCCCAGTAGCCGGTTGAGCCCCGGCGGGCGTCCGATCCAGTTGTAGGGGTCGCCGGCAACCGTGTAATAGCGGTCGTTCTTCACAGCATCCAGTGAGGCCCACGAGGAGTCCTCCGCGACCGTCGAGCCGATCGAGTCCGGGCCGAAGATGATGGCATCCGGGTTCTTATCGAGCACGGTCGTCAACGAGACCGTGCCGCCGTCCTTCTGCTTCCTCTCAATGGAGTCCTCGCCCACGACCAGTCTGGCCCCGACCATGTCGAAGGTCTCGGCGTGAATGGAGCCGGCAACGATGGTGCTCAAGCCGTCCTTCTCCTCGCCGTAGTAGACATTCAGCTGCTGGTCCTCGGGGATGGTGGCGGCCTTGGTCTGCACGTCGCTGATCAGACCGTCGGCGTAGGCGCCCAGTTGTTCGCCCAGGTCGGTCTTGCCGAGAGCCTGCCCGAGAAGGCGGAAGGCGTCGCCGGAGGTGCTCAGTGCGCCATCGATGAGGATGACCGGAATGCCGAGATCCTCCTGGAGAGAATCGAGCTTGCCCTTGTACTCCTCGTCCCATGGGCCGATGTCGACGATCACCTGGGGATTGGACGCCAGTACGGCCTCCTTGTCGAAATCGCCGGAATCCCCGTAGAGATTCCCGTACTCCGGCAGATCGCGGTACCCCGGGCCGATGTACTTGGCGGTGTCGTTGTCGGGCTTGGACGACCAGCCCACCAGCTCGTCGGGCGCCATGGCGTACAGCATCATGTTGGCCAGCTGCCCTGCCGAGGCGACGCGGGTGATCTTCCGGGGCAGCTCGACCTGGCGGCCGGTGGAGTCGGTGAAACTGACGGGGGCGGACTCAATCGATGTCGCCGTGCCGGTGGCTTCGGGGCCGACGGTTGCGGACTGGGTGCAGCTGGTCAGGGCCATCGCGGCCACCGCCATCAGTGCGAGCAGCTTCCCCAGCTTCTTCCGCAGTCTTGCGGCGGTCGATGCGATCAATGCGGTGGTCGATCGATACGGTCCGGAATGCAACGAATACAGCGGCATGCTCACTCCTTCGTGTGTGGACGATGAGGCGCGGTCTCGATGGCCGGTACGGCGCTGGCCCTGTGCGATTGTGGCGGCATCGGACACCTTCGAAGGCGGTGAGGAGATGAGAACGATCCCTGTGATCGTAGGCACTTGATCCGTACCGTAGCAGGAGCTCGACGGTGGAATCGAACCCGGCTCGGGCGGGCGACAGAAGAACAGTCCTCATCGCTCCCGGATGGTCCTGACCGCGGTGGGGCACTGCGGTCTGAGATGACGAGATGATCCGGGCGGCCAGGATGACCTCCGTCTCTTCCCTGGAATGCGAGACGCGTGATGTCGGCACTCCTGAGCGTTGATGCTCGTCGTTTCCAATGTAACCGCTTGTCTTTGTGAGATCTTCACAATGCTGCAATGGTGCTTCGGCGTCATAACGTGACTCCGTGGGTTGTTCAGACCGATTCTATTGTAGGAACAAGGTGATCCGCCCCAACGGGAGACCGCTTCTCCCACCCAAGACACATGAGCAAGTCGTCTCAGTACGAGCCCTTGGCGTCCCGGCTCTTCCGCAGGGTCCCGCGTCTCGTGCGGACGGCCGCCTGACGCGAGGAGCACATAGGTGACCATCCGGACACTCAACCGCATCCTTATCGCCAATCGTGGTGAGATCGCCCTGCGCGTGGTGCGCACAGTCCGGGACCTGGGAGGCGCATCCATCCTCCCGTACACCCCCGAGGACCTCATGAGCCCGGCCGCCGAACTCGCTGACGAGGCCCATGCTCTGCCGGAGGGCTCGTCGTACACCGATGCCGATGCGATCCTGTCCATGGCCCGCGCCACCGGTGCCGATGCGGTGCATCCGGGTTACGGATTCCTGTCCGAGAACGACGCCTTTGCTCAGGCGGTCGCCGACGCCGGTATCGTCTGGGTGGGCCCTTCGCCGTCGGCCATGCGGGCACTGGGCGACAAGATGAGCGCTCGGGCCACTGCCGAGCGCGCTGGAGTCGCCCCTGTTCCCGGAATCACCGAATCGGTCACGGACGCCGAGACGGTCATGGCATTCGCAGCCGCCCACGGTTATCCCGTCGCCCTGAAGCGAACTGACGGCGGTGGGGGACGCGGCATCACCGTGCTGGGCTCGGACGAGGAGGTTCGTGCCACGCCGGCTTTCGACTCTGCGGCCGCCGGGGGCGGCACGCTGATTCTCGAGAAGTTCGTGACGGCCGCACGACACGTGGAGACCCAGTGCGCTCGCGACAGCCACGATGCCTTCGCCGTCGTATCAACCCGCGACTGCACTCTGCAGCGCCGCAACCAGAAGCTTCTCGAGGAGGCCCCGGCTCCCTGCTTGCCCGCGGGCGTGCATGATCGGCTCGTGGAGGCCTCTCGCCGTCTGCTGGAGACCGTCGATTACGTCGGAGTCGCCACGTGCGAATTCCTGCTCACCCCTGCCGGGGACCTGTGGTTCCTCGAAGTCAATCCTCGCCTGCAGGTCGAGCACTGCGTCTCGGAGGAAGTCACCGGCGTCGATCTGGTGGAACTGCAGCTGCGTATAGCCGCCGGCGGACATGTGGGGCCGATCCCCGAGCCCCGCGGTCACTCCATCGAGCTGCGCATCACCTGTGAGGACCCGGCTCGTGGCCTGGCCCCGTCCACGGGCGCCATCACCCGCCTGCGCTGGCCCGCCGGACCCGGTATCCGCATTGAGTCCGGCGTCGTCGAAGGCGACGTCGTGACCCCCATGTTCGACCCCATGCTCGCCAAGATCGTCGTCACCGGTGCTACCCGCGACCAGGCCATCCGCCGTGCACGGCGCGCCCTGAGCGAGACGATCGTCGAAGGCGTCACCGTGTGCACGGCGCTGCACGAGCACGTTCTGACCCGCCCTGAGCTGACCGAGCCCTCTGCTGACGGTGCTGACGGATCGCTCAGCGTGACCACGCGCTGGCTTGAGAACGATGTCCTGCCTGAGCTCGCCGATCCCGCGTCCGTCGCCACTGGGGCGGAGCCGGCACCGGAGAATCGTCGCACCCGGTCCTCTTACGTCATCGAGCTCAATGGCCAGCGCGTGCAGCTCACGATCCCAGACGGCATTCTGGGCGGACACGGGCCTCGTTTGGGCGTGGGATACCCCGGCGCACCGAGCCAGCGCCTGACACAGCAGCCGCTCCGCGGACGCGCGAGCGCCCGATCGGGAGCGCGTGAGGCGGCGGAGCCCGCCGCTGCCGATCCCTCCGTCATCCCCGCCCCCATGCAGGCGATCGTCACGCGCATCTGCGTCGAGCCGGGCCAACAGGTTCATGCCGGTGAACTTCTCGTCGTTCTGGAGTCGATGAAGATGGAGAACTACGTTCACGCCCCCAACGACGCCACGGTGGAGGAGATCCCCGTCAGCGCCGGACGCACCGTCTCCGCGGGTGAAGTTCTTGTACGCATGAAGAGCGATGCTGAGACCCCATCCGAGTCAACAGCCTCGCCCCAGCAGTCGATACAGCAGGAGGCCTGAGCCGTGACCGATACCTTCCCCAGGAGCAGTACGCCTGCAGCCGGTGCGGCTTCCGATACCGGCTCAGCCGGCTCACAGGCCCGTACTATTGCGGACTCGGAGGCCACAACGGCCTTCCGCGAGCACATCGCACGGGTCAACACCAATGCTGAGGACCGCGCCATCGCGCGTCAGCACGCCAAAGGCAAGCAGACCGCTCGCGAGCGCATTGAAGGGCTGCTGGATGCCGGCACCTTCCTCGAGATCGGCCGCTACACGGGCTCCGGCGCCGGATCGGGGGCCCGGCCCTCGGGCGTCGTCACCGGGTTCGGTCAGATAGACGGGCGCCAGGTGGCCGTCTACTCCCAGGACTTCTCCGTTTCCGGCGGAGCGCTTGGCACGATCGAGGGCGACAAGATCGTCCGTCTGCTCAACGACGCTCTGCGTCTGCGCATCCCCGTGATCGGCTTGATCGACTCCGGTGGCGCCAAGATCCAGGAGGGCGTGGGAGCGCTGCGCCAGTACGGGCGCATCTTCAACCGTACCTGCGCGGCCTCCGGACTGGTGCCCCAGATCAGTGTCATCCTCGGCCCTTGCGCGGGCGGTGCGGTCTACAGTCCCGCTTTGACGGACTTCGTCATCGCCACCCGGGAAGCCTCCCACATGTTCGTCACCGGTCCTGATGTCGTGCGCGCCGTCACGGGGGAGAGCATCAGTGCCGAGGAGCTCGGCGGGGCTCGGATCCACGGCATGGTCTCAGGCGTCGTGCATTACGTCGCCGAGGACGAGACGGATGCCCTGGAGCAGGTTCGCACGTTCCTGGCCTACCTGCCCTCCTCCGCCGATCAGGAAGCCCCGCGCTACGACTACGATGCGAGCGCTCGTACGTCAGATGCCTCCCCGGCCTCCCGGGTGGGTTCTCTCGTGCCCGCCTCATCCCGCCAGGCCTATGACGTCGCCGAGGTGGTCGCGGCTCTGGTGGACCATGGCGAGCTCGTGCAGGTCCAGGAGGTCTTCGCGCCCAATGTCGTCATCGGCTTCGCCTGCTTCGAGGGCCGCCCGGTCGGCATCGTGGCCAATCAACCGCTTCACGACGCCGGCACCCTGGACGTGGACGCCTCGGAGAAACTCGCCCGCTTCGTACGGTTCTGCGACGCCTTCGGGCTGCCGGTCGTCACGTTCGTCGACGTGCCCGGATACCGCCCGGGGGCCGAGCAGGAGCACGCCGGCATCATTCGGCGCGGCGCCAAGGTCATCAACGCCTACGCCACCGCCACTGTCCCCCTGGTGACCATTATCCTGAGGAAAGCCTATGGCGGCGCCTACATCGTCATGGGCTCCAAGGCCATCGGGGCGGATCTCAACTTCTGCTGGCCCGGTGCGGAGATCGCTGTTCTTGGTGCCGCCGGCGCAGTGGGGATCATCCACCGCCGAGACCTGCAGACTGTGCGCGACGAGCGCGGTGAGCAGGCCGAGATGGCCGAGCGGGAGCGGCTCGTCGAGGAGTACACCCAGGCGGTCATCAATCCCGACAAGGCCGTGGCCATCGGTGAGATCGACGCGGTGATAGCCCCGGAGGACACTCGTACAGTCATTGTGGACTCTTTGGCCGCTCTGGCCGACAAGCGCGACTCACGCAACACGCCCATCAAGAAGCACGACAACATCCCCCTGTGAGGCCCCGGATGACCGATAGCACCGATAACACCGATAGTTCTGTTAGTTCTGTCTCGCCGGCGCCGCCCCGCACCACTGTTCCAACCATCGACCTGCCCACCACGACTGAGGACCGCATGAGCACCCAGCCCACCACCTCCACCACTGTCGAGGCCGCTGCCCCGACCTCCGCCGAGCGCTTGAGCGGGGACGAGCCCTACGTTCTCGCCTTCGGCGGACAGGCCACGCCCTGGCGCGCCACTCTCGACGAGCTCGTCGGCCTGGACCAGGAGCTGGCGGGCGCGCTCGTCAAGCTGGATGCCGCGGTCGCTGCGCGCCTGGCTCCTGTGGCCACCGATCTGCTGACCATCACTCCTCGCGGTGCGCGTTTCCTGACCGATGACGCCGCACCGGTGACCCCGGCCATTGCCGCTGCGGGCGGGACTGCGGCCGACACCGCCGACATCTCCGTGCCGGGAATCCTGTTCGCTCAGCACGCGGCCATCGCGTCTTTGCCCGCCGCGGGCGTCGACATCACGGGGGCAGCGGCTCCCGCCGCCGCTATTGGCCACTCTCAAGGAGTGCTCGGGGTCGCTCTGCTCCAGGCGCTGACCCGGGCCGACACCATTGATGAGGAGCAGGTCGTCGAGGTTCACGCCATCGCCCGCCTGATCGGTGCCGCCGCCGCCCGCGATACTCGTCGTCTCGACCTGGGCACCGTGGGGGAGTCCACCCCGATGCTCTCAGTGCGCGGTGTGACCCGTCAGGTCTTGGATGCCGTACTCTCCCGGGTTCCCGGGGCGGAGAGTCTCAGCATCGGAGTGACCAACGGCCGTCAGGCCCACATCCTGTCGGGCCGTCCCGCCGAACTGGAGGCCGTGGTCAGCGCCCTGGAGGCTGCTGCTCGTCGAAGTGCCAATGACCGCAAGGAGCGCCGCCGCGGAGGGGCGGTCCTGAATCCGGTCACCGAGTTCCTCGTCACCTCTGTGCCCTTCCACACCCCTCTGCTGGCTCCGGCGGTGGAGGACGTCGTCGCTTGGGCCGAGCGCGCTGGACTGAACACCACCTTGGCCCGCGAGCTCGCCGTCGCCGTTCTCATCGACCCGGTCGACTGGCCTGCGCTGGTCGACCAGGCGCTCGCCTCGACCGGATCCCGTCTCGTCGTCGATCTCGGGCCCGGCACCGTGCTCACGCGTCTGACCGAGGCCATCGTTGCCGGTACCGGTACAACCGTCATCCCGGCCGGTACGGCCCGCAGCATCGACGACCTGGATCGTCCTGGCGCCACGCCTGTTGCCGCAGTGGATCGCGCTCGCTTCGCCCCACGCCTGACCCGCCTGCCTGATGGACGTTTGACCCTCGACACCGCTTTCACCCGCCTTACCGGGCGCTCTGCCGTGCTCCTGTCCGGTATGACCCCCACCACTGTCGATCCCGAGATCGTTGCGGCCGCCGCTAACGCCGGCTACTGGGCCGAGCTCGCCGGTGGTGGCCAGACCACCGCCACGGTCCTGACTGAGAACCTGGCCGGGCTGGAGGCCGCCCTGGAGCCGGGGCGCACGGCCGCCTTCAACGCCATGTTCATGGATCGGTACCTGTGGAACCTCCACCTGGGCACCCAGCGTCTGCTGTCCAAGGCTCGCGGTGCCGGTTCTCCGGTGGACGGCGTCGTCATCTCCGCCGGCATCCCCGAGCTCGATGAGGCGGTCGCTCTGCTGGCCCGTCTGCATGCCGAGGGCTTCCCCTACGTGGCCTTCAAGCCCGGCACCGTGGATCAGATCCGTCAGGTCATCGCCATCGCCAAGGCCGTGCCCGACAGCCCGGTCATCATGCAGATCGAGGACGGGCACGCCGGTGGCCATCACTCGTGGGAGGACCTGGACACCATGCTCCTGGCCACCTACGACGCCATTCGGGCATGTGACAACCTCGTGCTGTGCGTCGGCGGAGGCATCGGCACTCCGGAGCGGGCCGCCGACTACCTCACCGGGCGCTGGGCCGAGACCTATGGCGTTGCGGCGGCTCCTGTGGACGGCGTGATGGTCGGCACCGCCGCCATGACCTGTCTGGAGGCCAAGACCAACGAGGATGTCAAGCAGCTTCTCGTCGATACTCCTGGAATCGATCCCGCGCATGAGGGCGGTTGGGTCGCCTCGGGGGCGTCGGTGGGCGGCATGACCTCCGGCCTGTCTCACCTGCGTGCCGACCTGTACGAGATCGACAACTCCTCGGCGCGCGCCTCCCGCCTCATCCAGGAGATCGCCGGCAACGACGAGGCGATGAATGCTCGACGCGACGAGATGATCGCCGCCTTGTCGAAGACCGCCAAGCCCTATTTCGGCGACGTCGAGGAGATGACCTACTTGGCGTGGGCCACTCGTTATGCCGAGCTGTGCGTCGCTCCCCACGACGGTCGATCCGCTGTGCGTGCGGACTGGGCCGATGAGGGCTGGTACGACCGGTTCCTCGATCTGCTCAACCGCATCGAGGCGCGTCTGAACTCCGCCGACCACGGCGAGATAGAGACTCTGTTCGCCTCCGAGGAGGATGTCCTCGACGCCGATGGCGCCCTGGCGGCGCTCGCCGACCGCTATCCGTCCGCCGCCCAGACTCTCGTCGAGCCGGTCGATGCCGCCTGGTTCGTCGATCTGTGCCGCAAGCACCCCAAGCCGGTGCCCTTCGTGCCGGTCCTGGACGCCGACATCCTGCGCTGGTGGGGCACCGACTCCCTGTGGCAGTCCCAGGACC
>ERZ772968.1086-NODE-1086-length-12981-cov-3.357032_pt1 | contig 12981 bp, 3 predicted proteins | sample MGYA00580674_ERZ772968 | MGnify/ENA primary metagenome ERZ772968 (study PRJEB29015, sample SAMEA2737940) | human oral metagenome | biome: human oral; feature: human-associated habitat; material: dental | place: China | collected 2138 ...
GCAGGTAGTCGACCATCCAGCCCCATTCGTAGCGGTCTCCCAGATAGCGCCGCTGTACAAGAAGTTCCGCAGCGCTGATCTTCTGATGGCGACTGTCGTATTTATAGAGATCGTATTTATCAACGAGAAGCCCCGGCGTGATCATATCGAAATAGCTTCGATAATCGACCCATAGACTGTCCGGCAGGTGTCGATCAACGGTTTTGTACGTCCCCTTGATCATCCAGTCGTCGTTCTGCCATTTGACGAGGAGGTCGCTGTTCTTATAGTCGTTGTATTTTCGCCAGCGGCGCGGATCGTCGGCAGCGGGAACCTGCCGTCCTTCGTTATCCGCCAGCCACTGGACATCGGCATCGATTGTGCCCTGCCATGATCCCGCACCATTTGCCGCTTCATATGCGGCTTTCTCTGCCGGCGTCATGCCTAAGAGCCATTTTAGCTCTGCCCGGTTCGCCACAATATCTCGACCAAGCCCGGTATTTGTATAGAACTGATCCGCCGCATAGCTGCGGTAAGGAAAGTCACCATCCCGCGCTTCGTGATTGTATCCAAAGAGGAGGCTTCCCTTGCCGACGGGCGCTGTGATCTCGACCGATGCCTTTTTCGTTCCAAAGGAGCCAGGGCCGATCTCTGCCGAACCGTGCGCGCCAGTGGGTTTCTTTGTCACGACGTTGATGACACCTCCGATGAAGGTGCCGGCAAAGCGCGCGGGAATATAGCCGCGGTAGACCTCGATACGCTCAACGTTGCTGACGGGGATGGTCGAGATGTCGACCGCTGCGTCTCCGCCGAGATTCGTCAGCACGCCGTCAACGAACACACCGACCTGCGCTGCTGTTGAACCTCGGACGGTCACCGTCGTGTACTGTCCTTTTCCTTGCACCTCACGCACATGGACGCCCGGCACCATCTTGAGGAAGTCAGGCAGGGTCTTCTGCTCGCCCTTAAATTCTTCCGGGCGGATGATCGTCACCGTCCCCGGCGAAAGCTTCTCCTCCCAGTCGGGGCGCTTGGCCTCAACAGTAATCTCGCCGATATCGTAAGTGTCCAACCCAGCGTCGTCGCCATTTTCCGCTGCCAGGGCCGGGTGGCACCACAGCCCCACCGCCAGAAAGCCGATCACCGCCGCTATCAGCTCTATTCCCCTGCCCTTTCGCCATATTTCCATCGTTATCTCACGCCCCCAAAGCCATAGTAACTTTCCAGCAGCCAACGAACGCAGAAGGGAAAACCCAACAGCCGAAAACCATTGATCGCCATGCTGCCGTTTTCCCCAGCGAAGAGATCAGAAGCTCCAGCGCAGGCCGGCATCTACACGCCAGTCGGTCTTAATATCGCCGCTGAAGGTCTTCTCAAAATCACCGTAGAGGCTGAGCCTGTCATTGAGCTTTACCGTCCCGCCCAACTGTAAGGCCAGCCAGGTGTCTTTGCCTTTCTGCTGTGTGTACTTCGTCGGACTGCCTGCGACTTCCCATGTCGTGTCCATGTCACCGGCAAATTCATGGTAAAGGGACGCCTTGACGAACCAGGTGGCCTTCTCCATTTCCTGCCCGAAGGCAACGCCTAAACGCCCGATGGCGCTGTTCATCCCGCCTTGCCGAACCCTCAGCGTTCCGTAGCCGTTGGACTGCATGTCGTAGTCCACGCCGTTGAGGTGACCGAAGGTGAATTCTACCTGGGGTTCAAAGTAGAAGCTGCCGTCCGTCTTAAAGCGCCGACCGTATTCGGCGGAGACGGATTCGCCCCAGGCGTGATAGTCCCCGCTGGCCTCGACGTTCCCCCAGGCGTTGGTTCCTCTGAATTCATTGGCCACCCGGCCCACTTTGGCGATGAGGTCGACGTACTGACCGCTCTTGCCTGTCCAGGTGCCGTACACGGCGAAGTTTCCGGCTTTGTTGTCGCCGCTCCCCGTGGCATAGCTGGAGCTGCCTTTCATGTAGCTGCCGGCGATGCCGATCCGCCAGTCTTTCCCTGCTTTCCAGTCGTAACCGGCCTGGATGGTGGTGTAGTTCATGCGGAAGGACGCTTTGTCCTTGTCGCTGGAAGTTCGGCCCTTATAGAACCGCACCCAGCCCCCAAGGTCGCCCGGCGAGAGGCGAAGGTCGCCCATGCGTTTCATAAGGTCGTTCATTTCGTTGCGCCAGACCATGGCCGAGGAGGTCATGGCCCCCTTGGTGCTCTGCATGATCATGGTTTCGTAATCGCCGTATTCAATCTGCTGCTCGGCTACGGAAGCGGCATGCCCGGAGGAGTCAAAGAGAATGTTGCCGAAAGCAGTGGCCCCCGAAGCCGTGAGAGATTCCATCGTGCCTAAGTTGACGGTGAGATGGTCGATGCGATAGCCCTGTTGCTGATTGCCGTCCGCATCGGTGTAAGTGTCCCCTGGCACGATGGCGCTGGGATTGACATCCGCTTGGATGGACTGGTGGTACAGGGAGAGCAGCGCGTCATGATTACGGCGCTTCTTTGCTTCTTGTTCGTCTGTCGTTCCCGTACGGGTATCCTCCAACGTCATTCCGACAGCAGAAAGCGTAAGGCGATTCTGCCGATCCATGTCCACTTGGCGGAAACGGAATTTGCCGTGATTTGTCGTCACCGTACCGTCAGCGTTCATGGTGGCGTTCTTGAGTACATTCAAATCCCCGGAGAGTTTGTCGGTATCAACTGTGGCGTCGGAGCCTAAGAAGAGGCGTCCGCCCGACGCGGCGTTGAGATTTTTGATGGCGACGTCCGCCGCTCCAGTGTTCTTGAGGAGGGCGTTGCCAAGGCTCATATTTTCGATGTGCAGCCCGCTGGTCGTCGCGTTCAGTGTCGTTTCCTTTGTGACCGTGGTATTTTGGATCGTCGCCGCACCGCTGCCCGTCTTCGTCAGTGTCCCGCCGTTGACTAAATTCATGGTATCGGCGGTGATGGCGCCATTGGCCGCGAGAGTTACGCTGCCCGTCGCCGTGACCGTCGCCGCTGCGACCGTCGATCCCCCTTCCGCCGTCACGGCAGAGCCATTGCCCACCGTCATCGTGTTGACCGTCAGGGTCTTCCCCGCGTCCACCTTCACGTCGGCACTGTCCCCGGCGCTCAGTGTCGTGACCTTTGAATCATCGGCAAAGTGCGCACCGGCGGTTTTTCCCAAACGAATCTCGGTAGTCGCGGCGGGGGATCCGGGGCCGCGCACTGCCCCACGGAAGGAGGTGCGTTCGCCGGTGAGGTCGACGAGAATGTGCCCCTTCTGGTTGTCAATGTCGCCGGTGAAGGCGGATTCCGCCCCTGCCATGCGCAGGGTAAGCGCTCCACTGTTTTGGGTGAGCGCACCGGCGAAAGTGCTTTTGGTCGTATTGCCGCCGTCAAGGTTTACCGTCCCGCCGCCATTTTGAAGGTTCCCGGCGAGGGTCAGCCCCCCCGCTGCCATAACGTTCACGACGGCGTTATTCTGGACGGAGATGCTTCCTGTCCCCCCTTGAAGGGTGACGGCTTTATCGCCCGTCAGGTCGATCTTATGCCCAGCAGCGGCTTCGATGGCCCAATTTGCCCCGTTCACCGTGAGGTTCGCCCCTTGCACCTTGACGGCAATATCCTTATTGGACGTTGTATTCGTGATGGCGCTGCCCGCCGCCGGATGAATCACCGTATCCTGCGTGAAGCCGTACTTTCCGTCGTGAATGATACCGCTCTTGGCGTATTCCATATCCGCACCGGTCTTGGCCGTTTCGTCCCAATCGCCGGTAAGAGGCGTGGTGAAGTCGGCCTTCTGTTGGGTTTCCGGCACAACCCAGTCCGGCACATAGACGTAAGCCCCCTGCTTGTTCTCCGTATTGAAGGGATTTCCTTGATAATCCGTGCCGTCGGCCGGATTCGTCTGTGCAAATGTCGTGATCTCCTTCGAGATCCGCACCCCAGAGCCGATGAGTCCCTCGCTGATCTCCACATAAGCCTTGAGATTTCCCGGATGCGCCACATAATCTTCGTAGTAGAGCTTATTTGCCAGTGCGTTCAAGGTGGCGTTGATGAGGTTGCGCTCAGCGACGGCATTGGAAGTGAATTCAAAGTCCGCGCCGTCGGTGCGGAGATGGATCGTACTCCCGGCCGCCGCCGACGTGATGGTGATCTTGCCCCCTTGAATCGTCGGCACCTTGGCCGGGTTCCCATCGCGATCCACGCCGTTCGCGATGGTGTGCCCATACCAGACGATGGTGTTGCCGCTGTAATTCTTGAGGATGAGATCTCCGCCCTGCCGCTGGTCGATGATACCGGCATTCGCCAAGGAACTTCCCCCGGTGAAACGTTCGACGACCGGCGCAGCCTTTATGGGGTCGCCAAGATAGAGCCGCTGATTCGTCCATTGTGCGCCGTTGGCGAGATTCAGCGTCATCGTGCCAGCCGCCGTCGCCGAGGATTTATCAATGGTACCCGTCCACGCCGAATCTCGGTTCGTCAGGCTGAGGTACGCGTGTCCCGCACCTATCATGACGTCGCCTTTCACCTTCGTCGTCCCCGTCCCCGCTGTGCCGTCGGCCGCTGTGTTGATGCAGACTTTTCCTGTGGTTTGGGCATGGGCGACGAGATATTTTGTCGTCAAAGCGCCGGAATGAACGTTCTCCACCGTTTCCAACGTGATATCGCCGCCGTTGACCACTAAATCCTTCGTCCCGCGATTATGGAGGATCGTGCCATAAATGTTTGTCGCGCTCATTCCGCCGGAGGCGGTGAATTCCCCACGGCCGGCCTGCTGAATCGCCGTGGTATTATTGCCGTTATTTTCCCCTTTATTTCCGGTATAAATATCATGAAGCGTCAGGAATTTCGTAAACTTCACTTCGTAGGAATTCGCGTTGGTCGAGGCGGCGCTGATGGCGGTCAGCACCCCGCTGTCATTATGCCCGGTGATGTCGGTCGCCGCGTCCACGACGAGGCTGTTCTGCCCGGCGTTGAATCCGACGAGAGCGCCCGTAGCCGTCATGCTGACCGCGACTTTTCCGCTCCCCGCCGTATCCCGGATGGCGAGCGGACGCTGCGCGGCATCCACCGGCTTGGAGGTCGTCCCCTGAATCGTCAGCGTATACCTGTTGAGATCCACCGTCACTGGCCCCGCCGGGGCTGCGGCGGACGCTGCCAACAGGGGACTGCTGCCCGACAGGACCTCGTCCCGCGTGAGTTTCACGTTTTTCTTCAATGCACCAAAATCAACGTAATCATAGCTTCCTTGTCCCGTGACGGTGTCAAAGGCAATGGAGCCGCTCCGAGCGGCACTGGATGAAGTAAGCCCTTCAGCGATCTCCACCGTTCCCGTGAGGTGACGGGAAACTTCCGTCCCCTCCTTTTCCGTGTAGTAGAGCTTATTCGCCAGTGCGTCGAGGGTTTGGTTAATGAGATTTCTCTCCGCCGCGGTGGCGTTAGGAGAAACATTCAGCCCCGCCTGATTTGTCCGCAGGATGATTTTGCTGCCCTCCTCCGCCCGGGTAATGGTGATGACGCCCCCCTGCATCGTGGTGGGTGTGCCCGCCGCATGGGGGAAATAGAAGGTGCTGCTGCCGCTGTAATCGGCGATGGTCGTATTGGCGCTATTCGTCATGTCCACGGCGCTGCCCGAGACGCCCGTGAATTTCCGCAGCTTACTGGCTCCCTTGTTTTCCCAGAGAGCTGAGGCCCCAAGGGTGAGTTCGGCGTCGCCAGTCCCGGTGACGGCGCCATGGTAAGCGCTCCCCGCGCCGGTGAGGCTGAGAGTGAAGGTGCCGGTGTTGTCGATGTCGCCGGTGAGTTTGCTCTCTGCGCCTTGGTCGCTCAAGGTGAGCGTCCCCGCATTCTGAATTCCGCCGGTGATGTAGAAGCCGCCTTTAAGCGAGGTATTGGATCCCGCCGCCGTGGTGATGACGTGGGCGCCCGTGGTGGTCATGACCGTCTTGCCGCCGCTCAGGGTGATGTCGCTGCCCGATCCTGCTTCCAAGGACGCGCCAGTGGCCGTTATGGTGAGGGTCTTACCGGCGATGATGGTGGCGTCGATCTTGTGCGCCCCCGAACCTTTAACGCCGTTTACACCCGTGATGGAAGTATCTTCCGAGAAGGTATACGCCGCATCTTCCAATACGCCGCCGTTCACATAATCCGTGTCCGCCGCTTCATTGCCCGTTACAGGAGTCGTAAAGGCGGTGACGGTCTGATTGTATATACTGGGGGTATACTCGTAGCGCCCCTGCCCGGTACCATGGTCGAAGGTGACGTTCTCTAAGCGCAGACTGGCGCTCGAGGTGGTGAGCCCGTCAGCAATCATGACTTGGCCAGTGAAATGGTTCTCCCCGGATTTATAGGCAGTGTACCAGAGTTTGTTGGCCAAGGCGTTCAGCGTAGCGCTGACCAGGTTCTTGGCTTTCTTGCCCGGCGCGGTGGGCGCGAGATCCGTCTTGTCGGTGACGAGAGTGATAACGCTTCCTGACGCGGCGCTGCCGATGATGGTATCGCCGCCGTGGATCGTCGGCATCTCTCCACTGATGGTGTGCCGATAAAAGACTTTGAGATGCCCGTCGTAGTTATCGATGGTGAGGGGCTTAGTATCGTTTTGGAAGATGGCTCCTTCGCTCCCTGCCGTACCGCCGGTGAGCTTTGTGACATGGCTCCCGTTCCATGTTCCCGGTACGGAAGAAAGCTGCTCGTTCGTCCACGAGGCGCCGTTTTGCAGCCAAAGGTTGAAGTTCCCGGCCTTGAGCATTCCGTCTTCGTCGTAGAGGGCCGCGCCATGCCATGAGGAGTCATTCGTCGTCAAAGCGACGTTCAGCGTGCCGGCGTTGCTGCCGTCTGCCTTCCCTACAACATACACGTCACCCTTGAGCGTCGTCTTCTTCGTGCCAGGCAGGCCGGTTTGCATATTGACGTTAATCGTCCCGGCATTCTGCTGAACGACACGGTATTGCTTGGATTTATCCGCATCGACGGCCGCCGAGAGCGTGCCGCTGTCGACATGGATCGTTCCGCCGAGGCCGGTTCCCGTCTCATCGTAGATTTTGAGGACGCTGCCCTTCACATCCTGAATGTCGGTATCGCCCGTTACCGTGATCGAGGAGCCGCTGCCTTTGGCGTTCAGGGCCGATACGCCGCTCCCGTTGCCGGAAGCGTCTTCCTGCAGGGCGTGGATCGTGAGCGGTCCGTCGATCGTCACGCGCCCGCCGCTGCCTTCGGCTAAAATCCCCGTCACCGCATGTCCCGCAGAACGCACCTCATCAATGACCACCGGCCCTTTGCTCTTAAGCGAGGCATTCTCCCCGACATAGATGCCCTCCGCCGCCTTCGTTCCAGTCTGAATCGCCTTGAGGGTGAGCGTCTGTCCGGCATCATTTTTGATCTCCGCCGCGGCATTGGAACGCAGCATGACCGCACCGACTGCCTGATCGCTGCTCTCGACCTTCACTTGGAGCGTGTAGCCATTCATGTCCACGATCATGGGATTCGTCTGGCTGTACGCCGAATCCCCGGCATAGAGACCGGAAACACGGAAATGGCCGCTGCCGTCCGCGGCATTGGCTTCCGTCGCTGCCGCCGTAAAGTTCTTCGTCAGCGTCTTCGTCCGACGAATCTCCGTCGAAGGAGCCGGCTCGGGCAGCGGTGTGTAGGAATAATCCGCCTGCCCGCCATGGGCTGCATCGTAGTGGATCCCATCGTTCATGGTAAAGGATCGGGCCGCCGCGGAGGTGGTAATCCCCTCGCTCACCCGGACCGTCAATGTCAAATTACTGCCGTGCGCCGCTGCGTCTTCGTACCACAGCTTATTCGCTAACGCCTTAGCCACCGCTGCGGTGAGATTCTTTTCCACATTGGAAGCGCCCGCCGACCAATCCCAGTTCCCCTTAGCCGCGGTTTGAATCGTGATCTCGCTGCCTGCCGCCGCTTTTTTGACGTGAATCTCGGCCCCTTTCACGGCGACGGTCAGTCGATCGGTATCCTCGTCGCGGGTCGCGGCGTTGTCGTAGTAGAACCACGCCTTGCCGCTGAAGTTGTCGATATTGACTTTATCCGTATCCGCCGTTTTCGTCATATCGATGACATTGCGCTCGTTCACCGTCGAAGCCGATACTTGCTTTATGTGACTGCTGCCCGTAACCTTCCAGAGAGAGCCGGTGTCAGCGAGGTTGAGGTTCAGGTTGGCGTTGTCCGCCGTCTTGCCTGTCCACGTGGCGTTATTTCCCAGCCACAAATTGACGGTGCCGTTGTTATTTTCCAGATAGTCCCCGGTCCACGAAGAATCTTCCGTATTGAGGCCCAAATGGATGATGCCGTCGCCGCCCATACCATGCGTCCCCAAATTTCCCTCAATGACCGTCTTGTGATCGTCACTTCGATTATCATACTCATTAAAATTGACGAAAATCTTCCCGATCTTGCCAAACTGATCCCCGGCCGCGTGCAGGGCAAACGATGCGCCGTTCACCGCTCGGATACTGCCGCCCGCGATATCAATGCTGCCCCCCGTACTGTTGACCGCTTCGCCGCACGTCGCGCCGTCGGCCTCGATATCCACCTGCCCCGTGATTCCGATCGCAGAAAGTACCCCTGACCTGCCATTCACCGCCTTAACCACCGCGCTGTCGGCGGCGCCGGCGGAGGTCGTGCTCTGCGATCGCAGCTTGATGACTTTTCCTTCCTGCGGGGTCACCGAGAGCGCACCGCCGCCGATCGCCAAGACAGCAGACGTCTTCCCGGTTCCTACGCTGTTGATCTCCAAATTGCCTGTCTGATTAATGCTCACACTTTTGCTAACGGAAGCGATCCCGGCCGCATTTCCCGTCGCGTTCAAATCGACCTTAAGATCACACCCGCTCAAGATGATATTGAGGCTATCCCCCGCATTGGAAACGGCGGCGTTGACCTTGCTGCTCCCGTACGTTCCATCCGGAATCTCTTTACCGCTCGTGGTAATGGTTGTCTTTTCCTTCGTGAACACATATTTGCCATCCGACCGGCGGACATTGTCGTCGATGTATTCCGTGTCGTCGGTACTGCTCGTGATCGGCGTCGTAAAGCTGTCTTTCGTCTGCTGCTTAGCCAGGTACGTCCCCTGCCCCGAGGCCTCGAAGGTGATATCGCCGCGCCATGTCGCGCTGCCGCCGATGAGGTTTTCCCCGATCATCATGGTCCCCTTGAGATGGCCGTTCGCGTAGTTCATATAAAAGAGCTTATTGGCCAGCCCTTTCAGAACTTCCGCGACATTGAGCTCGGTGATGCTACCCGTCTTAGTGATGCCGAGGACGACTTCCGAATTCGCCTCCGCTTCACGGATGGTCACCTTACCGCCCTTAATCCGCTTGGGATCCGTATCGTCACGGTCAAAGAGGAATACCGTATGCCCGCTGTATGTATCGATGGTAATATCCTTTTCTCCTTGGTTCACGATCCCGGCCTCATCAAAGGAATCGCCGCCGGTGAGCTTCGTCAGGTGAGAGCCGGTAAAAGACGCATCGCCGGCAAGCGCCCCCGAAGAAACGGTATGCTTCCATGCGCCCCCTCTTTAAGGTCAGGTTGACTGTGCTGTCATCAGACTTATTGACTGCGCCTGTAAACGAAGAGCCGCTGCGGAATATGGCGTCAATCGTCCCAGGCTCGTCGTTTCTGCCGGCTCTCATGTTGCCGTAGACGTTGACCCCATCGAGGGAGATTTCTCCCTTATCGGCGGCCACGGCATAATATTGTTTGGTATTGGTCGTGTCCTTCTCAGCTGAGACGGCGCCCCCCTTCACGGAAAGTTTGCTGTCGTCGCCAGCCCGCGTCCGCAGCGCACTTCCCTTAACCCCCTCGATCCAGGCATCCTCTATTGTAATGGCACTTTCGTCCCCCCGTAAATAAACGCCGGATACCCCTTCCTCATCTCCTGCGGATTCGACTTTCATAATTTTGAGGTTTTTGAAATTCACCTGTGCCCGCTCGTCCGCGTACACACCGCGGGCCGCGCCTGTTCCATTATGCTTTATTGATTCGATTGCTACCTCTTCCGCTTCAAAGTTGACCGTGGCGCTGCCAGTTTCCGGTCCGGCTGGTTTTTCCACGTGGATCCCATCCACGTAAGACGCCGCGTCTTTCGCCTCAGCAGCGATACAAAGGCTGCCGCCCCCCGCGCTGTCCGTAATCGTCAGATGATTCTCCGGCCCGGCAAAGAGGGCTGCCACCGCTGTCGCCGGGCCGCCGGTATACTCAGATGTCACGCTCAAGTCCAGCTGATAGCCGTTTAAATCAATCGTAAAGTCTTGAAACGTATGTTTGTTCCCAACCTTACCGATGTAATTTGTTAACGCCGTATACTTATACGGCGCTTTATGGATTCCCTCGTTCCATTGTGACCGCGTAATCGTCCGTTCCTCATCTTCCGCCAAGGTATAGGTTCCCCCCGCCCCCTCGGCGGGCGTGAGCGGCGTATCTTTGGTATCAGCACTCGCCGTGGAGCCGTACAGCAGTCCGCTCAATACTAAGGCGGTCAGCCGCAGATGGTGTTTCTTCCCGGAAAAATACTTTTTCATCGTCCCTATCTCCCCTTTCTTCAAAACTCATAACGAAAGGTCATATAATAGCTGCGTCCCTGGAGCGGGTACTCGATATTCGCGCCAAAGCCTGTATTTCCATAGCCCTGCAGGCTGCGGACACTCTGCCGCGGTCCCTGGTCAAAGACATCATTGACGCCGACGGTCAACGTCATATCGGGGCGCGGCGACCATTTTGTCCCCAGATTAATCGTTGTAAGCGCGTTGGTTGGACGTCCGCTCAGTTCGGGATTATTCGGATCGATCATGTAATGCGTATAGTATTTCGCGATGTAATGCACTTCGCCAAATACCTGCCACTGCATGACAGGGCGGTAGGTGAACCGTGCGTTCCACTCCCATTCAGGGTGGAATGTGGGATGTACCTCGAACCAGTTGTAATGAACGCTTGAATTTTTACGCTCCGCATCGGTCTTTAGATAAGTGCCTTCAAGATCAAAGTCGAACTTCTTCCAGTGGAAACTGGTCTGCAGTTCCAAGCCGTGTGCGCTGCCGCGTGCGTCGTTGAAATACGAACTGTACGTAAGTCCGCTGCGGTAGAGCTGCAGCATACGGTCAGACTTACGCCAAAAGTAGGTCAGTATGGTACGGTTGTCCGCCTGGAGCATTTTCCCCTCCCAGATGGCGGAGAGGTCGAACTGTTTTCCCTCTTCCGGCATGGGGAAAGCAGCGCTCTGTGCCTTATGATCAATGGGCGCCGGAAGTATCCCTGCACCATCGCCCGCAATCTCGTACATATTGAGCAGACGATAGTAAGTGCCACCCGTCATGCGCATGGTGAAGTGATCGTTGAACTCCTTTTTCAGGGCGAGCTGCCATGTGACTTTGCTGTCGGTCTGACTGTCCTCCGGATGAATCCAGCGATAATTCGTCCCTGTCGCGAAGCGGCTTGCTTCGCTGTAACCCGTGATCTTCGAGCGGTTGTAGCGAATAGAGGGCGTGAGCTGCCATGTGCGCGCCGCATCCAGTGTGATCGTATCCTGCACCTGCAGATTGAAAATATCCTGATCGTATTTTGTACGCATCTGGTCGTAGAGATTCGTGCTGCTGTCGACGATGGTTCCCTCCAGCCCGTTGCCCGAAACCTTCATGCGCTCGCGGGAGTAGTTCACCTGGAAATCGAGCAGATTGCCCTTGTCGAGCTCGTATGATCCATCAATCTGGATGTTGTATTTGTTCGAGTGATATCTGCTCCACTCGCGCAGCGGAACATGTTCCCACGCCTTCGACCATCCTGCATAGAGATTTTCTGCACGGTATTCCTTCTTTTGGTTCAGATAGTCGACCATCCAGCCCCATTCCATACGTTTCGTCAGATAGCGGCGCTGGAGCAGCAGCCCTTCAGCGTCGATCTTCTGGCGGCGGCTGTCGTATTTATAGAGATCCTTGGTGTCGACCATAAGACCCGGATCAATCATCTGATCATAGCCGCGGGAAACCCAAAGGCTGTCCGGCAGATGACGGTCGATGTGCTTGTACGTTCCCTTGATCGTCCAGTCGTTGTTCTGCCATTTGATGAGGAGATCGGAGTTTTTGTAATCATTGTACTTCCGGCGGCGCTCGGCATCCCGTGCCGCCGCAGCCGCGTCGTCCAATTGGGATCTGGCTATTTTTAAGTCTTCCAAATCGAGTGCCCAATTATTCCCGGGGATTGCATTGTAGGCTGCCTGCTCTGCCGGGGTCATTGCCTCAAGTCTTGTAATCATACGCTGATATGTTTTATAGAGATTGCCGGTGCTTGTGTGATCGAGCCACTGGTCCGCCGCGTAGCTGTGATATGGAAAATCGCCGTCACTCGCTTCGTAGTTGTATCCAAAAAGTAAACTGCCGGAGCCAACGGGGGCTGTGAACTCGACGGATGCTTTCTTTCCGCCAAATGAGCTGGGTCCGATCTCAGCGCTCCCCGAAGTCTTCTGCGGTTTCTTCGTCACCACATTGACGACACCGCCGATGAAGGTACCGGCAAAACGTGCCGGAATGTAACCCCGGTAGACTTCAATGCGCTCCACGTTCTTCACCGGGATCGTCGAGATGTCCACCGCCGCGTCGCCGCCCAAGTTCGTCAGCACCCCGTCGATAAAGACGCCGACCTGCGCTGCCGTGGAGCCGCGCACGGTGATCGTCGTATACTGCCCTTTGCCATTCACCTCGCGCACATGAACCCCCGGCACCATCTGTAAGAAATCCGGCAGCGACTTCTGCTCGCCCTTAAATTCTTCCGGGCGAATGATCGTCACCGTCCCCGGGGAGAGCTTCGCCTCCCAGTCAGGGCGCTTGGCTTCGACGGTGATTTCGCCGATGTCGTAAGTGTCCAGTCCGGCGTCGCTATCTCTCGCCGCTAAGGCCGGGTGGCACCACAGTCCCGCCGCGATCATGCCTAATACTGCCGCCATTAAATACTTTCTCCGTCCAATCCCTTTCCCCATCGTTTCTTCTCTCTCCCATCATGATCTATTCTCCCCCGCTTCGT
>ERZ772968.1093-NODE-1093-length-12936-cov-7.484512_pt1 | contig 12936 bp, 7 predicted proteins | sample MGYA00580674_ERZ772968 | MGnify/ENA primary metagenome ERZ772968 (study PRJEB29015, sample SAMEA2737940) | human oral metagenome | biome: human oral; feature: human-associated habitat; material: dental | place: China | collected 2138 ...
CCATGTTGTCGCGCAGGTAGTCGAAGCCGAACTCGTTGTTCGTGCCGTAGGTGATATCCGCCGCGTATTCCTTGCGCCGCTCGTCGGAATCTTGGCCCGTGAGGATGCACCCCGTGGTAAGCCCGAGGAAACGGTGGATGCGTCCCATGAGCTCGGACTGATAGGAGGCGAGGTAGTCGTTGACCGTGACGACGTGCACGCCTTTGCCCGTCAGCGCGTTGAGGTAAGAGGGGAGCGTCGCCACGAGCGTTTTGCCCTCGCCGGTCTTCATTTCGGCGATGTTGCCCAGGTGGAGCGCCGCGCCGCCCATGATCTGGACGTCGTAGGGCCTTTGCCCGATGGTTCGCCGGGCGGCTTCGCGCACAGTGGCGAAAGCCTCGGGAAGGAGCTCGTCAAGGGTTTCGCCGTCCGCGATACGCTCCTTGAACTGCTCGGTCTGCCCCCGGAGTTCCTCGTCCGTCATGTCCTCGAAAGTGGGCTCGAGCGCATTGACCTGCTTTTTGATCGCCTCGAGCTTCTTCAGGGTGCGACCCTCGCCTGCGCGGAGGATTCTGTTGATGAACTTTCCCACTGGGGCTGTCTCCTAAGTCGTTGCGAGGCGCGGGGCGCCTGTTGCCTCATCCCATTCTAAGCGAGTTGTCTAGGCAGCTGTGAGTGGGAGACAACGCCCTCGGATGAATCCGCTCACGGACGACGGCGGAGGGAGGCTTGCCTGCGCCGAATCGCGACCCATCCCGCGGCGGCTGCGAGCAGGCCCGCGAACACCAACGCGCGTGCATCCAGACCGGTCGCGGCCAACTTCTGGTTGAAGGTCCGCCGACGGTCGGCGACGGGATCCGGCGATCGGCGCGGGTTCGGCGCTTCTTGCCGCCCGTCCGAATCGCCGGCGCCCCGGGCGCCGTGTGCGCTTGGCGAAGCACCCGAGCCGGACGGCGCCTCGGAATCGGACGACGCTCCGTTCGAAGCGGAGGGCGCCGCGCCCGAAGCAGAGGGGACCGGAGAGCCGGAAGGAGCGGCGTCAGAGGGATCCGCCGAGCCTAGAGGAGCCGGCCGCGAAGGCGCCGCGCTGGCAGACGGGGCGCCGCCAGAAGGCCGAGCGCTCGCCGACGGAGCGGAAGCGGCGGACGAACTCGTGACAACCTCCCAATTTCGCTCGAAGAATACAGCCGGGTCGATGGTCTTTGCGCTTTGCGCGTAGTCGATGAGGAGCTGGCGAATCTCCTGCTGCTCGTCGTAGACGACGCGGGCATTGCCGCCCATGTGAGGGAATCCTCCGCCGCCGTTCTGCCGGTAGTTGTTGACCGCAAGGATCAGCTTGTCGCCGTCGCCCAGCGGCCGGCCGTCCGGATAGCTCAGGCCGACGATGCGGCTGCCGACCGGCTTCGACACGTCGATTCGGTACCGGAGTCCGGTGAGCGCATCGTAGTTGTAGTCCGGGATCCCGCGGGTCGCGCCGTCGTACTTGGCGTTGACTTTGCTCGGATCGAAAGTCGACCCCTCCGGGACCTGCACGAAGTACCGGGCCGAGTGCTCCAAATAATCCTTGAGCTCGCGCCCCGTGACGAGCACTCCGCCCAAAGTGTTGTCGAAGACGTAGAGCCCCGCGATGTCCTTGATCGTCACGTTTCCCTTCGGGAACACTGCGGTTCGCGAAAACGGCGAAGTCTGGGCGACGACGGGCAGGCCCTCGTACTTCGTCCCTTTGAGCCCGCGCCTGACGTTGTCGGCCATGACGCGGCCGACAAAGTCGAGGATGGGCGTGTCCTCGTAGTGCGACGTCGCCGATGTGAGCCTTTCCTTCGACTGGGCGACGACGGTGTTGACGTAGGCGACGGTCGCCTCGTGGTCGGCCTTCAGCTTCTTGTTCGCCGCGAACGTCGGCGAATCGGCGACTTGGTCGGCGTACTTCGCCTGGGCGAGCGCCCCGATCTGCGTATCGGTCCGAGGCCAGGAAACCTTGTAGCCGCGGCCGTTTTCGTTCGCCTTCAGGGGAAGCGTCACCTGCGAAACCGATTGAGCCCAATAGGTCGGCTGGGTGAAAAGCACCGGGTCCCCGTCGGGGGCGCGGAAGACTTTCGAAGGAATGTCCACGTGGGAGTGCCCGCCGACTACCACGTCGACGTCGTTGACTTTCGACGCCACCGATCCTGCCACATTCTCCTGGAGAAGTGCGGGATTCCAGGCCACGCCCTCCGCGTCGAGACCCGAGTGCACGAGCGCCACCACGACGTCGGCGCCCCGCGCCTTCATCTGGGGCACGTACTTTTGCGCCGTCACAACCGGGTCGCGAAACTCGAGCTTGCCGTCGACGACGGCCCTGTCCCACACGCGCACGCCCGGAGTGACGAGCCCGACCACTCCGATTTTGACCCTCTTCCCGCCGATGGTGCGGTCGATGAGGGTGTAGGGCGTGAAAGCCGGGGTCTGCGTGCCGGCTTTCACGACGTTGGCCCCCAAAAGGGGCGCCTTCAGCTGGGCGCCGTAGCTTCTGAGGACGTCGAGCCCGTAGTTGAATTCGTGGTTTCCCAACGCCTGAGCGTCGTATCCGACGTCGTTGAAGGCTTCCGCCATGGGGTGCGTTCTCCCCTGCAACAGCTGCGGACGCTTCGCGGCCACGTAAGTCAGCGGCGTCCCCTGAATTGCGTCGCCGTTGTCGACGACCAGCACGGACCCTTTCGGCTTGGACTTCCGGGCATTCTCGATAATCGTGGCCGCCCGCGCCATGCCGAGCTTGCGAACCCTCCCCTGCGGATAGGGCTGATCGCGGAAATAGTCCCAGTTGTATGCGTGTCCGTGAACGTCGGTGGTGGCCATGACGGTCAGATCGAAGGAGTCGCCCGACGGCGTCGGCGAGCCTCCCGCGTCAGAGGGACTCGGGCCGCCAGCGCCGGGCTCGACAGCCGCCCCGTCAGACCCGGCGGGCGACGGGGAATCGTCCCCTCCGCCGCCCCGGCCGGTTCCGTCCGCGACGATTCCGCCGCGAAGGCCCGCCGGATTTTGGACGGTCTGCGCGGCGTTCGCCGGGGCGGTCTGGGCCAGCAGCATGCATGCCGCAGCTGCGGCGGCGCTCGTCGTCAATCGTTTTTTCGCGCTCATATTCCCCTCCCGCGGAGTCGTGGATCGGAGGTCGTCGTGAGCTTTGAGTCTAATTCGAAAACTCCGCGGTCAAGCCGAAGGGCGGGCGTGTTGCGAAATGCATCGCGTCATATGCCGGCTTGACGTTTCCGGTGTCGGTCAGACGTCGCCGCCCACCGGCCCGCTCGCCGCCTCACAGCACAGACACCTCGCCCGCCGGACGGCGCCGCAGCCTGGCGCTTAGACGTTGCCGTTGCTGTGGGGCCGCAAGTTCTCCTCCTTCTGCTTCTTATGGTCCCAGGGGTCCACCCCGCTCCCCTGCGCGATGTTGCTCGCAACCGCGTCCAAAGCCTTTTGCGAACTCGCGTCGCTCTCCTGAAAATCTCGCATAGCAGCCCGGAGGTTGACGTTCCCTTCATCGACTTTCCACCGAAGATCTTGAAGCAGCTCATAGAGCACTTGGCGAAGCTCGGCAAACGCTCCGCCAGGCCCCGTCGGGCCCATTCCAATATTATGTTTGCGCCTAACGAGATCTACCATTGAAATGCCGGTCAACGCTTTGGCCGCTTTTTCGAGCTCCGCGGCTATTTGGGACATGTAACCACCCGTTGCTCCGTCGCCCACAGTCATCTGATTGACCGCGTTCTCATCCATTCGGGTCGCCCCGGCAGCGTCTTGGATGGGCGCCGGCGTCAAATGGAAGAAAGTGTCTGTGTATCCGTGATTTGCCTTGTCCCCCAATACCAAGTTCATATTGCTACGCAAGTTCTCGTCGACAGCCTTCTCAGCGTTCCTAAAGTCTTCGCCAATTTCCTCAAAGGCTCTCTTGAGCTCTTTCATCATTCCTTCGAAATTGTCCGCTTCAAAAGTTGCTTTTTTTGCAGTTTTGCTGTCCTTTAACGATCTAACGTCCTTAAGGACCGCCAAGGGAACAGAAGCGCCTCCAGCCAGGCGCGCCGTCGCAGCCGCCCCTCCTCCGGGAATTGTTGCCGCCATGCAACCCCATATTAGAATATTCAAGAGCATGTCAAAACTAACACCGTCTTCCTCTTCGGCAATCTCCTCAAAAGCGCCTGTCGCCTTTTCGACCACCTCCACAACTTTCTTGCGCAGCTGCTTGAAGAATAGTTGCTCCGCCAGAAGCGTTTCGCCGTGAACGCGCGCCAACAAAGCAAGATTCCCAATCACAGAGGGCATCGACGTCACAAAAGTCGCACGGAACGTGTTGAACGCACTGCCTTCGAGCGCAGGAGCGTAGTCATTCATGCCTTTCAGCAGAGTTCTCATGCGACCGGGGGCGATTTTCTCAAGACTCTGGAGTTTGACCGTTGACACGTCTGTCGTCTTCGCCGCAGGATCGAGGCCCTCAAAGGACGTCTCCGACAGGACGGCTACGACCTTTTCCCTGTATTCATTTATTTTTCCGTTAAAACCATCCGAATAGGGATTGGGCAAATCCATCCATGGTTTTACAATCCTGTCCACCCGTTTACGAATCTGATCGAAAAGCTCCTTATAGCCACTACGTTCAGTCCTCTCCGGGGACGCAAATTCGCCGCCTCCTGTCCCATCCGCGTTAGGACGCGACATGGAGACACTCATGTCTAAACTTCCTAACTTGCCAGAAAGGACATAACTATTAGATCTTTTGTTCAAGGAAAAGTTAGAAGAACTACCAATATAAGCGTCTATCGCCGCCAGCTTGAGTTTACCCACAAGCTTTGGAAGATCGCGATATTCTGCGGACATGCCGACATCCCTCCAAGGTTAAACGTCTATTAATTTGACTGAGACATCGAACCGATCCGATGCCTGAGAAGCCAGCGCCAGGTCACGCTCAATAGGACATCTTCTCGCGGCCAGACTACTGGACAGGCACATACGCTTCAAGGGCGTCTCGCGTTTTGCAAACGCCGTCACGCAGCGCGAAAGACGTTCCTACGTTCCTATGCGCTTCATCTTTCCCTACGTGCTTTTCCGCTTTGTTTAGAGTCAAGAAGTTCACCCTCTTCTCTTTAACAGTCCCAGTGTCGTTTTCCAAGCTCGTCATTCCCCATTGCGCGTCCTCCGCCTGATAAAATCGGTTCTGGTTTCCGTAAACGCGACGTCGAAGGCGAATGCCGCGAAGCCGCCTCGCGGGGCCGTTCAGATTCGAGATTACGACAGACAAGGAAAGTTTGATTAGTGGCCGATCCGAAGTACGATGTCATCTTCCAGATCCTGCGGCACAGGATTGAACAGGGAGAGTACAAGTTTCTGAGCCTGTTGCCTTCGGAGAACGCTTTGGCGCTCGAATTCTCATGCACGCGCAACACCGTCCGCAAGGCACTCGCCCTTCTGGCCGGCCAAGGCCACATCCTGACCATGCAGGGACGCGGCGTCCAGGTGATCTATCGGCGTCGGCCCATCCCGTCGCGTCCGCCGTCGACCTTCCTCCTGGGAGGAATCGAATCCCTCAAGGAGGCGGCCGACCGCAACGGTTTCTCTTTGAGCACCCGCATGCTCTCCCTGGAGGAAGGCTACGTGGACCGAGAGCTGGCGAAACGAAGCGGCATGGCGGTGGGCGAGGTTATTCTTCGTCTGCGCCGCTTGAGGCTGCTCAATGACGTGCCGCTCATTCTCGATGAGAACGTCTTCCTCAAATCGATCGTCCCCAGCCTCAACAGAACCATCGTCGAGAGCTCCATATACGCGCACCTCGAACACGAGCTCGGAGTGACGGTCGGCAGCGCCACGCGAACCGTCACCGTGGAGCCCGCGACCGAGGACGACGTCGAACTCCTCCACCTGGGAGGCTTGGGCTGCATCGTCGCTGTGACGTCATCGACCTTCGACACCAACGGTTTGCTGTTCGAGTACACTGTTTCGCGACATTCGCCCATAGGCTTCGAGTTCAACACGACGGCCCGGCGGCTGCCGGCGTCCATCTGATCGGCGACGCGGCCCTGCAACGGCGGTCCCACTGAGAGCGGAGCGACGTATCGGACTCGCTTAAAGCCGAAATCAGCGCACGGCGGCACTAGAACGTGCAGCTGGGCCGTGCGGCATCCCAACCGCGCGGCCCAGCCTTGATTTGTTCAGTCGGTCGAAGCGGAGCGCTTGGTGGCGCTGGCCGACGTCAGTTCGCGACCGGCTCGCGCCTGCCGAGCCGAACCTTCTCCACCTTCCGCTCGGTTTCCAGATCGGAGTCCTTGAATCCGAAGAGGTAGGTGCATGCGAAGGCGACTATCACCGTGACGAAAGACGCGATCCAGAATCCGGTGAAGCTGGAATCGATTTCTCCCGTTTGCTTGTTGATGAAGGACGTGAAACCGACGAACGCTCCGGTGAATCCCCACATGTTGACATTGAGGAGGCCGGTCACCAATCCGCCGACGGCTCCGCCGATCGAGGCGGTAATGAAGGCCCGTCCATACTTGAGGTTGAGGCCGTACATCGCGGGTTCGGTGACGCCGCACATTGCGGATATCGTCGCAGGCCCGGCTATCTGCTTGATGCGCGGATTCTTGGACTTCACCCAGATGGCGAGGGCTCCTGCCCCCTGGGCGATCATCGTGACGGAGACGATGGCGTTGATCTTCGATGGGCCGTTTCCATGGTAAGCGGCGAGCTGCGACGCAATGATCGGGATGACGGCCCAGTGCAGACCGAATATGACGAGCGTCTGGTACAGGCCGCCTATCACAAGACCGGCAAGAATGTAGTTAAAGTCGATGACCGAGTCAATTCCGTTGGCGATGAAGCCGGAGAAGAACATGACTAGAGGTCCGAAAACCACCAACACCAGGGTCGAGACGACGAAGATCTCGACCAATGGGGCGAACATCGAATGGATGACGGCGGGAATCCAGCGCTTCAACCAGGGTTCGATCTTTGAAGCCAGCCACGCCGCGATGATGATGGGGAAAATCGTAGAGGTGTAGGCCATGCCTTTCTCTCCAGTGGGCAACGCCACCGGAATGCCAAAGAAGTCCGCGTTGAAAACGGTATCGCCCAGCGTGGCGACGACATGATATCCTCCGCCCTTGGGATTTGACATCGCCACCAAGCTCGGGAAGCAGAGCACTCCTCCGATAATGGCCACAATGATCGGGTTGGCCCCCAGTCTTCTCGCCGCTGTGAAACCGACGATAATTGGCAGGAAGTAGAACATCGACGAAGCCATCGCATCGATGAACTTATATGTGTCGCTATTTGCTTCAACAACTTTATAGTAGGTGAGCAACGCCAAGATTCCCTTGAGGATGCCCGAGGCGGCGAGCACGCCGATGATCGGGATCATCGATCCCGTGATGACGCCGATCAGCGAGCTGAAGCCGTACTTGACCCAGCCGAACGGCGTCGTCGGGCGCTCCCTCTCCTCTTCGCCTCCGAGCACGTCATCTTCAGAGTTGCGAGGGAGGAGCTTGACAATCGATTCATAGACCTGGCCGACCTTCGGGCCGATGACCACCTGGTACTGTCCGGCGGCCCTCGCGACGTCGATCACCTCGTCGATGTCGATGACCGCCGAGTCGTCCGCCAACGCCTCGTCTTTGAGATAGAAGCGCAGACGGGTGATGCAGTGAATCACCTTGCGGACGTTGCCCGCCCCGCCGACTCCTTCAACAATGTTGCGGGCGGCCGCGTCGAGCTGGGCATGCTCTTCGGCCGACGCCGCCTTCTTCTTTCCTTTGCGTTTGTTTGGGCCACTCAGGCCGTTGTTTTTCATGGGATTGGTCCCTTCGGTTTTGGGAGCCATAGCGCCGGGCGAGGCTGAGCCGTTCGCCGTGTGAGCGGCGACGTCGGTCCCGTCGGAGGAGTCATCCGCTCCCACCCGAGCGGTTTTTGCCCTCGCCTGGGCTTTTGCGGCAGCTCCTTTGAGCGTGACACGCGCTGCCTCACCGCCTGCGTCTGCCAGGCCCGTCTTGACATCCAAAGAGGCGAGGCACTCGTCCCCGTTGGTGAAAACCAGGACGGACTCCGTCTTCTTTCCCGCCGCAGCTATGCCTGCGAGGTCCATCGTCCCAATGGCCTCGCCCGCGCGCACTCTGTCGCCGGCGCTCACATTGAGATGGAAAGGACCGCCTTTGAGCTCCACCGTGTTGATCCCCAGGTGCAGGAGAATCTCCAGCCCCGAGTCCATCTTGAAGGCGACGGCATGCTGGGTTTCGGCGACCATGACGACTTCGGCGTCGGCCGGCGCAAGCACTTCGCCGATCAAAGGTTTGATTCCAAAACCCTCGCCCATCACCTTCGAGGAGAAGACGGGATCGGGAACATCGGGCAATTCGATCACTTCGCCAGTGAGAGGTGAAACGATCGGAATGCCTGAAGCGGGGATGTCAGACATGAGGCTCCTTTCAAAGCCAAGTGCAGTGAGGATATGCGTTTTGCGTGTTGTTGACTGCGCCGCTTTCAAGGCGACGCGGGGGCGCGGTCCCTGACGGTTCCGCGCACTCATCGGGTGCGCCGACCGTTGCTCGCCTGTGCCGCCTTGCTTGCCTCGCATGGACGCCTTGACGTCCGCCTCGGCTCGCTCGGCCCGCACACGGGCTCGCTCATCGGCCGTTTGTGTTCGCTCGCCGAGCGGTTTACTCGCCGAACGGGTCTGTGTGTATGAGAATCGCCAACGCCTCGTACGGGCGCAGGGTCAACGTCGGTTCGACGTCGTCCGCCGAACCGGGTTCAGGCGCCGAGCCGGAACCGGACGCCGAGTCGAGATCGGGCCGCGAGTCCGGCGTCGAATACGAACCGGGCCGCGATTCAACGCCGTTCTGCGAATAGTTCGAGATCAGAACCTCGCCGCCGAGGAATTCTTCGGGGATGGCGATCTCCGCCGCCCACGGGCGAAAATTCGTGAGAACCAGCAGCCTCTGCCCTTCGTGCTCGCGAATGTACGCGTATACGTCGGCGTGATCCATGGCGTACGGTTCGTACGTGCCGCGGGAGACGACCGCGTATTCCTTGCGGAGGGCGATGAGGCGCCGATAGTACGGGAGAATTCGGCCCGCAGACTCTTCGTCCTCGACGTTGATTCGATCCTGACCGGTGGGACGCAGCCAGGGCGCCCCGGCAGTGAACCCGGCGCCTTCGCTCAAATCCCACTGCATGGGGGTTCGGGCATTGTCACGCGCTTTCCCGCGGACAATCGCGAATGCCTCCTGTTCGCTGCAGCCGGACTCGACGAGCTCGGCGTACGCGTTGTGCGCCTCAACATCGACGTAATCCGATATTTGGGTGTAGCCGGGATCGGTCATGCCGATTTCCTCGCCCATGTAGACGAACGGCGTTCCCCGCAGGAGGTGGATGACGGTCGCGAGCATGGTCGCGGACTCGACGCGGTAGCGTCCCGGATCACCGAATCGGTTGATGGCGCGCGGCTGGTCGTGGTTGTTCCAGAACAGCGCGTTCCAACCTTCCCCTTCCTGCATGCCCACGGCCCATTCGTTGAGGACGCGCTTGAGCGCACCCATGTCGAAAGGCATGGACGTCCACTTCTCGCCGTCCTTGTAATCGACTTTGAGATGGTGGAAGCTGAAAACCATGTTGAGTTCGCGGTTGCGCGGATTCGAATAGCCGACGCACGCCTCGACGCTCGTGGAGGACATCTCGCCCACCGTTATTGAGTCGGCGTCTCGCCCGAAGCTGGATTCGTTGAGCTCGCGAAGGTAGGCGTGAACGTCAGGGCCGTCCGTGTACATCTTCCGATCGTCGCTTCCCGCGGGCGCGTCGAGAAGCTCTGCGTCTTTCCCGATGACGTTGATGACGTCGAAGCGGAAACCGTGCACGCCGCGACTGCGCCAAAAGTTGACGACGTCGATGAGCTCGGCCCGCACCTCCGGATTGTGCCAGTCCAGATCGGCCTGGGTGAGATCGTAAAGGTGAAGGTAGTAATCACCGGTGTCGCCAAAGGGCGCCCACGCCGGTCCGCCGAACTTGGAGACCCAATTGGTTGGAAGGGAGCCGTCGGCCTTCGGCGGGCGAATGTAGTAGTAATCTTGGTACTTTTTTTCACCGGCCAGAGCGCGTTGAAACCACTCGTGGTCCGTGGACGTGTGATTGAGAACCATGTCAAGCATCACGCCTATGCCGTGGCGTCCCAAGGCGCCGACAAGCTCGTCGAAGTCCTCCATCGTTCCCATCGCCGGGTCGATGTCGCAGTAGTCGGAGATGTCGTAGCCGTTGTCGCGCTGAGGCGACGGGAAGAACGGACTGAACCAGACGTAGTCGACCCCCAGTGAAGCAATGTAGGGGACCTTCTCGATGATTCCGCGAAGGTCACCGACCCCCGTCCCCGTCGAATCCTTGAAAGATTTGGGGTAAATCTGATAAACGACGCTTTCTTCGAAGCTCATTCCATGCCTTTCCGTTCTTGAGAGTCGGCGCCGCAAAGACCGTAGTCGCCTCGACGACGGCGAACACTCAAAGGACCTGACCCGCTCATACGCCCCGAGCAAACGAAGCGACTCGACCTGCCTGAGCGCCGCGGCCTGCCGAAGCTCGGCAACTCGCTCAGGCTGCGTATGCCTTTGAGACGGTGTGCGCCGCGCAAAAGGCCCCGTTCATTCATGGGAATCAGTCGCAACCCGTTGGCAGGAATCAGTCGCAGCCACCCGCCGCGTCGACTAGACTCTTTGTGCCGACTCAGCGATGGATTCCATTTGCTCTCCATCGAGTTGCTCCTTATGAATACCCACGCTGCGGACGGATGAGCCCCTACACGCAGGAAACTTGTGTACGCGGTCCCAGATCGGCTTGTGCACGCGGTTCCTGGACGAAGTGCCGAGTCAAACCTTGTCGGCCCGGTGCTCGCAACCCAGTCCCCAACTTTCCAGGTCGTTCTTGTGCGCACAAGTTCAGCCTAAAGCAGAAGTTCCGCGTAGGCAATAGGAAAAAGCAGGCTTTTCCGAAGCTGAACGACATAGCATATTTGGTTTGCAGCATTCCGGCAGCCTCCTTCAAACATCGCATTTGCAGGGTTTGTCATGCGCGCCCTCAAAGCGACCCCATGGATCGGAGCGAACCATATCCGGACGAAATCTTGAATTCTTTGACCTAACGCTGAACGACGGCAACACCTTCGCATATGACCCCGCTGACCCCTGTGCAAAGTCAGATCAACGAAAAATCGATCCTAGTCACAGTTGCGCAACCGTTGGCATCACGAGTCGGGCTGGCGAAGCACGGCTCCATAGACCCGCCGTTGAGACGATCAAAGAGCCTCTGTTGAAACGACCGGCGACGTGGCTTCAGCAATCGGGAACGTGGCTTCAGCAATTGGGAACGTGGCTTCAGCAATTGGGAATGCCTTCGAGCACCTCTTCGATAGAAGCCTCCGGTTCCTCGATCAGTTTGCACGGCCTGTCTTGTGGGATGCTTTCTGGCGGGTTGGTTGTGAGGTCGTGGTCGGCGTCCGGGGGCAGGAGGACGTTATGGGACGGCCGCGGGCGTTCGGCCTGCGTGATCTTTGGATCGTGTTGGATGCGGGCGGACGTCGGTTTGCCCGCCAAGGTTCGGCCCGCGGATCGCGTGGCCCGGATCGTGTTGGGCGCGCCGTCCGGCCAGGCCGCCGTCGCGGAAGCCGCCCGCAAGGAGAAGGTCTGCGAGCAGCCGATCGGCCGATGCAAGGCCGGGGTGACTGAGGCGGGCAAGACCGCCCCGGCAACCGGGAAAATCCCGGCCTGTCGACCTGTGGCGCCGAGTGCGAGGCCGAAATTGAAGACCTTGCCCTCGCACCGAGCGGGACAGCGGCCGAGTTGCAGTGCTGGAAAAGCGGAGGCTCTGCCAGGCCCTTTCAAAGACCCCGAGGCAATCCGGACCGGCGAGGGAATGCCGGTCTCGAAGGTTCTGCAAACTGCTTGACGTTCCCGAAACGGACCTGGCGCCGCCGGCAAGCCCGAGCCCGCGACAGACGGCTCGTGAAAAGCTCGGGCACCCCGTGAAACCAGCGCGGACGACGCCGAGACACGGCTGCGACGACAAGCACCCGCCTAAGAGCCATGGCAAGGCCCGGGCCGCGGTACGCCGAACCGGAGAATCTGACCGTCGACGGCGCTGCAGACCATGGCTGCAACGGACTGCCGCTGCGTGCTGACTGCCAAAGACAACGGCGGGAGCCAGCCAACAGGACACGCCGGGATTCGCTGCCCCGCCCACCGGGCCAAACAAGGTCGGGAAGCTCGCCTCGGCGAACACAAGACACCGACGACAAGACTCGGCGACTCACCGGCGTTGCCGACCGCCCCTCAAAGCACGAGTGCCGGGCATCGACCGACGGAAAAGGGCCGGAACGACGCAATCGCAGGGGTCAAGCTCACTTCGGCCCGGGGCGTGGTCGACGATCTGCGGCCGGTGGACCGCCTCACCGATCCCAACACCGGCGAAGCCATCCCGACCTCTCTGATCGCCGACGACAAAGGGCCGTTCGGCTTCGAACACGGCACCGCCCCCGCCCCAGCCGCGTCATACCCGCGTCAAAACTCGGACCACGGACCCAGAACCGCGCCCCGAGAGCGGCCCTTCCAGAGACTGAGACACAAGCGGTTCTGCCGCAAACAAGGCCGATAAGGCCCTTGACGCGGTCAACAGACCGACGCAAGCCCAACCACGTTCAACACCATCCGCCCACACGAAAGCCCTAGCCCAAAACCGATGCTCAAAGATCCGGCGCGGTTTGGCGAACTTTGTCGTGTGTGTGGTTTTTGGGGTGCGTGTGGCTGTGTGGCCGGTGCGCTGTGGCCGGTGTGGCCCCGTACGTGTGGGGTTCACGGTGGCCGGTGTGGCCGTGTGTGGCTGTGCGCGTGTGGCCGTGTGTGTGCGAGAAAGGGGGGCCCGTGGCGGGCCCCCCCTTTGTGGTGTGCAGGCGGCGGTGTCCTACTC
>ERZ772968.1094-NODE-1094-length-12930-cov-6.586019_pt1 | contig 12930 bp, 11 predicted proteins | sample MGYA00580674_ERZ772968 | MGnify/ENA primary metagenome ERZ772968 (study PRJEB29015, sample SAMEA2737940) | human oral metagenome | biome: human oral; feature: human-associated habitat; material: dental | place: China | collected 2138 ...
ACATTATGCAATATATATCTGTCATTTTGTACATTTTTTTTAACAAAAAACTCTCTACCACAAAAAGATAGAGAGTGTTGTGTTTAAATATAGGATTTCAAAATATCGACGACATCACTTCTTTTCTTGACCTGATAGGCCTTGATGCCCAATTTCTCAGCTGCCATTGTATTGTCCTCAATATCGTCTAGAAAGACACAATTTGTAGGATCTAGCTGGTATTTATCGAGAATCTCCTTAAACATTGCCAAATCAGGCTTTATAGCTTTTATATCACAGGATAGGACAAAACCATCTAAAAGCTCCTTTAAGGGAGATAATTGCTCATCCAGCAAGTCATAAAATACCTTTGAGGTATTGGACAAGACAAAGATACGATGCCCCTTTTTCTTTAGTTCTGACAAGACAGGAAATACTTCCGTGAAAATATCGATATAACTAGGCCAGTTCCAAATAACTTCTTCGACCTTCTTTTGATAGGTACTTCCAATCATCGACACAACTTTAAGCACTACTTCTTCTCTCGTCATGGTCCCAAGATCCAATCTTTCCCAGAGTCCCGACTGAAAAATAACCTTATCTAACATCAGATATTCCTTCTTCGAACCCGAAACACCTTGCAAAATCTTATCCTTGTTCCATTCTAATAAGACGTTGCCCATATCCAATAGTATATCCATTTGCCTACCTCCTTGGTTAGGTGACGAATTGCTCTTTATTTTATGGCTTCATATCCCCCTTACAAATCCTTTTGGTAATAGTATCTTTGCCCTGTGTAGGGATAGTCTTGCAAGGTAAAGACCTCCTTGTAGCCATGCCTTTTATAAAAATCTGGCGCTTGAAACTGGTAAGTATTCACGAAAGCAAAACGACAGTTTCGATGCTTAGCTTCACTTTCTGCCTGTTGCAATAGTTTTGAACCAATTCCCTGTCCCCGTAATTCCTCTTTCACAAACAAATACTCGATTTCCAACCAATTTCCAAAAGTCTCTGCTACCAAGCCCGCCAAGAGATTGCCCTTTTCATCTTCGACATAAAGATTCAGTGGCTCGCTTTCAGCCTCTTCTCTTTTGGAACCATTATAAGCACGAATCAGATTTCCTATTTCTTGCGCTTTCTGGGACGCTTTATTTTCCAATCTAAAGTGCATCCAAACCTCCTTCGAACTGTTACAGCTTGATTATAATCTTATTTCAATAGACTGTCAAACTAAAAAAACTCACCAAGCTGAGTTGATGAGTTCATGATTTATTTTCTAAATTTCCACTGGCTATAAATTCCGAAACCGATAATCCAGATAGCTGAACCAACTGCCCCCATGAAGGTGGACTCTTGCAAAAAGAGAGTCACAAAAACAAAGACAAAAAAGAGAATGGTTAAGGGATTAAGCAAGCGATACTGAGGCATGAGGTAGCCATCAGCCATGAAGTCTTGTGACTTGCGGTATTTGAGATGAGCCACCATGATCAAGATATAAATCGCGATGTAAACACCTGATGAAGACGCCGTAATCAAAGCAAAGGCATCGGAAACACCTGGCAAAACATTGATAAAGGCAGCTAGAGCAATCAAGATTGCTGAGGCAATAATGGCATTTTGCGGAACATTGTGACGAGAAAGAGTATCTGCCTTGATTGCTTTTAAGAAGCGATTGGGTGAATCATGGGCAATCTGGTAAAGGTGTCGCCCTGTTGAATAGAGGGTTGAATTAAGAGCAGATGCTGCCGACGTCAAAACGACGAAGTTAATCAGAGCTGCCGCCCACTTGATACCTGCTAGCTCAAAAACCGTTACAAATGGTGAATCTGAAGAAGCAAGTTCTCTCCAGGGAATGATAGACATAATGGCTAATAGGGCTCCACCATAGAAGAAGACAATTCGGAGGGGAATTTCTTTAACTGCTTTTGGCAAAACCTGACGAGGATTCTTGGTTTCAGAAGTTGTCACTCCGATAAACTCAATCATCAGATAGGCAAAAAATACCATTTGAAAAGCCATGACAAAGTTCATAACACCGTTTGGGAAAAGAGAGAACTGATTGCTGATATTTGCCAAACTTGCAGCACCATGCGGTGTCTCAAATCCTGTCAAAACCATAAAGGCTCCCGTTGCAATCATAGCTAAAATAGCCACAATTTTAACCATAGCAAACCAAAACTCGACTTCTCCAAAGAGCTTAACTGCAATCAGATTGACCAAGGCCAAAATCGTTAAAAAGACAATCTGGATCAGCCAACTAGGCCAGCTAGGAAACCAAAACTGAACATAATGCGAGATCGCAGTGATTTCTGCCATACCAATAAAGACGACAGACAACCAATAAGACCAAACTGAGAAATAACCCCAGCCTTTCCCCAAATGACGGGTGATAAAGTTGATAAAAGTATGTTGTTCTGGATCCTGGTAGAGCATCTCCCCAACAGCCCTCATCATCAAAAACATAAAGGCTCCTGTAATCATGTAAATCAGGATGATAGAAGGTCCAGTAAGGCTGATAGAACGACCAGCACCTAGGAAAAGTCCTGTTCCGATTGTCCCAGCAATGGCCATCACCTGAACGTGGCGATTGGTCAGACCACGTTCCATCTTATTTTTCTTCTTATTTTCACTCATATAGTCTCCCATTTCATCTAAAAAACCAAAAAGGAGTTGAGCAAGACAAGACCTCCACTACTCCTTTTTCATCCTATTTAGGCTGTTTTTTCAACCTTCAAGATTTTTACATCATAGCTACCAACTGGTGTCTCAATGGTCGCTGTATCACCAGTCTTTTTACCGATCAAGGCTTGTCCAATCGGGCTCTCATTTGAAACCTTACCAGCGAAAGCATCCGCACCCGCAGAACCAACGATGATGTAAACTTCTTCGTCATCTTCCCCGATTTCTTGAATCGTTACGGTCTTGCCGATAGCTACTTCATCTTGGGCAACTGCATCGCTATTAACGATTTCAGCATAGCGGATTTTAGTTTCCAAGCTTGAAATTTGTCCTTCAACAAAAGCTTGCTCATCCTTAGCTGCTTCGTACTCACTGTTTTCTGAAAGGTCTCCGTATGAACGTGCGATTTTAATACGTTCTACCACTTCCGGACGACGAACAAGTTTCAACTCTTCTAATTCTTTTTCAAGTTTTTCCTTTTCTTCAAGGGTCATTGGGTAAGTTTTTTCTGCCATTTTTCTCAACTTTCTTTTCTTAATTTGTTTTTAAAACAAAATTATGTGGAAAACCACATAATTTTAGTTTGAACTACTTGATTGTGTTAATTTGCTATTGATGTGTTCTGCAACGTTTTGATCATGTTCTTCTTTTGTTGTCGCAAAGTATACTTTACCATCTTCAACATTGGCTACAAAGTACAAGTAGTCACTCTTTGCCTGGTTTACACTTGCTTCAATAGCATCTAAACTTGGACTATCAACTGGTCCAGGCATGAGGCCAAGATGTGTATAAACATTGTAAGGTGAATCAATTGTTGTATCAATTCCAGCATCATCCGCTAAGCTAATCTTTTGACCAAGCTTACCTTGGGCATACAGGATAGCGATATTGCTCTGAAGTGGCATACCGAGGTTTAAGCGGTTATAGAAGACACCTGCGATCTTCTTGCGGTCTTCCGTCTTAGCCCCTTCTTTTTCGACAAGTGAGGCAATGCTGAGCAATTCATTGACTGTCAGATTCTTTTCTTTGATCGTAGCGTAATATGGTGATAAGGCCTTATCCATAGCAGCTACCATCTCATCAATCAAACTTTCAACTGTAGTGCTTTCTTTGATGGTATAGGTTGCTGGGAAAAGATAACCTTCTAGGCGATAACGAACCCCGCTATCTTTTGTTGGTAGACTTCCAAGCAAGTTTGGATACTTAGCTACTAATTGTGAGATAAAGGTCTCATCTTGAGCTTTTGCCAAGAAAGCATCCGCAGTAAGAGGTTCTTTAAATTCACCTTGAAGTTGTCCTACTGTTTGAGCGATTTGCTCCAATGTATAGCCTTCTGGAATTGTCAGGCTTGCAAGAGATGGTTCTTGAGGTTCAGGTGTCCCACCTTTTTGCAATTCTTGAATCAACTCATCCGTACTCATACTCTTCTTCAAGTTGTAATAACCTGATTTCAAGTTGGCATGGCTATAGTATTTAGCATAAAGGCTAAAGATAAGTCCATGTTTAACCAAACCAGATTTTTCCAAAGTGCTCCCAATTTCTTGAACATTTGCACCGTCTGGGATTTGAACTGTCACATAGTCCTTAGAACTTGCATCAACAGGTTTTAAGGATTCTTGAACGTAACCATAACCAAAGAAGCCACCAATACTTACGAGCACTAGGAGAACTAGGAAAGTTAGCAAACAGCCTTTAGCTTTTGATTTCTTCTTTTTCTTAGCTGGTTTTACTCCTTCACGGCGACTACGACTTGGAGCATCTGTTAGGTTATCAACTTTCTCAACTGGAGCAGGGACTACATTCTCCACAACAGGAGGGACTGATTCTTCTTTTTTGTCATCCATTTTATAGGAAACAGCCACTTTAGTCGGAGTAGTATTAAACTCTTTCTCTTCCTTTTTAGGCTCTACAGCATCAATCTTTTCTGGTGCGGGCTCTTCTAGTTTTGACTCTTCTGGTTCTGGTACTGTCACTTCGCTTGATTCAAAACTTGGGCGTGGTGGCACACTTGGGGCATTTTTAAGGATTTCATCCACAGTTGACAGAGAGTCTACCATTAAATCTTCTGTGGCAAGATTTGGTTCTTGTTCAGAAGGAGCGGGTGGAGTTACTTGAGAAGATGGAGTTGGGGTGGTCGGACTTTCCTCTTCTTTCCCTCTTCTTTCTCTCTCTCTGACTCTCTCTAAATCGCGTAAAATCTGTTCTTTAAAGCTTAACGTTTCTTCTCTTGATTTCTCGCTCAAAAGCTTTACCTCCTTGTTGGCAATCCATAGTATTATATCTTAAAAGTCGCAGAAAAGCAACAAAAGATACCTTTATCCAACTATATTTCTTGTTTTCAAGGCTTCCAAACCATATTATACCAGGTCTCACCTGCATAGGTAGATTGGGATAGTCCTTCATTGACAAAACCATGTTTCTCATAATATGAGATAAGATAATCATGACAAGTCAGGTTAATGCCTTCTCGTTCATGTTCTAAAGCAACTTCTTTTAGGGCAGTCAGCAATCTCTTACCCACACCCAAAGCTTGTGCTTCCTTGGCAATAGATAGACAGGTAACGGAGATATAACCGCCAGACCGATGACTATGGTCTTCTACTTCTTCAGTAAAGGACTGATCTTGTAGATGGCGGTGGGGGACTACTGGGCCTTCTATGTAACCAAGGATACGTCCCTCTTTTTCAGCTACGAGAAAGCTGGTTTGAATTTCACGTAAGTGCGCCTCAAAGACCGAACGAGGGATGGCTTCTTCAAGGGAGAAATTCTCTAGCTCTATCTCTAAAATTCGGTCCAAATCCGAAAATCTTGCTTGTCTGATTTTCATACTTCCTCCTGATAAAAAGGATTAGCCCAAATCAGCTGCCAACCAGAACCACTACCATAATGATTTTCTGGCACTTCTTCCTCAACAAACCCATTCATCTCAAAGTAAGAGAGGAAATCGTCAGGGCAAGTCAGACGAAGACACTTGACTCCTTCTTCTACAGCCACTTGTTTCAAGGTGGCTAGGAGAAGAGTTCCCAAACCTTGTCCACGATGGTCAGGATGAATGGCTACACGCTTGATTTCCAGGTTTCCACTTGTTTGAGTATAAGATCTTGACACTAGAGCCCCAAGAACATAGCCCACGAGCTGATTTTCATCCCTAGCTACAAGAAAGGTACCCGCAGACTTGCGGATACACTCTTCTAAGGATTGTCGACTCACTGCCTCTTCTGATGAAAAATTTGCTTCTTCAATCGCCAAAATTTCATCTAAATCTGATAGAGTAACTTGCCTTATGGTGATTGGAATTTCCATTTGATTTTCCTATTGGACGTTGCTTGTCAAGTTAGACAAGAGACGTTCAAATGAGTACTCATAGGTTTGGATGTCTCCCGCTCCCATAAAGACGTAAACAGCATTGTCATGGTCAAGGAGTGGCGATACATTTTCAACAGTGATAACCTGGTGTTTCTTGTTGATTTTATTGGCTAGGTCTTCCACTTTAACATCGCCATGGTCCACTTCACGAGCTGATCCATAGATTTGCGCTAGGTAAACAGCATCCGCTTGGTTCAAAGCATGGGCAAATTCGTCCAACAAAGCAATGGTTCTAGTAAAAGTATGCGGTTGGAAGATTGCTACAATTTCCTTGCTTGGGTATTTCTGACGAGCTGCATCCAAGGTCGCGATAATTTCTGTTGGATGGTGGGCAAAGTCATCGATGATTACCGTATCATTAACGATTTTCTCAGTGAAACGACGCTTAACACCAGCAAAAGTTTTCAGGTGTTCACGAACCAAGTCCAAATCAAATCCTGCTGTGTAAAGCAAACCAATAACAGCTGTCGCATTCATAATATTGTGACGACCAAAGGTTGGAATGTGGAATTGACCCAATTCTTGTCCACGGAAATGAACTGTGAAGGTCGAACCAGTTGTTGAACGAAGAAGATCGCTAGCTACAAAGTCATTGCCCTCAGCTTCAAAACCATAGTAATAGATTGGAGCATTGGCTGTGATCTTACGCAATTCAGCGTCCTCACCATATACAAACAAACCTTTAGTGATTTGTTTGGCATAGTCATTAAAGGCATTGAAAACATCCTCTAGACTTGTAAAGTAGTCTGGGTGGTCAAAGTCAATGTTGGTGATGATAGAGTATTCTGGATGGTATGGCATGAAATGGCGCTCATATTCGTCTGATTCAAAGACAAAATATTTAGCATTTTCAGAACCACGACCTGTCCCGTCACCAATCAAGAAGCTCGTGTCTGTAATGTGAGACAAGACATGTGACAACATACCAGTTGTTGAGGTTTTCCCATGTGCTCCTGCCACTCCCATGCTGACAAAGTCACGCATAAAGCTCCCTAGAAATTCATGGTAACGTTTGTAGCTAATACCATTTTGGTCCGCATAGGCGATTTCAACGTTGTTATCTGGACGGAAGGCATTTCCAGCGATAATCTCTACGTCACCTTGAAGGTTCTTTTCATCGAAAGGAAGAATCGCAATCCCTGCCTGCTCTAGTCCACGTTGAGTAAAGTAGTATTTTTCAACGTCTGAACCTTGAACCTTGTGTCCCATTTGGTGCAACATCAAGGCCAAGGCACTCATCCCTGATCCTTTAATTCCAATAAAATGATATGTCTTTGACATGCTTTTCTCCCTTATTCAGTGATTCTTGTCAGATTCAACTCTTGGGCAACCTGACGTTCCTGTTCCGTTTGCTTATTCTTTTTATTATAGATTTGACTCTTCTTCAGAAAATCATAGTTGTTCTTTTTAGCTTTTCCCGTTTGGGTTTTCGGAGTTGGAGTCACTACTTGGCCAACTTCTTCAGCTAAAATATAGTGGGACTGGCTCAAGTTTTTACTGTACTTGGCAAACTCACCTGGATTTTCCTTTTGAAATGGTGCTGTTGGTTGATTTCCCTGACGAACAAGGGTTGAACCATTGTGTCGTCTGGTATGACTAACATCCTGAGTCAAATACTTGGCTGAACGTTTCTTTTTTAGATCCGCACGCGCCTCTTCTCGAGCCAACTCAGCATACGTTTTTTCAACTTTTTTAGGTTTTGGGCTTGGCTTTGACTCTGTGCTAACCACTGGAGAAACTACGGTTTCTTCCTCATTGATAGGAGACCATTCCAAATAGTTCTTATCGCGGTAATCGCCCTTGATATTGCTAATAAAGTCTGACTCATCGTACAAGTCCATGACTGGCATTTCGGTCAGCATGATCTCGTCATCTGACACCAATGGAAATCGATCTTGTTTCATTTTGTATTTCCTTTCAACACTTCATTATAGCGTATTGTCTTGATTTTTCAAGTGCTGGCTTCAGAAATTCCCAAAATTTCACGAATTTCTGCCAGACTGAGGCTCGCACGCGACTCCGTACCATCTAAAACTTGGGAAACCAAATGTTTTTTCTGTTCTTGAAGTTCTTGAATTTTTTCTTCAATGGTTCCTTTCGTAATCAAGCGATAGACCTCGACCTTCTGCTCCTGCCCCATACGATGGGCACGTCCGATAGCCTGGGCCTCGACAGCAGGATTCCACCAGAGATCCACTAGGATGACAGTATCAGCTCCCGTTAGATTAAGACCGACACCACCTGCCTTCAGAGAGATGAGAAAGGCATCTCTTTCTCCTTGATTAAAGGCCTTAGTCATCTCTTGTCTGGCTTGAGCAGGAGTTGAGCCTGTGATTTTAAAGGAGGTCAAGCCTAAATCTGGGAGTTCTTGCTCGATTTTTTCCAACATTCCTTTGAACTGGGAAAAAATCAAGACACGATGGCCACCATCAGCCACTTGTAGCAATAAATCTCGGAGACTATCAAGTTTACCGCTGTCCCCCTGATAATCGTCCATAAAGAGAGCTGGCGTATCACAGATTTGACGCAAACGCATGAGACCAGATAAGATTTCTACACGACTTCTCTGGAATTCTTGATCTGTGACTTGCGCTAGATGCTCTCGCATCTGTTGCAACTGGGCCAGATAGATGGCCTTCTGCTGGTCTTCTAGCTCATTTTTATAGACGACTTCTATCAGATCAGGCAGTTCTGTTAGAACTTCTTCTTTCTTGCGTCTCATAACGAAGGGCTTAATAAACTGCGCCACCCGCTCAGCTGGTAATTTCATAAACTCTTTCTTGTTCGGCAAGAGCCCTGGTAGCACAATTTGAAAGATAGACCACAACTCTCCTAGATGGTTTTCTATGGGCGTACCTGACAATGCAAAGACTGCTGGCACCACAAACTGGCGCAAACTCTGGGCAATCTTGGTTTGAGCATTTTTCATGACCTGAGCCTCATCTAAAAAGAGAAAATCAAAGGACTTCTCTTGATAGAGCTCGCTATCTTGACGAAAGCTCGCATAGCTAGTCACATAGATTTGATGATTTTCGGAAAGAATCACTTCTCGATTCGCTTTCAAACCATGAACAACAGCTAAATCCAATTGTGGTGCGAATTTCCTGAATTCATCTGCCCAGTTGTAGATCAAGCCTGACGGCGCCAAAATCAAGACACGACTATCCTCTGTCACCTGACTTGTCAAAAAAGCAATGGTTTGCAGCGTTTTTCCCAACCCCATATCATCTGCCAAGATGCCTCCAAATCCATAGTGATGAAGCATCTGGAGCCAACGTACTCCCTTTTCTTGATAGTCTCTCAAACTCGCCTGCACCTGTACGTCTCCCAAAGGAAAGTCCTCAGGATGGGTCAAATCATGTGCTAAATGCTTAAATTCCTCCGAAAAAGAGATCCTGTCTTGACCTTCAAAAAGCTGGGACAGACTATAAGCTAAGGATTTTCGAGCCTGAAAACAACCATCTTTTAGCTCAACACCCAGTTCTTGCAAATTCTGACGTATCTGCTTGGTTTTCTCGTCAAAAAAGTAAACTTGATCAGAAGAACTGATATAGAAATCTTGATTGCTGGTCAGAGCTCTGAGAGCTTGATCAATCTCTTCTTGCCCAATCCCTTGGAAGTCAAACTGGATTTCCAACAGTCCTCCCTTGGACTCGATCTGAACCTGAGGAGCTTGGACGCTGAAGAGATGATTCATCTCATCAGACAAGAAAACCTGTCCCAACTTCTCAAAAGCAGGAATCGTATGGTGAAAGAAAGCATAAACCGCTTCTGGCTTCAAAGTCTGTCTCCAAGACTGAAAATCAGCCTCAAAACCAGCCCCTAAACTAACTTGAAATATCTGGCTTTCTAAGGCAGCATCACTAGCGAAAGGTAATTCTTCCAGCTGTTGACGACTAGTCACCTTAATATCTCCATAATCAAACTCGATATTCAAGCGGATACGACCATCCTTCTCCTTATCAAAGTAAAAAATCGGTGAAAAGGGTCGTATTTGTAAACGCTCGGGAGCAGAAACTGTTCCTAGCTGCCCAAACAAAGGAAGACAGGAAGCCAATCGATCCCGATCGACAGTATCAAACTGGAGGCATTTTCTCCCTTTTTCTTCCTGAGGAAGCTCCTTGATTTCCTTTAAAAGACTGATTTGTTTAGGATTTAAGAGATAAAAATTCCCCTTACGAAAGAGAACTGCTCCCCCATAGAATACGTTGACTCGCTCACTTTCAGAGATCTCCATCTCAAAATAATCTGGATACTCCTGCACGGAAAAAGAGAAAAGTTCCGCATCGGGATTTAAATCATGAAAGAGGAGATTTGCATAACTATCTATCTGATGTTCAAAATGAAAATCCTCCAAGTTCATCAGCAACTCCACTCCCTGCTCAAAAAATGTCAGAGGGAAAAAGAGGTGACGACCTTGATTTGGGAAAAAGAGTTCCTGACTGAGCCCTTCCTCAATCAAGCCCCGTAAAAAAGTAAGAACTTCTTGACTAGCTGTATCAAAAGCCTCCCAAGACAAGTCACTCTCATAGTGTTTCCCAATCATGTAAGATTTGCGTTGGGCTAAGACCTTCAAAAAGAGTGGAATATCACGGATGACATAATATTTTTGACTCTCAAGCAAACCGATTCGAAGAGTCCAAAGAAGGCGATTGGTTCCTGCTTCCACCTGGCCTAGAGCTGACAAAGTATATGTCTCTTCTCGTTTTTGTGCTTGAACACGCTCCAAAAAACTTCCACCAAAACTAACCTTGGTTTCAACCTCTTCTTGCTCTTCATGTCCTTTTTCTAAGGCTTGTAAAATCACCTGACCTTCTTCATCATTCTTCAGATAATGCTCGAGCGCTGCTAGGTGAACACAGTAACCTCTTTTTTGAAAAAAATCGCAAGCGCAAAAAACAAGATCATCCTCTAAACTGTAGCGCAATTCTTCTCCTGCCACACGTGTATAGAGTCGATTCCCTTTTTCCTTGATAATTTCAATCTTGCCCGTTTCATAGAGAGTAACACCCTCCATGCGCAACTTTCCTGGAATCAATTTAGCCATAGTTACCCCTTTATCTTATCTTTTCATTATACCACATTTTCCCCTATGAAAATAGCCTTCTAAGAAGACTTTTCCCCTAGAAGGCTCGATTTTTAAAGTGTAGCAAAAGTAGTCACGATACGTTGGCAAACCTCTTCCAGAATTGACTTAGGCATGGCTACATTGAGGCGGGCATGAAGGATTCCCTCCTCCCCAAAGTCCAAACCTCGGTTCAAGATAACCTTGGCTTCATTCTTCAAAAGCTCTTGCAAGCGCTCATCCGTTAGGTTATAGGCTGAAAAATCAAGCCAAATCAAGTAGGTCCCTTGGGGTTTCATGACCTTAATCTTGGTTTCTTTACCCAAGACCTCCACTACATAGTTAATGTGGTTCTCGATGACTTCTTTTAGTTCTCCTAACCAGTTCTTACCATAACGGTAGGCAGCTTCTGTCGCCAAATAACCCAAACCTGAAATTTCATGTTGGTTATTGGCCAACTGGCGTTTCTGAAAGTCAACTCGAAGTTTTGGATTTTCAATGACAGCATAGGAATTTTTCGTTCCAGCAATATTAAATGTCTTAGTGGCGCTGCTCAAGATAAGGGCAAAGTCTTTAAAAGCAGGGTCAATGGTATTGAAAGACTGGTGTTTGTGACCAAAGAGGGCCAAATCTTGGTGAATCTCATCCGAAACCAACAAAACACTGTGTTTTTGGCAGAGATGGCCTATCTGTTCTAACACTTCCTTTTCCCAAACACGTCCACCAGGATTATGAGGATTGCAGAGGATGTAAAGTTTCACATCCTCTTCTACCATATCCTTCTCCAGCTGGTCAAAGTCAATCTCAAACAGCCCATCCTTTTCCACCAAGGAGTTGGTAATCAATCGGCGATTGTTGAGTTTGACACTGCGGGCAAAAGGCGGATAGACAGGAGTGTTAATCAAAACAGCCTCACCTTCTTTTGTAAAGGCTTGAATGGCTGTTGAAATAGCTGGTACCACTCCCTCGATAAAGACGAGGGCATCCTTGTCAAAGTGATACCCGTGTTGACTGGCTTCCCAGTCCCGAACCGACTCAATCAGAGCGTCGCTAGCATAAGTATAACCATAAACCAACTGATCCGCGTAGGCTTGTACAGCTTGTCGAACTTCAGGCAAGACCACAAAGTCCATATCCGCTATCCAGGCTGGTAGAACTTCTCGATCAGCTTCTGCCTCTTTCCATTTATAGGTATGATGCCCAAAACGATTGGGCAGGCTTGTAAAATCATATTTTCCCATATCTGTCTTATCCTTCTAATGCTTGGCGCAAATCTGCAATCAAATCTCTAGCATCTTCAATCCCAATAGACAAACGCAAAAGATCATCTGTCAATCCATAGGAATGGCGTACTTCTGCTGGAATATCCGCATGGGTTTGCGTCGTTGGATAGGTGATAAGACTTTCTACCCCACCCAAACTCTCAGCAAAAGAGAAGACCTTCAAGCTATTTAAAATGTGAGGAATACGTTTTTCATCCACTACTTTAAAGGAAATCATTCCCCCACGACCAGTATAGAGAACTTTCTTGACTGCGGGCGAAGTTTCTAGAAAAGCTACTATTTCTCGCGCATTAGCTGTTGAACGCTCCATGCGCAGTGACAAGGTCTTAAGACCACGAATCAACTGATAACTATCAAACGGTGACAAGACAGCACCTGTCGTATTGAGATTGTAGAACAGTTGTTCATATAGTTCTAAACTATTAGTCACAACCACCCCAGCTAAGACGTCATTGTGCCCTGCTAGGTACTTGGTAGCCGAATGAAGGACAATATCTGCACCATCTTCAATCGGTCGTTGGTAAATGGGGCTGTAGAAGGTATTGTCCACCACTACTT
>ERZ772968.1103-NODE-1103-length-12861-cov-6.548805_pt1 | contig 12861 bp, 13 predicted proteins | sample MGYA00580674_ERZ772968 | MGnify/ENA primary metagenome ERZ772968 (study PRJEB29015, sample SAMEA2737940) | human oral metagenome | biome: human oral; feature: human-associated habitat; material: dental | place: China | collected 2138 ...
ACCATCTTGACGCATCTTTTTCGCCCGCTTATCGTTAGCAAATCCTCCACATAGCTCTTGCTATGCGTCCGGTTTGCTGCCTCAATCGGACAAAAATCTACGCTAATCTGAGAGCCTGTTTTATCAGCGATTCCCTAAATCCCTAAAAAACAGCGGTGCTCCCTATTCATTGTGAGCGAGATGTACCGGAAATCGCCCCAACTCCTTCAGCCAGATGCTCCGCCGTGCGACGGCGGCGATCGCCTCCTCTGCGGCATCGCTGTGCGCATCGAGATCAAAAAAGAAAAGATACGAACCCAGCTCCGTCCGTGCAGGGCGAGACTCAATGCGCGTGAGATTCACCTCGCGGCGGGCAAACTCACCGAGGACATTGTAAAGTGCCCCCGGACGCGAACCGTCGATCTGTGCCACCAGCAGCACCGTATCGGGTGCTGCGGGGGGCGATGTTTCCTGCGCACGCACGACCTCAAAGAAACGTGTGCAGTTCGCTCCGCTGTCCTCAATCCTGCCCGCGATCTCCACCAAACCATTCAACACACCTGCCCGCCGCGTACAGATCGCCGCCGCTCCCGCATCTACAGGCAATGCACCAACCATCTCCGCTGCACGCGCCGTGCTCGCCGTCTTGATGAGCTCCGCCTGCGGGCAGTGCTGCAGGAGAAACGTCCCGCACTGCGCGATGGGCTGTGCATGGGAGTAGATCGTACGGATCTCCACATCTGCGCGCCGCGCCATCAGATAGTTGTGGACAGGCCAGATCACCTCACGGTTCACACGCAGAACATCCGTGTGTGCGAGCACATCGAGCGTCACGGCGATTGCCCCCTCGAGGGAATTCTCCACAGGGACAAACGCCGCATCCACCGCTCCCGTCTCCACCGCATGAAGACACGCCCCGATATCGCCATAGCAGACAATCTCGCGGTCAAGTTTCTGCCACTCCACGAGATAGCGTGCCGCCGCCTCACTGTGCGTCCCCGCGGGGCCGAGCACCCCCATCGTCTCTTTCACCAGCACGCCCTCCTCATACAAAAAGACGTATCATATCATACTATATGTACGGCTCGTTGACAAGTCTATTGCGAAACACTTTCATTACTATATCATTTCCCCCAAGGTTCGCCAATATGTTATAATCATTTAAGTAATCAACAAAGGAGCAGCTATGACCCCAAACGATTATCTGTCCATCCTGCACTGCATCGCAGGCCTCAAGGAGCGTACGCGCCACGCTTGGATGAAATCCGGACGACAGGAGAGTGTCGCCGAGCACAGTTGGCGCATGGCGCTGATGGCGTATTTTCTGCACGACCAGTTCCCCAAAGCCGACCTCACGCGCGTCCTCCTCATGGCGCTCCTGCACGACGTAGGAGAGGTATTTACAGGCGACATCCCAACTTTTGAAAAAACAGACGCCGACCGTGCCCGTGAGCACGAGCTCCGCGACAAATGGATCGCCGCACTGCCCACTCCCTACACGGAGGAGATACGTGCCCTTTTTGACGAGATGGATATGTGTGAGACCGAGGAAGCCCGCCTCCTCAAGGCACTCGACCGCATGGAGGCAGTCATCACGCACAACGAGTGTGGTCCTGCTGCATGGCTGCCCCTCGAATACGACCTGCAGCACACCTATGGCGTGAAAGAGTCAGCGTTCTCTCCCGTACTCAAAGGGCTGCGCGCAGAGGTAAACCGTGAGGTCGATGAAGTGATCGCATCATTGCAAAAGGAAGATGAAAGATGAAAACGAACTATGGCAATTGGATCTCCGCACCGATGATGAAAACTCTCGCATCCATTGCGGGCGGACTCTACATGTTCACCGCGCTCTATGCGCTCATTTTCGACCGCGTGACGGCCCCCTTCTTCATCCTTTTCATTCTCTCCTTCGTCGCAACCGTTGTCATCATCTATATGTACTACTGCCGCCATGTCTTCGACTTCGAAGGCGGCGGACTCATGCGCCGTATTCACAGCTATCTGCTCGATCATCTGCCGTGGGACGGCCGCGGCAGAGTGCTTGAGGTCGGCTGCGGCTCGGGCGCACTCAGCATCGCCGCAGCGAAGCGCTTTCCGCTCGCTGCGGTACAGGGCATCGACTACTGGCCGCCAATGTGGAACTATGGGCAGGCACAGTGCGAGACAAACGCCGCCGCCGAAGGCGTCGCAGATCGCTGCACATTTCAGCACGGTGACGCAGCAAAACTCGACTTCCCCGACAATCATTTCGACGCTGTTGTCAGCAACTTTGTCTTTCACGAAGTACGCACGCAAAAGGACAAATTCATGCTCGTTGAGGAAGCTCTGCGCGTACTGAAAAAAGGCGGTGCGTTTGCTCTGCATGACACCTATGGGAACAAGGATATGTACGGCAGCATGGATGAATTCGTTGCCTGCCTCAAACAGCATGGCATTGCCGACGTATCCTACCTCCCGAATACCGAGCGAAACATCCCCATGCCCGCCCTCCTCCGCTTTATGCTGCGCGGTGTCGGCATGCTCTATGGAACAAAGTGACTTGTGCCATAGACGAACGTTTTACTGTAAATTTCGAAAGGAAACGGTCACCGCATCCATAGAAAGGACGATCACCATGAAACTCTCCACACTGCCCGCTGCCCTCGCTGCCGCCGCTCTCCTCTGCGCCCCCCATTCCTTCGCTGTGCCTGCGCCCGCATCAAAGGACAGTGCACCAAGCATCCCGCGGCCTGCGTTCCCTGCCGAACTCCCGCAGACAAAAAATATCGACGCCAAACTCGCCGCAGGGCTGCACTTTTCCCTCCCTGCACCGCATCTCGACATCCTCCCCATGCCGGGGCCTGCCGCCGCCGAGGTCACCATTCTCGGCGAGCCCACTGCATCCGAGGAGCAGATGCTCGCCTACCTCCTCGCCCGCAACCCAAAGCCAAAGCTCACGGGCTCTCCCAAGGAACTTGTCCACGCCTACTACGAGGAAGCAGAGCGCGAGGGCATCCGCCCCGACGTTGCCCTCGCACAGGCGTACAAAGAAACGGGCTTCTTCGCCTACGGCGGCGACGTGGACTGGCGGCAGAACAACTTCTGCGGACTCGGCGCAACGGGGAACGGCGCAAAGGGACTCTCCTTCCCCGACATGCGCACGGGCGCGCGCGCGCACATCCAGCATCTCCTCGCCTACGCAAGCACAACGCCGCCGCACAGCCCCATTGTTGATCCGCGCTATGACCTTCTCCGCACAAAACGCCCCGACATCTTCGGCAAACTCACGCACTGGGTACAGCTCAACGGCGTCTGGGCCGTCCCCGGCACCACCTACGGACAAGGCATCCTCGCCATCCGTGACCGCGCGGCTCTCCCTGACGGCTCCGACGCCTCCCTCCATGCCGCCAACGCGCGCATCATGCAGGCGGCCGACGTCGACGGCTACATCTATCGCGGACTCGTCTACCTCCACCGCGGCAATGCCTCTGCCGCACTCGCTGACTTTAACGCCGCACAAAAACGCAGTACTCGCCGCCCCGAACCATACCTCGGCATTGCCCTCACACACACGGCGACAGGCAACCGCAAAGAAGCCCGCCGTGCCTACGAGGCATACCTAAGACTTGCTCCCAACGATGCCGGAGCACTCTACAACTACGGACTCACCCTCTTCACAGAAAACGCTCCTGCACAGGCAGTTCCCATCCTGCGTGATGCCATCCAACATAATGCACAAAATACCGACGCATACAGCGCTCTCGCCGTCGCCCTCATCCATACGAAGGATTACGCAGGTGCATGGAAAGCCCTCGCAGACGCTGCTGCCATCGCCCCCGCAAACACCGACATCCTCGTGAATCAAATTCTCCTGCAGGCATGTCTGAAGGAGACGGATAGCAAGAAAGAAAAGAGAAAGTAAGTAAAACAACGAAGGCGACAGCTGAGGATCATTCCCTCGACTGCCGCCTTTTTAGATGGTTACGCCTTTCCTACGCTGCCCATGACCTCCATCTTCTGCATCACATATTCCTGAACTTCCGCCATACCGCGTATGCTGTACTTTTTCGGATCAAATGCATCCGGCTGCTCTTTCATGAACGACTTAACACCATTTGTGAAAGCGATGCGCAGATCGGTCGCATAGTTCACCTTGCAGATGCCGCGACTCACACAGTCACGTACCTGTTCATCTGGAACACCCGATGTTCCGTGCAGCACAAGCGGAACATCGACCAGCTTGCGGATGGAACTTAGGCATTCGACATTGACGTGTGGAGTTCCCTTATAGACGCCATGTGCCGTACCAATACCGACGGCGAGAGAATCCACTGCTGTCCGTTCAACAAAGATTTTCGCCTCCTCGGGATCCGTATAGAGATTATCATCCCCACCTTCGAGATCATCTTCCTTACCACCGACCTTTCCCAGTTCCCCTTCAACTGGCACATTGCTTGCATGACAGACTGTGGTAACGGATGCCGTGAGTGCAATATTTTCCTCAAATGGAAGCTTCGAACCATCGATCATAATTGAGGTATAGCCCGTACGAAACGCCGCTATTGCCATCTGAAAACTATCTCCATGGTCAAGGTGCATCGCGATGGGAACTTTGGTCCGCTCTGCTGCTGTACGTACATTCGCCAAATAGTAATCAAGCCCCGCATAGCGAATGGTGCCCGGTGTCGTCTGCATAATGACTGGAGACTTCTGTTCCTCTGCCGCAGCGAGTACCGCCATGACCATCTCCATATTCTCCACGTTAAATGCACCAACGCCATAGTGTCTCTTCTGCGCGTCGAGGAGCATTTCTTTCGTTGTAACCAGCATGACTTATCTCCTATGCAATAGACTCCAACACTTCCACGCACGTCTGTGCAAAAATTCTTTCCACATTCTGCGGGCTCACCATACCGCTCTCTTTCTCCAAAACATTTGCTGCACCGCAGGCGGAAGCGAATCGGAGCATTTCCTCTACGTCATATCCACGGCAAAGTCCGATCGCAATCCCTGCGACAAACGAATCCCCTGAGCCGACCGCGTTAATGACATTAAGGCGTGGTAGTCGTATACGATAGACGCGCCCCTTCCATCCTGCGACTGAGCCATCCGCCCCGAGAGAGATCACAGGAAACGCAACTCCGTTCTCCATAAAGGAACGAAGTTCTCGCACTGCATCTTCCGGTGTAGAAATCTTATGTCCCGTAAGCATTTCAATTTCATCACGGTTTGGTTTAATAAAAAATGGCTGTGCGGGAAGGCTGTCCATAAGTGTTGTTCCGCTCGTATCAAGCAGGAAATGTTTTCCTGCTTTGCGCGCAAGAGAAATCAGCTCAGCATAGAAGGTATGCGGCACTCCCTGTGGAAGGCTGCCTGACCCGACGACAACATTGACAGACGAAAGAAGCATTCGATACTTCGTGCGAAATGCCTCCATCTCGACGGGTGAAACCACAGGGCCCGCTTCTAACACCTCGGTTTGCCTACCATCCGGTGTGCCGATATTGATACAGGAACGTGTCTCACCTTGAATCGTAACAAAATCCTGATGTATTCCTTTTTTACTGAGAATCTCCATGATCATCGCACCTATATGTCCGCCGAGGAATCCCGTAACAAGATATTCCTCACCAAGGCGACTGCATACATTCGCTACATGTAGTCCTTTGCCGCCGGCTGTATTCTCCGTAGAGAGGGCTCGTGCGACGCCTCCATGAGGAAGTGCAGCAACTGTATAGATTTTGTCAAGAGAGCAATTCAAATTCAGTGCTAGTATCATGACGTGACCTTTGCTTATTCCTCGCCGCGATCTTCGACAAGGCTACGATACTGCTTGCGCGACCATACAACAGTAAACACGACACAAAGAAGATAGAATCCACCAACAGCAACAAGCCCTGTCACATTCGTCGCCGTAAGAGCCTGCGTCAAAATATAGGTGATCGGACTGCCCCCCTGATCGAGTGATGCAACACGTGCCATCGCATCGGTGAGTTGGCCTGCATTCTCAGCAAGTGTCGTATGCAGAGCAATCATCTGATTGGATGTCCAGATTGTCATGAACATAACGACCGCACCTGTAATCAGTGTGCGAAATAGATTCCCCCCATGAACGCCAACCGCCATCGCAATAAAAAAGCCGATTGTGGGCAAATCACCGAACGGAAGAATCTGATTGCCCGGAACAAGGGCGGCGATAATGATCGTCACAGGAATAAAGAGAAGCGATGCCGTGACGACGACAGGATCTCCGAGGAGCAGTGCACAGTCAAGGCCAATGAAGAACTGCGAATTCTTGAACTTCTTCTGCAGCTTCTCGCGTGCCACCTCCGAGATGGGCAGGAGCCCGCCCATAATATACTTGACAACAACAGGCATCAGGACGATGACCGCCGCCATCTGAATGGCAAGAGTCAAAACACCGCGTACATCGTAGCCGGCAAGAACGCCAATGACAATGCCCATGATTGCCCCCATAATGGATGGCTCGCAAACAGTACCAAAACGTTTCTGCAGGTGCACTGGATTAAAATCGATGCTACGAATGCCAGGGATACGATCCATCACCACGTCCACGAATACGGCGATCGGTGCAAACCACCCCGTCGTACCATGTGGCATCGCAATGCCCTCGAGTCCAAAATAACGTTCTACCGTCGGCGCAAACCAGTCGCCAATCTTATAAGCAAACGCTGCATGAAGGGCAACCGCTGCGATTCCGAGGGGATAACTCCCTGTCGCGATGTCGACAATCGCACCTGTGAAGGCAAAATGCCAGATATTCCAAATATCGATGTTCACCACACGCGTTAGCTTCAATGCAATCATGACAACGTTGACGATAATCGCAACAGGAATCGCAACGAGTGCAATGCGGCTTGCCCACGTCATCGGCGAGGAGCCCGGCCAACCGATGTCAATGATATTCATGCTGATTCCGAAGTTTGCCGACATCGCCTGTGCTGCAGGAGCGAGGTTCGTCAACATAAGACCGATCACCAGGCCTATCCCGATAAAGCCGATACCGATCGAAATTCCACTTTTGATTGCCTTACCGATAGGGGTGCCAAGCACAACAGCGACAACAAAGATCACAAGCGGCAACATAACCGCTGGGCCAAGATTTACAAAATATTGAACGATTTCCAAAATGGCGTCCATGATATACTCCTTTCCGTCTGCGAAACAGGATTCCACCCTGCCTCATCTCATCGAAACGCAGCGTATAGTTGTGGGTTATTTCGTCAAGTCTCCAAAATGGAAAGAATCTTCTCCTCCGTCGCCTCACGGTTCATCCCCGTGAGAAATGCCATACCATTAACATATGGCGCGTCGAATGTCGGCTTAATACGCATGGTCGTAACGACAAGATCTGCTTCCGCCGCTGCATCATCAAGCTCAATGATGCGCATCTGCTGTACATCAGCAGCTATTCCATGCGACTTACAGAGATCACGAATGGCATCAGCCGCTACGGTTGACGTTGCTACGGCACCGCCGCAGGCGACAATAATTTTTTTCATGACTACCCCTCCTAAATCTGCTATTGATCACAATTCTAAATTCCTCTGCAGGGCATTTAGCAGTGCATTCATATCATGGCTATCCATGAGCTCTTGGACAAGCTCCGGCTGCTGGAAGGAAAGAAAGAGTTTCTTTAAAATTTCCAGATGCTGTTGCTGATCCTTCAATGCAAGAAAAAAGACAAGATTCGCCGATACGATATCCTCCGGATTCTCCATCGACTGAAAGTTCACGGGCGACTGCAATTTAGCGACAGCAATGCCGCTGCGACGAACATTCCCCTCCGGCGTTGCGTGCGGGATCGCGATGCCAACGTTTTGAAGCTGTATCCCCGTTGGAAAATCTCTCTCCCGTGCAAGGGCAGCACCAATATAGTCCGTCGTTACACAATCTTCGGCAACGAGCACCTCACCCATACGGCGTATTGTATTTTCCGCACTGTCTGCGGCAAACGGCTCGCAGATGAGTTCCGCACGGAACAGATCCTGCATCATCCTTCGCCCCCTATATCACATACATCACTTTCACGGCATTGCTCGTCCGATTCGTCAGGGTTTCAAAGGCGCGCATCCCATCAGACAATGCGAATCGATGCGTAATCAATGGATCGACCCGCACCTTCCCTGCAGCAAGATACTCTGCGGCAGCCGTCCACTCCGCACCAGGAAACGGTGCGGAAAAACTCATCCACGAGCCGGTCACATGCAACTCTCCGCGCAAGATCCGCTCGAATGTCCCCCCGGGCAAAGTCACATCTCCATGTGCCGTTCCAATGTAGACCACAGTTCCCTTCTTTTTCACGAGCTCCAATATCTGTGCTTGAAGGAAAGGCACGCCTGCCGTTTCAAACGCATAGTCGACAAGTCCACGCTCCCGAAAATAGGCACGAACGTCAATCTGTGCCGAGTTGAGTGTCATGTACGCACCAAGATCCTTTGCCATAGCAAGCTTATAGGGGTCTATGTCAATCGCATAGACACGCTCAAGGCCCTTTGCCTTTAGGCACTCCAAGGTCAGCATTCCGATGGTTCCACAACCATATACGACGGCAGATGTACCGCTACGCAGAGTCCCCACACGCTCCACACCATGCAGGGCGACGGTAAGTGGTTCGATACAGGCCGCCTGTTCATATGTAACGCTATCTGCAATCGGCACAATGTTCCGCGCAGGAACAGCAACGTACTCCGCCATCGCACCGGACTGACGTGATCCGATAAACGAGTAATGCATACACATCGCAGGATGTCCTTCTTCACACGCATCACATACTCTGCAGGGAATCAGTGGTGCTGCGGTCACCCGTTTGCCAACCGTGACATTCTTTACCCCCATGCCAATCGCAGCAACTTCACCTGAGAACTCATGCCCCACAATGATCGGATATCCATGTGCCCCATCCGAGAGCACACGGGAAATATCCGATCCACAGATTCCGCAGGCACGCACCCGCACCAGCACCTCGTCGTCCTTCAATACGGGCATAGGCACATCTTTATAGGTAAACTGTTTTACCCCTTCAACAACGAGAGCCTTCATCGTTTCACTCACATGATCACGCTCCAATCTATCAAAGTAACCTAACTAGCCAGTAAGTTCAATGTATCAAACATGACCTCAAAATCATAGTCATTCAATTGCCTAGTAGTGCGGAATCTTTCTGTAAAATCAATGTTTTGAATTTAGAAACTCTGTTTAAAATCGTGTATAAAGCGATCATAGACTGGGTGCGCAATCAGTTCGCGTATACCGTTCTCCTTGACAAAGTAGCGAAATAGCTTGAGAAAGATCGGTTCCCAAAGATAGAATTCATCACGTGCTATACTAATGAGAAACACCACCTGCACCGGCTGTTCCTCCCACCGGATCGGCTGCTCGAGAACAAGCACCGAAATGGAAGATATCGCCGTATGGTTCTCCATCGGGTGCGGTACAGCAATGAGATTCCCCAGTTCCGTCGGCGATGCAGCTTCACGTTCAAAGACGGATTTTGCAGTCTCCTCATCCATGAGTCCGGACCGTATAAGTTTTTGGGTGAGAAAGTCCAACACTCCCTCCTTCGTATGAAATCCCTGCTTTTCATAGAAACATTCACGCCGAAAAAACTTCTCCACATACAGGGCAAAATTTCCTTCTTTTTGAAATAGCCGCTGGCGGATCAGCTGTATTTCTTCGCTGTCAAGAAAGTTCCGCACAACGATAAGTTTATCCCGATCTTTTGACGGCAACGGCGGAAGGCGTTCTGTGGGCACGGTGCTGATAATGCAGTCGATGTGGTCGAGTTCCGTTGCAATCAACTGGTACCCTGGCAGTACCTTCTCGATCTGCAGGCACTCGTGAAAGTTTTCCTCAAGTCGTGCAATTAGGAGCTCCGCTGTTCCCATCCCACTGCCACTAACAATGAGTACACGTCGTTTGTCCGAAACATGTGCCGTATTCTGCCGTGCTAACGCCGCGCCAAAGTGCACAGCAAGAAAGCCAATCTCATCCTCACTCACGTTAAGCTGTTCTCGTTCCTCAATCACTTTGGCAGCAATGACACCAATTTGAAAGGCTAGCGGGTACTCATTCTTCATCACAGAAAGCACTTCATTTTTATTGCGAATGTGGAAACGAATACGTGGGATAACCGACTCAAGATGTGCCTGCAAACCCGCCCTAAGTGTTTGGTCCTGTCGAAAGTCCACGCCGACAAGTTGATCAATGCGACCAAGCATTGCATCGGTGAGTTCCTGTACATACGCATTCGTCGGCTGCTCTGCCGTACGATATCGCTTGCTCGCGATCAGATGCTGCGCGAGATAATAGGTTTCACCGGTCACTACATCAATACCAATCTGCTGATATGTTTCCTCAAGGATGGCCGTTGCCATGGCGAATTCCGGCTGTATCTCGATCTCCTTGCTCTCACTGATCAGATAATTAACATGATATCCTCCACCAGCACGCAGAAGCATGATGCGTATATCATCCAAAAGATGCGTCAGGGAATCGTCCGTTAGAATGAGATCATAGGAAGAAATCACATGGATGACAATTTGCCGCAAGCACTGCCCATCTATACGGCCATCAATCTGTGTCAATGTTTGCTCACGTACATCATGGTTGGAAAACAGCCAATCAAAAATAGCGCAGCGAAGTGCGCGCTCACGCCCGACAACCATCATCCCTTTGTTCTTATGGTTTTCAATCGACAAGTCATACGCACGAAGATCTTCCTTCACCTCTTTGATGCTCGCCTTTAGTGTGGAAAGCCCAATGTATAGGTCATCCGCAAGGTTTTGCTGTAAAATTGGCTCATCAATCAACGCTCCCATGAGAAGACGGCGCATGACATACAGATTGCGGGCATGTCCCTCAAGCAGCTGATGTTCTTGTCCACGTAGGAGGTCAGACAGTGCCCTGTCATCACGTGCTTCCAACTCATATCCATGACGCATGGACACATGAATAACGGCGATGTCCGTCGAAAGGACTACCGTCAATGCCTTAATATCCGTACGAACTGTCTTAGATGAAACACCCACAAGACGTGCGATCTCATCACTGGTAATACCATCACGATGCTGTCGGAGAACGCCTAAGATGTTCTGCTGTCGTTCGGTAAACACAGACGTCCCTCCTCTCCGTTTCTGTTAGTATAACAAACAAGAACCACACACAATAGGCAGAACATTTCCAATGTGCGTGGAAATATTCTGCATCCGTACAAAAAAGAACCGTACCGAGGCACGCCCCTCGCATACGGTTCTTTGTTCTATATTGGCTTTTACTCCGCGAGCCGCAGGAGTCCCGGCTGCTCGATATGCCACTTTTCATTGCGCTGGGTAAAGAGCGCAGGCATATCAACGGTGATATGATGATATGTCTTTCCTGCCTCATAGCGTGTGGCAAACGTCTCCTTCATGCCGCCATCGTCGTGCATTTTCTGATCGTAGGGGAACATGGGGCTCGGGATGACGGCAAAGTCGCCCGGCTGTCCCGGAATGTCATACGCCCAAAAGGTAGCCTCATTGAGGTCCTCGACCGTCTCGAACTTCGGCATCGTCTTGCCATTCTCGACGGCCGCGTGATCGGAGCAGACAAGGAGGTGCAGTCCGTACTTCGTGATGAGCGGCACGCACAGCTCCGCGCCCTTCGTGCGGTCAAAGTTCTCGCACAGGGCATGGTAGTCGTCGAGAAGATCCTGCCAGATCGGTTTGCTCTCAAGGAGGGCGTCGAGGTCAAGATCCTCGTCCTCGTCTTCCTCCTCGTGCTTCTCCGACTCCGATGCCGGTTCTGGTTCAGGTTCCGGCTCAGGCGCTGGCAGCTCCGGTTCTGGTTCCGGCGCCGGCAGCTCCGGTTCTGGTTCCTGCGCCGGCAGCTCCGGTTCTGGCTCCTGCGCCGACAGCTCCGGCTCTGGAACCTGCGTCTCCTCTGGCACAGATTCCTTCGCCAATGACGGTGCCGCCGGCCGTCCCCCTCCCTCTGTAAGAGCTGTCTCGAGCTGTGCGATCTTCTCCTTCAATTGGGTGATCTCACTAGCGGTCATGCTGTCCTTTGCTGCAGCGCTTTTGATCTCATTCGAGAGACGCTCCGCTTCTTTGCGCAGCCACGCGACACTCCCCTCGAGTGCATCAACTGTTCCGCCTGTCTGCCGCCATGCATAGTAGGCCGCCACGGAGGCGATACCGACACTCGCAATAACGAGGACAAACGACAATATTGTCATAACATCCGCCATCACCGGATGAATAAAGCCCGCGGTCTGCACCGCTGCAGACGCCGCTTCTGTTTCCATAGATCATCTTCCTTTCCCTTTTTCTCAGTATCCCTATGCCATATCTTGTTAAGTTCTCTATAATAGAGTAAAAATCCTGCAATAAATTCACAGAAAAAGAGCCGCTCCACGTGAAGCGACTCTGCCCGTCAAAAGAGAATAACAGGTGTGCTGATCAGCACGCACCGGCAATGGCTGCGCCGAGCTTCTTGCTGCCCTCGATGCCCTCATCGTCCGGCTCATTCTCGACGATGAAGGTATCGACGAGATTGGCGCCCGCTTCTTTCGTGCGCTCGGACCACGTCTCCATCCATGCGCCTGCACCCCAGCCCCACGAGCCAAAGAGCACGACCGGCTTGCCGGAAAGCTTGCCGCTGTCAACCGCAGCTGCGAAGAACGGCTCGTATGAGCCCTCCTCCAGCTCCTCTGCCCCCATCGAGGGGCAGCCGAGTGCGAGACCGTCAAAGCCGTCGATCTGATCGACGGAGAAGCTGTCCACCTCGAAGCACTCGACGTCGGCACCTGCGCCCTTTGCCCCCTCGACGACAGCCTCTGCCATCTTCTGCGTATTGCCCGTGCCGGACCAGTACACAACTGCTACCTTTGCCATGTGAAATCCT
>ERZ772968.1104-NODE-1104-length-12860-cov-5.227099_pt1 | contig 12860 bp, 10 predicted proteins | sample MGYA00580674_ERZ772968 | MGnify/ENA primary metagenome ERZ772968 (study PRJEB29015, sample SAMEA2737940) | human oral metagenome | biome: human oral; feature: human-associated habitat; material: dental | place: China | collected 2138 ...
CATCGCCGCCAAGACGCTGCGCGACTCCGGCTACGAGGTCTCCCCCGACGACATCATCGTCACCAACGGCGGCAAGCAGGCCGTCTTCGAGGCCTTCGCCGCGCTCGTCGACCCGGGCGACGAGGTGATCCTCCCCGCCCCCTACTGGGTCACCTACCCGGAGTGCATCCGCCTGGCCGGCGGCACCCCCGTCGAGGTCTTCGCCGGCGCGGACCAGGACTACAAGGTCACCGTCGCCCAGCTCGAGGCCGCCCGCACACCGCACACCAAGGCCGTCCTCATCTGCTCGCCCTCCAATCCCACCGGCTCCGTCCACACGCCCGCCGAGCTCACCGCCATCGGACGGTGGGCGCTGGAGCACGGGGTGTGGGTCATCACCGACGAGATCTACGAGCACCTCCTCTACGAGGACGCCGAGCCCGCCCACATCGTCGCCCTCGTCCCCGAGCTGGCGGACCAGGCCGTCGTCCTCAACGGCGTCGCCAAGACCTACGCCATGACCGGTTGGCGCGTGGGCTGGATGCTCGGCCCCTCCGACATCGTCAGGGCCGCCACCAACCTGCAGTCCCACATGACGAGCAACGTCGCCAACGTCTCCCAGCGCGCGGCTCTGGCCGCCGTGTCCGGGGACCTGTCCGCGGTCGCCGCCATGCGCAGGGCCTTCGACCGCCGTCGCCGCCTCATGATCTCCCTGCTCTCGCAGATCGACGGCCTGACGGTCCCCACCCCCAAGGGCGCGTTCTACGCCTACCCCAGCATCGAGGGCCTGATCGGACGGGATCTGAGGGGCCGCACCATCGACTCCTCCATCACGCTGGCCGACGCGATCCTGGAGCACGTCGAGGTCGCCGTCGTCCCGGGCGAGGCCTTCGGCCGCTCGGGCTTCCTGCGCCTGTCCTACGCCACCGGCGACGATGCCATCACCGAGGGCATCGGCCGCATCGCCGCCCTGCTCGCCGAGGCCGGGTGACGGGCTCGCGCACGCACTGGCGCGGCTCCGTCGGGGTGCTGCTCGGCGTCGCCGCGGCCGACGGGCTCGCGCACGCATCGCGCGCACGGTCGCATCGGGCCCGCGGGCCCGCCGTGGAGTCCCGGGCCCGGCCCGGCACACGGCCGACCAGAGGCGGGCACGGAGACGGAGTGGGACGACCGAGGTCCGCGAACGCTGCGCGGTCGCAGTATTTTCGGGCTTCCGGGCTGGATTCCGGGGGCGGAATCGACTAGACTGTACATATGTTCGAAGACCGCGGCTCCCCCGCGCCGGCCCTCCCGGCGGACGGCGGCGCGCCGCGATCCTGCGATCCCGCCGGCCGCACCGACCCCGCGATCCATGCGATCGACCTCCGAGAAGAGGCTCTGGAGCGTCTGGCCGCCATGGTCCCGGGAGCGGAGTTGGCCAACGTGATCGAGCGGCTCCTGGGGTCTCTTCTGCGCCCGGCGTCGACGTCGGCTCCGCGCCCCGACGTACCCGACGCAACCGGGGGACCCCTTCTCGACCGGCCGGCGAACCCCGGTGAACGGGCGCTGACCGAGGCCGCCGAGTCCATGGAGGTCGTCCCGGAGGCGGCCGATGCTCTGGCGGACCTGGGGGCGGACGCCCTCAGCGAAGTGGTGGCCGCCTGCGCTCGGCTGTCCTCCTGGGCCCAATGGGCCGCCGCCCTGGCGGCCGCCTGTCTGGCCCGCACCCCCGAGCTGAGCAACCGCCCCGCTCAGCGGGGACCCGTGAACGACGGCTCGCACGTCGTCAGCGCCGAGGAGAACAGGTTCACCACCTCCAGCGAGATCGCCTGCCGCCTGGGGATCTCGCGCGTGCGGGCGCAGAAGGTTCTGGACCGCGGTCGGGCCCTCGCGACCAGCACTCTCGCTCCCACGGAGCGACTGCATCGGGCGGGCCTGATCGACGAGGCCAAGACCGCCCTGATCGCCAGCCGCCTGGACGCTGCGAGCCCGGCCACGGCCAGGGCCGTACAGGCGCACGTGCTGCCGCGCGCCGCGCGCCGTACCCATGCGCAGCTCGCCCGCGACATCGACCGCGCCCTGACCATCCAGGACCCCGACGGGTCCAGCCGGCGCCGCCTCCGCAACGCGGCGCAGCGCCGCGTCACCCGGCCACGTCCCGCAGGAGAGGGCGTGCACGAGATGGCGATGCTCCTGCCCACCATGGACGCGTTCCTGCTGGATTCCACTCTCAGCGCCGTAGCCGCCTCCGCGAGAGCCGCCGGCGACGGGCGCACCCCCTCGCAGTTGCGCGCCGATGCCCTGGTCGCCGTGAGCCTGCGCGCCCTGCGCACCTGTCAGCAGGAGGCCTGCCGGAGCGCTGGGACCGATCTCGCGGCCAGAACCGCCCCCATCCCGGCGTCCGCGGACCTCAGTGCTCCAGCGCGCCCGACGAACGCAAGCACCACGGGCGGCCCCGTCTCCGAGGACGGTCCCGTCGGCAACGTCGCCGGCGCCTCGGAGCCGGCCGCCGGGGCCGAGCGCCTGATGCCCGACGGCGTCCCTCTGGAGGGGATGCTCACTGCTCTGAGCGACCTCGTCGGATCGACCAGCCCATCGTGGACGCCGTCGGGAACCGACCTCGTGCCACTGCCGCCCGGACTGGTGGCGCAGGTCGACGTCACCGTTCCCCTGGACCACCTCACCGACGTCCTCGACGATCCCGACGCCGGCCCACCCGCAGCAGGAGAGCAGGATCATACAGTCCCGCCCAAGGCCATTCCATGCGGAACCGGTGGGATCCGAGCCATCGACCGTCGCCACGGATGCCATGAACATCCCGAACATCCTGAACATCCTGAGCATCACGGGCGCTACGAACACCATGGCCATGACGAGGCGGCGACTCTGACGGTGGGTGAGTGCAGCGCGCCCGTGCCAGCGGTCGTCGCCCGCGCCCTGGCCGCGGGCGGCACCTGGCGACGAATCGTCACCGATCCCCTGTCCGGTGCCGTCGTCGATGTGGGCCGCCGCCGCTATCGGCCCCCGGCCGCCATGGCGGATCTGGTGCGCGCCCGCGACGGCGCGTGCACACACCCGGGGTGCAGTACACCCGCACGTCGCTGCGATCTGGACCACATCACCCCGTGGAGTGCCGGTGGCATCACGTCCCTGGACAATCTGACGTGCCTGTGCCAGGCCCACCATCGCCTCAAGCACACGCCGGGCTGGTCGCTGAGCCGCGCCACCGATGGCGTTCTGGTCTGGCGCACCCCCACCGGCAACGCCACCGGCGTCACCGACGGCGTCGACCGATGGCGTTCTGGTCTGGCGCACCCCCACCGGCAACCGCTACCGGCGAGACCCCGACGGCACCATCACCATGCTCCCCCGCAGGGTCGGGCCCCGGTCCGTCCTCCGCCCCGCGGTCCGCGTCCCCGACCGGCTGGCCGGCGCGGTCACCACTGCGGTCCTGAACCGTCTCGACAAAGGACTCGCCCGGGACGACCTCGGACTCTCCGAGACCCCGGGAGGGGCACCCGTCCTGGCCACTCGGGGCCCGCGTCCCGGGCAGCGACCCGGAGCCTACGAGACCGTCCCCTACGCCCAAGCCCTCCACACCCTCGGCCTGACCGCTCTCCTCGACGAGGTCCCACCCTTCTGAGCGAGCTCTGACGCCATCGGGCCTCGGCACCAGCAGGCTCCCCGGGCCCAGGATGGGTCGTCTCATCGTCAGTGCGCGCCGCGCCTGGCCTGAATCTCGCGAGCCTGGGCGAGCCAGGACTCGGCGCGCGCGAGCCGCCCCTCGGCGTCGGGCCGCCACGGGCCGCCGTCCTCCCGACGTGCTCCCGCGACCAACGACAGGACGACGCCCGCGCAGCGAGCCCGTAGGGAGACCGGATCGACCTGCTGCTCCGCCAGGCGCGTCCACACCTCCAGCACCGGTCGCAGATGCGGGTACGAGGCGGGCGCCAGGTGATCCAAGACACTGACGTGGCCGAGGAGACAGGCGAGGTCATCCACGCGGTGACCGGGGCCCAGCGAGTCCACATCGAGCAGACTCGCCACGCCCTCCCCCTCCATGAGCACGTTGGCCTCGTAGAAGTCACCGTGCACGGGGACGACCGGACCCGGATCGCAGGCGGCCATGAGCTGCTCGACGCCATCGGCGACGGCGCGGGCGCGCAGAGCGTGCTCGGGCAGCACCGTCGAGGCCGCATGCGCGTAATGGCGAGCGCGCTCGGACCAGGCCGGGTGGGGGGTGAGGCGCAGGGCGCTGGCCGGCAGAGTGTCCAGCAGCGCGGCGAGAGAGGTGAAGACGCGTGCGGCGCGCCCCTTGTCCATGCCGTGGGACAGCAGACCCGACAGGGCCACGCCGCGCCCGGTCGAGAGCAGAACGAGGCCGTCCGGGTCGTCGCGCAGGACGTCGGGGGCGGGCACGCCCGCGGCGCGCAGCATGCGATGGCGCTCCGCGAAGGCGGAGGACTGGCCGGGCCGCAGTACCTTGGCGTAGGCGGTGGTGGAATCGGGGTACGTCACGCGGACCACAGCGCGTCGCGTGGGCCGGTAGGCCACCATGGTGGCCTTGATGGCGGTCCCCAGACGCCGGGAGAGCAACGACGGCGTGCACGCGATCGCGAGCGCCGGCAACTCGGGGTCGGCGGGGTGCCGCCAGACGTGAACGACCGGCCCTTCCCCGCCCCGTGGCGCAACTCGGGTCAGGCCCGCCGCCTGAGGGTTGGACAGTCGCGCCGTGGTCGCGCACAGGTACTCGGTGCTGCGCGATCCGCTCGGAGAGACCACGACCGCGGTGTAGCCGACTGAGACACCGGCGCCGGGACGATGATGAACCGAGTGCACCTCCCAGCTCAGCAACTGTTGGCCGGCGGGGGCGAGCGCCCCGGCCAGGACAGAGGCTGCGCGCGGACCGGTCAGGAGGGCGACCTCCTCTGGCTCACGGGCGGCCTTCGTGCTGCTCATGGGAGTAGTGTGCCTCACCACGAGGTGCCAACCGTCCTACATCGCGCAGATCTTTTCCGGCCGAGCGCGGACGCCGCCGGGCCGGACGCGGGCGCCTCGAGCACCCCGCCGAGTACGGCGGAGCGACGTCGTCGAGCACACCGTGCCGAACACGGGCTCCGGGCCCGCGGTGGGGACGGGCTCCGGGCCCGCGGCGGAGGCTGCGCGGGCGACCGCTGTCGGCCGTGGCACAATCCCGCCCATGCGCGACCTCTCCCGTCTGCCCAAGGCGCACCTGCACCTGCACTTCACGGGGGCGATGCGCCTGGAGACGTTGGTGGATCTGGCTCAGGCCTCGCGCACGCGCCTGCCGTCGTCCTTCATCGACGGCGACCCGCTCCACGTCCCGGCCGACCATCGCGGCTGGTTCCGCTTCCAACGCGCCTACGACACCGCCCGTCACCTGGTCACGGCCGAGGAGACCATGCGCAGGATCGTGCTGGAGGCCGCACTCGATGACGCCGCGGAGGGCTCGCGGCGCCTGGAGATCCAGATGGACCCGACCTCCTACGCCCCCTTCGTCGGAGGCCTCACGCCCGCGCTGGAAATCGTCCTGGATGCGGCGGAGCAGGCGACGATCCTGTCTGGGGTCGAGGTCGCCGTTGTCGTGGCCGCCTCCCGCATGCGCCACCCGTTGGATGCGCGCACGCTCGCCCGACTCGCGGCCAGGTACGCGGGGGACGCCCCGGGCACCGTCGTCGGCTTCGGGCTGAGCAACGATGAGCGCGCCGGGGATACGAGCTCGTGGGGCCCCGCCTTCGCGATCGCCAGGCGCGCGGGACTCGCCTCCCTCCCCCACGGCGGCGAGCTTCTGGGGCCGGAGCACGTGCGCGACGTGGTAGCGGCCCTGGGACCGACCCGGCTGGGGCATGGCGTGCGCACGAGCGAGGACCCGGCACTGCTGGACTCCGTGGTGGCGGCGGGCATCAGCCTGGAGGTGTGCCCCGCGTCGAACGTGTGCCTGGGGGTCTACCGCACTCCGGACGACGTGCCGCTGACGACTCTGCTGGAGCACGGGGCGCAGGTGGCGCTCGGCGCCGACGACCCGCTCCTGTTCCAGACGAGGCTGACCGACCAGTACGAGATCGCGCGCCGACTGGGCCTGGACGACGACGCCCTGGCCGAGCTGGCCCGGGGAAGCATCCGCGCATCGCTGGCCTCGCAGTCCTCCAAGCAGACCTGGCTGGCCGAGATCGACGCGTGGCTCGTCGCCCCCGACCCGGCCTGAACGCGGCTCGCCCCGGTCTGGACACGGCCGAGCCCGGCCCGAACGCGGCCCGACCGCAGGCCGGCGAGCCGCCGCGAGACCGTCGCAGCATCGCTGGAGGATCGCCGCGGAGCCACCAAGAATCGGTCAGGAGACGGAGGCGCCCTCCCGCCGGGTCTCGTCACGTGCGTCAGCGGTCCGCCCGTGCCGGGAGGCGCGACGATTCGCGCGGTCGAGGACGACAGCGGTCGCGCAGCCGACCGCCGCGACGCTCGCGGTGATGATGAAGATGATCCGGTACCCGGCGGCCGGGTCGGAGGCGTGACCGTCGAGGATGCGACCATCGAGGTTGTAGCCCCACAGGATGGAGGCGTAGGCCAGCAGGGACCCGACGGCCATGGCCGAGCCATCGATCTCCTCGGGCAGCTCCAACTCGCCGATCGGCGCCAGGATGACGGACTTGCCGAGGAAAGTGGCCAACGCCACCATGATGAGCAGGCCGACGATCGGCACGATCATGGCCGCGGTGACCGGCAGCGTCAGGATGATGCCGCACGCCACCGCGACGAAGCCCAGCGCGACCATCATCATCCGAGTGGACGACTTGAAGACGTAATCCGCCGTGACGCCCGAGATGATTCCGGCGAGCATGGCGATCAGCCCCACATTGAAGATGCCGAAGGCCGCCGCCACCGCGGTGGAGGCTCCGAAGACCTGCTGCACGTACGGGGCGGAGATGTACATGAGGTTGACGTCGCACCAGTACACGGCCATCGCGGCGATGCCGGCGAGCCAGATGCGGGGAAGGGAGAGCACGTGCAGCAGCCCCTTGAGCGCGGCCACCGAGTGCGAGATGCGCTCACCCGTGGCGATCCTGGTGTCGGGGACGTATCGCACCACGGCGACCATCATCGGTACCAGGAGCAGGGCGTAGGCGATGGCGAAGCCGCGCATGACGGTCGTCGTCGAGTCGGGCAGGAGCATGAGGACCAGGATGACGATCCCGTTCAGGACGAACTCGGTCAGTCGGCGGACCGCCTCCAGCAGGCCCATGGCCAGCCCTCTGCCCTTGCGATCCCGGTCCGCCGCCAGGATGCACACGCCGTTGGCGACGGCTGGCCACATGATGGCATCGACCACCGCCCAGGTGATCGCGATGACCCCCATGACCGCGAAGGGCGGATCGACCACGAACAGGATGAGGGAGGTGACCATCCTCCACCCGAGACCGCCCAGGATGATCGTGCGCACCCGTACCCGGTTGTTCACCCAGCCCGCGGGCACGTACAGGAACATGGCCAGACCGAGATAGGTCATGAGCAGCCCGAACTGGGTCTGGGTGATTCCGAGAGTCTGCTGCAGGGGGATCAGGAGCGACCCCTTGAAGGCCTCGAAGTTCGCGTAGATGACCTCCCCGGACAGGGCGATGGTCAGGAAGGGGAGGAGGCGGCCCCGGCGCAGGAACGGGGGACGACGGAGTGCTGGGAGGTGCGAGGATGCCGAGGGTCGTGAGGATGCTGACGATGACGAGGGGATCGAGGGCGCTGAGGATGCAGTCATGAGAGGGACTCCTGACAAGGAGGACGGATCGAGCAGACTGGGGGACAGATCGTCGGGACGAGCCGGTCAGCGGGCCGGTCTCGCGTCGAGAAGGGGATAGGCATCGGTGAACACGCCGGTGCAGCCCCAGGTGAACAGCCGGTCGGCGCGGTCGGGCCGATTGACGGTCCAGACGTTGACACCGTAGCCGGCCGCGCGGGCCGCGCGCACCACCGTCTCACTCAGGCCCGCGTCCTCAAGGTGGATCGCGACGGCGCCGCACAGCTCGGCGACCGAGCGCCAGTCGGGACGGATGGTCGCCGCCCTGTACAGGACGGCGGTGGCGTACCCGGGGTGGCGCTGGTGGAAGGCCATGAGCAGGGGCTGGCTGAAGGAGGACACGAGAACCTCCCTGCGCGCGTCGAGCCGTTCCAGGGCCGCGGCGAGGGCGTCGACCAGCTCAATGCTGCGAGCCGCCCCCTGCTCGTTGGCCTTGAGCTCGATATTAGCGTTGACGCAGCGCTCATTCATGAAGTCGATGAAGGCCTCCAGCGTGGGCAGGCGCTCGCCGGCGAAACCGGGATCGAACCAACTTCCGGCGTCGATGCTCTCGAGATCGGTGGCCCGAAGCTCATAGATGCTTCCGCTGCGATCGGTTGTTCGGTCCAGAGCGGTGTCATGGATGAGCACCGGCGTGGAGTCGGCGAGCAGGTCGACGTCGGTCTCGATCCACTGCGCACCGGCGTCGGCGGCGGCGCGGAAGGCCGCCATCGTGTTCTCGGGCGCGGCCGAGGACAGACCGCGGTGGGCGAGCACGGTGCGCTCGATGCTCGGGATATTGCGGCTCGGGCGCGCCACCGCCCGCGTGACGACGACGCCCCGGCATCCGTCGTCGGGCAAGGTCTTGGGGACCGGCATGCGCGGCCTCCTTCCCGCAGCGCTGATCCTCGGCGCCCGCCGGCACCACCCTAGCCGGACCTCGCGCGCCGCTCCCCTCCGCATCAGCGGCACGAGCCCGGCCACCGGAAGCCGCGGTGACGAGCGGGCCGTCACCACCCCACGGCGACGGGCTCGGGCACGAGGACGACTCCGTAGCGCTCCCGCACCCCCTCGACGATCGCGTCGCGCAGGGCGACCACGTCGGCGGCGGTGGCGCCGCCCCGATTGGTCAGGGCGAGCACGTGCTTGGTGGACAGGCTCGCCCGCCCGCGCGTCCCGGGCGCGGTGAAGCCCTTCGAGAAGCCGGCGTGGTCGATGAGCCAGGCGGCCGAGGTCTTGACCAGACCATCGACGACGGGGGCGCCACGAGTACCGGCGACGGCCCGCGCGCGGTCGGCGACGGGGAACCGAGGGGCGTCCTCGGGGAGGGCCGCGGCCTCGGGCGAGGTGAGGATCGGGTTGGTGAAGAAGGAGCCGGCGGACCAGGTGTCGTGGTCGGCGGCGTCCAGCACCATGCCCTTGGAGCGGCGCAGCGCCAGGACGGCCTCGCGCACCTCGCGGGCATCGACGCGGGCGCCCATCTCGACGTCGAGCGCCCCGGCCAACTGGCTGTAGGCGATGGGGGCGGACAGGGAAGCCCGGTGCACGTGGAAGGTCACCGAGAGCACGACCCAGCGCCCCGTCGGGCCCCAGGTGCGGCCCGCCCCGACGTCCGGGTCGGTCAGGGACCGCTTGAGCGCGGAGTCGCGATAGGTCAGGCGCAACTCCGACAGCGGGATGTGGACCGTCCGCCCCGCGGCCCGGTCCCAGGCGCGCACGGAGGCGAGGAGCTCGGCGACCTCGGCGCCGTAAGCGCCGATGTTCTGCACGGGGGCGGCGCCGACAGTGCCAGGAATGCCCGACAGAGCGGCGAAACCGCCCCAGTGCGAGGCGACGGCCCGCCGCACGAGGTCGTCCCAGGTGGTGCCGGCGGTGGCGGTGACCTGCACGCCGCCGCACGGGTCGTCGGTCACGAGGTCGACCTCGGCTCGCGCGTCACGCACGACGACGCCCTCGAAGCCCGCGTCGGCGGCCAGGATGTTGGACCCGCTGCCGATCACGAGCAGCGGTACCGAGTCGGCGTCGGCCTGCCTGACGGCGTCGATGAGCCCGGCCTCGCTGGTGGTCTCGACGTAATCGCCCACCGGCCCGCCCACGCGCAGGGTGGTCAGCTCGGCCAGGGCGGGCGCCGTCGCCGTCGGCGTGCCCGGGGTCCGGCCCAGAGCCTCGACGGACGCCGGCCAGTCGGCGGGGTCGACGGGCTCACGAGGACTGACTGCACCACTGGCGGACTGGCTCATCACTGGCTCCTGGGATCGGATCGGCGCTCCGAGACCCCGGCCGACATCCGACCATGGGGATGCGCTCCGCACGCGATGCGGAGTCTACGAGCGCGGCGGGGCGATCATCACTTCTTGTTGCGGCGCTGGTGGCGGGTCTTGCGGAGCAGCTTGCGGTGCTTCTTCTTGGCCATGCGCTTGCGGCGCTTCTTGATAACAGATCCCATGGGACTCCTCAGTTTGTTCATGCGCCCGGTGGTTCGACCGCGTCCTGGCGTCAACCGCCGACACCGGTCGAGAGCCGGACGAGCACGAGCGAGTACGGCGGCAGGACCACCGGCGCGCCCGCAGGCGCCCCGCATTCCGGCCACACTGGTGACTTGCGTGAGTCTAGCGGGTATCAGGAACCCGTCGACTCCGACTCCTCGTGGCCCCAGTCACCCAGACCGGCGGAGAGGTACTGTCTGACGGCGCGCTCGGGGACGCGGAAGGAACGGCCGACCTGCATCGCAGGCAGATCACCGGAGTGGACCATGCGGTACACCGTCATCTTGGAGACGCGGAGCATGGTGGCGACCTCGGCCACAGTGAGGAAGGAGGGGGTGCTCGAAGAGCCGGAAGGAGAAGGGATGCCCGGTGCCATGGGTGGTGAGTTTCCCGTCGTCGAATGTCGGTGGCGCAGCGGTGTCACCACCGCCGAGCGGGCCCGCCCCGGGGCAGACCCGCCGAGAACAATATAACCTGAGCCACTCGTGCCGCATAGACCATTTCCTCTCACAAGAGCCACTCGCGTCGCAGATCACATTTAGATCACGAAAGTTGACGAGATGAACAGACGACGCGCTTTACCGTCATCGAGCGGTCCAAGCAAGAATGGCCCCGTGCCCGCCTCGCACCCCCGCCTCGGCCCCGACAACCCGCCGCCCCCTCGTGGAGGGGGCGCGAGGGGCGTACGCGCCCCCGTGACCCGGAACTGGCACGCCCCGACTCCGGCATTCGCCGGACGACGGCGCCCCTCACCCGTCACCGCGCCCCGGGGCCCCGGCGATCCTCGCGGTCCCGGCGAATCCAGGACCGCGAGGATCCTGGCGGTCCTGCAGCGGTGGAACCTGCGCGCCCGCGTGGCACGGGCCGCGCGCTTCACACCCGCCCGCCTGGCCGTCATCGTCTTCGCGGCCATCATCGCCGTGGTCACGATGCTGCTCAGCCTGCCCGTGGCGGCGGCGGACAACCGGCACGCCAGCATGATCGACGCCCTGTTCACGGCGACCTCGGCGGTGTGCGTCACCGGCCTGACCACCGTCGATACCGCGACCTACTGGTCGCCCTTCGGTCAGGCGGTCATCATCCTGGGCGCGGCCGTCGGCGGGCTCGGCATCATGACTCTCGCCTCGCTGCTATCCTTCGCCGTGTCCCGCCACGTGGGCCTGACCCAGCGCATGCTCGCGGCCAGCGAGAACCAGTCGCGCCTGGGCGACGTCGCCGCCCTGCTGCGAGCCGTGATGTACACGGCGATAGGCGCCGAGGCCCTGCTCGCGCTCGTCCTGCTCCCCCGCTTCCTCACCCTGGGCCTCGATCTCCGGCATGCCTGCTGGTACGCCTTCTTCATGGCGCTGTCGATCTTCAACAACGCCGGTTTCGTCGTCATGCCGGAGGGCCTGGCGCCCTACGCGACGGACTGGTGGATGGGTATGCCGATCGTGGTGGGCACCTTCGTGGGCGCCGTCGGCTTCCCCGTGATCCTGGACGTCGTGCGCCATCGACGCCGTCCACGCCAGTGGACGCTGCACACCAAGCTCACCCTGGCCACCTACGCCGCTCTATCGGTCGTCTCCACGCTGACCATCGCCGCCTTCGAGTGGACCAACCCCCGCACCTACGGCGCGCTGCCCGTGGGGGGCAAGATCCTGACGGCGCTGATCAACGGGGTCAATGCGCGCTCGTCGGGGCTGTCCACGATCACCTCCGAGCACATGCGCGAGGCGACCTGGTTCCTGCAGGACGCCCTCATGTTCGTCGGCGGCGGATCGGCCTCCACGGCCGGCGGCATCAAGGTGACGACCTTCGCCATCCTGGTCCTGGCGATCCTGGCCGAGGCCCGGGGCGATCGCGACATCGAGGCCTTCGGACGGAGCATCACCCTGTCGTCGGTGCGTCTGAGCGTGGCGGTCGCCTTCATCGGAGCCTCCATCATCGGCGTCGCGACGCTGCTCATGCTGGAGATGACCAATCTGACGCTGGACCGCATCCTGTTCGAGGTGGTCAGCGCCTTCGCCACCGTCGGCCTGTCCACCGGGATCACGCAGACGCTCCCGACCAGCGCCAAGTACGTCATCGTGGTGCTCATGTTCGTGGGACGCGTGGGCACCATGACGGCGGCCACCGCCCTGGCCATGCGCGAGCGGCGCCGCGTGATCCGCATGCCCGCCGAGCGCCCGCTCATCGGCTGATGATGACTCGCAGCGACTGACGGCGGCTGACGACGATGCGGTACGACGACCTGCTGGAGGAGGTCTCCGACCCGGAGACCATGCGGCTGCGCTCGCTGTCCCTGCGCGCCATCGCGCAGGGCATGTACGACGACGGCGCGCGGCTGGCCATGCGCGCGAGGACCGCCGCCATGACGGGCCGTACCCGCGCCGAGCAGGCCGGTCTGCACCTGAACCTGATCACCTACGGCCCGGCCCAGCAGCTCGTCTCCGCGGCGGTCAGGCACCTGCTGGCGCATCAGTACGACGAGTGCCTGCACGCCGCGCAGCTGGCCGGCGCCCTGTACGAGTTCTCCGACGCCACCGACTACGACCTCAAGGAGTACTGGGAAGTCGTGGGGCTGGCCTACCGGGGTCTGGGCGACGAGCGCGAGATGGACAACGCCTTCATGCTGGCCAGGCTCTCGGACT
>ERZ772968.1106-NODE-1106-length-12829-cov-5.032096_pt1 | contig 12829 bp, 13 predicted proteins | sample MGYA00580674_ERZ772968 | MGnify/ENA primary metagenome ERZ772968 (study PRJEB29015, sample SAMEA2737940) | human oral metagenome | biome: human oral; feature: human-associated habitat; material: dental | place: China | collected 2138 ...
ATCCATCTTACAAATCCACTGATTAACGCCATAGGGCACCGCTTGGGCGTCACCATACTTCGTCCTAAGACGCATAAGGTAACTTCCATCAACGTTAATAATCGCGTTACCGCCAGCAATAGCAACACTTGCATTGTTAGAGGACGACGGCTTTCCACCATTACCGTCAGTGGTTGGGGTGGGAGAGTTCCCGCCCTCAACACCACTAGTGTCTTTTGACTTGATGATGTTGTAGGCGGTGTTGTAGCGATTGGAGTATTGACCTAGGACAGCGTCGGAGAGTATTGCGCTACGCAGCCCTTCAAGGCCAACATCTCCACCTACTCGGTTCATGACGCGCATGGCCCTTTGGGGAGACTGGTGGTAGGCGACGCAAAATAATATAAATACCTCTGTCTCCGACTCAACATTGATCCCATACCTTTCAGCAATGGGCTTGTATGCGTTGGCGTCAATGATTAATTGCTCGCTCTGCACAGTCTTGTTGCGAACAAGAAAGTTCTTGATTGTGTCCCCAAAGTTTCGAGGGAGATAATAAGTATTCCAGAACGCACTTGTCTCAGGGTTGGCTTCTAGCAGGCTGCGAAATCCCAAAGAAACACTGCTGTACCCCGAGGGGTCCTTTGTGCGCATCTTATTGAGGATTGCTGCGGCACGCACTCCATACCACTGGCCAATCCCTACGGTGATTGGGTCATTATAGTTGATTGCACTATAGTTCATTGATGACTCGACAGTGCCAATCGCTTTGACCCACACTTTTTGCATCGTGGCATCCCAGGCCATTCGCTCTCCTTAGATAGACGTCTGCCCCCATTTTATCATGGGGGCAGACGTGGCGCGCTAGAAGATGGAGTATGATGCGTCAATCGCGAGTCGGGTTCCCGCTGGAATATCCTTCAGCGCAATGATATTTCCATTGTGGTTGACATTTCCCCTGAACGCAGTCGAGTCCTGCCACATAGTGACATAGAAATTTGTGTACGGGCGCGCCCAGGCAGGGAGCCTGAACAGAACCTCACCGTTGGTGATGGACCCAACTTCAAAGGTTGCGTGGATTGTCACGTCGTCACGCTCCCTTCGACACACGGCGTACAGGTAGTTGTTTTGGCGAACGTTGTTAAGGTTTGCGAGGCCCGTGAAGTCCTCCCAACCGTAGTTGACCCACCCAGATCCGCCACGAAGCCATGCGTCAAACTGCTGCTGAGCGTACTTGTACCCCTCGGGGGTGAAGTGCACATTCATCTCAGGGGTGAAGAACTTCGGTTCCTTGCCGTTGTGGAACCATGACCTTGAGCCTTCGCAGACGACTGCGCCATGTGGTGTGGCGAGTCGCTTGATCGCGTTCGTCGTCGACGCACAACGACGCGCGATGTTGAAGTCGTCGTTCGCCTCACACTCATTGTAGAGCGCCGGCAGAACAATAATGTCCTTGCAGTTCGGGAAAGCCTCCTTTAGTTTCTGCATGAATCGCTCGAACGGCTGCGAGATGTCGCGTCCGGTGCGGATGTCGTAGATCATGTCAATGATGTAGCAACGACCTGTCATTTTTCGCTGGTACTCACTGATCTGAGTTGCTGCGTTATTGAGCATCGTGTTGAAGTTATTGTCATCATTTGACGTGAATCCACCACCATTTGAAGCATAGTTGTGTGGAATCTCGCCCTTGCTTCGGCACCACTCATCCCACGTCCCGTTCGAGTATCCTGTGAGGATCGCGTTGGATGACCCGAGAATCAACGTGTGGGGATACTTGCTGATGCGGTTGACAATACTGTTGGACTCGAGGTCGTTGAGTCGACGATTGGCATCAACCTTGTTTCCATTGATGTCGCCGCGAATGGTGCTCAAGTTATCAAGGACCTCTTGCATTCCCTGGCTGCTGGCGACGGCGATCTGGGACCCGTCCTTGGCGGTTGTGGTGTAGAACTTGCCTGAGGGGTGTTTCTCGAACTTCTCGACCAAGAGTGTGTTCAGGAACGCATTAGTCTGTTTTTCCAGATCCTCAAGCGATTTCTTGAAGGCCTTTTGCTGGCTATCGAAAACAGACGCATTGTCTGCAACGAACTTTTTCACCTTCTCGTTGAAGTCGGCAACAATCCTCGCCTCTTCATCGCCGAATTCATTAACATACTCAACAACATCGCTGATGACCTCCCGAAGCCTGGAAAGAACTTCGTAGTAGGTCAGACCGTCCCCGTACGTGAATGGGGTAACGTTATTGATGTTGATACTGTTAATCAAGTACAGTGCAGCCTCCATCCGCTCATAGATTTGCAGCCAGCGCTTTGATTTATCGGTCAATGGCATGATCTCTCCTCAGTAGATTCCGTAATTAAGATAATGACGTGTGCGAGGCTGACCACCGTCCCACACACCCATAAACAACTCAGACAGTTCGGCGATAACAAAGTCATCCACGTTAACAAGAGTGTTTCGGTAGCGAGCAATCTGCTCACCCTTACCCACATTGTATCCCGTGGACAGCGAGTGCTGGTTGTTCCTATAGTCGTTCGTTCCAGTACTGGATGATGTTGACTTACTGACGTTCGTGCTGGTGCCACGAGTACTGGCGTCACTGATGGACGTGGCGTAGTCGCCATCTCCGGCAAGCCGCGTTTGAGGAGTGTCAGACCCGACAGTGCGCCCCTTCGAGTCGTTCTTACCCTCCCCAGTGCTGTTCTGGGTATTGGACCCAGAGTTCTGGGAGCGCCCATCCTGAGAAGTCTCATTGACGCGACGACCACCATCAAGGGGGTCATTATTAAGCAGTTCTGCCTCATACATCCGGTTGTACCGAGGCATGATGCGCTCCATCTTAAGTTTAAGTCGCCAGATGAAGATGTCGGGTGTCTCGTGCGCGATCTCCTGCAACCAGTACTCACGCTTGATTCTGTCATTGAGAGGCTTACGATACTCCTCGTTGAAGATGGGATAGTCATCCAGCCCGATATGGTCACCAGTAATTCGCACCAAGTCCTTGAGGCGCATTGTGAATTGTGCGGGCATTACTCCTCCGTCTCGTAAGTTGTGATGTTGTCGACTGTTAGGTAATCGTTCATGTTGGGTGCCGCATTGTCATCAACAGCCCACTCACAAGAGACCTGAAGACCAAACTTTTCATTGATCTGCTCGCAGGCAAGTTGGCGAGGCTTCATGTAGGATTCCCGTGACGCCAGAACCTGGCCCGAGTTACCGGCAGCCTCCTCAACCACCATGCGCTCACGCTTCTCAGAGTTGACGTTCATGATCCCAAGCATTGTCAGGGCCTCGCCCCAGATCTTAGCCTTGGACTCCATATGCTTAATACTGGAGACCGCTCCCGCGCCAGCATTCTGGTTGAGTGGAAAGACGCCGATCATCGACGCAAGATTGTCGACGGCGAGATTCTCGGTGCCCCAGACGACGGGCTCGCCGTCGTAGATCTTACTAATGAGGTTCTGTACGGTGAGTCGTTGGTCCTGACTGCATGCTACGATCATGGGGTTTCGCTCGTTAAGCAGGTCGATCTCGATGGTGCGATCGATTTGAGCGAGGCGCGCCGCATAGGAGAGCACGATGTCGATCTCTGGAACGCGGATTTGGTTTCCCCAGATGCAGACGGACTCAGAGGCGGGAACGTCTCGAGAATAGACTCCATTTCGTGTCACCCGGTACCCGGTAGGGTTGTCCTGGATGTCTAGAGGCCCGGAGACGGTTGCAGGCATCGCCATGAACAACTCAAAGAATGAGTCATAGTAGAAGACACTGTAACCGTTATTGAAGATTGTTGTCTCGATAAAACGGGGGTCGATGCCGTTAGGAAGACCTTCCCAGGTGAACCTGGAAATGCATTTTCCCATCAACTGGCGCCTATACATAAACTCTAGTGTCGCCTGGCGATTCTCTGAGGTCGTTGGCTTTGCTGCCATCACCTCTCGGTAGATGGTGTTCTTTACGTGATCTCTCTTAAGCAATTAAAGTCACCTGATTCGTCTTGTCAATCCGATTGTTCCTGATGTTAATTGTACCAATTCGCTGAGGTGACCGCCACAGTGTCACACCCTTCTCGAAGATCCCCCTGACCGTGCCCTTGAATCCTTCAGGGATGTCGGCACGCTCCAGGTAGCACTCAGCAAGCTTCCAGTAAGTAAACTCTGTCATGAGAGAAAGCCTGGACGGCATCTTGACCCAAGTATTCATGGCATAGCCATATCGCAACCAATAGTCGCCAACTCTTCGAATAGCCGCCGACGACATGACTCGCACCCTGCAATCCAGAACCATTCCCTGAGACACAATGGGAGAAACGTAGCCTGACGTCTGCCCAATCACTGCTGGTGGAATGACCTGCATATCTTGCTGCTGAGCATTAATTGACGCTAGCGCGGCCTCATAGTCGCCATTGGCAGAAAACTGTGCTAGTTCAAAGTTGGTGTCACGAACAGTACGCTGCTGACGCTGAGAGATCTGCGACGCACCACTTGCCAACTGATTCTGAATGTTCGCCGTCGACTGCGCCTGCGAGTTCGCGATCATGGCCGAGACGCCCGCCGTAGCCGCCTGACCAAGCCCCGCACCGACGGCCTGTCCATTAAGCCCAACAGCGCCGCCCAGGGCCGTCATACCACCCTGAACCGCTTGAACAGTTGCCCTCATGTTGTTGTAACGCGACTGACTGTCCGCCATTGCTGAATTACCCCACATAGAGTTCTCAGCACCCGCCTGGGTTGCAGCAATGCCCGCGTTAGCAATATCCCGGCTAGCAACGGCTTGCCGCTGGGCGCGCTGCTGCTGCCAGCGAGCACTGTTGCGCTGCGCTGCCATGGTGTGTGTATTGGATGCGAGTGCATTAAGGGCACTGTTGTTCACGGTAGCGAAAATGGGTAGTGAAGTAAATCCAGTTACGGCGTCCCACTCCTCACCCTTACTGTCGATCACCTTGTTTCGCGAAATCTCATAGATTTTCGTGTTCCAATTGGTGTTGTAGTCCTTGATCCCAAACATTAATGAAGGGTTAGGGTAGACGACATGAGCGTACTGTAGGATACCGATTCCTGTGGTCATTACGGACTCTGGCCGGTATTCAACAGGGTTGCCAGAATAGGTTGTCAGTTCAAGAATGCAATAAGGCGCAGTGCAAAACTTCTTGAGTTCTCGATACGCCTTTGGAAGGTGCTCGAGGATCTTCTTCCTGAAGTCCGTCTTAGTCAGTGGATACTCACGGTTAATGTAAATCGAGTCATTGCTGATGTTGTACCAATACGCATTACTGCCGAACTTGACCTTGACGTCAGTATTCTTATCGAGAACGTCTTTAGGGATAAGCATCACGGAGCCAATTCCTTGAGTGATCCAGGGCTTCTCGCTCATAGACAGCATACCCGTAACAAAATCCTGTCTACTGCACACCCAGTACTGGGGTGCATTAGGCAACCCCTCTGCCGCAGATCCATACGCTGTACGCACGTTTGGGTTGTTCTTGTCGCCAAAACCATTAGGATCACGAAGGTCGATCGTCGTAGAGACAACAACGTCATAGTCGTAGTTCTTGACGTCAGCAAGAATCTTCCTGTAGGTGTCAAGCACCTGGTGCTCCCCACCCATATCCAAACCCTCAGGCTGAGTCAACCACTCGCGACCGTTATCCGCAAAGGCGTCAATGGCAGCAATACCCATGTGTCCACGCTCAAGGTAGGCGCGACCGAACTTGACTCGCTGATAATAAGTTGACCACACATCAAGTTGCAGGGTCAGTTGAGTAGTGTTAGGTGCGACATAGTCAATGCTGGTAATGAAATAGAAGAAAGCGTGAGGAGTGTACCCCTCGAAATTTGTTGAGTTCACAGGTCTGCCGGGGTTCTCGACCATAGCATAATTATATTGGTTAGCCTTAGTGAATGGCGTGGGAATGCGGATAGGCTTCCCCTGTGCAAGGTACGTCATTTGATTGATCTCAACCTTGTTCACCTTATTGAAAGACTTAACGTACTGGTATGGGGTCCATCCGTAAGCATCCCAGTCAATAATGTCCCGATACGTATTGTCGAAAGGAACGTTGCACATCGTGACAACAGAACCTGTAGACCACACAGAATAGTCAAACGACAGTCCCACAGATGTGTCGGGCGGCTCATTGTAAATCTGATTCACATTCACTCCTATCAGTAAAGCCCCGCCATCCCGGAGGATAGCGGGGCGGTTACTGACTCAGTATATCATGCCTGAATCTGAATAGTGATCTCCTTGTTGACGGGCTTAGTGCCACCCGGAGCAGCCTTCGTATCAACATTCACACCGATAGTCGGATACCCAGCCTTCTCATCAGGCCCAATAGTAAGCACGCCGTCGTTGCTGATCTTAGTGGACTTGCTCGTGACGCTCTTAATGTACCAGTCAGTAGCGTAACCCTTGTTGGCAGGCGGAGTCTTCCACTCAATCGACAACTGGCGCAGCGAGCCCGGCTTCATGACCGTAGAATGAACACCATCCTGGTTAAGAACCTTGATCGAATTAATCTCCGCATTCGTCTCAGCCTTCGGCGTCACGATAATCGTATTCGGCTTCGTACCAAAAGCAATCGCCGGAGTGAATGGTGACGCGGAGATCAAGGACCAGTGATGCAGCCAGTAATTGTCATAAAGACCCTCGGGATTCTGAATAGAACGGTTCTCCAGGAGAACATCCTTGATCAGCAGGAACTCCCTAGTGGTCAGGATCGCGCTAACATCAGACAGACCGAGGGCTTCATTCGGCACAGTGATAATGTGCGACGGCGCCTCAGCATCCTGACGGTTGAATGCCGCCGAAAGGGACGTAACATCAACATTCGCCTTAAACTCGGGCGTCGCAATAAGCACCAAATTCTCAGGGCGAGCAAACGAATGGACCGCCGCGGCGTTGTAGGCAGGAGTCGGATAACGCATCTTGTCCGCAGCAACACGGAGTGCCTTGAGCGCTGCGTCAGTATTATTCTTATTTGCATCGAACACATTCAGGTCAGGAATCTGAACATGGAAGAAGCCGTGCTTCGCATCGTAAGTGCGAAACAGGGAGCAAATCGTGAGGAACTCACTCCACTCATCCGAGGACGCAGCAACGTTCAGAGTCTGAGAGAGCATGTCAGACAACCCGTTCTCACTCAGGAAAGCGCGGCGAAGAACATCGCGATTAAAGGTAACCTTAAACTTCTCCTTGCGATTGATCGTGTGGAAAGCAGAATAGGCCGGCGGACGCGCCTGACCGAATACATCCTTCTCCAGGTAGTCGCGGTTCTCTTCGTAGATGGTTGGCTTGATGAAGTCCATATGGACCTCTTCGATGGTGTCACCGAAGTTCATCATGCCGTCCTTGAAGACTGCGAGAGGGTTACGCCACGTAATGTCGCGGACAACTGTGGAACCAATTCGGTTAATCAGAGCAGACATGAACTCGTTTCGAGTAATATTGTCGCTCATAATCCCCTGAATAGTTTCCTGAATATTAGCCTTGGTGGCCTCAGGAACCATTTCCTGATAATCCCTCCGGGCATCAGAACGGATGGCATTAAGCATGTCGATGTTCGAAACATCATCTCGCAAGCGGGGCATAATTACTTCCTCGTGAATAGATCGGAAATTGACTTAGGCTTCCAGTTCCCATCAGGAACCTTCGAATCGGGATTGTCCCCGGATGAGAAAAGACCCGAGAGACCCGCAAGAGTTTTCCCAGTACTCTTCACAGCATCAGTGTCAATCCCCATTTCCTTAATTGTAGCACTACCGGCATCCTTCATGGCAGTACCCGCAAGATTAGCCGCGGCGCCGCCGACCTCACCAATACCCTTCGCGACGGCCTTGGCGTCGTCTGCCGTAGACGCAACAGCCGCCTTGACATCATCCGCTGTCATCTCCTTGCTTGCAGGAACGTCATCCCCTGCAAAGGGGTTGCCGGTCTCGCGTTCAGTAGGTGTAAGCATTCCTGAGAGCCTGCCTTCAAGTTCCCCCTGAAGTGCAGTGATTTTGTCTCCAAATACGCTGGCCAGGTGGTCCCAGGCAGCCTTCGTGTCCTTGAAAGGATCCTCATCCTTCTCTGGGTTAGGATCCCCACCCATCATGTTTCGGTCAGACGGAGATACGGCCTTGTTGTCGCCGTCGGAGTCGCCGGGGTCATAAACATTTGACTCGGGCAGGCCCGCCTCCTTCTTTTGTTCAGATGAGAGATGAGCTGTGTCCCGGTTCATCTGCTGAGCGCGCTCCTGCTGATACTTCGGGTCAGCAAGTTTGTCGCCGGTAACCCCTGTTATGGGAACGCGAGACTTATCGGGCTTACTCTCTAAATTCTTCTTGGTCTGCTCCTGAGTCCGCTTCGCATCCTCAGCAACATTGCCCGTCCCCTTGTACTTATTGGCCTTTCCCATTTCTTCTCCTAATAGAGGTAGGCTAGGAACTTACGTTCCTAGCCTACCATTAATACCCAATATCAGCCAGCGCTACAGAGGCTTGCAGGCCGTTCCGTGTGAGCCCTTATCACCGGGTTGCATCTCACACAGGTCCAGAGTCACTTTGCTGACTTGGGAGCATTCTTGGCGAGATAGTCGATAAGAGCGTCCCGAACAATGTCGTCCACGGAGCGGCGCTCAATCCAGTGCTGCTCATCGACATCGTTGATAAGCGCCTTCGGAAGACGGTACTTGGTAGTTGACTTATCACTAATGGGTCGTGCCATGATTAATCCAGCCTTTCAAACTTTAAGTGTAAATGTTGTGTCCTTGAGGACTACGCCACCAGGAACTCTCGTAGGAATGAGTTTACCACCCCACTGTCCGCCGGTCAACATATCGTCTAAAGTTAACGTGGCGGCCACTGAGCGGGGCATCCCTGCAATGTGCACATCTAGTTTACCATCAATCTCTTCTGCATACTGTTTTGCTCGAATGTAAACAGAATTTGTGAAATTTCCCTCATGCTTCCAGGCACCGAGTTCAACAGGGTCCACCCAAAGACTTTCAGGTGGAGTTGTCGGTCCGATCAGATGTAATGAGTCCGTATCTGCGTACGCAAAGGTGTCGTAATTGTCTTGTGCGGCGCTAATGGTTTTCTTTCGAGCGTATGCGGTGATAAAAACGCCCATAGGCGTATATACAGGGTCTCGCGTTTCAGCAGCATTCATTTCCAGGGCCACTCGGTTGTCACGAAGTACGGGGTGTTTTCCTGTGATATCGGGGTTTGTCGCAAACTTTCCATAAAGCGAATTCAAATGTAGTTTTGCAATCTGTCTTAATCCGCCATCGCTGTTCTTTTTAACTTCCATGAAGTGGTCAACGTATTTATCAAAGAATCCGTGCGAGCCTCGGAACTCAAAGGTACCATCCCAGGACAAGATCTGTATGTCATAGTGTTTCTTCCAAAGTTCTATGTCGATGTTTGTTGCTACGACGGTTGTCGGCTCTTTAATTTCCGTTAAGTATTCTGTTGGATTAAATGAGAGGTTCTTTTTAATTTGAATGCAAGGAATGTGGTTTTTCTTGAGTTTTGCTTTAAAAGTTATCGATGCAATGTATAGTGGGCGATCTGTTACAGGGCCACCTTCCGAGTAAAGCGGTTCTCCGTATGGTAACAGGGCTGTTCGCATCACTGAAGGGTAAAGAGAATTGACGTCATACACGCTTCCCGGTCCGTTCAGTCTCTTAGTGAAACGTGGATCTGCGTAAGTGAATCCTCCGCGATAGGCTTTTCGGATCTCCGAATCGATCTCGGGGGAAAGGATGGGGAAGCGCCGGATGAACAGTTTCCCGGTCATCTTCTTGTAAGTCGCTAAGGAGTCGCTGCCTGCGGTCAGTTTGGTCATCTTCTCAGCAAACTGCACCTCTAGGGCTTGAGCCACAATCGCAACATCATTCCGCTGATACCGCCTCTCCTGTTCCGTCGGAATGTAGCCAATAGGGCGAGGCTTCTCGTAATCAATCTCGAGTTTCTGGTCGTGAAGATTAAATGCCTTAGCGATCGTCGCAACCGACATGGGAAGTTTCTTTAGTGAGTCACGAAACTCAACGCGATAACCCGTATCGAAAACAACTGTGATACTATAAAATTTCCCCATCCGAGAGATTAGTGATGTAAACTGTTTTACATCGGGCGTCTCTTTGGTCCATGAGTAGCCATTCTTAAGCAGCCAGTCAAGGATAAAAGCACCGTCAAAAGCGAGATTATGAAAATATATGTGAGCGGCACGTCCAGCAACGTGGTGCATAAATCCGTCAATAGACGTGCCGTCCACGTAATCATTTAGTTTACCAACCTTGATAATCCCCCATGACCACACGCGACAGTCGTCCTCAAGAGTTGTCGTCTCAAAGTCGGCGCAATATGAAGGGACTTTCTTGTGGCTCCGCTTAACGCTTCGACCGGCGACGGGTGCGGCGCTTATTGATTGGCGAGCCACTAAAATCGTCCTCCGGCATAATCTGAATGGAATGAATATTATCTAGTAGAGAGTGTAGATCTGATTGCGCATTCTCTGCGTCGTCGTACCACACGTCCTCGTTGGCTCTGCGCTTCTCAAAATATCCTTCTTTTGCTGCCTCATACATGATAGATAGTTGATTTGCGAAATCGGCGTTAACAGTCCACATCAACCACAGTACGTCATCGGGGATGTCAGTGAGAATATCAATCAACTGGGCGTCGCCAATAACGTCAATCATAGCCGCCATCTGTTTCTTGGCGTTAGTAAGTTTCTCTTGCTTTCCAGCTCGTGTGAGATTCTTTAGAACCTTATTCGTTTTCTCTTGCAAGGCTTCCGGGGATTCGAAATAAATTGTGCGCTTATCTGGGTTCATTCGCTCGAGAGCGTAATGAGATCCGCCGCCAAGATATGTCTTCTTGGGCCTAAAATCTCGAATCCAGTCGCCCACAGTTGCATCACCCATGTAAGGCAGTCTCGTTCCACCGACTGAAGCCTCGTATGCATCTATGTCCTCATTATAGCGTCGCACAGCATCACGATAACGACGCACGTCTTTAGCAGAAATGGGATTACCTTTACTGTCAGCATAATACCAAATGCTATCAGAATTATTAAACTCACTAAGACGCTCAAGTTCTCTCGCCGCATTCTTCAACGTCACCCTTCCAATCGCTGACTTACCCAAAGGGTCAAACTTCGTGCCACGAATATCCGCACCATCCTCACTAGAAGCAATCCGCCTCATCTTCCGAATAGCACGATCCCGCTCCACCTGAAGCAAATCACGAGCCTGCTCCAACTCAGAACGACGCTGCCTACGAGCATCAACCTTCACAGACCCCATCTTCGCAGGACCCGAAGACATCTCACCAAGAGTATCCGGAAGCCCCAGGGACGGCGACGCATTCAAGCCGCCAATAAACTCCCGAATCTCACCAGCAGTATTCCGAATCCGCTTAACGCCATGCTTGGCAGCCCTGTAATGCTGCCCCCACTTCGACCTAACCATAGAAAAATCCCCCTGCCCCCTAAGGGGCAGGGGGCATAAACATTCTACCCGACTCAGGCCAGAGTCACAGTCGTGTACTCACGACCACGACCCGACTTTGCCGAGCCAACCGCCACGGCCACCGGCTCAGGCCAAGACTTCACATCGCCCAGAATATCAACCAAACGCTGAATCTGCGCCACAACCGTCTGAGACGAAGTCCCATACGCGTTGCCATCCTTGTCAATCACAGTGATCGCCCGGCGCATCTCGGCCTCACCAGTGTCCGGATCAACCACGTCATCCTCGGTGATTACGATGTCCTTGATCTCAATCTTCTTGCCACGCAGTTCCTTGAAAGAAACAGCAGAGTTCTGGGCGGTAAAGAAAGCCTTCTTGCCAGCAAAGTCGTCAGAAAGAGAAGAGTAAACAACAGCCATGATCAATTCCTTTCGTGTATGGCTCGATTTCCGTTCAATGATCTGGTATTACCCGTCCAGCCGGGAATCTATTAAAAGAGTGTGGGTTCGTCTTGTTTGTCCGGTACCACGGGAGTCCCAAGCATATTTGTTGCCGCTGAACACACCATCGCAATCTTGTCATAATTGTGTGGATACCTGATGCACCCCTGTTGCTTCCCGTTGTAAATAACCACATAGTCTTCACGGGTGCGATTTAAAGTAATGGTCCCGCGATGGCCTGCGATGTAATACTTAGTCACATGACGATTATCTGTCTTATAGTGCATCACACGCTTGACCTTATACTCCAACTTCGGAGAATAAATCCTCACGAAAAAACCATCACCAGCACCGCAAACAACGCCATCCACAACAACCACCCCCCAATCCTAGGCGCAGCCTTCGCCGCAATCATACCCCCAGCGACACCGAGAGCAACCCCGCCCGCACTAAGGCGCTTGCCATGAGCCCGCACGTCAGCAGGAGAGTAATCCGCATAAGAACCAATAGCATTCTGTCGCTCATATTCATCCGCTCCCATTTCCTTGTCCATCCAAATCCATTCACCATTAATGTTTTCCCACATTGTTCTCACTCCTCGAGCCAATTATCGATCATTCGTAGAGCCTTGATGATGTTTCCAATAGTAACTGTCAAAGTATTGAAGTCCCATTGAAAAGTGACCTTATCGCCGTCAGGGTCATTGTCGAGAACGTTAACCCGTGTTCCGTGAACATTGAATGCAACCCAATCATCTGAGTGGTTCACATAATAGTCCGTCCATCCGCCAATCACCATGCGCAACTTCATATTCTTGCACGGCTTGACGTTTTGTGTGTAGTTCATTGTTCGGTTCCTTTCTGTCCCGTTCATGTATTAATAATGCACCAACATTCCCCACCAGTCAAGTTATCTACACGTGAACCACGTCACGCAACCCATAAGCACACCCATT
>ERZ772968.1107-NODE-1107-length-12826-cov-10.457051_pt1 | contig 12826 bp, 13 predicted proteins | sample MGYA00580674_ERZ772968 | MGnify/ENA primary metagenome ERZ772968 (study PRJEB29015, sample SAMEA2737940) | human oral metagenome | biome: human oral; feature: human-associated habitat; material: dental | place: China | collected 2138 ...
CATCCAGGATGATGAGGTCGGGGCCGTGGGCGATGCCGCAGGCAATGTTGAGACGACGCAACAGGCCGCCGGAGAGCTTCTTGGGCTTGAACTTCACGAACTTCTCCAGACCGACGAAGCCGATCGCCTCGGCCACCAGGCGGCGCCGCTCGGTGCGATCGCGAACGTAGAGGGCGCAGAAGGCGTTGACGTTCTCCGCCACCGTGAGCTCGTCGAAGACGGCGACGTCCTGAGGCACCACGCCGATGCGGCGCTTGAGCTCGTATGCGGTGGGCGTCATCGGCTCGCCGAAGACTCGGATCGAGCCCTTGTCGTAGGCGAGCAGCTGGAGGATGCAGTTGATCGTCGTCGTCTTGCCCGATCCGTTGGGGCCGAGCAGGCCCAGCACCTGGCCGCGCGGGATCTTGAGGGACAGGCCGTCGACCGCGACCAGCTCCCCGTAGCGCTTGATCAGGGAGCCGACCTCCACAGCCGGGCCGGTATCCCTGGTCCCGTCTTTGACTTCCATCTCGGTTCCTTTCTTCCCGCCGGTGTTCCCCGGCTCATGACTCCCATGTTCCTGCGGGGGTGGTGGCGGTCAGAAGTGCCTGCCGTCATGACCTGGGCGGGCAGCCATGACTTCTGTCATGAGATCCGTCAACAGGGCCACCGGATCGGCCTGACGGGTTTGAAAGCGCCGGTGATCGTCGATAATCGAGGCGTGAAGGTCCTGGTCGACAACGGCGTGCTGCTGTGCGGCTGTGTCTTGCTGGCCCTGCTCACCGTGGAGACGGACACGGTCGTCGTGGTCTGGCTGCTCGGTGCCGTGGCTGTCAGTGGGATGGGCATGTTTGCCGACCGGAGCCGCTGGGCGATCGTGATGCCCGCCGCCTACCTCCTGCTCGGAACCCTCACGACGGCGTCCGTGGTCGGGGCCCCGCTGGTCGTCTACGGCCTGGCCCGCCTCGGCATGCTCGGTACCCGGCACGCACGGGTGGTGGCTGTGATCAGTGGCCTTCTGTTTACTGCCGTCGTTGCCAGACAGGTGCCGAGGACACCGGTACTGGCCCTCGCTCTGGTGATATGCGCGCTCGCGGCCCTCCTCGCGTTGCGCACCCTCCAGGAGGAGACGGTGCGGATGAGCCTGCACTCAGTGCGTGATGATCTGCGCGAGAAGGTCCTCACTCTGCAGGACACGAACGCCCAGCTGCTTCGGGCCCAGGACTACGAGCTGCGCGCCGCCGCCCTGGCCGAGCGCACCAGGATCGCCCGCGAGATCCACGACGGCGTCGGCCACCTTCTCACCCGCCTCCTGCTGCAGGTCAAGGCCCTCCAGGTCGTCCACCGGGACGAGCCGGGCGTCGTCTCCGACCTCGCCACCCTGGATACGGGCCTCGATGAGGCTCTGGACTCCATGCGCCGCTCCGTCCACGCCCTGTCCGATGAGGGCGAGGAACTGGCCACCTCCCTCAACCTCCTGGGTTCGCGCTGCGGCATCGACTCCGTGAGCGTCGACTGCTCGACTGACGTCGAACCCCCGGCGGCGGTGGCGCGCTGCATCGTCGCCGTTGTGCGCGAGGCCCTGACCAACGCCGCCCGCCACGGTAGGGCCCACTCGGCCCGCGTGGCGGTCACCGACTACCCTGCGTTCTGGCAGGTCACGGTCGACAATGACGGCGTCGTGCCCATCGAGGACGAGCCTGCCGTCGACGACGGCAGGAGCCCGGGCCTGGGGCTGCGCTCCATGACTGAGCGGGTCGAGGCCCTGGGCGGCAGGGTGCGGATCACCCCGCGGCCGCGGTTCACGGTCTTCGCGATGATCCTCAAGGACGGCCAGGGGAAGGAAGGAGCATCATGAGGGTCCTCATCGTTGACGACGACGCGTTCGTCGCCCAGTCCCTGTCCACGATCCTGTCGGTCGAGGACGACGTTGACGTCGTCGGCCTGGGTGGATCGGGCCCCGCGGCCATTGAACGATACCCGGAGCTGGCTCCGGACATCCTCCTGATGGACATCCAGATGCCCGGTGGCGACGGACTCAGCGCGGCCGAGCAGATCCTCACCGAGGATCCGGCGGCGCGCATCGTCTTCCTGACCACCTTCTCCGATGACGAGTACATCGTGCGGGCCCTCACGATGGGCTCGCGCGGCTACCTCATCAAGCAGGACGTCGCCCGGATCGCTCCGGCGCTGCGGTCCGTCATGGCCGGGGTGTGCGTGCTGGAGGAGGAGGTGCTCGAGCGCAGCGCCACCATGGGACTCGGCTCCCGGCCGCAGGCGAGTGGGGCGGACCGGGGCCGGGGCAGCAGGACCTGCGGCGCACGGCCTTCGCGGCCCTGACCGATCGCGAGTACGAGGTGGTCGAGGCCGTGGCCGAGGGACTGGACAACGCTGAGGTTGCGGCGCAGCTGTTCATGAGCGAGGGCACGGTGCGCAACCACATCAGCGCGATCCTGGCCAAGCTGGGCCTGCGCAACCGCACCCAGGTCGCGGTCATGTACTACCGCTCCGCACAGGCGGGATGAGCCTGGTTCGGCTCTGGACTACGCGATGGTCACAGGTTCTCGGCGAAGAAGGGCTCGATGAAGTCGAAAGCCTTGGAGACATAAGGGGCCAGGTCGTACATGTCGAAGTGGCCGGCCTCGCCAATGACATGCATCTGCTTGTTCTGGCCCGGTACGGCCTCGAAGACCTCAGTGGATGCCTCGCGGCTCCAGGCGTTCTCCGCAGTGATGACGAGGTAGGGCTTGGTCATGTCCTTCATAAGGTCGGGAACGTTGTAGGAGACGAGCTCGAGCTGGCTCCAGGCGACGACGTCGTTGCTCCAGCGCGGGTGCGTACCGCGTGCGGAGTAGTAGTACGCCGCTCCTTCATCGAAGGCGCGTGGCATGAAGTTGAGATGCGCGATGTCTCCCTCGCCCTGTTCGTAGGCCATTTTGGCGGCTCTGACCTTGTCCTCGGGCATGAAGAACCCGGCCATGGCGGAGGTGGAGATATCGGAGATCGCAGGGACGATGGCGGTGATCGCCTTCAGACGCGGCTCCTTGACACCCGCGACGGACATATACGAGCCGGAGCCGCAGATGCCCAGGCCGCCAATGCGGCCGGAGTCGACGAAAGGCAGGGACTGAAGGAAGTCGACGGCGCCCTCGATATCGCTCTCCTTGACGTCGGGCAGTTCCTGTTGGCGCGGCGTGCCCTCACTCTCACCGAAGTAGGAACCATCGAAGACAAGGGTCACGTAGCCGAGTTCGGTCAGGCGCTCGGCATAGACGCTCTGAGCCTGCTCCTTCACGGAGAGCATGGGGCCAGTGACGACGACGGCCGGATAGTCCTTGCTGAGGTTGAAGTCGGTGGGCAGGCGGAGCAGCCCCGCCAGGCGCAGACCCAGATCCTTGTTGGTGAAGACGACTTTCTGTGTGTCCATGATGTTCTCCATTTCCTTCACTGGGGGTGGTGAGAAGAGCCGAGTGACAGTTCGTCACTCAGTGGTTAAAGAACCAGTTATTCTCTCTGGTTCGCGGTGGGCATGGGTGATCTGGGCGATGATCTTCAGTTAGGCCCTGAAGCGGGCGAGATCGGTCTGCACCCGGGTGGGCTCATCGCCGGGTGGCACGAGGTCCTGGTCGAGGACGCCGCGGTCGGCGACCGTATCCGGCTTCGTGGCGGCGAATAGCGTCTCGAAGTCGGTGACTGGTGCGCCTGGCCGGGAGAAGACCTCGACGGTGCGATGCTCGCCCGAGGTGTTGAGTGCGCCCTCGATGAGGACCTGGGCGACGTGGTGGCGGTCCACGCCCGGCTGTCTCTCGACGAGGTCGCCCTGGCGCAGGTCGATCTGGGCGTCCTCCGCCCCCTGGTAGTCGAACCAGCCGGGGCGGACGATTGTGTAGGGGTGGCCGGAGGCTCGTACCAGCCGTTCGGCGCGGCGCTTCCAGTCCCATGACTCGCCTGATGGGTGGGAGATGCGCATGGATGTCATCAGGCTGATGTGGACCTCCGGGCGACCGGCGAGCGCATCCAGCAGCGCGGGCAAGACGGCGTAGTAGTGGTTTTCAAGGTCGGAGTCCCCGCCGTGGGTGAGGATGACGATGTCGACGCCGTCAATGATGCCGGCCAGTGAGGCGGCATCGGTGGGGGAGGCCTCGACGACTTCCGCATCTGCGGGGAGCAAGGTGGTCGCTCTCGCGGCGTTGCGGGACTGGGCCCTGACTCTCAGGCTGCGAGCCAGGGCCTCCTCGACGACGACGTGGCCCACTTGGCCGGTGGCGCCGATGACGAGAATCGTGCGGGGAGCAGTCATATGATGCTCCTTTTGTGAGTTGTGTTGAACCTGGTGGATCGGGTGGTCGGGAAGACAGTTCGTGATAGTCATCCGGCTGGGAAGGTCTGAGCGGCTGGGCGCGTTCAGTACAGCGTCCCGCCGGCGAGCTGGTTGTTCTTGACGTAGTCGCGCAGCAGCCACGTCACGGTCTTGGGGTCGTAGTGGTCGAAGATGCGCGGCAGGCTGCCGTCATCGAGCGCCGCGAAGGCAGCCATGTCCTCCTCGCTCAGCTCGAAGTCGAAGACGTCGAAGTTTTCCTCCATGCGCTCGCGGCGCACGGACTTGGGGATGACGACGACGTCCTTCTGCATGAGTGCCCGCAGAATCACCTGTCCAGGCTTCTTGCCGTACTTCTCACCGATCTCGGTCAGGACCGGGTTGGCGAAGATGTTGTTCTGCCCCTCGGCGAAGGGCGCCCAGGCCTCGTGGACGACGCCGAGCTCGGCCATGACCTCGTGGGCCTCGTCCTGCTGGCGGAAGGGGTGCGTCTCGACCTGGTTGACCGCCGGCGGCACCTCGGCGAGCAGGGCCACGTCGACGAGTCGCTCGGGGGAGAAGTTGGACACCCCGATGGCACGCAGCTTGCCGGCCTTGTAGGCGTCCTCCATAGCGCGGTAGGCGCCGGGGTAGTCGCCCATGGCCTGGTGCAGCAGCATGAGGTCGATGTAGTCGGTGCCCAGCTTGCGCAGCGACTGGTCGATGGAGGCGGTGGCTCGCTCGTAGGTCATGTTAGAGACCCAGATCTTGGAGGTGATGAAGACGTCCTCCCGCGGCACGCTGCTGGCGCGCACGGCGGCGCCGACGCCCTCCTCGTTGCCATAGGCCTGAGCGGTGTCGATGAGGCGGTAGCCGACCTCGAGAGCCTCACGCACGTAGCGCTCGGTCTGATCCGGTGGGGTCTGGAAGACGCCGTATCCGAGCATCGGCATCTCGACTCCGTTGTTGAGGGTCTGGTAGAGCATGGGGTTTCCTCCTGGTTCAGTGGACTGCTTCGGTCTCGTTGTTTCATGCATCAGTCTTGGCGGCGATCCCCAATATGTAAAATGCGTATATCGGAACTGTTGATGCATGAGGTGCATCAAGGCGTGGAGGGTGTGGATGGAGTTGGAACAGCTGAGGCAGCTCGAGGCGATCGAGCGTGAGGGGACCATGAGCGCGGCGGCGCAGGTTCTGCACCTTTCGCAGCCGGCGCTATCGCGCTCGCTCGGGCGCCTGGAGAGAGAACTTGGCCAGTCTCTCTTCGATCGTGTGGGACGCCGCCTCATCCTCAACGACGCCGGTCGGGTCGCCCTGGAGCACGCAGGGCAAATCCTCAGGGCCGAGCGGATGATGCGCGAGGCGCTGGCCGACGTCGCCCGTCGCACCCGTGCTCTACGGGTGGGGACTGTCGCTCCAGTACCGCTGTGGCGCCTGACCGCCCTCATGACCGAGCGGTTCCCCGGGCTGGTCCTCACCTCCCAGATGCTCGCCGAGGACGAGGTGGAGTGCGGGGTTGTCGACGGCGACCTCGACCTGGGTATCAGTCTGCGGCCCCTGGCGCTGCCCATGGTGCACTCGACTCGGCTCATGGTGGAGAACCTCGCCGTCGTCCTGCCCTCCGAGCACAAGCTGGCGGGCAGGAGCAGCGTGAGCATGGCCGAGCTCGACGGCGAGACCTTCCTCCTGCTCAAGGACATCGGCTTCTGGCGTCAGGTGTGCGACCAGCATCTGCCTCACTCCGAGTTCATTGTGCAGGAGGACCGCGGTGTCTTCGAAGGGCTGGTGCGCAGCTCGCCGCTGCCTCACTTTGTCACCGATGCGCCCTTCTTCTCGGACGCTGCACCCGAACGGGTCGTCGTGCCGATTCGTGACACGGCGGCGCACGCGACCTTCTACCTGCTGGCCCGTGCCGGCTGCCGTCAGGAGGCCGAGAACCTCTTCGACTGGGTGAGTCGGCAGTGACCAGCAGTGACCAGCGTGCCTGACGGGAGCGACGTGCGCCGTCGGCGACATGCGTCCCGTCGGGATTCAGGAACCCTCCACATGGTCGATAAACGCCACATGCCGGATCGGAACGGCGCCGACTGCCGGACTGGATAGACGCCACATGGGGGATTAGAATGGCGCCAACATCCGGATCGAGGCCGGATCCTGCAAGAGAGGCTGAAGAACTGGTGGGTCAGAACGGCTATCTGCCGCGGGTTGTCGACCAAGTCGTCCAGGACTCGCTCGGCTACTCGGGAGGCGTCCTCCTCGAAGGAGTGCGGGCCTGTGGCAAGACCATGACCGGCCGCCGGCATGCCTCCTCCGAGGTGGCCCTCGACTCAGGGCTGCCGCAGCTGCGCGCGGCCCTGGAGGTCGACCCGTCCCTGATTCTGGCCGGGGAGGTTCCACGTCTTATCGATGAGTGGCAGATCGAGCCCTCCCTGTGGAATCTGGTGCGTCGAGAGATCGACTCGCGTCAGCGTCCGGGTCAGTTCCTCCTGACCGGATCCTCCGTCCCGGTTGAGGACGCTGTCCGCCACTCAGGTGCACATCGGGTATCGCGAATCTGTATGCGGCCGATGACTCTGTTCGAGCGCGGTCTCGGCGATGGAAGCGTCTCACTTGCGGGACTGTTTGATGGTCAGGCTCCCGATTCTGTGCTGGTCTCGGGAACGAGCGTGGCCGAGGTTCTTGATGAGCTGGTCCACGGAGGATGGCCCGGGGATCGTGATCTGACGACTTCTCAGGCACAACGTCATCTGCGGGACTATATCGATGACATCATCAGTATCGACATCGGCCGTCTCGATGGTGAGCCGCGCCGGGACCCCTTGAGGATGCGTGCCCTCATACGGTCTCTCGCCCGGCATATTTCGACGGAAGCCTCTTTCGCCACCATCGCGAAGGATGTCTCCGGACAATCGTTGTCCGGAGAGACGGCGATCGCTTACGTGAACGCCCTCAAACGCCTGTTCGTCGTCGAGGAGCAGCCGGCCTGGGCTCCTCATTTGAGGTCTCGCTATGCGGTGCGGACGTCGTCGAAACTGCACTTCGTTGATCCCGCGCTGGCTGCGGCAGTGACCGCGACCTCGCCGGGGCGTTTGATGCAGGACCTGGAGACTGCCGGGTTCTGGTTCGAGTCGCTGGTCGTGCAGCACCTGAGGGTCTTCGCTGAGGTGCTGGGTGGTCGCATCTATCATTTCCGGGACAAGTCGGGCAGAGAGGCGGACGTTATTGTCGAGCTCGATGACGGACGGTGGGCCGCCTTCGAGGTCAAGCTAGGACAGAGGCAGATTCCTGCGGCTCAGTCCTCGTTGGCGGCGTTCGTGGGAGATATTGACACGGCGCGGACGCCTCTCCCACAGTTCAGGGCTGTTGTTACTGCGGACGGTCCCACGATGATGCTTCCCGATGGCGCTGTGACCTTCCCTCTGAAGGCTTTGAGTCCCTGATCGTCGCACTGTCATGTGACGACGATTACAGCCATACTTTACCGCCAGTGGCGGTAATGAGGGGGCGTGGATGGGTCAGGCTAGCTCGCCGTTGACCAGGTGGACGAGGTTACGGCGGGCTGCGCAGCTCGATGCCGTGCCGATCCTTCGCGGGATGCGGATCAGGAACCGCTTTTGATAACTCCGTTGGAGACGGAGAAGACGTACACGCGATCGGGGCTGCTCTCTCTATCAGGGTGGGCAACATGGTTGTAGGAGAAGTTGAGCGTGACGGTGCCGTCTCCGACAGCCTTGAAGGTGTAGTACTGGGTGCCGCCAACTCCGGTGAGCCCTGTAGGGTTCAGGTCGGAGACGTAACGGGAGCAGGTCTCTTCAAGAACTCCTTCATTGGACATCGTGTAGCTCCATTTGAAGGGTGTTGTGTAGTTGGCGTCCAGGGAGATAGTGATTGTGTCGGGAATGCAGCCGGTCCTGCAGTTTTTGGCAGAGAGGGCGCAGAGGAGGTCGGACCTCGTGCAGGCAGGGACGGACTGCTGACAAGTCGCCATGATTAAGGCCGCGGCGGTGCAGGACAGCAGGGCGCGTTTGCGGCTGAAAGAGTTGATGGTGAGTGACGTCATGGTGATTTTGAGTGTAAGAAGGTGATGGTGAGACCACAGTCGAAGTCGAGCTGAGCAACGCTGATCACATTCAGTGTGCAGGTTGTTCGAGCTTTTGTCTGTGGGTAGGGCTTCCCGTCTTCCAGTGCGACTTTGACCATGAAGACTGCCGCACCATTGCCGTCCGTGACGGAACGGATGAAATCGAATCTGTGGGTTTTGGTTAGGCGAGCTCCCCGGTGACGAGCCGGACGAGGTCGCGCCGAGCCCGATGCCCCTCAGGAGTGGGGAACATCGGGTAGACGTGGTTGAGCCCCTCGCCGACGTGCAGCGTCGAGTCGACCCCGGCCTCCAGGAGCTTGGCGTGGAAGAGCGCATTGTCCGGCAGGAAGATCTCCCGGGTCCCCACGAAGGTCGTCACCTTCTTCAAGCCCGACAGGTCGCCGTAGATGGGGGAAAGGTGCCAGTCGGTTGGCGGGGTGTTGCCCGCCCAGCACCGCCCGATCTCGGCGAGGGGCTCGGGAGCCATGAGCGGGTCGGCGTCGACGTAGTCGGCGATCTCCGGGTTGGTGTTGGTGATGTCGACCCAGGGCGAGATGAGGACGAGCTCGTCAGGTTGGGCGTCGCCGGCCTCGGCCAGGGACAGGGCGATGACCGCTGCCAGGCCCCCGCCCGAGCTATCACCCATGAGGACGATCCGCTTACCCGGGTTCTCCGCGACCGTGCGCCGATAGAGGTCCAGCACCAGCCGGTGCGCCTCCTGCCAGGTGTGGTGGGGAGTCAGCGGGTAGAGCGGCATGACGACATCGGCCCCCGTCCTGCGGGCCAGATGATCGACCAGCCAGGCGTGCGCCGAGACCGCCGTCGAGATGTAGCCGCCGCCGTGCAGGTAGACGATGACCGCGCTCGACGGTGTCCGCGGGTGGAGGTGGTAGACGGGCATGCCGGAGTCATCGCGCCGCTCCAGGTCGTAGAAGAAGCGTCCCCAGGCCGGGAAGGTGACGGTGCGGGCCGGCTCGGGGCGGTTGGCTAGACGCGCGATCCGCTCGGTGATCGGGATGCGCGCGTTCAGCGCCTTGACCGGCCGGATTCCGTACTCCGCCAGGCTCGCCACGGCTGAGCGACCATAGTGCTTGCGGGAGTAAAGGCTGAAGGCCCCCACAGTCAGGCCGACGCTGGCCACGCCGACGGCGATCCTGCTTCTGCTGAGTCTCCTGGGTGCCTTCATGATTCCTCCGCTCCACAGAGCGCTGAGCGCTCTCCGACAACATCTTCGGATCCGGTTCTACTCCGTTATCGTTATCGTAGGCATCAGAACACCGCGATGATGGGGTGAATCCAGCTCGTTCACTCAGTGCGGAGGACTGCACGTGACGGAGCCGTCGGCGTGACAGGAGGAGAATGCGACATGGAAGCCTACGAGATCGACCACCTCGCCGCCGTCCGTGCTCTCGCCCCCGAGTGCATGGTGCTGCTGCGCTCCAATGGCGCCTTCCCCCTGGCTGAGCCGGGCGAGATCGCCCTGTTCGGCTCCGGTGCGCGGCACACCATCAAGGGTGGAACCGGCAGCGGCGACGTCAACTCCCGCCACGTCACCACCATCGAGGAGGGCCTGGAGACGGCCGGCTTCACCATCGTCACCCGGCCCTGGCTGGAGGCTTACGACCGCGTCCGCGACCAGGCCCATCAGGACTTCATCGCCGGTATCAGGGACGAGGCCGCCAAGCGCGGTGTCCCCGCCATCATGGTCGGCATGGGCTCGGTCATGCCCGAGCCGGAGTACTCGATCCCCCTCCACGTCAAGGCCGGCACCGATCCGCGCACGGCCGTCTACGTCCTGTCCCGAATCTCCGGTGAGGGCAGTGACCGCACCCCCGAGGCCGGGGACCTCAGGCTCACCGATACCGAGATCCGCGACATCCTTACCCTGAACGAGCGCTTCGAGAGATTCCTCCTCGTCCTCAACGTGGGCGGCGTCGTCGACCTCAGTCCGTTGGGGGACGTCGGCAACATCCTTCTGCTCTCCCAACTCGGCGCCTGCATCGGTGATGCCTTCGTCAACGTTCTCCTCGGGCGGGCCTACCCCTCCGGCAAGCTCGCCACCACTTGGGCCGCCTGGGACGAGGACGACCAGATCGGCGACTTCGGTGACCCGGACGACACCCACTACCGCGAAGGCATCTACGTCGGCTACCGCTTCTACGACTCGGTCGGCAAGGAGCCGCTCTTCCCCTTCGGATTCGGCCTGGGCTACACGACCTTCGAGGTCCAGACCCGCCAGGTGTGCCTCGACGGCGCCCGCGTGAGCGTCGACGTCGACGTCGCCAACACCGGCGAGTGCCCGGGCAAGGAGACCGTCCAGGTCTACGCCGGTGTCCCGGCCGGACGCCTCGACCAGCCGCTCCAGGCGCTCGCAGGCTTCACCAAGACCGACGAGATCATCCCCGGCGCCACGGCACGGATCACCATCGACGTCGACCTGACCGACCTGGCCTCCTACGATGAGGCCGCCCGTGCCACGATCCTGGAGGCCGGCCGCTACCTGCTGCGGGCGGGAACCTCCAGCCGGCACCTGAGCCCCGTCGCCGTCGTCGAGCTCGCCCGGGACGCAACCGTGCGACGCCTGACCGGCGACCTGGGGGAGTCCGGCTTCACCGACTGGAAGCCCGCAGCCCCGGCGGTTCTCGACATCCCGGCAGGCTTACCGGTGCTCGGCGTTGACCCGGCCGACCTGCGCCTGCCGGACGTCGCCGAACCCGATGAGCAGGCCGTTCCGAAGGACTTCAGCGAGGCCCTCACGCTGGCCCGAGGGCTCTGCGACGACGAGCTCATCCATACCGTCCTGGGTGACTACCGTCGCGGCGAGGAGTCCGGCTCCATCGTCGGAGCCGCCTCCACCACCGTCGTCGGCGCGGCGGGACAGACCACCACCCGGATCCCAGGCCTGCCCAGCATCATCATGGCCGACGGGCCCGCCGGCCTGCGGCTGGCCCCCACTTACGGCGTCGACGCCGAGGGCTCCTTCTCCCTGGGAGACTCCAGCCTGCCCGCCACCTTCCTCGAGCTCATGGACGACGCCGGACGTGAGGCCCTCGGCATCGACGACGAACCAAAACCACCTCCACCAAAGCCACCGAAACCGCCACCGCCTCTGCCATTACGGCGACGATCTGACATTGATTGGCGCAATATTTCATTCAAGACATGGTTATTCGTTGGGCTGACGTAAGCGCGACGACTGTTAACCTCCGCTATCACCACAATCAAAATAAACAGCACGAGCATGATAAAGGGCACAACATCCCCGAAATCCTTTTCCTCTTCCGCTTGTGCCGCAAATTCGCCTTTGGTGGCAGCAATAATGTAATCCAAGCCGTTATCAATGCCTTGAGCATATTGCTCGTTACGGAAATAAGGGCGAATTTGGTTGCGAATAATTTGTGAAGCCAGCGCATCGGTCAACACGCCTTGCAAACCTTGTCCCACCGCAATAAACAATTTGCGATCATCTTTCGCAATGAGTAACAACACACCGTTATTCAGATTTTTTCGCCCGATACCCCATTTATTGCCTAATTCAAACGTATATTGAGAAACCTCATATTCACCGGTTGTCGGCACAATCACCACTGCAATTTGCGAACTGGTTTCTTTGCTATAGGCTGCCAACTTCGCTTCTAATGCGTCCAACTCTTTTGCTGATAACGTTTTCGTGTAGTCATTCACATAACGGAAAGGTTTCGGGGTATCAGGAAAGGTGACGGCAGAAACAGTCGTCGCCATAAAAATGCAGAAAAAAATGACCGCACTTTTTAAGCTCAATAAACCCAATACACGCTTAATCATGAATGATCACCTCATTATCCAGTTCATTTTGATCGTCCGGTTGAACCGGAAAATGCCGAATCAAGTGTTCACCAATTTTCTGCATCGAAGCCAAAATACCTTCCGTATATTGCTTTTGTTTAAAATGCGCAATCATGCGGGCACATTCTGTTTGCCAAAAATCATCGCCCACATACTGATGAATACCAATGTCTCCGATAATCGCACATTGACGATCATCATAGGCAATATAAATCAACACGCCATTACGAGCCGCCGTTTGATGCATTTCAAGTTGTGAAAAAACACCCAACGCACGTTCATAAACAGAAAGTGCGGTCGGTTTTGACGGTATTTTTCGTTCGATAAAAATCCGAAACTCGGCGGAGGTTTGTCGCTCAAGGCGGGCGATTGCCGCCTCAAGCTGTTTTTTATCTATCGGAATTTTTGCAAATAATGGCATCGCGCCACCTTATTGTCCGTTTAGTTAAAATTCACTGTCGGCGCGTTTTCAGCACCGGCAACAGATTTGAAATAAGGTTTTTCTTTGAAACCAAAAATCATCGCAACCACTTTGGTTGGGAAAGTACGAATTTTTTGGTTGTATTCACGTGCCGCTTCATTGAATTTATTACGCGCAACGTTAATGCGATTTTCGGTACCTTCTAATTGCGCTTGTAAGTTCA
>ERZ772968.1109-NODE-1109-length-12812-cov-7.830681_pt1 | contig 12812 bp, 6 predicted proteins | sample MGYA00580674_ERZ772968 | MGnify/ENA primary metagenome ERZ772968 (study PRJEB29015, sample SAMEA2737940) | human oral metagenome | biome: human oral; feature: human-associated habitat; material: dental | place: China | collected 2138 ...
TGTATCCATTCATTTTAATGACATGGCTTCTATTAGATAGGTTTTTGTGTTTTTTAAAATTGTTTAAACGATTTGTTCTTGAAGTAAAACCTTTGTGTTTATAGGTTGGTCTAGTTTTTAGACTGGGGAGACCTGCACCCGTTTTCCCCTTGAAACTGATGGATCGTTCTTTACATTTTGACTATTATTGAAGTAAGTCAATAGCCGTGAACTCGCGGAAGCCTCACCCATTGACGGTGCGGTTGCGGCGGCCGAGGGTTTCGACGCCTGGGGTTTTCGGGCCTTGTGGCAAGGCACATGAAAGAGCAAGACAGGGGGAATCCGTGGGGATCTTCTATCTCGACAGAGACAGCTTCGATGCGCAACTGAATCTCTTGGTGTCCGCGGGGGACAACTTCGACAGCGCTAAAAACAAGTTCTATGACGGTGTCAGAGAATCGAGTGAAATCTGGTCAGAGCTTAACGAGCTCGACCAATTTGGACTGCCCCTTCGGGATACGGTGGCGAGCATTGATGATCGACTGGGGCAGATATCGTCGCGGTATAAGGGGGTCGTTTCTGACCTTCAGCAAGCCGTGCAGAATTTTGAGGGAATCGACGAGGGTGAAAGGACGGCTTACATGACGAAGCTGAATGGGCTGACCGATAAGTTCACCTACAATCCTACGAACACGCCGGAAAGATAGGGTTTCGACTTAGCCCCAAGGTCTTTGACTGAAAACATAGCTTTTGGATTAAGGCGGGACGCCTGGCTGAAGATGGGAGTCGGCCGTGCCGCTTATGCCGTTTTCAGCGTCGTCGAACCGACGATCATTCCGACCGTTTGCGAGCATATACCAGTATATGAAAATTCATAGACGTTTAGAGTGCGTAGAGAACCTAGAAACACGGAGACAACCTAAAAACACAGAGACAACCTAGAAACACATAGAAAATTTACCGGATGCCGACGTCGATTCGAACGACGGCGACGGCAAGGCCGACGTCGGCAGGACGGAGGCCCGCTAAAACGAAAGGAGGAGTCGTGGCGACTCCCAATGCCGACAGGCTTCGTGGAATTGGACAGTGGGATCCAAGCGCCAACGACGCGACGAGCGACGTTCTGGGCGCAATCAAGACAGAGCTCGATTCTGTGGCCGATTTGACCGAATCGGTCGCGACAAATCTGGGGTCGGCGATAAAAGGCTCCACCGCTGAGGCGGTGACGGCCAGCTTGGACGCCCTCGGCAAGAAAGTGCGTCGGCATTCCGAGGACATCGGGGTCATCGTGGAGGCGCGAAAAGAAGCTTTGGACGCCGGGCGAGAGGCGCAAAACAAGAACATAGAGATTCAACAGGAGCTGGCGGAGGCCCAGGCCCGGTACGATTCCGTCGTCAAAAAGGAACCGTACCTCCAAGCGGAAATGCGCGCCCTGCGGACGCTCGACGCCGATCATGCCAAGGCAGAGAATCAGGCGATCACCGCACTGAGCACTCTGCGAGAGCGGACGGCGGCGGCGATCCAGCGCATTCCGGCTCTCGGAGGCGAGGAAACAGGATCTTCCAACGGGGACGAACCCGGCAGGCGCCGTTCTGGCGACCGTCAGTCTTCCGGCGGCAGCGATTCTCGCCGCCGTTCGGGCAACGGCGGCACGGGCGGCGACGGCTCCGGCAGCGGGCAAAACGGTTCGGGCGCGGGCGGCTCAGGCTCTGGCGACGCCGGCGACGCCGGCGGTTCGGGCGGCTCCGCCTCCGGCCCAATTCGATCGGCCACGAAGTGGTCGGCAACGGTCCCCGACCCTTCCGCCGGAAGCTCGGGAAGCGTCTCGCCCGGCGGGGACGGCGGCCTGGCATTGCAGAGATCGCATTTCACGGTCCATCAGACCGGCGACGTTTTCCAGGGGGCGGTGCGCCCTTCGATCCTGCATTCGCCCTCCGTGCACAATCCCGCTGCGGCCGCCGCAGCGGCGTCGGGAGGCGCCGCCGTCGCCGGATACAAGGCTTATCAGGCGGTTCGCGCGGCGCGTGCCGCGAGTCAGTCGGGGACGGAAGCGCGGGCGAACGGCGCGGCGGCGCGGGGCGTGGGAATGGCTCGGGGTGTGACGACGGCCGCGCGCGGGGCGTCGGCGACGTCGACGAAGGGCGCTGCGGCGAAAGGCGCTTTGGCCCGGGGCGGCGCGTCGGGAGTCGCCCGTCCCGCCGCAGCCTCCGCTCGCAGCGGCGGGATAGTTCGGGGAGCGACGACGGCGCAGCGCGCGGTCTCCCAGGCCCCGGCTCGCGGTTCCGGCATTGTCAAGGGCGCGACGACGGCTTCGCGTGCAAGCGTGCCGAATGCTCCCCAAGGGTCCTCCGGGGGATCCGGACGCACGGGTGCGGGTTCGAAGGCTGCGAGAAGCGGCGTCGGCGCCTTGACCGCCCGCGGCGCGCAGACCGGGGCCGGCGCATCGTCCTCGGCGCGCGGAAGCAATTTGGGCCGCGGCAATGCGGCCCGCGGAGCCGCAGCCTCCCGTGGAAACGGCTCGGCCGGTTCGGTTCGTGCAGCCGGTTCGGTTCGTGCGGCCGGTTCGGTTCGCGGATCCGGGGCGGCGCGCGGAACGGGAGCGGCGGCGAAGAACGCGGCCGTTCAACGCGCGGGAAGCGCTGGAGCCGGCGGCGCAGCGGCCGCCCGCGGGAACGCGGCTGGCTTGCGCGCTTCGACGGGCGGACCGGGTGTGAAATCCGCGGGCCTGCCGGCGTCCGGGCCGAAAAACGGAATGTTCAAGCAAGGCCTTTCGCCGCGGCCCGCGGGGTCGGTTGGAAAGGGCGGCATCGTCTGGCGGTCTGCCCCCGATGCGCAGCCCGCTTCTGCGACGGCCAGGGCGGTCGCCGGCTTGGCTGCAGGAAGGAGGCGAGACGGCGAGGAAGATGCTCGGCAGTCCCCGCAAGGGCCCAGTCAGGCCTCCGACTACGAGCAAGGCAGGGAAGTCACTTTCTTGGAGGCCGGAACTTGGCAGTGCGCCGATGCGGCGACCTGGCAGGAAGGCCAGGCGACGCCGCAGTACAGCGGCCAAACTGAAAGCCTGCAGTGCGGCGATGCGGCGACCTGGCAGCAAGGCCAGGCGACGCCGCAGCACAACAAGGGGCCCCAGCACAACGGCGCAGAAAATTTCTAGGCCCAAGGGACCTGAGAAAAACGGGCCGCAGCGCCTATTCTTGACCGTGGGCGCGAGCGCGCCGAACATTGCGCCAACGCGCTGAGTCCACGACCGCGACGAATGAATCCAGACAAAGGAGACCTGATGGTTCGTACGCCAGTTACCGTCACCGTTACGGGCGCCGCCGGAAACATCGGCTATGCCCTCCTCTTCCGCATCGCTTCGGGCGCATTGCTCGGCTCTGACACGCCGGTGCGCCTCAACCTGTTGGAAATTCCGCAGGCAGTGAAGGCCGCGGAGGGCACGGCCATGGAGCTCAACGATTCGGCTTTCCCGCTTCTTGAGTCCGTCAATGTCTACGACAGCATCGACGACGCGTTCGACGGGGCGAACGTCGCCCTGCTCGTGGGCGCGCGCCCGCGCACCAAGGGAATGGAGCGAGCCGATCTCCTGGAGGCCAACGGCGGGATCTTCGGGCCGCAGGGCAAGGCCATCAACGACCGCGCGGCCGACGACGTCAAGGTCCTCGTCGTCGGCAATCCGGCGAACACCAACGCCGTGATCGCCATGCACTCGGCCCCCGACGTCCCCAAGTCGCGTTTCACCGCGATGATGCGGCTCGACCACAACCGCGCCATCTCGCAGCTGGCCGCCAAGACGGGCGCGCCCGTCGCGGACATCAAGAAGATGACGGTGTGGGGCAACCATTCCGCCGACCAATACCCCGACGTCTCGTACGCCACGGTGGCGGGCAAGCCGGCCTCCGAACTCGTGGACGCCGAATGGCTGGAGTCCTTCTTCGTTCCGACCGTCGCCAAGCGCGGCGCGGCGATCATTGAGGCCCGCGGGGCGTCGTCGGCCGCCTCGGCCGCCTCTGCTGCGATCGACCACGTGTACAACTGGGTCAACGGCGTGCCCGAAGGCGACTGGGTCACCCCCGGCGTCTACCAGGACGGAACGCACTACGGCGTGCCCGAAGGACTTATCTTCGGCATGCCCGCGACGGCCGAGAACGGCGAATGGGTCGTCGTCGACGGCTTGGAGGTCTCCGACCGCACGCGCGCCGGAATCGAGCACAACATCAAGGCGGCCCAGGAAGAACTGGACGCGGTCCGCGCCCTGGGCCTTATCAAGTAGCCCGCCTGCGGCGGCCTTGATTTCACCGTCGGCCTCCTCCTTCGGGAGGAGGCCTTCCTTTGTTCGGGTGCGTTGAAACGAAAGCGCGGCAAAGAACAACGCGCGCGGGAGCCCTTCAAATCCACTGCCTCGCGAACGGCCCGCCCGAGATTTGAAAGCCCTCGCCCGTTGTAGGTTGACGAGGATCACAGTGGGAGAAGTTTCCTGTGCCGTCAGCCCCGTCGATTCCTTCATTTGGCAACGTCATCCGTAGTGAATCCGCTGCATACCGCTCCGTAAAACCGGGCGCTTCGGGTGTGGAAGCGGCGCGTTTGTCGATTATGGAAGGCATGTTTGTAGATTATGATTGATACACCACACTCAACGATTGGGATTATCGAGTACTTTAAGGTAGATTACTGCTTCGTAAGTGTTGGCTCCGAGGGATTGCCTCGCGGATCGCGCCCGCGAGGGCGGAAGATTGGAGTGTTACTTGTCCGAAGAGCGTGTGGACAGTGCGGGAGAGCGTCTAGGCGAGGCGGGGCAGGCCCGGGCACATGTCATTGGCCAGGCTCGTTTTCCGCTGACGGGAAAGCAGTCGCCCATCGTTCTCCATACAGAGCTCACGGGTTCGACGCAGGACGACCTCGCCGATTTGTGGCGCGAGGGCTCGGTTCCTGCGGGCGCCGTCATGATCGCCGACAACATGACAGCGGCCCGAGGAAGGGTCGGACGCCCATGGTTTACACGAGCGGGGAAGTCCCTGCTCGTTTCCGTTCTTCTGGAGTTCGACGAATCGATAGCCGACCGTCTGGCGTGGGTGACGCTCGCGGGCGCAATGGCCGCGCTTGAATCGGTTCGGCGGCATTGCGCGCAAGAAGGCGGGCCCGAGACGGCGATCAGCTGGCCCAACGACGTCGTCGCCCTCACTCCTGCGGGGCCGCGCAAACTAGGCGGGCTTCTGGGCGAAGTCTGCGGCAGGCGCGACGGCAAGGTCGCGTGCATCCTCGGGTGGGGCTTGAACCTCTCGCTCGAGGCCGACGAGCTGCCCACGCCCACGGCCGCCTCTCTTTTGACGTCCGGCCTGAAAACAGCCGGACGCGACGAACTCATCGCCACGTACCTCGAAGGCCTGCACGCTCGGCTCGACGCATTGGCCGACGCCGGCGACCCGCAGGCTGCGGGCCTCGTCGACGAGGCCAACGCCGTCACGGAAACGCTCCGGCCGGGCGTCGTCGTGGGCCGCCCGCGCCTTGAACCGCTTGTGGGCGAAGGCATTCGCGTCCTTCCCGACGCATCCCTTGAAATCCTGACGAGGAACGGCCTCGAAGTGGTCACCTCTGGCGAAGTCTCTCTGCTGGGCATGCAGCCCCGCGCGGAAGGAGAAATACGTTGATTAACCGCGTCCTCATCGCGAATCGCTCGGAGATCGCGCTGCGAGTCATCCGAACGGCGCGCGACATGGGTATCAAGTCCATCGCCGTGTACTCGGATTCGGATCGCGACGCCCAGTTTGTCCGGGAAGCCGACGAAGCGTATGCGCTGGTCGGGGCCGCCTACGCGGAGACGTATATGAACGCCGAAAAACTGCTGGAAATCGCGCGCAAGGCCGAGGCCGACGCCGTCCATCCGGGCTACGGCTTCCTTTCCGAGGTCCCAGAGTTCGCGCGGGCGGTGCTGGAGGCCGGCATGGCGTGGATCGGCCCGTCGCCAGAGGTCCTCGACGCCCTGGGGGACAAGATCAAGGCCCGCCGCCTCGCCGAATCCGTGGACGTCAGCCCGGTGGCAGGGCTGTCGGACCCCGTCACGGGCCGCGACGTCGTGGACGCCTTCGTCGCCGAAAACGGCTTCCCCATCGTGACGAAGAAGGCCGACGGCGGGGGAGGCCGCGGCATTACGGTGATGGAATCCGACGCCGACCTCGACGTCTTCTTCACCGCCCACGGCCACCACGCCGAAGGCTTCTTCGTCGAGCGCTTCATCCGCACGGCGCGGCACGTCGAAACCCAGTGCGCCCGCGACTCCTTCGGCAACTTCGTGGTCGTCTCCACCCGCGACTGCTCCGTGCAGCGCAGAAACCAAAAGCTCATTGAGGAGGCGCCCGCGCCCGCGCTGCCGGAGGGCGTCGAAGAGACCCTCGCAGACTGGTCGCACCGGCTGTTCGACGCCGTCGGATACGAGGGGCTGGGCACCTGCGAGTTCCTCGTCGAAGCCGACGGCCGTGTAAACTTTCTCGAGGTCAACCCGCGATTGCAGGTCGAGCACACCGTCTCCGAAGAAGTGACGGGCCTCGACCTGGTCGAGCAGCAGATTCGCATCGCCGCGGGGAAGCGGCTTGCCGAGGTCCCCTCGCCGCGGGCCCACTCCTTCGAGTTCCGCATCACCTGCGAAGACCCCGCCTCGGGAATGATTCCCTCCACGGGAACCGTTTCGCGACTGCGCTGGCCGCTGGGCCATGGCGTGCGCATCGAGTCGGGAATCAACGAGGGCGACGTCGTCACGTCGGATTTCGATCCGATGCTCGCAAAGCTCATCGTCACGGCCCCCACGCGCGAGGCCGCGATCGCCCGCTCGCGCAGAGCCCTGGCCGAACTGGAAATCAAGGGGGTGGCGACGCCGGCGTCGCTGTATTCGGCCGTGATCGCCCTCGACGAGTTCAGCCCGGCGCCGCCGTCGACCCGCTGGTTTGAAGACGTCGTCCTGCCCAAACTGGCGGATCCCGAGGAGGCCTCCTCCTTGGGCGTGGCCCCCGCGGCGTCGGTGAGCGCCACTCCCGCGTCGACCGCGGCCGAGGAGAGGGCGACCTTCGTGGTGGAGCTCGACGGACGCCGGATGGAGCTGACCGTCCCGCGCACGATGTTCGCCACGACGGTCGGAACCTCGCGGAACCGGGGATTCCAGCCCCTTCGCGGGGGCGCCCGCGCACGGAACGACGCGAAATCCGGCGAACTCGTCGATCCGACGGGGATGGTCAACTCCCAGATCCAGGCGATCGTGGTCCGCGTCTGCGTGGACAGCGGACAGCAAGTCTCCCGCGGCGACCTGCTCGTCGTGCTCGAATCTATGAAAATGGAGAGCTACGTCCACGCGCCCTACGACGGGAAAGTGACTGACATCGCCGTCGAGGCAGGCCAGAACGTGTCCGCTTATCAACCCCTCGTGCGAGTCGTGCGCAACGAGGACGAGACCACCGAGGAGAAATGATGTCGTTGACGAAACTCCGGACGCTTCCGGACACATCCCAGACGATGGACCTCACTCCGCACGAGATCCATCGCGAAGACTTCGCGGCCTACCAGCAAGGTCTCATCGATTTGGCCCAGGAAAAGGCAGAGGCGCGCCAGCACGCCGTCGGCAAGAAGACGGCCCGCGAACGCATAGCCGAACTCCTCGACGAGGGGAGTTTCACCGAAATCGGGCGGTTCCGCGGCGGGAACATGGCCGAAGGGTTCACCGGCGCGGGAGTCGTGACGGGAATCGGCACGGTTGCAGGGGAGTCGGTCGCCGTCTACGCTCAGGACTTCTCGATCCAAGGCGGCACGCTCGGCGAAGTCGAGGGCAACAAGATCACCGCCCTTATGGACAAGGCCCTCGAGCTGCGCATTCCCATCGTCGCGATGCTCGACTCCGGCGGCGCCAGAATCCAAGAGGGAGTGCTCGCCCTTTCCCAGTACGGCCGCATCTTCAAGAAGACCTGCGAAGCCTCCGGCGTGATCCCGCAGATCTCCGTCATCCTCGGCCCGTGCGCCGGCGGCGCCGTGTACTGCCCTGCCCTCACCGACTTCATCGTCATGACCCGCGACAATTCGCACATGTTCGTCACGGGGCCCGACGTGGTCCGCGCGACGACCGGCGAGGACGTCTCCTTCGCCGACTTGGGCGGCGCCGAAGTGCACAATTTTCAGTCGGGAGTGGCCCATTACCTGGCCGACGACGAAGCCGACGCCCTCGACTACACGCGCACGCTCTTGACCTACCTCCCGCCGAACTGCGAGGGGGCGGCCCGCAGATGGGACTACGAAGAGGGCCCCGAGGACGCCGCCGACGCCGCGAGGCTCTCCCAGATCGTCCCCGAGTCTTCGAAGCAGCCCTACGACATGGTCGAGGTCATACGCGCCCTCGTCGATTACGGCGAGTTCGTGCAGGTCCAAGAGATGTTCGCCCAGTCGATCACGGTGGGCTTCGCCGCCTTCGACGGGGAGTCCGTGGGAATCGTCGCGAACAACCCGATGCACGAGGCCGGCACGCTCGACGTCGACGCCTCCGAGAAGGCCGCAAGATTCGTCCAATTCTGCGACGCCTTCAACGTGCCCGTCGTCACCTTGGTAGACGTGCCCGGCTATCGCCCGGGGGCCGAGCAGGAACACGCGGGAATCATCAGGCGCGGCGCCAAACTCATCTGGTCCTACGCCACGGCCACGGTCCCGCTCGTGACCGTGACGCTGAGAAAGGCCTACGGAGGCGCTTACATCGTCATGGGTTCGAAATCCCTGGGAGGAGACTTCAACTACGCGTGGCCGGGGGCGGAGATCGCCGTGCTCGGGGCCGACGGCGCGGTGGCCATCACCGGGCGGCGCGAGCTGAAAAAGGCCGTGGAGGAAGGCAAGGACGTCGCCGCCGTCAAAGCCGAACTCGTGGAAAAGTACACGCGCGAGAACGTCAATCCGTACCTGTCGATAGAAAGCGGGCAACTCGACGCCATCATCACCCCGGAGACGACTCGTTCGTCGATCGTTTCCGCGCTGCGAATCGCGCGGACGAAGAACCGTTCCCAATCCCGCACGAGCCGCCACGGCAACATGCCGATGTGAGCTGAAGAAAGGCCAATCAATGAACTCCTACACCCCTTCCGCTTGGATCGCTCAATTCGCCGGGCAATCGACGCCCTGGCGGACGGAGCTGGCGGAGCTTGCGTCGGATCCCGCGATCGCGGCGAAGCTGGGCGCCATCCGCGACGCCGCGGAAAAGATCCTCGCCCCCGTGGCCCCTGAGCTGCTGACGGTCACGGGGCCCATGGATCTTCTGGGGGCGCCGCTTGAGGCCCCCGAGAACGCAGGGGCCACAGTTCCCGGAATCCTTCTTGCCCAATACGGGGCCTACCTCGACGTGCGGGAGACCCTGCCGGAGCCCGTCGCGGCCGTCGGCCATTCCCAGGGCGTCCTCGGCGCGGCCATGCTGCGCGACGACCACGCGCAGGTCCTCGCGCTCGCGCGCCTCATCGGCGCGGCCGCCACCCGCGAGACGCTTCTCGCCGGGGCGAGCCGCCGCGGCGAGCACACACCCATGGTCTCAGTCAAAGGAGAGAACCTGGCCGACGTCGAGCTTCCCGGCGACGTCGCCCTGGCGATCAAGAACTCCGCCACGTCCGAAGTGCTCTCCGGCGCGCCCAAGGCCCTCGAAGCGGCCCTAAGCGCGCTCAAGGTCGAGGGGGAGTACCTCGACGTCGCCGCCCCCTTCCACAATCCGGTGCTCGAACCGGCCGTGGAGCAGGTGCTCCAGTGGGTTCGCGCCTGCGGCGTCTCGCTTCCCGACGCCGGCGATCTGACCCGCGCCGTGCTCACGGAAAGCCTCGACTGGGTCGCGGAGCTCCGCGAAAAGGTGCCCTCGGGGACGACCGTCGTCGACCTTGGCCCGGGAACCGGCCTGGCGCGCCTGGCCGCGGAGAACTTCGCGGGGACCGGCGTGCACTACATCGAAGCGGGCACGGCCGAGTTGCGCGATGCGCTTGCCCAGGGAGCGCCTCGCGAGACGGCCTCCCAGGATTGGTCCGTCTTCGCCCCGGCCGCCCGGGTCATCGACGGGAGGAAGGTCGTTGAAACCGCCTTCACGCGGCTGACGGGCCGTTCGCCGATCCTCGTCGGCGGCATGACGCCGACGACCGTCGAGCCGGAGATCGTCGCCGCCGCGGCCAACGCCGGACATTGGGCGGAGATGGCCGGCGGCGGGCAGGTCACCGAGGAGATCCTCTCCGACCATCTCGACCGGCTCGGCGAGCTCCTCGAACCCGGCCGCACGGCCCAGTTCAACGCCATGTTCCTCGACCCGTACCTGTGGGGCCTGCATTTCGGATCCCGCCGCGCGGTGTCGAAGAAGCGCTCGGCCGGGGCGCCGCTTGACGGCGTCGTCGTCTCCGCCGGCGTCCCCGAGCTCGACGAGGCGGTCGAGCTCGTCGAGCGTCTGCGATCCGAGGGATTCCCGTACGTGGCCTTCAAGCCCGGCACGGTGGCGCAGATCCGCCAGGTCGTGCAGATCGCCCGCGAGCTGAACGAAAAGGGCGTGGATCTGCCGCTCATCGCCATGGTCGAGGACGGGCAGGCCGGCGGCCACCACTCGTGGGAGTCGCTTCCCGAGCTGCTGCTTCCGACGTATGCGCAGCTGCGCGAGGCCGGCGTCGTTGTGTGCGCGGGAGGCGGCCTCGGCGACCCCGAGCGCGCCGCCGACTACCTCGACGGCTCGTGGTCCGTCGCCCACGGGCGCCCGCCGATGCCCGTCGACGGCGTGTTCGTCGGAACCCCGCTTATGGCCTCCGCCGAGGCCGCAACGAGCCCCGCGGTCAAGGACCTGCTCGTGGCGACGCCCGGCATCTCCGAGGGCTGGGTGCGCAGGGGCGAGGTTCGCGGGGGAGTGACCTCCGGGCTGTCCCAGCTGCACGCGGACCTCTACGAGGTCGCCAACGCGAGCGCCGAAGCCTCCAAGCTTCTGGCCGAGATCCCCGCCGAGGAGGTCGAATCGCGCCGCGAGGAGATCATCGAGGCGATCGACAAGACGGCCAAGCCGTACTTCGGCGACGTCGAAGAGATGACCTACCGCCAGATGCTGGAGCGCTACGTCGAGCTTGCCTGGCCCTGGGTGGACGAGTCCATGGAAAAACGCTTCGTCGAACTGCTTCAGCGCGCCGAGGCACGCCTGAGCGAGGCCGACCGCGGCGAGATCGAGACCTTGTTCGCCGACGGCGTCGAGGACCCCGGGCGGGCTGTGGAGGCCCTCGCGGCCGCGCACCCTGCGGCCGAATCCGTTCTCGTGACGCCGACGGACGCCGCCTTCTTCGTCGAACTCTCGCGCAAGTACCCCAAGCCCGTGCCCTTCGTCCCCGTCATCGACGCGGAGATCGTCCGCAGGTGGGGGTCGGACAACCTGTGGCAGTCCCACGATCCGCGGTACGCGGCGGACGCGGTGCGGATCATCCCGGGCCCGATTTCCGTGCGGGCCATCACCGAGGCGAACGTGCCCGTCGCCGACATCCTCGCCAAATACGAGCAGGTCGCAGGGGCCCGCCTGGGCGAGGGCGAGAACGCATTCAGCAGACTCGCCGCGACCGAGGACGAGTACTTCCGGTCCGCCCGCTACGTCGTGTGGCGGGGGAACCTCGTGTCCAACCCGGCCCTCATCGAGGGAGCGAGCCTTGAAAGGGCCGAAGGATCGGCCTCCGGCGGATGGGAGGTCCTCGTGCCCTTCGACTCCGTGTGGGACGGCGCCGGCTCGTCCGCCCATCGCGTCCGCGACATCCGCATTCCGCTCGTGGCGCCCGAGGGCGCGGCCTTCGGCGCCTACCCGCTCGTGGACGACGCCCGGCTCTCCGCAGCCATGCGCGGCCTGCTGGAGGCGACAGCCGGCGTAGGCTCGACGACGGCGGGCGGAACCCCGGTCGAGTCCCTCCCGGGCGACGGAGAGGCCTTCTCCTTCGACTTCGGCCGCGACGCGGCCGCCGCCCACGCACTCGTGTGCGAGCCCCCCGAGGCGGTCGGCGCGGGCGCCGTGCCGAGCGCCCTGTTCGGCTCGTGCTGGCCGGCGATATACGGCGCGATCGGCTCGACTGTCCGCGACGGATACCCCGTCATAGAAGGACTTCTATCGACAGTCCACCTCGATCACTCCGAGCGCATCGCAGTGGCGCTCGAGGAGCTGACGGGGACGCTGACTGCGACCTCGCACGTGACCGGCGTCGCCGACACCGCCGCGGGCAGAGTCATCGGCGTCGACACCCGGGTCGTAGACGGCGACGGCCGAGAGGTCGCCTTCTTCGCCGACCGTTTCGCCCTGCGCGGCCGCGTCGGCGAAGAACAGCTCGAGGATCCCGAGCCCCGGGCGGGGGTCGGCGACGTCGTCGACACCCCGCGCTCCGTCCTCGGCTCGGCCAAGGTCTCCGCGCCGACGGACATGACCGCCTTCGCCATCGTCTCGGGCGACTACAACCCCATTCACACGTCGCGCAGGGGGGCGAAGCTCGCCGGGCTCGACGAGCCGATCGTCCACGGCATGTGGCTGTGCGCGGCCGCGGAGTACGTGACCCAGAAGATCGCGGGAACGAGGATTCTGGGGTGGACGTACAGGATGTTCGGAATGGTCGCGCTGGGCGACGTCGTCGACGTGCGCGTCGAACGCGTCGGACGCATCCGCGACGGAGGCTTGGCCCTCGAGGTCTCGTGCACCGTCGACGGGGTTCTGGCGGCCACTGCGACGGCGGCCGTGGCCGCCCCGAGCACCGCCTACCTGTATCCCGGGCAGGGCGTGCAGTCCCAGGGGATGGCTCTGGACGAGCGCAACGAGTCGGCCGCGGCGCGGGCCGTGTGGGAGCGCGCCGACA
>ERZ772968.1113-NODE-1113-length-12792-cov-6.700008_pt1 | contig 12792 bp, 9 predicted proteins | sample MGYA00580674_ERZ772968 | MGnify/ENA primary metagenome ERZ772968 (study PRJEB29015, sample SAMEA2737940) | human oral metagenome | biome: human oral; feature: human-associated habitat; material: dental | place: China | collected 2138 ...
ACAGGCCGGCGCTGATGTCGCGCACGTCCGCGCCTTCCTTCTGCGCCTGCTTGACGGAGGAGTTCATGAACACCGTGCAGCGGGTGCCCAGGTCCACGGGAGATTCGGACTCCATGGCCATGCGCACAAAGGTTCGCACGTCGGTGCCCATCGTCTGCGCGAAGGTCTGCAGGAAGGAACCACAGCCCGAGGAGCAGGCCTCGTTGACGGAAATGGAGTCCACAGCGTGGTCGCGGATGCGCAGGTACTTCATATCCTGGCCGCCGATGTCGATGACGGAGGTGACGCCGGGGCAGATGAACTCGGCGGCGCGGTAGTGGGCCATCGTCTCGATCTCACCCTCGTCCAGGGTGAGGGCGGACTTCACCAGGCCCTCGCCGTATCCCGTGGAGCAGGAGCGCCCAATCTCGCAGCCCTGCGGCAACGCGCCGCGCACCGCTCGCACGATGTCGACGGCGGCCGCGACAGGGTCGCCCTCGTTGGAGGCGTAGTGGGTAAAGACGATGCGGTCGCAAGAGTCAATGACGACGGCCTTGATCGTGGTCGAGCCCGCGTCGATGCCGAGCCAGCAGCGACCCTGGGCCTCGTCGAGGCTGGCCTTGGGGATGACGTCGAGGCTGTGGCGGGCCACGAACTCGTCGCGGTCTTCGGGGGAGGCGAAGAGCGGGTCCATGCGCGGGGATTCGACCTGGACGGGGGCGGCGGCGAGGCGTTCCATGAGGGTGGTGAGCTTGTCACCGCGGGAGTCGACGGAGGTGGCACCGGACTCCTCGGCCTGGCGTTGCCTCTTGGCGGCCTCCTTGTCGGCCAGCAGGGCGGCACCGATCGCGACGTAGATCTGGGCGTCGTCGGGGGTGACGAAGGCGTCGGCCTTGGGCAGCAGGGTCTTGTAGGCCTCGCGCAGGGCGGGCAGGAAGTGCAGGGGACCGCCGAGGAACATAACGGTTCCGCGGATCGGGCGCCCGCAGGCCAGGCCCGCGATCGTCTGGGTGGCAACCGCGTTGAAGATGGATGCGGCCAGGTCTTCGTGCGCGGCCCCCTGGTTGATGAGGGGCTGGATGTCGGACTTGGCGAAGACGCCGCAGCGCGAGGCGATCGGGTAGAGCTGGGTGTGGCGGGTCGCCATCTCGCCCAGGCCCGCGGCGTCCGTGTGCAGGAGGGTCGCCATCTGGTCGATGAAGGCGCCGGTGCCGCCCGCGCAGGTGCCGTTCATACGCTGCTCGGGGGTGGGGTGCAGGTAGGTGAGCTTGGCGTCCTCGCCACCCAGCTCGATAACGACGTCGACTTCGGGGTGGAGGCGCTGGGTGGCCTCGGTGCCGGCGATGACCTCCTGCACGAAGGGGATACCCATGGCGCGCGCCGTGGTCAGGCCGCCGGAACCCGTGATGGCAGCGTGGACGCGGGCGCCGGGCAGGGCGCGATCGACGTCGGCGAGAAGGGCTCCCAGGGATGCGCGCACGTCCGCGTTGTGTCGCCGGTAGTCGGAGAAGAGGCGGCGGTTTCCGTCCAGGACGACGGCCTTGACCGTCGTCGAGCCGACGTCGACGCCGAGCTGATAGGGGCGCGTTGCCTCGTGATGACCCTGTGTTGTCATGAGGTACCTCCTGGGTTCTCACCACAACTTAGGAAACCCCTTTCGCAGAGTCAAAACTGTCCACCGCCGAGGACGGGACGGCAACTAAAACCGCAGAATAACCGAGAAAATGGGTCGCGTTGTGCGTTTTGGAGGACCAGATCCCACTCATGCGAAAACCAAAAATTACAACATATGAAGCGTGACAAAATTCGCGCCGCCGTCAGGCAGTGAAACGATCAGGAGCCTGGCGCAATAGGGATCGCGCGGACCTGGGTGGCCTTCACGCTCGCCCAGAGGCGATCACCGACGCCGAGGCCCAGCTCGGACCACGCGGAGGCGGTGACTCGGGCACTCACCGACACACCCTCCGCGAGCGCGACGCGCACGCTCACGAGGGAGCCATCGACATCGATGCCCGCGACGACGCCGGGCAGGACGGAACGCGGCGAGGCGTGGGCCTCCTCGCGGGACAGGGCCACGGCCTCGGGCGGGAAGGTGAGGGCGACGCGCGCTGACTCCTCGCCAGGGGCAACGCTGTCGCAAGCCGCCCACAGCGCTCCCTCGCCGACGCGCACGCCAACCATGCCGGGTCCGCCAATCGCCTCGCCGGTGACGATGTTAAGACCCGCCAAGCGGGCCGCGAACACCGAGGAGGGCGAGGAGAGGATGCGCGCGGGTTCCCCTTCCTCGACAACGCGGCCGTCCCCCATGACGATCATGCGCGAGGCCAGGGCCAGGACCTCGGCAATGTCGTGAGAGACGAGGAGGGTGGTGATGCCCGACTGGCTCAGGCGTTCGCGCAAGACGGCGGAGACCTGGGCGGTGGCCTCGACGTCGAGGGCGGCTGTGGGTTCGTCGAGGATGAGCACGTCGGGCCGGAAGGCAAGGGCTCGGGCGATGGCGACGCGGGCGGCCTGCCCGCCGGAGAGGTCGGAGGCGCGCCTGTGGGCGAGGTCGGCGATGCCGACGGCGCGCAGCTGGTCGGTGGCAGTGGCCCGGGCCTGGGCGCGTCCGACGCCGCGCACGCGCAGCGGGAACGCGACGTTGGCGAGCACACTCATGTGCGTGAAGATGCGGGGCGCCTGGGAGACCATGGCGACGCCGCGTCGGCGCGCGGGCACGAACGTCTCGGCATCGTCAACGACTCGCTCGCCGATACGGGCGCTGCCCTCATCGAGGCGTAGCGTTCCGGCAATCACCTGGGCGAGCGTGGACTTTCCGGCACCGTTATGGCCGACGATGGCCGTCACCAAGCCGGGGCGCAGCGACGCATCCACATTCCAGCCGCGCTCGGTGATGGTTCCGGTGACGCGCACGTCGGCGCCCGCATCGGATTCACGGGAGGCCGCGGCTGTGTCCGCGGGAGCATCCACGTATGGAGCACCGGCGGCCTCGGAAGCGAAAGTACGCCCCGGCCTCGTCGAACGGATGAGGGCCGCGAGGCGCCCCCACGGGGTTTCCGTGAGCGCGACGACAAGGGCGGCAACGCCGAGGAGCACCACGCCGAGCGCGAGGGCGAGGTCCGCGTCGGACTCGCGGGCCAAGTAGATCTGGAGGGGCATCGTGCGGGTCACGCCCTGCATGGACCCGGCGAAGGTGAGGGTCGCGCCGAATTCACCGAGGCAGCGGGCAAGCGCGAGGGCGGCGCCGCGACCGAGGCCGGGCAGGACCGTTGGCAGGGTGATCTGCCAAAAGACGCGCGAAGGCGAGGCTCCCAGGGAGGAGGCCATCTCGTCGAGCCCCTGTTCGCGAGAACGTAGCGCAGATTCGAGGGTGACGATAAGGAAGGGCAGAGACACAAAGACCTGAGCAATCACGACGGCCGTCGTCGTGAACGCGATGTCGAGGCCGGCACCGCTCAGGAGGGCCCCGAGGGTCGAGCGCCGACCGAAAGCTGCGAGGAGCGCGATACCTGCTACGACCGGTGGCAGCGAGAGCGGCAGCGCGACGAGGATGCGGGCAGCGCGCACGCCCCGCCAGGAGCGCGAAAGGACGAGGGCCGCGGGAACACCGAGAATGAGGTCGATGCCGAGCGCCATCACGCAGGTGCGCATCGACAGGCCGAGGGCTGCGGCCGCCTCGGGGGTCGCGAGGGTTGCTCCCAGGGTCACCCAGTTGACGCGCCCCAGCATGAAGGCCAGAGGTAGGAGCAGGAAACACAGGGCAAGCGCACCGAGGCCCCCCGCCCAGATGGGCAGGGGGCTCACGGCGGGGGTTCGACGCGATGTCACGTATCGACGTTACTTCGCGGCCGGGGTGAAGCCAGCGTTTTCGAGGACGGCCTGTCCCTCGGCGGAGAGGACCAGGTCGATCCACTTCTGTCCGAGGTCCTTCTTGGTCGAGGCGCTCACGAGAGCGATCGGGTACTTGTTGACGGCCTCGCCCGCACCCTGGATCTCGACGGTGTCGACGGCGTCACCTTCGGCGAGGGCGTCGGTCTTGTAGACGATTCCGGCGTCGGCCTGACCGGAGGAGACCTTGCCACGCACGTCGGTGACGGCCTGTTCCTCGGAGACGGGGTTCAGGGTGATGCCGAGCTTCTCGGTGAGGGTCTTGGTGAGCTTGCCGCAGGGGACCTCGGGGGCGCACACGACGAGCTTGACACCGTCGAGGGAGGAGTCCAGGCCGGTCACGCCCGCCGGGTTGCCGGGCGTGGTGATGAGGGTGAGGGTGTTGGTGACGAAGATGGTCTGCGCATCAACCTGAGAGGCGTCGGCGGCCTTCTTCATGGTGGACTCGTTGGCGGTGGCCAGGACGTCAACATCCGCGCCCTCGCCGAGCTGGGTCACCAGGTCCTGGGAGCCCGCGAAGTTGAAGCGCACGTCCACGCCGGGGTTGGCGGCCTCGAAGGTCTTCTCAAGCTCACCGAAGGTCTCGGTCAGCGAGGCGGCGGCGTAGACGTTGAGGACGGTCTGCTCGGCGGCGGGCTGGGTCGCGGGCGCCGAGGACGTGGAGTCAGCAGCGGGGGTAGAGCCGCCAGTGCAGGCGGCGAGGGCCAGGGCGGCGGCGCCGAGGACGGGAAGGATGCGAAGGGAACGCACTCGTCTCTCCTTTTATGGGGGGATGGAACGCGTTTAATCTAACAAGGGGCATGATCGCCTCGCAACGGTTCGTCAGAGCGCACCCAAATTGTTACTTTTGCTTTTAATTCCGAGGAAAGCCAGAAAGTTATTTAACTTGCTTTCACCCATCATAAAACAGGGTAAGTCGCCACACTCAGGCCACTCCAATCGCATATCAACACACTCGAACATCCAGACACCCCTTTTCCCTCGGGCGACGCGCACACAAAATCACCTCACATTCATGCCCGCCCTCAGCCCCGCCTCCACAGCAGGAAGGGACTAGGATCACATTCGTACGCATCATTATCGGAGGACACCATGCCTAAGCCCGTCGACTACGACCTCAGCCAGATCAGCGCCCATGTCATCACCTATTCGGACCGCATCCAGCGCGGCACGAAGGAGGACCGGGCGACCCCCGCCTGCACGGCAGCGCTCGCCGAGGCAGGCCTGGGCCCAGTGACGGTCACGGCGATCCCCGAAAGCGCCGACATCCTCGAGACGGAGATTCGCGACGCGCTCGAGGCCGGCGCACGCTTCATCCTGATCCTGGGTGGCTCAGGTTTCGGCGTGGGCAACTACGCGCCCGAGGTTGTCCACTCGATCGTCGAGGTCGAGATCCCGGGCATCGCCGAGCAGATCCGCGCCCACGGCCTCGCCAACACTCCACTGTCGGGTCTGTCCCGAGAGGTCGTCGGCGTGACCGCGCGCGACTCCTCGGGCGCACTCATCATCTCCTCTCCCGGCTCGCGAGGCGGCGCGCTCGACACCCTTGAGGTGGTCACGCCGCTGCTCCCCGCGATCTTCCACCAGCTCGACGAACAGCGCTAATCCAACAAGCAGCATGGAACGAGGCCTCGGCTCGTTAGTGTCCGGGGGCGGCGGCAAGGCCTGGCCGGGCTTCGAGATCGATCGCTCCGAGCCGTAGGCTCGAGTGTGGCGATCTCGCGGGCGGGCCGCCGCCCCCAGACACCAGAAACGAACGAGGCCGCGGCGCAACAGCGCCGAGACCGACGCCCCCGGACACCAGAAACGAACGAGGCCGCGGCGCGCGCCACGGCCTCGTCGTGGTCGGAAGGTCAGCCCCGGCGACGCAGGAGTGCCACGCCTCCGGCAAGAACGACCAACAGTACGCCACCGCTGATCGCCCACCACCGGGTCGGAGACGGCGTCGACGAGCCGGACACAGAGGTCACCGTACCGTCGGCTTCCTTCTGCTCGATGAGGGCGCCGGTCGCGTCGAAGTGGTACGAGACGCCATCAATGTCGAGCCACTGGTCGGCCACGGCCGAGGCGGAATCGTTGAAGTAGTAGCGCCTGCCCGAGGGGCCGTCGTACCAGCCGGTGGTCGCTGTGGGGCGGCCCGCCTTGAACCACCACGCGCGCGGCGTTTCGGACTCGTACTCGTGCCCCCACTCGGAGGTCGCGACTCCGTCGTAGGTGATGCCGTTGTCACTGAACTCGCAGATCAGCGCGGGCACCTCGACCGAATCCCAGATGTCGCCCATCGGGAACCACTTGGTATCCCCGTGGATCACCAGGAAGGACAGACGGTCGGGGCTATCGTCGGCCTGCCCCGTCTGGATGATCGCTCCGGGGTGCAGTTTGGCCATGAACGAGACGGAGTTTGAAGACTCTGCACCGTGGTGGCCGGCCTTGAGCATGTCGACCTCGCCGACCTCATCGGCGATGCGGTCCTCGAAGCCGTTGGGGGTCTCCCAGTCGGACTCGGTACTCATGAGGTCGGAGGCCAGGAAGGCGGTGTGCCCGTTGGCGGTGACCTTCACGCCCCATCCCATGAGGTTTGCATCGGTCGTGCCCTGCGTCTTGTAGTATTCGTCGGCGTCGAAGGGGATCATCTGCAGGTCTGCGCCGCCCAGCGTGATGTGGGTGTTGTAGCCGTCCGTGCGCTGAATGAAGGTGGCGCCGTAGCTGTCCACTGCCCAGTTCGCAGCGGTCACGAGGTGGTCGTACACGTACTGGTTGTCCCACAGGCCGTTCTCGTCGGTGATCCACGCGTCTGAGTATTCGGGGCTGAGGATGACCTTCGGACGATACTTGTAGATGATCTCGTCGGCGTTGGCAATGTGGTCGGAGTGGGCGTGGGTGCCCAGGTAGAAGGCCACGTTCGTATCGTTGACGCCCTGGTCGTCGAGGTACTGCAGGAGCCATTCGGTGCTGGTGTTCGTGGCGGCGGCCGTACCGGAGCGCACGGGGTAACGCGGGTCGGAGCCGTCGGGCAGGTCCGCGTCCTCGCCGCCATCAATGATGCCGTACCAGTCGCCGCTCTTGATGAGGATCGCGTCAGAGGACCCCGAGGAGAGCACGAAAATCTTGGTCGGCTCGCTGGAGCTGGTGGTGAAGGTCAGGGTGGATGCACTCACGGACGAGGCCTCGACCGACTTCGAGTTCGCGAGCGGGATCGTGGTGCCGGGCACCCACGAACCGGACTGGGCGCCGCTCTGAGTCCCACTCTGGGCATCGTCGGCGCGGGCGGTGCCGACGAGGGTGAGGGACGAGGCCGCGGCGGCCGCGACGGTCATCGTCAGGGCCGCTGCGAGGCGGGTACGAAGGAACGTCATGAGTGGCCTTTCGCTCAGGATCTGTCCCCTCACACTACAACCGGCAAGCGCCACCCACCTGCGTCAATACGCGGCGGGCGGCGCTTAGTGAGGATAATCGCCGAGGCCTCAATCAGGAGGCGTAGCCGAGCCAGCGTCCCGACAGGGAGAAGGTCGAGGAGCGACCGTCGATCTCCTGCGTACCGGTGGCCATGGCGCCCGTGTCACCCAGGTAGTACCAAGCGCCACCGTCCAGGATCCAGCCCGTGGCCATGGCACCGCTGCCGGTCAGGTAGTACCAGGTGCCACCGTCATTCATCCAGCCGGTGACCATCGCGCCCGACGAACGCAGGAAGTACCACTTGCCATCCACCTGCGCCCAGCCGGTTGCCATTGCGCCGGTCGTTGCGTCCAGGTAGTACCAGGAGCCCGCGTCGTAAAGCCAGCCCGTGGCCATGGCGCCGCTGCCACTCAGGTAGTACCAGTTGCTCCCACTATTCATCCAGCCCGTGGCCATCGCGCCCGACGAGTTTAGGAAGTACCACTGACCGCCGATCTGTTTCCATCCGGTGACCATCGCGCCCGTCGCGTCCATCCAGTACCACTGGCCGCCGTCATACACCCAGGTGCTGGCCTCAGCGGAGGGCTTGCCAGCGAAGTAGTACCAGGATCCGCTCGACCCCTTCCACCAGCCGGTCGTGGCCGCGGGTCGGCCGCCCTTGAACCACCAGGCGCGTGGATTTTCCAGGCCGTACTCATGCCCCCAGGACGCGGCGGACAGATCGTTGTATGAAATGCCGGAAGGGGCGAAAGTCGCGATGAGCGAGGGAATGTGCCCGCTCGACCAGAGGTCCATCATCGGCACCCACGACGAATCTCCATGAATGACGCTCTCAGTCAGATTGTCGGGGATGTACCACTCCGGCCCGGTCTGGGCGATCATGGAAGGACTCAGTGCCTTCATGAAGGCACTCGAATTCGAGCTCGGCAGGCCATGGTGACCGGCCTTGAGCATGTCGACGTGCCCAACAATCGGAGCAATACGGTCCTCGTAACCACCACGAGCCTCCAGGTCGGCGGCCAGGTAGGCGGAATGCCCGAAGGCACTCACCTTCGCGGTATATGCGATGAGGTTCGCATCGCGCACGCCGGTCTTCTTGTAGTTTTCAGCCGGATCCGTGGGGATGATCTGAACATCCATATCACCCAGGGTGATGTGGGTGTTGTAGTCCTTGATGTTCTGCACGATCGAGGCTCCGTACGCGCCCTGAGCCCATCGCGCGGCCGCCATCATGTTGTCGTAGATCCACTGGTTGTCCCACAGGCGGGACTTATCCGTGATCCACGCATCGGAATACTCGGGGCTGAGAATGACCTTCGGACGGAACTTCTTGATGATCTCATCCGCGTTGTCGATGTGGTCGGAGTGGGCGTGCGTTCCCAGGTAGAACGCGAGGTTCGAGGAGGTGACGCCATGGTTAGACATGTAGCCAAGCACCCAGTCCGTATCGCTGAGAGCAGCATTATCAACTCCCTCTCGCAGCGGGTAACGCGGATCCTTGCCATCCGGAGCCCCAACACCCTCCGCACCGTCAATCATGGCGAAGACGCCGCGAGACTCGAGCAAGATGGCGTCCGCCGAACCCGTCGTCGTCAGGATATGAATGCGGGTGGGACCGTCCGTGCCAGGGAAGGTGTAGACCTGCGCGTCGACGCCGTCCGTGCTCGCCTCCTCGGACGAGGCCGTGGCCTCGTCTGCGGAATCCGCGGATTCGGCGGCATCGGACGCATCAGCACCGTCCGAGGCTGCACGATCCTGCGCGGTGTCGGGGGCGGAAACGCCGGAGTCGGAGCTCGACGCATCGAGGTCGGTAGACTCCATGTCGCCATGCATGTTCTGGCCATCTGTCGGAGCGGCGGCAGTGGCGGGAGCGAGGGAGGCGACAAGAATTCCTGACAGCACTGCCAGTCCGAGTCGCTGCCACAGTTGTCCGTGACGAAGATTCATGAGCACGCCTTAAGTGGGATGGGTCACTAGATACTTACTAGCTAAACCTACACCCAAAAGCACGTTACTGACAAATCAATTGCTCAGAAATGTCTCCCACCAGTCCACATCTTCGGGGGTATCGATGTCCCTGCATGCGTCGGCGCTCACGCTCACTCGCTCGACGTCGAGGGCGCGCAATACCCGGCGCACGCCCACGCCCCGAACCGAGCCGTAGGCGGCCACGGCCTCGTCGATGGCGCGGCGCAGGGAGGCGGCCCGGTAGACGCCCATCAGGTACTGGTCGAAAGGCTCGGGGTCCCCGCCCCGGACGATGCGCCCCTCGACCCCCTCCCTCAACGCGGGTTCGAGGAGGGCGGGCAGGAACGCACCCACACCTGGAGCATCGACGGAAACAACCACGACGAGGACGTCGTCGCCGACCCTCAGCGCGCGCAAGCCCGCGTCGATACCAGCCAGCGGGCCGCCGCCCGGCGGATCCTCGAGGGTGCGTGCGACGCCATCCGGGACGCGCACACTGGGCGGCACGACGGCCACGCAACCTGCGCCACACGCTTCCAGCAACGCCCCGCAGACGCGGTCGATCAATCGCACGCCACCCAGCGTCAGGTCAGGCTTGGAGACGCCACCCAGGCGCTCTCCCCCACCGCCACCGACGACGATCGCAGCGACGTCAGCGCGCGGGGCAGCCACGGGGCTCAGCCCCACGGGGCGAAGGTCAGCACGTCGGCACGCTGCGTCGCCGCATCCGTCATGAGGACGCGCCCGATCAGCGGCTCACCGAAGCCCACCAGCAGCTTGATCGCCTCCGTCGCCATCGCGGTGCCCGCCTGGCCGACCACGGGACCGAGCACGCCAACCTTCGGCGAGGCCGGGGTCGTCCCGGGGGCAGGCTTGACCGGGTGCAGGCTCCGCAGCGTCAGAGACGGCACGGGAGCCGGCGCCGCAGACCAGAACACGCTCACCTGGAAGGCCATCGACACGACCGTACCCCACACCAGCGGGACACCGGAACCCGCGCAATAGTCCGCCACCAGGTACTTCGAGTCAAAGCTATCCGTGCACTCGACGATCAGGTCCCACTCGCGGCCATGCTCGTCCAGCCACTCGCGGGTCACGTGCCCGTAGCGCTCAAAATGCACCGAGGAGTTCAGTCCGCTCAGGTGACGCACCGCGGAATCCGGCTTCGGATCCCCCACGTCACCCTCACCATGCAGGAGCTGACGCTGAAGGTTCGACACCTCGACCACGTCGGAATCGCAGATACCGATCGTCCCGATGCCCGCCGCCGTCAGGTACAGGAGGACGGGCGAGCCGAGGCCGCCCGCGCCCACCACGAGCACGCGTGCGGCCGCCAGGCGCGCCTGGCCGGCCTCGCCAATACCGGACACCAGCCAATTGCGACGGAAACGCTCCAGCGCGGGATCCCCGGCCTCGTACGGGACAGGCTGATGAAGGAGCGGAAGCGCGACGGTGCGCCCCGAGACGGCCGCATCACGGGAATAAGGATCGCCGATCGTCATCTCACAGACCCGACCAGTTATGCGAACCGTCAGTCAATTCCTGCTTCTTCCAGATCGGGAGCTTCGCCTTCACGTCCTCGACGATGGTCTCAACCGCACGGAACGCCTGCGCGCGATGCTCGGCCGCGACGGCAACGACCATCGCGTCCTCGCCGATCTCCAGACGCCCAACGCGATGCCACGCGACGATGCGATGCACGCCCGGACGATCCTTGAACTCCATGACGATGTCCCGCAGAATCTGCTGCGACGAGGGATGCGAGGAATACTCGATCGCATCCACACTCTCTCCTCCGTCGTGGTTACGCACCACCCCAATAAACGATGCCACCGCACCGCAGGTATCCCGGCGTGCGCTATCAATCAACGCGCCGCTATCCAGCGGCTCATCGGTGATGCCGGTTGCAATCTCAGCTGACATGGGATCCTCCAGGGACGGGAGAGCCTTCCCCTTCATCTTACGGGGGAGCGGTCAGGATTATTTTACGACCCTGACCGCCCCACACAAATGACTGAATTATCTCACCCACCGGCGAACGGCGGCAGCACATCGACGCGCGCACCGGGCGCGAGCTCCACATCCAAACGAGCAGAGCGCTCGTTGACGAGGTAGCTCGACACAGCAAGGATTCTCTCCAGCTCAGGGCTTTCTGAGCTGAGGCTATCGATCAGTTCACCCAGGGTCGCGGGGGTCTCGTCGGAGGGCAGTTCACGCATATACCCACCGGCCGCCTCGGCTGCGCCACCGAAGAAGTGAAGGGTCGTCGACAGCGGCTTCGGGTTCGCCTCATCAAGCCGTCGAATATAGACGGTCAGACGCAGCGGATCGGACGGATCCGTCTCCAGTGACCAGGTGGCAAAACCCGTCGCCGTCCGCTCAAACACACGCTCGACAATACCCCGGCGCAGCTCAAGTGCCAGGTCGTCGGCAGTACCCGGCTCCGTAAACGGGCAGGCTGTCAGCACGACCGCCATCGGATCGGTCTCGTGCGGGATGGACGCAAATCCCATGGCGTTCATGAACAGGCGCACCTTGCCCAGATGGGCAGCAATATTGAAGGTGTCGCGCACGGGACGACGGTTCGGGGTATGGCTATGATCAGGCACCGCCATCGTCTCGAGAGCCGCATCCGCCCAACGCGAGCCAATCTCACGCACCGAGGCCGCCGGATCGTCCGCGTCAACGCGCAGCCACGCCAGCAGCGACGAAGTGAGCTGGTGCAGCATCTGCGCCGCAAACGAAGGATCCGCCGGGGTCATCGTCGAATACCCCAGAGCGGGACGGCCTCGCCTCGACGAGGGAAGCTGCTGCTTCTCGACCAGACCGAGGACAAAGAGGCCCTCGAGGGTTTCACGGACGCTCGACACGTGCAAGCCAGCTTCCTGAGCCAGCTCCGCCACGGTCACGGGCGTCACATGGTGCGAGATGCGCTCCAACAGCGCATGCTGCGCAGGGGTCAACGCCGCCATAGCGGCGAGCGTTTCAGCCAGCGGCCGAGCGCGGGAGGTATCACTCATGACGTATCCTCTCTCCCTCATAATCAGCGGAAACACCCATGACGGACATCTCCAAACGGCAATAAAGCTGTTACCTTACTTACAAAGTGCGCTTTATTCTACCCATCACGGAGGGCCGCTTGCACGGCCAATGCCAGCAATCGGTCGCATTACGCAGGGCCTATTACTCGATTCATACCGATGAAAACGAGGAGACCCCGATAAAGACACGGGGGCGAGCATGCGCTCGCCCCCGGCCCTTGCGATCACCGCACCACGACCTCGCCCAGTGGGCGGGGAACCGCGGCGCTCACCGCCGTCAATCAGTCCGACATGCCGCCACGCGTCATCTCATGCGTGCGGCGCTCGTCGCGCGACCGGTAGATAACCGGGGGACGCGCCACGTAGCCGATCGGCGCGCTCACAGCGTGCACAAGACGAGTGAACGGCCACACACAGAAGAGCAGCAAGCCAGCAACGATGTGCAGCTTGAAGCTGAGGGGCACGTCGGCCATCAGGTGCGCCTGCGGGTGCAGGTAGAAGATCGACCGGAACCACACGG
>ERZ772968.1114-NODE-1114-length-12787-cov-5.929548_pt1 | contig 12787 bp, 9 predicted proteins | sample MGYA00580674_ERZ772968 | MGnify/ENA primary metagenome ERZ772968 (study PRJEB29015, sample SAMEA2737940) | human oral metagenome | biome: human oral; feature: human-associated habitat; material: dental | place: China | collected 2138 ...
TATTAGCTGCCATCTTTCTGATTCTTGGTGCTGCACTATTCGTTCTAGCAGGTTGGGGATCACTCGTAGAGTATCATGCCCTCGAATGGAGGGGCGTACAGCATAAAGGAGCAAGTCCCCTAACGCGAGCAACCGGCAACCTCAGCTACTGGTTCTTAGGCACCGGCTTTCTCGCAGGCGTTATCGCCTTTATTCCGTTCTTCACCACGGTGATCAGGAACTCCCGCAAGACGCACAAAAAGCATCCTAAACAGGCTCAAGACCTCTTGGAAGGAGGTCAGAACCAGGTTGATTCATAGAGTCGACACCTCAGGAGCACCATGAAAAAGACTTTCTACATCATCGGAGGTACAGCCGTCGGGCTTCTTGTTGTCGGCGTCATTCTCTTCATCCTGGCAGGCTGGGGTTCGCTTGTGGAATACCACGCCTTCGAATGGAGGGGCATTAGTCCCGCCGGTGGTGCAAGCCCACTCGTGCTGGCGACTGCTCGCCTGGGTCATCGATACATAGTTATCGGTCTCATTCTCAGCATTGTTGCCATAGTTTTTAATGTTTTCAGGGGTTTCTGGGAAGCTCGACAAGCTCGAAAATCCAAGCGAGAACACCTTAAACAGACCATGACTTCACGAGAGGAAAACCAAGACCAGAGTGATTCATAGAGCCAGTACCTAAGGAACACTCATGAAACTAGTTATATACGCTATTGGTGGACTGGCCATAGCACTCTTCACCTTAGGAATCTTTCTGTATATCCTCATGCAATGGGGCGCTCTTGTGGAATACCACGCCTTTGAGTGGAGGGGTGTGCAGCATAAAGGAGCAAGTCCCCTAACACGAGCAACCGGCAACCTCAGCTACTGGTTCTTAGGCACCGGCTTTCTCACCGGCGTTATCACCTTGATTCCGTTCTTCACCACGGTGATTCAGGAACTCCCGCAAGACGCACAAAGAGCATCCTGAACAGGCTCAAGACCTACTGAAAGATGGTCAGAACCAGGTTGATTCATAGAGCCAGTATCTAAGGAGCGCCCATGAAAAAAGCTATCTACATAGTTGGAGCAACAACTGCAGTGGTCTTCTTTTGTGGCATAATCCTGTTTATTTTAGGAGAATGGGGCGCTCTCGTGGAGTATCACGCCTCTGAATGGAGGGGTATTCAATTCGAGGGAGCTAGTCCGCTCACACGTGCAACTTTGAATATAAGTTTCCGACTCTTAGGTATCGGCTTCCTCACCGGCATTATCACCTTTATTCTGCTCTTCACAACGGCGACCAAGAAGGCACGCAAGGCACAAAACAAGCATGCTGAGCAGAATAAAACACCCTTGGCAAAAGAACGGGACCAGATGAATCCATAAAGTCAGTTACTCAAGGGGAAAGCATGAAAACTGCACGTATGGTTGGGGCAATAGCTGCACTATTCCTCATTCTCGGTATTGGATTGTTCATCCTAGCGGGCTGGGGAGCAGTCGTTGAGTACCATGCCTTCGAGTGGAGGGGCATCCAGCCCAAGGGGTCGAGTCCTCTCACACAAGCAGCCGCGACCCTCGCCATGAGTGTCTTATGCGTTGGCTTCCTGACCACCATCATCACTTTTATTATGTTCTTCATAATAGTCATCAAAAATGTACGTAAGAAACGTACAGCCCATCTTGGGTAGACCTTATAACGAATTACCGCGCGATTCTTTGATACCCTTGAGATAATAGAACGGTGAGCACGCCAAACCCTTTCCCCGATATCCCCGTCACCGTTGCGCAGATTATTCGGCAGGCGGGGCATAAGGCATACCAGCGCGGGCTTGCTTATGCCCGTCAGCGTGAAGTGGTGCGCTACACCTACGATGAAGACGAAAACACGCTGGAAGGTCTGGTGAATGGGAGCACCCCTATTCCCTATGAGGTAGATATTCGCTTCTTCCCGGGTTCTGACGCCGGTTCCAATCTTTTCAACGCACGATGCACATGCCCGGTCACCGTCGACTGCAAGCACGCCGTCGCCCTCATGCTCACCGCGCTTGACCGCGCCAAGACCGCGCGGAAAGCCCTCGACAATGCGCCCGGTGGTCGCATCCGCCAGTCTATGAACTCAGAGAGCCCAGAAGATACCGCGCGACAGGTTGCGGAGGCAGCCGACGATCCTCTGGCGGCGTTGCGCGCATCGGGGGCGATTCGTTCGGCAAGCTCGCTCACCACCGACCCCGAATCTCTCTCCCTGAACGACCACGAGAATACGCATTCTTCGCCCTCGAAAATTTCGGTGTGGCGGCGCGATATGGCGCAGGTTCTCGCTGCCCGGGGTGAAGCATCCGGTATTGATTCGGCACGGGTTCCGGGGGCACTCGACCTTTCCTTCAGCATTTCGGGTTCGTATGCGCGCGGGCGCAATATTCCCGGTGCAACCCCGCCTATCAATTTGCTGGCGCGACCGCTGATGCAGTCCAAAACCGGGCGCTGGATCAAGGGCGGGCTCAGCTGGGAGACCTTCGCGTCCAGCGTTGGTGGACCGGTCGGTCGTCACGAAGTGTACCCCGAGCACGAACGATTCTTCGCCGAGATATACGCTATCGCACGCCCGTGGCAGAATATGTACTCTTCGCATCGGGACTGGATTTCGCTCACCGCCACGAATTCCACGCTGCTGTGGGATGTTCTGGCGCGCGCAGAGCAGATTGGCCTGCCGATTCTTCTCGAAGGGTTTGAGGTGACTACGGCGGTTCTGCCGCCCGCCCAGGTGAGGGTACACGCCGGAGCCGTTGAGGCCGAATCCCGACAGAACGCAGAGGCTGCCGTGAGTGAAGATTCCGCTCCTGACCTGGCTCTTCATGCCGCCTTGGGGTGGGAAACCCGCGAAGATAACCGGGTGCGGCAGCTCTGGTTTGATGCCGCGCACTGCCACCCCATCGGATCGCCGCGCTCAGGATTTTTCGCGCTCGGTTCTCTTGTGCAGCGTATTTACGAGGAACAGGCGCATCGGGTGCATTGGAAGAGCACGCGCAAAGGCGCCTTAGACGCGCCGCATCGCGATGTTTTTCAGGCTCAATCTTCTCAAGAGCAGGCGGAGAAGAGCGCGGGCGAAAACGAAAATTCTGAAACGCAGACGGGCGGGCTTATTCCCGAGCTTTCACTCGAAAACGCCGCGATGCCGACTATTCCAGACCTGCCGGAAGGTCTTAACCTGGCGTTTATTCCGCTTGCCGAGCCTTTGGACGCAGCCGCAGAATCGTTGGTATCTCGCGGCGAAATGCGTATTCCGGCGAGCGAACGCGAGGCTTTTCACCGCGAGTTCTTGCCTACCCTCACACGGGCCGTCCCGTTCCTTACCCCAGACCCGGTCTTGGCTCTGCCGAAGGTTCGTTCGCCCTATTTGGTGTTTGAGGCGCATTTTGATGATGAGATTTCGCATGATGCACTCCTGAATTGGTATTGGGAGTACCCGAAAAACCCGCTCGATGAAGAAGGCACAGACTCGGGAGTTCGCCGCCTGCCCCCGTTGGGCTTGGGCACAGAACGCGACGAACGTTTTGAGGCGCGGGTGCTGCGCGCAGTACGATCGGCGACTGCATCCAACCCGGTATTGGCGGGTGGGTTCGGGGAACGCCGCTCTCAGGGGTGGGAAACCCGCGACATTCTCGCTCATGTGCTACCCGCCCTGCGGCGTATTCCCGGGGTTCGCGTGCGGCTGCTCGGTTCCGTACCAGAGTTTACCGAGGCAACCGACGCCATGATTGAGGTCAAGGTGACCGAGGGTAATTCGCGTGACTGGTTCGGGCTGGGTATCGCTATTAAGGTCAATAACTGGACTGTGCCTTTCGCCCAGGTTTTTGAGGCGCTCGATCGAAATCAAGACCGTATTCTGCTGGGTAACGGCACCTATTTTTCACTCAATCGCCCGGAGTTTTCGGCGTTGAGAACCCTCATTGAGGAGGCTCGCACGCTCAACGAAACCGGCGGTGAGCTGCGTATTAACCGGCATCAGGCGGGGCTGTTCTCTGAGCTGGAATCGCTCGCTTCGAGTGTGGAAACCGTGGCTTCTTGGGATGCGCAGGTTAAGAGTCTGCTCGCCCTCGTGGAGGCCGCCGACTGTGCGGGTGAGACCGCCGATTCCGAAGAAGTTTTAGAGAACGAACATTCCGATTCTTTATCTGTTTCTTCCGGCGTATTTTCAGCAAATCACCTGCCCTCTCCCCTGGGTCTTACCGCAGTTCTGCGACCTTATCAGCTTGAGGGTTTCCGCTGGCTCGCGTTCTTGAAGCAGCACCGGCTGGGCGGGATTCTCGCCGACGATATGGGCTTGGGCAAAACCGTGCAGGTGCTCGCTCTGCTTGCCCAAGCAATCGCCGAGCACGAGCAACGCGCCGATCACACCGAGTTTGATCCTTTCCTTGTAGTTGCACCAACATCCGTAGTGGGTAACTGGGCGCAGGAGGCCGCGCGATTCGTGCCGGGTGCGAAGGTGGTGACTATCACCGAGTCTACGGGCAAAAGCGGCAAGAGCATCGCCGAGCTAGTGCAGGGTGCGCATCTGGTGCTCACAAGCTATGCGCTGTTCCGCCTCGACGAGGACGGATACACCGAATTCGGTAACCATGTTCCCGAAAACACAGAGAACGGTACTTCCCCGCATGCAGGGTGGGGTGCGTTGATTTTGGACGAGGCGCAGTTCGTGAAGAACACGAAAACTCGCGCGTGGAAGGTGGCGCGTGCCCTAAACGCGCAGGTGAAACTCGCCATCACGGGCACCCCAATGGAGAACAACCTCATGGAGCTTTGGGCGCTCTTGGCGATTGTGGCGGATGGCTTGTTCCCGTCAGCGCGCATATTCCGCGACCTATATGCACGCCCCGCCGAGTCCGGTGAGGACCCGCAGGTTATTGAGAAGTTACGCCGCCGGGTTCGCCCTCTGATGCTGCGCCGCACGAAGGATGTGGTCGCCGCCGATCTTCCCGAAAAGAACGATGTGCGGGTGAACGTGCCACTCACGACGGCGCATCGGCATATTTACGATATGCATCTGCAGCGCGAGCGGCAGAAGGTGCTCGGGCTTTTAGATGATATGGATAAGAACCGGTTCACGATTTTCCAGTCGCTCACGCTTCTGCGGCGGCTGGCGCTTGATGCCACGCTTATCGACCCGGACGAATACGCCGGGGTGGCTTCCGCCAAGCTCGAATATTTGGTGGAGTATCTGCCCTCGCTCTTAGGCGACGGGCACCGGGTGCTGGTGTTCAGTCAGTTCACGGGGTATCTGCGCACAATTGCTGAACGGCTGCAGGCTGAAGGCATCGACTACCTGTACTTGGACGGCACAACCCGTAACCGCCCGCAGGTTTTGAAAGATTTCGCTGAGGGTGCGGCGCCGGTGTTCCTGATTTCGCTCAAGGCGGGTGGGTTCGGGCTGAACCTGACGGAGGCAGATCACTGTTTCATTATGGATCCGTGGTGGAACCCGGCGGCTGAACAGCAGGCGGTGGACCGCATCCACAGGCTGGGGCAGGAACGCGATGTGCACGTGTACCGGCTGGTGGCTGAGGGCACTATTGAAGAGAAGGTCATGGATTTGAAGGCATCGAAAGCGGCACTGTTTGATGCGGTCGTCAACGACGGCTCCTTCGCCTCGTCCCGGGTGGATGCGGAACAGATTCGTGAGCTTTTCACCCCGACTGATTCCTAACTTTCCCTCCCCTAGTAACAAAGAATCTTGGAAAGGAAAAAGGAATGTCATGCGACATGGCAGGAGTCTGGGCTGCAGGCTAAGGTTTCGCGCTGGGCTGGATGCGCCCGTCACCCTAGCGTGCGAGCGCATCCAGGGGTACCGTTGAAAGCGTCAGTCCCCATCAAATTTCAGGAGAAGTAATGGTCAAAAACATCACGTTCAACGACGGCAACAGCATTCCTCAGCTCGGGTATGGCGTGTGGCAGATTGAGGATAATGGTGCCGCCGATGCTGTTAGCACGGCTCTCGAAGCAGGTTACCGCCACATCGATACCGCATCCATCTATGGGAACGAGGTTGGGGTAGGTCGCGGTATTGCCGCCAGCTCCGTGCCGCGTGAGGATATTTTTCTCACCACCAAGCTGTGGAACTCGGATCAGGGTTTTGAGAAGGCTATTGCCGCGCTTGATGCATCGCTAGAGCGGCTCGGCACCGATTACGTGGATCTGTATCTGATTCACTGGGCTATGCCGCAGCAGGGCACCTATCTGGAGTCGTGGCGGGCGCTCATTGAGTTGAAAAAGCAGGGTAAGGTGCGTTCGATTGGTGTCTCTAACTTTCCGCAGGCTCAGCTGCGCGAAATTATCGCCGATACCAGCGTGACCCCGGCGATTCACCAGATTGAGCTGCACCCGTATTTCTCGCAGGAAGATATGCGCGCGGTGCACAGTGAGTTTGGTATTGTGACCGAGGCTTGGTCGCCGCTCGGTCAGGGTGGCGAGATTCTGAAAGACCCGGTGATCGTTGAGATTGCGGGTAAGCACGGTATCTCTCCGGCGCAGGCTGTGCTCGCCTGGCATCTGGCGAAGGGGATCGTGGCGATCCCGAAGTCGGTTACTCCTGCGCGCATTGCCGAGAACTTTGCAGCCGCTAATGTCACCCTGGATACAGCAGATATTGCGGCGATTGATGGGCTTACGCGGAAGGATGGTCGCATAGGTCCGGACCCTGAGAATCCTAAATTCTAGGCGCAACGTACCGCGAAGCTCTGCCGTGAGTTGTTGCGGAAGCGCAGTGAGGAGCGAACGATCACATCCGCAACAACTCGCGCCGGGTAAGTACACGAGACTCTAAGAAGATGGATGTGGTTCCAGACGCACCGAAAGCGCATTAAAAGGCCCTACGACCGAAGGACGGACATGCGCTAAGGTGTCGTCGGGTGCCGCGTCCGAAATACTCTCTTAGTCATACGCGCTACCGGATGCCCGTTCCTGCGACGCGCATCCGGGGTTCAACCCTATCAAGAACGTTTATTCGTTTTCTTATGCACCGCATCCGAGCGCCCCGGCTCACCCGCATCTACCAGCAGCGAGAGCGAAATACGGCGGCGAGACGCATCCACCTCAACAACTCTCACGGTCACGATATCGCCGCTTCGCACAATATCGTGCGGGTTCGCAACATACTCGCGGCTCATCTGCGAGATATGAATCAGCCCGTCTTGGTGCACCCCGATATCGACGAAGGCACCGAAGGCCGCCACATTCGAGACGGTTCCTTCAAGAACCATCCCAACGGTTACGTCCTCAAAGCGAGAGATATCCTCAGAGAAGTGTGCGGTACGAAATTCGGGGCGCGGGTCACGCCCGGGGCGGCGCAATTCCTCAAAAATATCGCGCACGGTGTATTCGCCGATGCTCCCGTTCACGTAGTCGGCGGGGTCAAGCGCGGTGAGCGGGTCTTCCCCGTCACTGCCGATAAGCCGCCCGGATTGCCAGAGTGCCCCGTGATTCCGCTGCGCATCGGCGATAATACGCCGCGCCACAGGGTACGATTCGGGGTGCACGGCAGAGGCATCCAGCGGTTCGGTACCGTGCAGAATCCGCACGAATCCCGCCGCCTGTTCATAGGCCTTAGCCCCTAACCGAGGCACGTTCAGAAGCTCTTCCCGGGTGGTGAAAGCCCCGTGTTCGTCCCGGTACGCCACGATATTTTCGGCAATCGTGCGGTTAAAACCGGCAACACGCGCAAGCAGTGCGGCGGATGCGCTGTTCAGGTGAACCCCCACCGCGTTTACGCAGTCCTCAACCGTATTATCGAGGGCGCGTCTTAAAGCGGTCACGCTGACGTCATGTTGGTACTGCCCCACGCCTAAGGACTGGGGATCAATTTTGACGAGTTCGGCGAGCGGGTCTTGCAGCCGCCGAGCGATCGAGACCGCCCCGCGTACCGTTACGTCAAGATCGGGCAGCTCTTCGCTGGCGAGTTCAGAGGCCGAATATACGGATGCCCCCGCCTCTGAGACGGTAACCTTCTGTGCCGCCTTATACCCCTGAGAACGCAGCTTCGCCAGCAGTTCGGCGGCGAGTTTATCTGTCTCACGTGAGGCGGTGCCATTGCCAATGGCAATAAGTTCCACGCCGTGGGTGAGCACCGCATCCTCGAGGGCAGCGAGCGCACCGGCACGGTCGTATCGAGGCGCGTGCGGGTACACCGTGAAGGTTTTCAGCACGTGCCCGGTGCCGTCAATAACTGCGCATTTCACACCGTTACGCAGCCCCGGGTCAAGCCCGAGGGTGACTTTTTGCCCGGCGGGTGCGGCAAGCAGAAGGTCGCGCAGGTTCGAGGCGAAAACGGTGATGGCTTCGCGTTCTGCCATCTCGAAGAGGGCGTTGCGTATGCGGTCTGCCAGGCGGGGGTGCAGCCGTTTACGCCATGCGGTGCGCACGGTTGCGGCGAGCCAGCCGAGCACACGGTCTTCACTGTCGACGGTGTTGAGAACCTGCACGGGTATGCGCAGCGCTGCGGCAACTTCACGCTCGTATCCCGAACGAACGTTCTCGTAATTTTCGGCGAGGGCAAGCGCAGCAGCACGCGCTTCTCCGCGGAGTTTGCTCAGGGGCGGAGCTGGTGTGGCACCGTCAATACTGAGCCGCACGATTCCGGCTTCTTTGGCGCGAAGCAGGGCGAGAACCCGGTGCGGGCGGATACGCCTGATACTATCGGAGAAGTCGAAATAGTCGGCAAATTTTGCCCCTTCGGCTTCTCTCCCGGCGATAACTCGACTAGAGATCATTCCGGTGGCAACCATTCTTTCGTGAAGACGTTCGGCGAGCGTTGGGTCGGTCAGCGCCCGGTCGATCAGGATAGCGCGGGCGCCGTCGAGGGTTTCCTCCACCGTTGTAATTCCGGTGCCTTCGGATTTTCCGGCATCTGCCGCATGTTTATCGTCGGTTTCATCCGGTTCGTCCACATAGGCTGCGGCAATATCGTAGACCCCGGCAAGGGGAACTTCGAGCAGGTCTTCAACGAGCGCCTCCAGACCTGCCGCGCGGGCACGCTGCGCCTTGGTGATGCGCTCACTCCGGTAGGGTGCGTAGAGCGCTTCGAGGTCTTGTTTACTGGATGCCGCCCCCACCCCTGTGATGAGTTGTTCGTAGGTGAGCGGATCGATCAGCCCGTCTTCGCGGCGTTGGGCGAGCGAGCTGAGAATATTCTCGCGGCGAGTTTCGAGCGCACGCAGGGCATCGAGCCGGGTGCTGATAGCACGCAGGTGGGTGTCGGTGAGCGCGCCCGTAGCTTCTTTGCGGTAACGAGCGATAAACGGAACCGAGGTCCCAGAGTCGAGCAGGTTTACGGCGGCACGAACACGCGTGGGTTTGAGGTCTAGTTCGTTAGAGAGCATCGTCAGGATGCGGGTGTTCGTAGCTTCGGTGCGCTCGTGTTTTTCGCTCATTCTCTCAGTTTCGCATTCTCGGGGGTGCTGTGCCAGTCTTGCGGGGCGTGCGGCGCGGGGTATGTTGCGCATCGGAGCGTAATAAATTTTACAGCTATGGTCCCGCATCTAGAATGGGTAATAACATCACATCGCTATTTTTCAGATATTCCGGCGATTGTGCAGAAGTTATGCGCCGGGGCATAGAAGATGACATGACGGTAGCCGGTTCACGGTGGACTGGCTGAAAGAAGGTTTCGCATGTATGGTCGTGCTGACGATCGCGCGCAGGCGCCTTCACGTTCGTCTTTGCCGCCGGGGTACGCCGAATTTCATCAGCAGTTTGGCACGCTGATTACCGCCTTGGCTGCGCAGGGCTGGACTCCGAGCGAAACGCACCGGCGTATTCGTGTTCTTTTTCCGCAGGTTAACCGGGAACATCTTGATTTTGCTTTAGATTCTGGCATGTGGGAGTTTGGTTCGCATGGCGAGCAGACTCCCACCCATGTTTTGTTGGCGACCGCCGTCTGGTATGCAGTGGCAGAGGCTTACGGTCTGGAGCCGGATGGTTCCTACGCCGCAACAACTTTGGATGCAGCAGTCATGGCGGATATGCTGCGCTTATTGGAGAGCGCACGGGTTTCACCGCAGAATATCGCCCTGATTTTAGGGAAGGTGGGCGCTGGGCTCAAGTACCTGGCGCTGCATCCATATACGCAGCTTGACGAGCTTACCTACCGCGATGTGTGCCAGCATCTTCCGGCTGAGTCCCAAGACGTGGCGCACGGTTCGTTTGTATGGCCGCCCTCCTGCGAGAGCATTCGTGATCAGCTGGGCGATGGCGGATGGTCAACCGCCATGCTGCGCACCGGTGTGTGCCCGCCCGATTATGCGGAGTACAACTGGCAGCTGAGCGGCACTTCGCTCACGGATATGGAGTTCCGCAACCAGCTGGGCAGTTTCATGAGTTACTGTATTCGGTATGATCGGCAGCCGACGGTGCTTGCCTACGGAACCTGGTCTACTATGCGCAGTAATCTGGGGCGGGTGCCGTTTCTAGCGGCGGTGCGCGCGAAATATGGATCGTGGCATACCGCCTTGCAGGTGGGCCGCACAATGGTGACCGATGCCCTGCAGATGACGAAGAGTGAGGTCGCGCCGGTGCGGGTGCCGCCGCATCCGCCCAGTATTTCACCCGAGCAGCTTGCGGTGCAGGGTATTGGGGTTGTGAAGTCTGAGCAGACGGTTTCTGCTCGCGACCGTTGGGACGAGGTGACGAGCTCATTCGGTCAGCGTTTGGCGAGCCTGCCCTGGAGCAGGCATCTGCGCACCTACTATGTGCTCACGGGTGCCGCGAATGCTAACGCGATGCCGCTTGTGTGTATCTACCGCTCCCCCGCCGGGTTCCTGTGCGAAATTGCGATGGAGGCTGAGGTTTTGCCCAAGTTCAGTACCGACTACCTGCGTTCACGCGGGTGGGCGGCACCGACCCCCATGCAGCCTATGTGGAACCGGAATGTTTTTGACCCTCATGAGGCCGCGCAGGATGTGGTGCAGGCAATGCGCTGGGGTATGGGCTGTTCCCGCTGGGACTACTACCGCACGGATGACCTGGTGCTGGATGCCGAGGATACCTCGGGCACCGAGGCCGGTTAATCCGGGGCGCGGATTCTTCCGTTTCTTCTCCCCTATCACGCTAAAAGGCTCTTGATGTGAAAAAGCGCTAGTAACGCCGCCCTATTCACATCAAGAGCCTTTTTATACCGGAAGTAATGCGGAACAGATAACCGCCGAAGTGTCCTTACTTATTATTCTTCGGTGCCTTCATATCCACCACCGGATGCGACTGCGTAATGCTGGTCTCCGGGATTTCGGGGTTGATGCTGTTCTTCACGAACCACCCGATAGTCAGCAGGATGAACCAGATGGGCATGAGCATCAGACCGGTGAGAGTGTCTTTATCGGTAGCAAGAATCCCGATGATGAAAGCAAAGAACGCAAGCACGATCCAGCATGCCACCACGCCGCCGGGCATGGGATAGGTGGTTTCCCGGTGCAGGTTGGGGCGCTTCGCGCGGTAACACAGGTAGCTGACGAGGATCATCGACCATACGAAGATCACAAGTACCGCCGCCATCGTGGTGACCAGCGTGAACGCCTCAATAATCGAGTCGCCAGCATAGAGCAGGGCGATACTGGAGAGTAGCAGAATCGAGGTGAGGAACAGCGCATTGCGGGGCACACCGCTCCCGGAAAGGTTACCGAGGAACTTCGGGGCGTAACCTTCCTGCGAGAGACCGTACACCATGCGCGAAGTCGAGAAGATACCCGAGTTCGCCGATGATGTTGCCGAGGTCAGCACCACAACGTTCACGATATGCGCCGCAATGGCAATACCGGCGAGGGTAAACATGGTCACGAAGGGGCTCTTGGCCGGATCAATTTCACGCCAGGGGTTTACCATCAGAATAACGATCAGGGCACCCACATAGAAAATGAGAATACGAACCGGCACTGAGTTAATAGCCTTCGGCAGAGTCACCATGGGGTTCTGGGTTTCGGCGGCGGTAGTACCTACCAGCTCGGACCCCATAAAGGCGAAGACCGCGATCTGGAAGGCGCCTAAGAATCCGGTAACACCATTGGGGAAGAACCCACCGTCGTTCCATAGGTTGGCTACCTGAGCGTGAGCACCGCTGGGTGTCGTGAAGCTCGTAGCAACCATAATGGCACCCACGATAATGAGGGCGCAGATGGCAACAATCTTAATCATGGCGAACCAGAACTCGATCTCACCGAAGTTCTTCACCGAGGGCAGATTCAGCGCCAGCAGCGCAATAATCACGACGAGTGCTGGAACCGCCTTCGGTAAATCGGGCCACCACAGCTCGGTATAGCCCACGATTGCGATAATATCTGCGACCGCGGTGACCACCCACATGAACCAGTACGACCATCCGAGGAAAAACCCTGCGGGGCGCCCGATCAGGTCGGTAGCAAAGTCTGAGAATGACTTATATTTCAGGTTTGATAGAAGGATCTCACCCATCGCACGCAGCACCAAGAAGATAGCGGCGCCGATAACCATGTAGACCAAGAGGATAGATGGACCAGCTTTAGAAATTGCCTTACCGGAACCCATGAAAAGCCCGGTACCAATAGCACCGCCGATAGCAATGAGCTGGATGTGTCGGTTGCTCAGCCCGCGGTGCAGTTCTTCAGCATTATCTGTCGTGTCTGCCGCCGATGCGGCATTATCGTGAGGTTGCTGCATGACAGTTCCTCTTTCGTGGTTGGGTCCCGCAGCCGAGCGGGACAGCCCCGGCTTTCGGGGCGGCAAGTGCAGCACTCAGCCCGTAAGATACGGTGAGCTATCACAACTTTTGAATATTTATTCTACATAACAGGGACGGTATT
>ERZ772968.1115-NODE-1115-length-12774-cov-3.254501_pt1 | contig 12774 bp, 10 predicted proteins | sample MGYA00580674_ERZ772968 | MGnify/ENA primary metagenome ERZ772968 (study PRJEB29015, sample SAMEA2737940) | human oral metagenome | biome: human oral; feature: human-associated habitat; material: dental | place: China | collected 2138 ...
ATCTTCCGCGCCATGCGCTTAACTACGCGGTAGACCGTGGCCCGGTTGCATTCGTACCGCTCACTAAGGTAATAGGCTATATATTCCACCTTATGCCCTTCACCCTTCAACCTGCACCACTCGCCGTACATGTCGAGGTATCGCACATCCTCGGCCTTTATGCCGTTGTCCGCCATCAGCCGCAGAATGCTCTGCGCGGCGTTCAGTATCTCGTATTGTGTCATGCCATTATTATTTAAGTGTTGCCAACCTCTCTATTGTCTGCACCCTGTTCTGTGCCGCCGTTATTTCCTCAACGCTAACCACTGGTCGCGGTGCCAGCATCATTCCCTTAGCCACGGCGCGCGCCAGGAACTCCTCGCCAATCTGCGGGCTTGCGTTTCCCTGGCTGGCGATAGGCACGCCGCCGCCTATCTGGTTGAACGCTGACAGCGCAGGGGCGAACATGCGCGTTGCCGCGGCCGTGAGAACGCTCTCACCATTGGACAGCCGCGCGCTGATGCTGTCGGATGTGCCACTTCCTGGGCCAACCACTAGGCCGCCGCTGGCGAACTTGGCCGACTTGACGGTCTTAATGGCCGTGGCGATATTGGCGAGGATGCCTGCGATACCTGCCGCCATAGTGGCTAAGCCGGCAATACCCTTGCCGCTCTCCGCGGCCGTCATCTTGGCGATGGCCACGCCTGTTTGTATGGCAATTTGCGCCAATGCCAGAACCTTAGACAAGGCGGCCATTCCCTTGCTGTCCTCGCTGAATGCCTCGGCCACCTGCTGCACGCCGTTAGTGAGGGTTATCAATGCCTGCGCCTTGGCCTGCTCCATTTCGACCTCTTTGTCTGCTAGGTTCTTCTTGGCCATGACGAAGTCGCGTTCCATCTGTAATTTACGCAGGTTGAACTGCTCGATTGTCTCACCCTCTCGCTGCTGCGCCGCCTCCAACAAGGCTTGCTTTTCCTCCATTTGCAAACGGGCGATGCCCACCTCGTCTAAGCCTTGGCTGTCGATTTCCGTTTCCAACACCTTTTGCTTAAACCGCTCTTCGATAGCCTTCTTCTGCTCGTCTAGTAGGTGGTTGTGGTACTCCTTATACGCATCTTGCTCTTGCTTGTAATACTTCTCATTCACCGATGCCAGCAGTGCAGTCTTCTCCTCTTCGGATATTACCATCCGTTGTATCTCCGCCTGTTCCAGCTTATAGGCATCGTTAATGGCCTTGATGCGGTAGTTGTACTCTTCTTGCGTGCCTTTCTCAACACTCGCAAGCATATTCTGAATGTAGGTCTGTTCGCGCTTTATTCGCTCCTCGTTTATCTTGTCGTCAAATTCCGTAAGCCTTTTTTGCTTGACCTCTTCCAGCAGAATTATCTGCGCGTTCATAGCCTCGCGCGCCTTGATGGTAAGTCCCTTCTCATGAGCCAGCCTGCGCCTTATGTCCTCAATCTGTCGGTCGTACTGCGTTATGATGGCATTACGCCGCTGCTCTGCCGTCTGCTCGATAATCTGTGTCAGCAGGTCTTCTGCCTTACGTATCTCTTCCGCCTCCTTCTTGGCCTGTTCAGCGGCCGATACCTTGCCGTCCTTACCCTTGCCCTTACCGCCATTGTCAATAAGTTTACCCTTACCCTTACTGCCGTCGACATTGTCCGCGGTGGCATCCATCACATACGCAGGTATCTCGATGTGGTTTACCTTCTTATTCTTGATTACCTCGTTAACGGCATCCATAGTGTTGCCCATCGTTTCAACAGCAAAGCCTTTAATGTCGTTAAAGCCGTCCTTGAACGACGTTACAAAGCTATTGGCCAACGCATCCTGCCCTGCCTTTATCTTTTCCGCAGAGAAGGTTACGATACCCTCGATAATCTGTCCTATCGCCTTCAAGCTGCGCCCTACGTTCTTCGCGCCGTCAATAATGAGGTTGAAGGCCAGCTTGACGGCCGCCCACAAGTTCTTGAAATTGACTACAAGCGACTGCACCAACGCGCGGAACGCCGTACTCTCATTGTACAGGTCTATGAAGTAGTTTATCGTGTCGATGATGCCCCTAAGCAAGGCCGTAAGCCACTTTGTGGCCAGCAGCTTAACTTGCGCTATCATGCCGCCAAAACCTCTATCGCTCATGTCGAACAAGGCGGACATGGTCTTGTTTAGTTCCGCGGTGGCCTCCTTCTGCGCCTTCATCTTCTTACCCCATCCGCCCGTGGCATCTTGCAGCTTGTCAAGGCCTATCTCCATGTTGTCGAGCTGTTCTATCATCTTCAAGCCTGCGTTTGCGCCCTGTTTGCCGAACACGTCTTTTAGCACCGCGCCTGCCTCGTTGGAGTTCTGCGGTATCTCTCGCAGTTTCGCGCTAACGAGCTTGATTGCGTCAAACGTGCTTATTGCGCCAGTTTCGAGGTCGCGCTGCAATTTCTTCGAGCTGATGCCGATGCCGTCGAGTGCGGCCGCCGTGGCCGCGGACATCTCACGAATTTTCTTGCTTGCCATTTGAATGAGGGCAAGGCCGCTGTCGCTGAATATGCCGCTGCGTGTCTGTTGGATGATGCCGACAAGCTCCTCACCGCTGATGCTGGCATCGTGGAAGGCTGGCGCGTATTGCTTAATCTTGGCTATCATGTCGCCGTTAAGGTCTGCACCTGCCTGAAATCCCTTGTTGAGGATGTCCAAGGATTGCGCCACGTCATAGCCGTACTGCGATGTCAACACGTCGACCGCCTCTAACGTTTCCTTATAGTCCTTGCCGTAGGTGTCGGCCGTGGCCTGTATCTCATCGCGCACGGCTTTAAGGCTGTCGCCCGTCAAGCCCAAGAACTCACGCGTTAGCCGCGTGCTTGCCAGCAGCCCTTTGTTGTAGTCGTAGAACCACTTGAAGGCCACGCCAGCACCAGCGATGCCAGCCAAGGAGAGGAAGACGGGGTTCGATAGTAAGCCCAACAGGGTTGTGCCGAACGCCTTAGCCTCGTTTGCCGCCCCGACGAACACGCCCTGCAAGCCCTTGCCGTTGTCGGCCAGTCCCATTATCGACGAGCCGAACTTGGTATTCACGCCTAACGCGCTTTTGATGCTCTCCTCATAACTGCCGACACTTCGCTGAAAACGCTGTGTAGCCGCCTCCGCCGCCTTCAACTCGTTGGTAATGTCGTTTATATGCTTTTTCAACTTCTCGCCCTTGGCGGCCGTGCGTTCCGTACGGCTTAACGCATCGTATTCCTTCGTTGCGTTGGCCAGTTCGGCGCGTAACGCACGGAGCGAGCCATTCTGCTCGCGTTCCGTCTTGATGTTGTTCTGCACCTCCCTAGACAATTCGCGGATAGTTCCCTGGTAAGCCTTGCTCTGCTCATTGACGGCCGCCAGTGATGTAGCGTACTCGTCTTGCGTTATTCTGCCTTCGACATAGTCGTTTAACAGCCGCTTTTGCGCCTCTTTCAGCTCGGCCACTTTCGCCTTGTACTTGGCTATACCCCTTATCGCATCATCATAGTTAACGCGGATATTCAATATCATCTGCTCCTCGTTGCTCATATCGTTTAAAAGTTTAGCTTCAACATCGTTACGTCCGCCAGGCCGTTATCGTCCGTGCGTATCTGTAATATCGCGAAGTACGCGCCATATTGCGCCAGGTATATCGGTCGCGTTTCGTCGAAGTGCGCAATATCTGTGTCGCGTATGCGCATCTTCTCTGTGATTATCTTAGCGTTCTGCAAGGCATTCCGTATAAGGCCGTACTTCTCGGACAGGATGCGCTGCATGTCCATGTCGAAGTATAGCGTGGCATAGCCGCCCTTGTCCTCACCTAGCCGCAATATCCTGTCCTTACACGCCTTATAGGTAGGCTCTTTGTATTCGGTCGGAGTGCTGTTGTCCTTGTACATCGGTACGTTGTCGCCGTCTGTCGCGGCGAAGGGAAACTCAAAGAGTGTCACTTCCTTGTCCAGCGTCTTGTTGTTTACCTGCATGTTGCCGTCATAATTGCCGTTACCCCCCTCGTCCTTCTTCCACCTGTACCAGTTGTTCTGCGCATAGCCGTCCAGCCTGAACGTTATGTCCTTCGGCTTGTTCTCATCGCCTTGTGCGATAACCCTGCTAGTCCAGTCCTTAGCGTTCTTTCTGTTCTCCCATATCGCCGACAATGGCTTGAAGATGGTGCGCCATTCCGTACTCTCGCCCTTTATCGGGAATGAGCCAGTTACCGCCGATAAGAACTTGACGAAGTCCAGCACCTTTATCTTCGGTAGGTTGGCAGCGATGGGATAGTACGTGTTGTAAGGCACATTGTCGCCTTTCATCAGCGATGCCGCCACGCTGCCGCCGTTGAATTTGGCTGCTTTCAGCGAGAACGCGCTAGCCTTGTTCCACTCGAATGCGATGCGCTCACCTTCGTTAATGCGTATCTTGCCATATCCAACGTAGTCGAACGCCACCATACCGCGGTAGCCGCTCGGCACGCTGAAAGTAAACCCCGATGTATTATCTGCGCCCATGATGTACGTACGCTCTTCGCCGCCTGTGATTTTCATTTCAAGCCAATAGGCGTTCGTAGTGGTAAATCTGTCGCTCTTACTCCCTGCCGTGCCTGTGCCGTCCTCGTTCCAAAAGCCGCCGCCATGTCCGCCCGTGCCGCTGGGTTTCATGCCTTGTAGGCTGAACTCCCATTTGCCTTTGATGTCGAATAGCACGTCCGCCGTGGTAGCGGCCACCAGCGTATCGCCGTCGACGTTAAACAGGCCATTACCGCCAATGACGTTCAAAGGCACTCGGCCGTTATCCGTGGTCGGCCGCAGGTCAGCGAAATACTTATCGCTATATGTCAGCGCGTTGGGCTTTCTCGTCACGAGTGGCATAACAAGGGTATCGATGTATTCCTTTTCTTTTTTAGTGAACCGAAACTCCATGTTGTACAGCTCTTTTATTTTTTTCAAGACCCACGATGCACACACCACAGGATGGATATACGTTTTTTTCGGTGCGCCGCTGCCAGAGTTGCGGCCGCCCCATCGCATTTCATTGACTTGCCTAGTGTCTGAACTGGGTAACGTCATGTAGTGGCTGCTCCTCCACTCGTAACTTACGTTATCTTCATGCACCATCGGGTCGTAATTGGCATAGCCGTAGCCGCGCTCCGTCAGGTCGGCACGCTTGTGTATCTCGTTCTCCTTTTCAAGCCTTATTTTGTCGTCAAGTTCAAGTTCGTTAAGCATAAGTCCCCTGCGTGACAGGTATTCGAGCAAGCCGCTAAGCCCCCAGCGTATGGTTATCTCTATGGCCGTATCGGTTACGCGCAAGACCGTCACATCGCCGTAATGAATAAGCTCAACGCCATTGCGGATATACCTAACGCCATGCCCTTTGTAAGCGAAGTCGCCAGTACTCTGCACAAGGTCGACATGCTCGAAGATACGCTGGTTGCGCGCCGTCTTCGGCAAGCGTATCGACAGGGTGCTGTTGTTTGCCAAGTCCGTAATACTTCGGAACAGGTTACTCCGTATGTCCATCGTTATGCGCGTGTCTGCGTTGATGTCCACTAACTCGTCATCAATATATAGACGCTCGTCCCTCATAGTTATAATTTTTGAATGCTTGTTTCGGGCATGATTATGTTACACGCGAAGTCCTGCAACGGGTTCTTGCCCTTGGCGTATGTTCCTGCCGCCACGGCTACGGACATCCATTGCGGGGCACCATCGCGCCACCCCATGAACAGGTCTACGCTCGGACTTGTCACCATGTCGAGCAGCATATTCCACGTATCAGCATCGACCAGCGGCGCACATAACGGCACGCCGTCCTCCCTGTTCATCTGCTGCAATCGGCCGTTATTTCCGCGGTAGCCGTAGGTGGCATCGTAAGCAAGCAGGTTGTTGCGCATGTATAGGCTATCGGCCGTCGTCTTGTTCTGCTCGCTGCCGCCGTGGAACAGGTAATAACAATAGAACCCGTGCCTGTCTATCCATCGCAGGTAATAGCCGTTCTCGCAGCCCTCGCGCACGTCTATAATTACCTTACTTGGACCCTCGGATATGCTGTATTTGAATGTGATGTCAAATGTGTTGTCGAACACCACCACGGATTTGCCGCCCTCATTGAGGTACGCCAGTAGCGACTTTTTGGCGTTCATACCCTGCGTTACCGGGATATTCCAAACGCCCTTATCGTTAATATTGATTACCTTCGTTTCCTTGTCATCAATCGTAACGCCCAACGCCTGCGCCTTTGGAATATACACCCCGAAGGTGAAGGGATAGCCGCGGAAGTATGTCAGCTTACGCAGGTCGTTGTATCGCTCACCGCCGCCGAACTTCATCGCGCCCCATACGTAGAATACGCTGAACTCGAAGGTTGGCCTGTCATTCTCATTGCTTTGCTTGACAAGCTGAACTTCAAAGGTTATCTCCTTACCCATCGCCGTTTTTTGCGCAACGTTATAATCGACATCGCCGAAGGTTATCGTGTCAAAGAATGCCTGCACGTATTCGCGCACATCGGCGTAACACCTTCCTCCGTATGTGTCGAAGTGCGTTATCTCCTTATGGCCGTCCGCGGTCATGGTAACATACATTTCTTGGGTGTCCTCCCCATCTGCCGTGAGAAGGCAGGGGTTGAACGCCATCCCTATTTCGTCAGGGTATCGCAGCGTCATGCCGTCTATCGTCTGTGTCCTCATATTTTTCCCATTTTGTTCAAATGAATGTTACGCACCTCAACCTCTATAATCTTCTTAATTCGCTTTAAGATACGCCGCTTAGCCTGCGGTATAGCGTTCGAGTAGATGTCCGTGCGGCCACCTGCGCGGAATAGCCGCGTACCATCCTTTTGTATCTTTTTCGCTATGAAGTACGCCAGTGTTCGGTCGCCGCGCTCCTGTGGCGTGTACTTGTGCGGCCTGTCCGTGGTGTAGGGTATCGGCGTTCCCTTGATGCCCTTGTCGTGCATCCATTGGAGTATCACCTTATAAAAGTCCTTCGGTGCTGGTCCAGGCTTTCGGCCTTTTTCCAACTCATCGAATGCGGCGCGGCCGTACAATGTGCCTTCACTCTCGTTAACCACCGCGCGGATGCTTGCCGCCGTCCTGCCGCTGGCCTTCTGTCCTGCTGCGAAGTGGTGGTCTATGATGGTGCGCCTTAGCCGCTCCAACTCCTCGGCTAGGATGGTGCGCGCCGCATCCTCGAATATTACAGGCATGTCCCCCTCCTCTCTTCAAGTGTCAATTCAACGAATACGCCCGTATAGTATGCGCTGGCACTCTCGTATATGGTCGTGTACCTCACCTTGTCCGGCAATGGCTCGAAGTGGCGGCACGTGTCCAGCTCGTGCAAGAACTTGGCGGCCGCCGCCTTCATGCGCGTGTAGACCTCTTCGTTGTCGTCCCCATTGGCATCGCGCGCCACCTTGTCGACGAACGCCAATGCAAGGTCTTCGCTATCGCGCAACATGCCGTGCGCCATATTCAGCTGTCCGCCTACTGGCAGGATGCAGATAATCGCAGGCAGGCGCACCCTGTCCGCCACCTCTGCCGCTGCATTCCAGTCCTCGAATATGTAGGAATATTCGGGGAACTTGTCTTCGGCTATCTGCCGTATCTTATCCTCTATGCCCATTGCCGTACTCCTTAGCTAATCTCTTGTTAAACTCCTTCACCTCATTGTCCATCTGCATGCACTTGTACACTCTCACCCACGGCACATTCGTCACCTCCTCGTGGTCGGTGATGCCCATGCGTAGGGCGTACCAGTCTATAAGGCCGAAGACACCGAACTTCAACTGCTCGACACCTGCCCTTACCTCCTCGGCCGTTGGCTTGCCCTTCACGCTGTCGAATAGCGCGTTTATGCGCTGTACCTGTCCCAACACCCATCCGCAGAACCGCACAATATCGACCGCCCAGCATTTATCCACGGCCTTTTTGTCCATGCCCAGCAGCACGGAGCATATTGTGTAGAACATGCCGCGGCCGTCCTGGCACTCGGATAGCTGCACCATCTGGCCGATGGTCATGTCGTCCAGGCTGTCGGGCGTGGCCACCTTTCCCACACGCAGCGGCCGCGTTAGCCTGTCCAGCTGCAAGTGCTGCGTGTCGCTGCTATGCTCCGCGCGCACTATCCATTCATAGAACCTCGTACTCTTGTCCATATCATCCTAATGTGTTATAATGAGCCTTCGCCCTGCCCTTGCGCTTAACGCCCAATTTCGACAACGCGAAGTAGCGCACCGCGTCGATGGCGTGGTTATACTTGTCTATCGGCGTGTTGGTTTCCTTGCCGTACTTGTCGACCTTCCACTTGTAGTTGTCGCGTTCCTCGATAAGACCAAACGAACGCCGCGTAACGTTCCACTTGTAGCATTTCAGGATGCTGATGCCCGTGCTGATGCTGTCCTTGCCTTTCGGCGCAGGTACGACCCACAACCCTAGGTTGTTCAGTTCCGCGATACTCTTCGGCTCTGCGCTGTCCGCCACGATGAGGTCGCGCCGCGTTATGCCGTAGTCCCTCGCCCTCTTGGCGATGTCGGGGTTGGTAAACCCACACTCGTAAATAACCTCGTCCGTCCATAACTCGCCATGTGCAATAACGTTATGCGTTAGCGCGGTCGGGTCGTTGGTAAAACCGAAGTCAAGGCCGTAGCCCTCTATCTTCCAGCTGTCACGGCTCGGCATTTCGTCAACAATGTTGATGTTTGGAAATATCACGCCCGTGAGCTTACCAGTAAGGCCGCGCGCATACACCTTCCACAATTCGGGGTCCGCAATTCCCTCTATCCGCGCATGCTCGTCTTCCGACAAGAATGGGTTGCCGCGATGGTCGCTGATGATTGTCTTAACGCCCTTGCCGCCCTTCACGTCGTTGTGCGCCCAAAATCGGGCGGTCGGGTTGTAGTCGATGTAGACACGCTTACGTGTCCTTATCTGCAATTGCCAATATATGTCGTACGGCACGCCGTTAGCCTCATTAATGAATAGATAGTCGCGCTTACCATTCTTGGCATCCTGCGCATCCTTGTACGATTTGAACTCGATTATCGAGCCGTTACCGCACAGCGCGAAGTGGTCGCTCTCGTTTATATTGAATTGATTGTATAGCCATTCACTCTTAGCCAGTATGGTCTTGAAGTCGCGCAACGCACCCACTTTAAGGTTGGGCAAGTCCTGCCCGACAATGGTAATGACACAGCCAGCATCTACCAGGGCGTAGTATATAAGCACCTGCACGATGGTGTACGTCTTACCACTGCTGGTGCCGCCCTGGTTGATGTACGTGCGTATTCCCTCTTCGGTATTCGCGCGGAACAATTGCCCTATGACCTTGAATGGCATCATAACTCAACGCTCTCCTCGTCCTCTACTGGCGATGCCGCAGCCTCAACAAAGCCGATTTCAATGCGCCCCTCCACATCCGCCTTGACATCGACGTATGTCTGGTTGATGGCGCGCCGCTCCTCTTCCGTGGCTATCATGCGATACAGGCTTAACAACTCTGGTGCTCTGGTGCTCTTGCCCAACTGCTTGCGTATATTCATTTTCATGCTTATTTTATTGTCCTCGATAAGCTCGAATATACGCTCGTATTCGGGCGAACCCTTCGGCCACCATCTGTACAGCGTAGCGCGAGTTATGCCAAGGCACACACGCACATCCTCAATGAAGAGAATATCGCCGTTTTTCTTTATCGCGCTTTGATGCAATCGAAAGGGATGCGCTATTCAGCAGAATTTCTGAGAGCACAATCCCAAAGAATGGACGAATTGGTAAGACAGGAAGAAGAAAGGTTGAGAAAAGAAAGGGAAAAAGGTTCAAAGGCTGGGCGATAGTAGCTGGCCATTGGCACATGGGCTTGTAGGTCTTTACCGACAAGCAGCCTCGCCGTTTCTTTATAAAACGAACACGATACCATGTTTTTTATTAGGCCAGTAGTGGCATCCTTACTATATCTATTCGTCGCATGCGCCAAAGACAGAGAGGGTTTTGTTAGGCCTGTAAAAGGCACACTTACTACATCAAAGACCCACTTACAATATCTATATGTGCAAGTTATGCTAGCTTATTTACAGGCTAGCCTATCGCCTTGACGTAAGCTGCGCACATTTCTGCACAGCGTTCGCCGTCCATCGCAGCCGAAACAATGCCGCCAGCATAGCCTGCGCCTTCGCCGCAAGGGAACAAACCTGCAATACTAACGTGCTGAAAGTTCACTCTATCGCGCACGATGCGCACGGGCGACGAGGTTCGACTCTCGGTAGCAATGAGCACAGCCTCGTTGGTTAAGAAACCATGACTGGTACGGCCAAACTTCTGAAAGCCCTCTTGCAAACGCGAAACGATGTGCTTGGGCATCCAAAAATGCAACGGACTAGATATAAGTCCTGGCGAATAACTACTGTGGGGCAAGTCGTAACTTAGCTTACGGTTAACGAAATCTACCATTCGCTGTGCGGGCGCGGTCTGCTTTCGGTTGCCGTTCACCCAACAATCGTGCTCAATAGACTGTTGGTAGTGCATCATTTTCAACACGTCGTCGCCTTCAACATCTTCGGGTCGTACCTCTACCACCATGCCACTATTAGACCATTTGGAACCTCGATTGGCGGGACTCATGCCGTTAACAACGATTTGTTCATGTTCGGTTGCTGCTGGAATGACGAAACCACCAGGACACATACAGAACGAATAAACGCCTCTTTCGGCCGATTGGGCAACGAAACTATATTCGGCAGCAGGCAAATACTTGCCTCGTCCGTTCTTGTTGTGGTACTGAATTTGGTCGATTAAGGCCGATGGATGTTCGAGTCTTACGCCTATGGCCAAGCCTTTTGGTTCGATGGGGATGCCTGCCGCGGCTAGATGTTGGTACACATCGCGTGCGCTATGGCCTGTGGCCAAAATTACAGCACCTTTAAAATTCCGCTCTTCGGACGTTAAACCATTAAGTGTTTGCACGCCAATAACCTTGTTGTTGTCCATCAAAAAGGCTGTCATCTTGGTTTGGAAGTGCACTTCTCCGCCGCAATTGATGATGGTATTGCGGATAGCCTCGATTACCTTTGGCAGCTTGTCGGTGCCGATATGGGGGTGAGCGTCTGCCAAAATGGACGTGGATGCACCATGCTGACAGAACACGTTTAATATTTTCTCTACATTGCCGCGTTTCTTACTCCGCGTATATAGCTTGCCGTCTGAATAAGCGCCTGCACCGCCTTCACCAAAACAATAGTTGCTTTCGGGGTTTATCTTTTGCTCCTTGGTAATTAGCGAAAGGTCGCGGTGGCGTTCGTTAACGCTTTTTCCTCGTTCAACCACAACGGGACGAATGCCTTGTTCAATCAAACGAAGTGCTGCAAACAAGCCGCCAGGGCCTGCGCCCACGACAATGGCTTGGGGACAATGCGAGACATCAGGGTAATTTACAACCTGATACGCTAACTTTTCGGGCATTTCGTTAACGAAAACACGCACCGAAAGATTAACGAATATGGTGCGTTGGCGCGCATCGATACTGCGCTTTAGCACCTGAACGTGGGTGATGGTTCGCACATCAAGTCCTTTATCCTGCGCAACATAGTCGCGGATGCTCTCCTCGGTATATGCCTGCTGGGGCAACAAGCGCAATTGATACTCGTATGTCATTGTGTGAAAGGGGAAAATGTATGGGATGAAAATGGGTGTAAGGGCGTGTAAGAAATGTGGCCCGCGGAGTTATCCTAGAAACAAAGATTGACAACTTTACGCTTTAACGGCCTTCACGACTAAGTCGGAAAGACGTGAACACGCAAAGTTGCCAAACGAAAATGAAGACAAAAGAGACGAAACAAGGACAATTAATTGTTTACGCTGCCGCCCATAATGTCGAGCAACTCGTTGGTAATTGCCTGTTGTCTACTCTTGTTATACTGTAAGTTCAAGTCTCTGAGCAGTTCGTCGGCATTGTCGGTAGCCGTTTGCATGGCCACCATACGCGCCGCATGCTCACTGGCATTGCTGTCGAGCAAGGCCGTGTACACCATCAAATTCAACTCTTTGGGGATGAGCGTTGTTAGGATTGTTTCCATGTCTGGCTCAACAAGGAAGTTGTCGTTAAGGGGTTTTGCCTCGTCTTTGGTCTTTTCTTCCTTCGCTGCTTTATTCTTAAGATACTCTTGTGCCTTGGCCGTAACCACATCAGAACTTAGGTCGCGGTCGCTAAAACGCCCCAATTCAGTGGAGAGGTCGATGGGCAAGAAAGTTCTTCTAGTCAAAATCTGCGAGCCTGCGCTCTTGAAATGATGGTAAATAAGCTCAACTCTGTCTAGCTCGCCTGCTGCATATTGTTCCGACAACTCTGTGGCGATGTCTGCACATTGGTGTGCATTGGGTTTCTCGGCAAGAAGGTTGAAATTGCCACCTATCTGCAATCCCATCTTGGTTGCCTGCTCGGTGATTTTCCTGCCGATAGGGTAAACCACGATGTCGGTAACGCCTTGCTCTCGATAGTGTGCCACCGCCTGCTGCAACAACTTGGTGACGTTGGCATTGAAACCGCCACACAAGCTGCTGTTGCTTGAAAAAGCCACAAGCGCAACGCGTTTAAGCTGCTTGCGCTCCACGTTTAATGGCGTGCGATTTTACGTCATTGATTGAAGCAAAAACAGTCAAGCCAAATACATTTATCGATTATATTCAAGCTGCAAATGCAACAGATGCTGCCTATCGGGATAACGCGACAACTAAAGCATATAAATATTATCAAGTAGCAACAAATTCGGAGGCGCTCGATAATTATTTGGCAAACTTACTACCCGATAATTTCG